>Ga0299913_10001593_pt1 | contig 16997 bp, 13 predicted proteins | sample RVTome_9_FD_201360 | JGI IMG/M metagenome (GOLD analysis project Ga0299913, IMG submission 201360) | Soil microbial communities from uranium-contaminated site in the Upper Colorado River Basin, Wyoming, United States - RVT155D38 (version 2) ... | reverse complement strand
CTGACCCAACAATGCTATTGCCCTCGCGAAGGTATCCGCGACCGAGCCTCGATACACGGCTGCGACAATTCCTAGGGGGACTGCAACTAGGAGAGTGATACCCAGTGCAACGAAAGCGAGCGAGACTGTTGCCGGGAGACGCTCCAGCAGGATCTCCAACACGGGCCGTCCGGTAAAAGACTCACCTAGATCTAGCGTTGCCAAACCCGCGATGTAGGTTCCGTACTGCTCATAGAGCGGCCTATCCAGGCCAAGACGTTCACGCACCCGCTCTTGGACCTCTTCCAGCGCTCGTTCATCCACGTAGATGCTCGATGGGTCTCCAGTCAGGCGCACCAGAATGAAGACCAAGGTGACGATCACAAATATGGAAAGGAATGCCTGTCCAACCCGTCCGAGAAGATACCGGCCCACGGATCAAAGCTCTTCCGATAGTCGAGGCTCAATCATGGCACACACACACAGCCCACCTGACATTTCAGGTGGGCTGCGTGTCGCTCTGCGGCCAATGAAAGGAGCGGAATCAGATTGCGACTCCGCCCTAAGGCGCTATCGACCAATGGTTGTGCGCGTAGGCCTTGCCGGCTATACGCTGATCCCAGCTTCCAACTTTATCCGAGGCCCCGTAGACCGCGTCGCCGACCAGCAATGGAATCTGATTCCATTCTCCAGCCATCCACCGGTGAAACTCGGCGAACTTCTCCGCTTGTAGGTCAAAATCGAACTCTGCAGAGACCTCATCAAGGCGTTGCCGAATATCGGGATAGACCTCTTCGTTGTACACTGCGGCTCCCGAACGGCCGAGACTCGTGAAGCCAGACAGCTGCTCGTCGACAAAATACCAGCGGTTATCCACACCTCTCATCCACAGGGTAGCGGGCTCGGCTGGGAGGCCGGGATGCCCTGGAAGCTGAAATCCGAACAACGCATCCTTATAGGCTTCCTCCTCTTCGATCCGCAGCGTGGCGACGACACCGATTTGCTCGTAATATCCAGCAATAGATTCGGCTAGCGTCGGCATCATCTCAAAGTCCCCAGGAATATCTGAGGCCATGATGACGATCTCCAGCGGATTGTTTGCGTCGTAACCTGCCTCGATGAGCAACTCCTGTGCGCGCTCAGGGTCATACGGAGGAGGCTCCAAGTCCTCTGGGTTGCCAAATGCACCCGGTCCGGCCATGTATGCGGCAGCTGGCTGTGCAAAACTCTGGTACAGCCCATCCGCAATGGCCTGACGATCAATGGCAATCGAAAGTGCTTCCCTCACTCTCTGGTCCTCGCATGGACTCTCGGGATTGAACGTATATCCGATGCAGAACATCGTGCTCTGGGTGCCTGCCTCCACATCGATCAGAGAAACACCTTCCGCGTCCACCAACTGCTCGGCAGAACTGATCGGTATTGGAGCAAGATCCACCTCGCCAGTCTGCATTAGTGCCACACGAGTCGAAGCATCTGGCACGGCTATGACTCTTAGATCCTGGTAATGAGGTGTTCTCGCCTTCTGCCAGTCACTCCTATTGGGATCCAGGAATGCAGCCAGATCCGCGGATTGTTCCCGTTCGTAGCTGACGAACTCATACGGACCCGTCCCCATCGGTTGAGACTGCCACGCCTCATCACCGACACTCTCATAATGAGCCTTCGAGTAGATAACTGCGGCTGATCCGCCGTCATGCTTTCCGAACCATGTGGGAAGCGTGGCTTGTGGAGCTAGCGTCGTGACCTCGACAGTATACGTGTCAACAGCCTCGATCGAATCGATGGCCTGAGCACGTGAAGAAAGACCGGAAGCGCTCTCGGGATCGAAGGTGCTTCGGTCCAAGCTCCACGCTACATCCTCTGCAGTCAATTCTTCTCCGTTGTGAAACAGCACGCCTTCACGGATTTTGAAGGTCCAAGTCAGCTGATCTTCAGATGCCTCCCAACTCTCCGCCAGCGCTCCGACCAAGTTGCCGTCCGGCTCCTGCTCGATGAGGTAGTCATGGATCTCGTCCCAATAGACCTTGTGGGAGAATGCAGTAGCGGTCAATGGATCCTGACCGGCACCGGCCAACGTAGGAGCGGCACTAATCAACGTTCCTGTCGGGCCCTCGCCTTCGCCCTCGGAACCGGAGTCTCCTTCGACGGTTGTACTCACGTCCTCGCCGGCACCAGCCGTAGTATCACTTGTCGACGATGTGCAAGCGGCCGTCAACATGGCCAGCACGGCCAGCACGGCCACGAAACGCAGGCGTTCCATCACTGTATCTCCTCCATTTGACCAATCACTCACCCACGTGCCAGGCGATGTCGCAAGGCTCGCTACCAGAGAGCCAACAGTGGGTCTCACGGGGGCGCGTCCGTTGTCAGTATACTGAACCTTAAACAGTTCAGTATACTGAGGTTACCATTATTCAGATGCACATGCCGAGCACACAGAATTTGCATCGACTGTCTGGCGATCGATCATCGCTGACGCTGGCCTCATGCGCGCATTCCGACTGGGAGGTCGGGAGGTGTGGATGCCCATCCGGTCCCAAAGCTAGATCAGTAGGCATGAATTGGGGTTGGTTGGATGGCCACTGACTTCGGCCTCGATGGTGCCTTGGCTGTGGTCGTAGGTGCGAGCGAGGGCATCGGGGCGGCCATCGCCGAGGGTCTGGCCGAGGTCGGCGTTGCTGTCGTCCTGGGAGGACGTTTCGAAGAACGTCTGGCCGGGACGGCGCAAGCCGTCGAGGACATAGGCGTGTCGGCGCATATCCAGACAGTGGATGTCCGTGACTCGGATGATGTGAAACGATTCGCCCGGTCGGTCATCAACGAGGTCGGTGTTCCCACGGTGTTGGTTAACAGCATGGGGGGTCAACTCATGAAGCAGGCGATGGATGTCGAGGTCGACGAGTGGGACCTGATCCATGAGACACATCTACGGGGGACCTTCCTACTCTGCCAGGCGTTTGGCATCGCAATGAGCGAGCAGGGTTACGGGAAAGTGATCAACCTCAGTTCGACCTACTCGCAGGCGGTCGTCCAGGGGAGGAGCACCTACTCGGCGGCAAAGGCCGGCATCAGCCAGCTGACCGCGGCACTGGCACTGGAGTGGGGCCCATCCGGTGTCAGGGTGAATGCCCTGGCGCCGGGGATCACCCGGACCCCTCGGGTCGAGAGACGTCTAGAGGCAGATACGGCCCTGGAGGAGCAGATGACGAAGTCGATCCCTCTGGGCCGGATCGCTGAGCCGCGTGACATGGTTGGCCCGGCGATTTTCCTCTCCAGCCCTATGTCGGACTTCGTGACCGGTCAGACCCTGATCGTCGACGGCGGATGGGCGCGATCCAAATGAGGAGCGTCCAGTGGTCAGGGCACCAGTGGACGGAGCAGTAGGACCTTGACCCACGGGCCGCGTTACGACGTCGAATGTTCGATCCTCTTTCTCGATCATTCCATCGAGGAGAGAGCGAGGGCGGTCCGCACGCCGGATTCAAAGCGTTTCGGTTCTGGAACCCTGAGGGGGCCCCGTTGAAGACTCCAGTCGCAAATGACTGGTGGCCTCGATTCTCCGACCAAGAGTACGAGCGACGTTACGCCAATGTGAGATCGGCAATGTCCGAGCGTGGTCTGGATGCATTGTTGATCTATGGCGGGTCGATTTACTTCGGCACCGACCCGGGAGCACCGAATCTCGTTTACCTCACCGGCTATGCGCCAGCCTGCCACGGGTACCTACTGCTCCCTCTGGAAGAGGAGCCGACGCTATTGGTCTACGTTCCCGGCCATCTGAAGAACGCCATCGAGATGAGCCTGGTTGAAGACGTTCGCGCGGGTAACGACCTGATCGGAAATGCGTTCCGTCGCTTCTCCGAGCTCGGCACCCTGCCAGAGCAAGTCGGCTACGTGGGCAACTTCGGTTTTGCCCGGGTCACTATCCCGTATGAGCACCATCAGGAGCTGACCACTCGAATGCCTGACACCAAGTTCGAGGACGCCACCGCATGGTATGAGCGAGACCGCCTTGTCAAGAGCGGGGAGGAGCTGGTCCAGATGCGCGAAGGCGGGCGTATGACCGACCAGGCCCACATGTTGCTACGTGAACGCGCTCGTCCCGGGATCACCGACGTTTCGCTGCAGATGGCGGTTGTCAACGACGTCCATAAGCTGTCTGGACGTCTCCCCTTCAGCCACGTCGGATCAACTTCGATGAGAGCTTCCGAGGCGTTCTATCCGAGCTTCTATGCCACCAATCGTGTCATCCAACGTGGCGACGTGGTGCTCACCGAACTAGCGGCCGGTCCGGGCGGATACTTCGGGAAGATCTACGGGACCCTTGCCATCGGGGAGCCGACACCTGCCTACCAAACAATGTTCGAGCTCGCCAGTGGCATCTACAAAGCCATCTACGACTACGCCAAGCCAGGGATGACCATCAGAGATGTCGAAGCGGTGCTCGACGGGGGTGCCGCCGCACGAGGATTTCATTCGCTTTCGTACATCAGTGGATGGAGCACCTACAACACACCACCGTCGATCAAGGCTCACGGCGACCATGTCCAACAGTTGATCGAATTGGCCCCGGGGTTGTGTCTCAATATCGCGGGGTGGGTAGTCGACAACGAGCGACGGTGTGGTGTTTGGCTCGGTGACACCGCGGTTGTGACCGAACATGGGCTGGAATCACTGCACTCGTATCCGGTGGCCGACCTCGAACACGTGATACTGGAGTAGAGATGACGACGATTGACATCCACGCCCATGCCATCGTCCCCGCTGCCGTGGCGGAGATGGCCTCGAGTCACCCCGATCACGGACCGACCCTGATCGAGGACGAAGGGCGCCGCTACCTGCGCTATCCGGGCCGGGAGCGGCTCGGCCCCCTTCCGGAGGCCATGTTCGAGCCCGAGATCCGCCTCTCCGATATGGACCGGCAGCGGGTCGATCTCCAAGTGATTGCCATCCCTCCGCCCAACTTCCACTATCACGTGCCTCCTGATGTCGGCGCCGAGTTCGCGACGATCCAGAACGACGCGCTTATCGACCTCAGCGAAAAATACCCGGACCGGTTTCATCTCTTCGCCACTCTCCCTCTCCAGGACATCGACGCCTCCCTGGCCGAGCTCGACCGTGTGGCCGGGTTCCCTCGGGTACGCGGGGTGCAGGTCGGGTCCAACGTCGACGGCACCGACATGGACGACCGGGCGTTGGAGCGGGTTTGGTCCGAGCTGGAGCGAAGAAACCTGCCGGTGTGGTTCCACTCCGACCAGAGGGCGATCGCTGGAGCCGAGCGCTTGAATGTGTATTACCTGCAGAACTTGATCGGGATCCCGATGGAGTCGACCATCGCCGCCGCCAAGCTCATCTTCGGTGGGGTCCTGGAGCGTCACCCGGAACTAAGAGTTGGGTTCACCCATGGTGGCGGTTTCGCTCCCTATCAGGTCGGGCGCTGGGAGCATGGATGGTCGGTGCGGCCCGAGCCGAAGGTCAACATCACCAAGGAAGGGCCTCGGCATTTCTTCGGGACCCTGTATTTCGACAGTCTCACCCACGACGCGATCTCCCTCGAGATGCTGGGCAAACGGATGGGGTGGTCCTACGTGATGCTCGGCAGCGACTATCCGTTCGACATGGCCTCCACCGACCCGGTAGCCGAGGTCGAGGCAGTGGAGATGAGCGACGCCGACCGGGAATTGGTGCTGGAGGGCAACGCCGAGCGATTTCTCCGTCCGCTGGGTGGGGTGGCCTGATGCGGGGCCGCGACGATCGGCGGCATCGCCAGAAGAGAACCATGGTGAATGGAGCACAATGACTGTTAAGGACTGGCCCGGTCTGTCAGATAGAACGATCCTCGTTACCGGTGCCGCGGCGGGGATTGGTCGCGGTGTGGCCGAAGCCGTCGGTAAGGCCGGCGCCAGGGTGGTCATCGCCGACATCGACGCGGACGGACTGACCCAGCTCGCTTCCGAGCTGTCAACGTCCGGAGCGAACGTGCTGGCAATCCAGGCCGACATGACCGACAGCGCTCAGGTCGAGCACATGGTGAATCGAGCCGTGGAGGAATTCGGCGGCCTTGACGGTCTCGTGCTCGCCGCGGGAGGGTTTCCTCAACGGAAGCTGGTCGAGGAGATCACGCCTGATGAATGGGATCGAGGCATCACCCAGAATCTGAGCTCGGCCTTTTACTGTTGTCGGGCGGCGGTTCCCCACATGAAGAGCCAGGGCGGTGGCACGATCGTTGTTGTGGCTTCGGCTGCCGGCCGGACTGTCAACCGCCAGCAGACGGCTTACTACGGCGCAGCCAAGACCGGCCTGCTCGGCCTGACCCGGCACCTAGCCTTCGAATTGGGGGAACACGGAATACGGGTGAACGCTGTTGCTCCGGGGGTGACGCTCACTCCCCGGATCGAACGTCTCTACGACGAATCCAGGCTTGAAGCAATACGCCAGACGGTGCCTCTCGGCCGTGTCGCCGAGGTCGACGACCAGGTCGGGCCGGTACTCTTCCTCCTTTCCGCCCAATCGAGTTACATCACCGGCGCAACTCTCGATGTCAGCGGTGGCCGGGTGCTGGTCTAGTGCGACGGCCCGCAGTCTCATTGCGTGTAAATAGCAAGTCATTCGGCGTCGTCTGGCAAGAATGCAGGACGCAGGCGCACTGGGTCGTTCGTCGAGCACAAGGACGCATCCAGAGGCGTCGAGGACCTTTAGGACACGGACCAGAGCTGCGTGAAAGTGCATAAGGGATGAATCTCGCCGAGTCTCTCTACGAGGTCATACGGACCGGGATCATCGAGGGGCGTTACCGGCCACGTGAGCGTTTGGTGGAGGAACAGCTCGCCAACGACCTCTCGGCGAGCCGCACACCGGTCCGCCAGGCCCTGCAGCGGCTGGAATTGGACGGCCTCGTCCAGACTTCGCGTGGTGGATGGACGATTCGGGAGCACACCAGCCATGACGTCGAGGACATCTACGACATTCGAGTTCCCTTAGAGGGTTACGCTTCCCGACTGGCGACGGAACGAGGGAACGACCACAATCTCAACCTCCTCGACGAAGCCTACGAATCCCTGGTCAGGAGCACAGGTGGGATAGTCGGCGACCCGGAAAGCGATCGAAGCGAGTTCGTGAGACTCCACGACGCCTTTCACGAAGCGATCTTCCGCGCAGCCCAGAACAACCTGCTGCGTGATGCGATCATGCGACACCGCCAGCACCCCTACAACAGGCGGATAGCCCACCTGTACAGGGCCGACGAAATAGCCGCGATCTCCGATAGTCACGCAACGATCTATCGGGCTATACGAGTTGGCGATCCCGACACCGCCGACCGGCTCACGAGGGAGCATCTCATGATCGCCAAGGAAGCGACCATCAAGTTGCTAAGGAACGCGATCTGATCCTGGGGTTCGACAGGGCACTAGGCCCGGCTACCGCGCCACACCCCGGGATTGTTGGCCGCATCTGCCGGGAGAACACCGCCAATAGCATCCACCACACTTTTCGAGGTGACCACGCTCGTGGCAGCCAGTGCCCGGTCGCTGAAGGCGCCCATATGAGGGGTGAGGATGGTCCTATCCCTCATCTCGAAGAACGGAGTTCCATGAGGAGGGGGCTCCTCCTCGAAAACATCGAGAGCCGCACCGGCTAACGCGCCGTCGGCTAGTGCCCGTCCTAGCGCGGCTCCGTCGACGATGCCGCCACGGGCCGCGTTTATCAGGTACGCCGTCGGCTTCATCAGACTCAAATGCTCGGCCCCGATCAGGCCCCTGGTCTCAGCTGTCAAGGGGACGTGGACGGACACGAAGTCGGACTCCGCGAGGAGCTCTTCCAGGCTTCGAAGCTGCCATGGGCCTTCTGGAGGGCCCGGTACAACATCATGGGCGAGAATTTCCATCTCGAACGATGCGGCCCTGGCGGCAACCAGCTGCCCGATCCTGCCGATCCCCACCAACCCCAGGATTGAACCTTGCAGGCTCCTGCCGATGTGGACTCCCCAACCACCACTCCGGACCACGGAATCTTGATAGACGATCCCTCTGGCCAGACCGATAATGAATCCCATCGTCAGTTCGGCCACGGCCACGGCGTTGGCTCCCGCTGCACTTGTAACGGCTATTCCAAGTCTGGTAGCAGCATCCACATCGATGTTGTCGATGCCGGCACCGTGCTTGCAGACTATGACCAGGTTGGGTGCGCGATCCATCAGTGCGGCGTCTATGTTCTCGGTGCCAACAATCAGAGCCGCGGCCTCACGGAGTCGGTCATCGAAGTTCTCATCAGAGAGAACACTTCGAACCAGGACAGCGCCCGCTGACTCGAGGGTCGCTAGAGCTTCGGGGGAGGTCCTACCGAACGATTGGCTGAGACACAGCACGACCGGCCCGGGCCGACCCGAACCGATCGTCATGTCAGCACTCGGTCTGGCTCCTCACCAAGGTAAAAGGCCCTGCTTGGCGTTGCAGTGGACGATCGAGCCATTGCTGCTCATGGGCATCCGCAGGAACAGGATGAGGTGGTCTCGCCCAGCAGCTTCTCGCAGTAGGGAACGTTGGCGCTGAGGAGCTCATTGCCGTCCTCGGTGACCAGGAAGCAGTCTTCGATCCGAGCTCCTCCCCCGCCGGGGACTCCGGGAACGGTGACCGTGGGCTCGATAGAGAAGGTCATGCCTGGCTCGAACTCGAAGACCTCCTCACCGGTGGCCGAGATGTCGCCGATCAGCGGCGGCGTGAAAGCCGAGACACCTATCCCGTGTCCGAGCACTCCAAGGTAGCCCTCGAACCCGTGTCGTGTCTTGGCCTCGCGGGCTGCCTCATTCACCTCGGTATTGGTGGCACCCGGCTTCATGGTCTGGCGTGTCGCTTCAATGGAGTCGTAGACGGCACGGTAGATCCGCACCTGCTCCTCGTTAGGCTTGCCGACCACGATGGTCCTGGTGACGTCGGAGAAGTAGCCGTTGAAGCACCCCCCGAGATCCATGAATACCAGGTCACCCCGATGGATGATCCGGTCGGAAGCAAACCGATGGATCGGTGCGGTGTTCTCCCCGGAAGCGACGATGAGGTTGCACTGGGGAACCTCCATGCCGAACGAGTAGAAGGTGTCCATGATCACCCCGAGGACTTCACATTCGCGGACACCGGGCTTGATGAAATCGACGGCCCGCTGGTGGGCGAGCTCGGACATCTTGTTGGAGACCCGCATGCATTTGATCTCCTCTGGGTGCTTGATGGCCATCGCCGCCTGGAATACATGGTCAGCAGGAACGAACTCGGCGTCGGGAAGCTCGGACTCCAGCTCCCTGAGGATATGGAGATTGGTCGCATCGACTCCGATCCTGCCCGAAGCGAAACCCAGGTCCCGTGCCGTCGGGGCGAACTCGTTCGAGACCATCGACTCGGCGATCCCGTAGTCACCCATGGTTCCGCATGGGCGGATGTTTTCCTGTGGAAGCCAGTACATAGTGTCCCGACATCGCGCCGCGTCACCACTAGTCACATAGAGGACTGGGTCGCCCTCCAGCGGAACCAGAGCACAGTTGCGATCGGTAAACGTGATCGGCCACCACAACGGTCGCATGTTCGTGGAGTATCTGATGTGCTCTGCCCTGAAGCTCATCACACCGTCGAGCTCATTGGCCTTCATGTGCTCCTGCAACCGCGCCAAGCGGTGGGATCGAATCAGGTCGAAGTCAACCCTCTTGGTCCAATCAACATCAAAGTACATCGGTCGTCTCTCCTCCAAAGGCGAGTTGGCGTCGGATTGGTTGACCAAACATGTGGCCAGTTTGGGGCCCACCGACCGTGGCACCACGGACATACTGTATACCAGATTGGATGCGAGACGCCAGATCGAGAAACCTCAAAGAACACGAGTCGGCCGTTGAGAAACGCCAGGGAAGCCTCGGGTGTTCAATGACAGTCGGACCATGCCTCTGTCGCGTGACCCGATCGCAGATCTGACAACCGATGCGTTAGTCAGCTGGATCAGCGTTGAGGATCTACTCGATTAGGCGATCTGAGCGACGGCGAGGGCGGGCCAGTGCTCCTTCGGACTTCCAACTCTGATCCTCCCCGAGCCTCACACAAAATGGGGCATTCTGTCAACAAACACAACGCGAAATCAGTGGAGCTGGCGGGATTTGAACCCGCGACTTCCTCGTTGCGAAAGATGCGGTCAAAACGCTCTGACCAGGGGTTTTAGGGTGTATTGGCGTGTTTGTGGCGCGGCTGTGGCACGAGCGGCGTGAGATCTCGTGAGACGTCGGTAGATCACTAGAGCATCGATTCCAACCTAGACACCCTGATCCCGACCGGGATCGTTGGGCTTCATGCTATTTCTGCCCTTTACGAGTGGAAGGTTTGCCGAGTTTCTGCCCGGATCGACTTCTATCCCGGATAGGTGAAGGCGAAGTCCCAGAGCGAGTCGAAGTCGTTAACCGTAGAACTCGTGTACAGCAGAGGTGCAGCCCAAGAGTTATACAACGCGGCGAACCTGGACCGGATGTCCGTCACGACCGGGCACGGATAACTTGACGGCCAATTGTTGGCTCCACAGTGCACAGGAATCTGGCCTGAGGAATTGACACCGATAATCTTCCAGCGGCCGCTGCGCAGGGCAAAAATGGGACCTCCCGACATGCCCCCAGCATGCAGACAGCCGGAGGCGAAGAGCCACCACCCGCCGCCGGCGTGATAGTACGCCCCGTCCAAGGTCTGACACGTCCAAGGATAAGTGGCTGGTGGGTTCGCGTGGCTATAGCTGTGCCAGCGGAAAAAACCTTCGACCGGGTAGCCGACGATCGATCTCCGTTCGTCGAACTTGTAATTGACACCTTGTGGTGTTCTCGAATCTAGGGGATACTCCGTCGCCACCTCGTACCACCCATATTTGTCCCCCGGCCACACTCCCGCGGTTGGTCTAAGTCGGACAAGGGCATAGTCCAGATGTATCGGGGCGTCTCCCGTCCATGTGACGTAACTGGGCCATGTGAAGGTGGCGTCGGCGGTGTAGAACTCCCGGTTTTCCTTCGGGTAGTGGGCGGGATAGAAGCGGTAACCGTCGTACGGGATTTCGTTGTCATCGAATAGACAGTGAGCGGCCGTGATCGCCATTCTCCGGTGCATGAGGGTCGCTGTGCAGGTATCGCCGTAACTGACGACAACTCCATTGGAAATTCTCAGAGCCAGGAGCAGCCCGACCGGACCAGGCCGGCTAGCAAAGGACACCCAACTGGAAGCCTCGGTTTGATATCGAAGGTCGTGCCACCACTGAGGATCCAACCCACCACCGGTTTCGCCGTCGGGACTGAAAAGCGGCATTGACGACTCGATCGGGGGTAGTCCATCCGGAAGTGGACCCATCGCCGCGTTGGCGTCAAGGTCTGTAACTGTGACGCCGGCGGGTATTGGGCCGTCCCCACCACTCCCAGGCGTGCCGGTAGTCGGTGAGCCTGGCTGCCCGACGATCGGATCGTTGGGTGAGCTGGGTTCATCGATTCCGGGGTCGACCCCCGTCATCGGTCCCTGGGGTGGGTCCCCCCATTCTCCGGCGACCGGCAAGAAGCCTGGCTCACCCATGGTGATCGTCTCGTCGGCGTTGCCTTGGGTGTTGGTGTGTCGGAAGTAGAAGGTGGTGTTGGGGGGTCGGAATACGGCGGGCGTGTCGGTCTGATCAATGATCCCCCAGTCGCCGGCGACGAGTCTGTCTCCTGGGTCGCCAAAGAAGAACTGGGCGTTCGCGTTCCCCTGGGTATGAGAGTTGCGGAAGTACACGAAGCCGGTCGACTCCCGGTGCAACCCGATCGTGTCTTCTCCGTTGCCGTCGAAGTCGCCGACGAACGGCTTGTCACCGGGGTCACCGAACACGTAGTTGAAGTCCGCGGCTCCCAGACCCCCATCGCTGGCACCCAACGCGTTAATGATGTAGATCCTGGCCTCGGGAGCCCGGTAGATCGAGACGGTGTCACAGCCGTCTCCGTCGAAGTCTCCAGCCAACGGAATATCTCCGGGATTGCCGAAGAAGAACCTGATATCGGCGACACCCTGAGAGTTGCTGTTCCGCAAGTAGACGAATCCGTCGGACTGGCGATACAAACCGGGAGTGTCGATGCCGTCACAATCCCAGTCGCCGACCATGGGAAAATCCCCTGGATTCCCATAGAAAAAGCTGTTGACGTCACCACCGGCACCACGAAGATGCCATGCCCCTGTGGCGGGATCGACCAGACCCACACGGTCTGTACCTGAGTCGGAGTCGATCGCGGCGGTTTCGAACGGATCAGGACGATCTGTGGGCGGGGGACCGGGGACTGATGACGGATCTGCGGCGGCTGTAATTGCCAGTAGGCCGACCGCGACCAACACAGCTCCAAACCTTAAGAGGTTCCTCCTCCACAACATCCATTCTCCCACTCTGGACGCGAGTCACCCTACATCCCCCGGTAGGACGATGCGTCGAAAACCGCGAACTGTCGAGACCGACGAGGCGATCGACGCATATTCAGCGGTTGTCAACGGTCAGCCGATAGTGATACTCGACGGTGGGTCCGAGTCTGTCTGGGATCGCGATAACTTCAACCTCGCCCACGAACTAGGACATCTGGTCCTACATAGATCAGCCGATCATCGCCCAGGAACAAGAACCGTTGAGAGGCAGGCGCATCGATTCGCTGGCGCACTCCTGGCTCCCGAGAATGCCCTGCGCTCGGACCTCCCGAAGGACCTCGATTGGACCCGATACCTGGAACTCAAGATCCGCTGGGGGATGTCTATCGCAGCCTTGGTCCATCGGGCGCACGACCTTGGTGTGATTGACCAGGCAACCTATACGCGCGCGATGAAGCAACGGAGCGCCTACGGCTGGCGACGAGACGAACCCGGAAAGAATCTACGCCCACTGCCTCAACCGACACTCCTGGCCGAAGCAGCTGCTCTCGCGGACCTAACCGTCGAGGATCTATCCGTCGCTGCAGGGCTTCCGGAAAGCGTTGTACTCCGAATTCTGGGGCCTGGTCCTCGTCCAGCTGTCCGAACATGACACGGACTGCCTCTCGCGCGAACTGCGACTACCAGCAGTCGACCCACCGATGACTTGGCTATCTTCTCAAACGCCCTAGATACAACAGGTTCGGTCTCCCAATTTCCACGGTCTAGTTCCTGCTTGGCCTGCCGAAGTCGAGAATGAGGAACCAGTGGGTGAGTAGGCTTTTTACCGAGATCGACTAGGTGCGAGGTCGCCCTTGGAACCCATCTTCAGCCCCACAGGTGGAGTCGTAGGCTGGCGACGCGATTCGAACCTGTTTAGTGCCCAGACGATGAGCTGGGTTGGGTTCACGAGAGACGATGCCGTGTTCGACAGCCAGTGCCATCATGTCGGTTGGATGCGATCCGGCTGGTTCACCGATACTCAGATGCGCGCCGTCGCCTACCACCGAGATGCAAACTACTTCCCGGCCGTGACCCCTCCCACACCCTCGACGCCTCCGACACCTCCGACACACCCCCAACCCCTCCAACGCCTCCGACTCCTCCAACGCCACCTACTCCCCCGACCCCAGGCGGCGGTTGGTCGTCGGTTCCCTGGGAAGCTTGGATCGAGGGCTAAAGCGCGCCAAGCGACTCCCCAGCCGCGACGACCAAGAATGACCAGTCCACAAAGTCCCGCGGTTCCTGTGGAGCGACCGGCGTGCGACGTATTGATACGTGACTCTGAGGCTCGAGTCTGACGATTGCGCCGTCAGATCACGTCAAGAGCGCGCAGTGCCCTTTCGACCTCCCGCTCTATCATCTCGAAGTGGGGAATGGAACTGGTGTACCTCCGCATTTCTGTGTCCCAACGCTTCTCGTACTGTTCCATTCGACTGGCCCATCGCTCGGCAAAGAGCCCCGGATTGATGTCACGGTGGGAGGCCTTTGTCTCGAATTGAGCCCACGCGGTCGCTGCATCGACTCCCTCGTCGACGAGGAGTCGGTGGATATCGAAGAGGTCCCTGCATTGCAGTCTCTGCACCACGCATCGGAGCTTCTCGGCTGCGGACTCCTCGAGGCTGTAGGTGGGCAGACTCAATGTCTCTAATTGATCGTCGTATCTCATCACAAGCGGCTTTCGTAACGGGTCCGATGTTGTGATCTCATCTGAAGCGATCTCGAGTTTCACATTCTCTGGCTTCGCCTGATTCCTTGGACCCGTGTAGGAGAGCCGGCCGTCCTCGACGATGAGCGATATGCCGACTTCGGCCTGTGTCTGGTCGGCCGCTTCGGCGAACAACTCAGATACGGCTTCTTCGCCCAAACGGCTTTGATCGTTGTTGTTGAGGTCTATGTCGGCGGAATACCGGTAGTCGGTGAAGTGCACGAGGCGAAGCGCGGTGCCACCTTTGAAGGTCAGGAGTTCGGCCTTCTCGAGATTGCTGAGACGCTGCATGAAGTGCGTCAGGACGTAGTCACGCTCGACGGTGCTCACATCAACACCGTCCTTCTCAGCGATGGCAAGAAGCTCGTTGAGGGTGAGCATCACACACGGACTGACAGCCCTAGAAGATCAGTTGACGTGGCATCCCAGGTCACGTTCCATTCGGGGTCCACCCAGACGTACGAGCTGCTGTCAGCCCCAGGGTCAACTGGTATTGGCGTCGTCGGCACAGCCAAACGACTGCGAAGGCCCTCAGCCCATCCTGGCTGCCCAATGGCGCCAGCTATCGAACCGAGGCGACGAAGAGCGCCTTCTGCGTCGAGCTCACCCGCATAGTCCATCAGGAGCGACAGGTCGTCCAAGTCAGTCAGCTTCAGCGCGTCACCGATGGTGTCTACACCACCCATCAGATCGGGACGCCTACCCGCGTCGAGGAGAGTCCTCGGCAAATCTGAAACCCGGCATCCATGGTCGACTTCCATCGCACCCACGCCTAGAAATCTTCGAACCTCGATCACCTGGCGAAAAACACGTCCAGACACCTTCCGGATGCGCGTAGAAGCGGCCAGGGCGACGTGGAATTCGGACTGCGGATGAAGCAAAAGGCTGTGGTACTCAAGAGCCGTCAGATATGCAATCCGATGCTCCTTATCGAGCAGTACCGGCGATAGGGATAGCAGGAGATCCTCGGTCGACGAATAGGTTGCCAGCCTTCCAATTTCTCTGATCACATAACGACCGCGCGCGACGCGCTCAATAAGCCCTTGGCGCGCGGCACGCGACAGAGCATTAGCAGCACTCTGTTCCGAACCGCCGTAGAAGCCTCTGAACTCGGCGGTGGTGAAGGCGTTGCCGTGTCTCGCCAGCTGATTAAGAGTTGAGAGTGTCTTGTTCATTAGCGCGTTATAAACGTATAACGTGAATTACGCGAGAATCATACTACGGACAGCTTGGCCTACCTGACACCTGTGAGCGAGTCCGACACGCGCTCTCCGATCGCCTATCACCAAACAGGGTCCCACGCTTACCCTTCCACGGTGAGCATCGGCGCAGACAAGGTAAGAGAAGCACTCGGAGACATTCCCGATTTCCTCATTCGAACTCGCGATCCTCTCTACGACCATGGAGGTCGGCCAAACGCCTGGGTCGGCGAGCCGGGGTCACAATGCCGGATCGAATCCGCCAGTCAGGCGGCTGGTCCCGGAGGGCTGTGGGGAGACAAGCCGTTTCGTTGGGCAGCGGAGACCTGTGGAATGTACCTGGCAGCAGCCGCGGAGCATCTGCGATGTCTCGGGCTGATGCTCGACCAGCAAGGGTTCCTCATGTCACCCGAGGTGATCACACGCGCCATCTATGAGCTGACAATGAGAGTGGCATGGATCCTTGACAACGAGGCGACGCCGAGACAGAGAGCAGCCCGGGTCTATATGGAATCATTCCATGGTCTCCGCCGTGCCCTCGAGGGTTACAGCCGACTCTGGACTGACGTCGCGGTTGCCCTCAAGCATGCGCGACAACAGATCTTCGAAAGCGACGTCCCTGATCTGTTCTGGCCAAATGAGATCAATTTCGGCGACAACATCCCGGTGAGGGAATGGTCGTTGGCTGGCGAGTCGTACCCCAGTCCGGAGGACATCGTCGCACTGCTGGCGACGAGATCTGAGATCAGCGTTCGGGAGGTCGCCGGCATGTATGCCGTCCTGAGCGCGTACGTTCACCCAAACCCTGTCGAACTCCAACGTCGTCTCGTGCCGAGCGGCGACGGCAGAGGTCAAGGCCTGAGCGTGACTCCGAGCCATCTGCGACAGCTCGTCGGCAGCTCGGTGGCGGCTTTCTACCAGGCTTATCGACTCCAGGCCACATATCTCGGATGGGACCCTGACGTCTTCGCAGCATGGGAATCCGATGCAGGTTCCGTCGTGCCAGAAGCATTCTCTCCTGAAGGCGAGGACTCGATCTAGCGGCCCGCCGCGAGACCATCAGAACACCAAGCGCGCCTCACCGGGTCGCCTCCAGGGAGCAGCCCACCGCGACCAGCCAAAAGCCTAAGTCCCTCTGTTCGCGCCCCACCGCCTTTGACCAGTCAGGCCAAGCATGAAACCGAATCCCACCGACCCACGGGATGGGTCGTCAACAGATGAGGCCCCTCGCTACCCGTGAGGTGATTCACGACGGGACTCATGCGGGTCGTATGTGGGACGTCAGACGACAAGATCGTGAATCCAGGGAGCCGACGGGCGACCAGGAATCGCCCTGACCAACGGGCTCAGCGGACCTGACGAAGTTCAACCGGTGACCCCTCACTGCGGCAAATCGGGAGTATGTGCGATGGTGTGAGAAGGCACCTCGCAGGAAGCGAGGTGCTTCGCGACACGAGTTCAGTGGGCCGTCTGTGGAGCGCGAGACTTCAGCATCGCCGAAGGTGACGAGCCGGAGGCGACCAGAAATCGCCCTGACCAGGGTGTTTAGTGGAGCTGACGGGATTTGGACCCGTGACCGTTGCGAAACATGCGGTCAAACCGCTGTGACCAGGGGATATGGACTCCAATTCCGGGTTTGTGGAGCGTCTGTGGGGCGGACGTCGTGAGACATCGTGAGACGTGGTGAAACGAGAC
>Ga0299913_10001591_pt1 | contig 17006 bp, 15 predicted proteins | sample RVTome_9_FD_201360 | JGI IMG/M metagenome (GOLD analysis project Ga0299913, IMG submission 201360) | Soil microbial communities from uranium-contaminated site in the Upper Colorado River Basin, Wyoming, United States - RVT155D38 (version 2) ... | reverse complement strand
CGCCGCGCCGCGCTTCCATACGTAGCCGCGGTCCTGGATGGTGTTGATGATCGACGCGTAGGTGGACGGCCGGCCGATGCCGCGCTCCTCCAGCGCCTTCACCAGCGACGCCTCGGTGAGCCGCGGCGGCGGCGTGGTGCTGTGCCCGGCCGCCTCCATCGCCGCGGCCGTCAGCGCCTGGTCCACCGCCAGCACCGGCAGCCGGGACTCGGCGTCGTCGGCCTCGCCGCCGGCCTCCTCGTCCACCGTCTCGACGTAGGCCCGCAGGAACCCGGCGAAGGTGATCGTGCGGCCGGACGCGGCGAACACGCACTCCTCGCCGGTACCGGCCAGCCCGGTGATCCGCACCGACATCGTGGTGCCGCGGGCGTCGGCCATCTGCGAGGCGATGGTGCGCTGCCAGACCAGCTCGTACAGCCGGAAGTCGTCGGCCTGAAGCTCCCCGGCCACCTGTCCCGGGGTGCGGAAGGACTCGCCGGCCGGCCGGATCGCCTCGTGCGCCTCCTGCGCGTTCTTCACCTTGCGGGTGTACTGCCGCGGCTGCGGTGACACGTACTGCGGGCCGTAGAGCTGCGCCGCCTGGGCGCGGGCCGCCGCGATCGCCGTCTCGGACAGCGTCGTCGAGTCGGTCCGCATGTAGGTGATGTAGCCGTTCTCGTACAGCCGCTGCGCGGTCCGCATCGTGCGCTCTGCGGAGAACCGCAGCTTGCGGGCCGCCTCCTGCTGCAGCGTCGAGGTCATGAACGGCGCGTACGGGCGGCGGGTGTACGGCTTCTCCTCGACGCTGGAGACGGTGAAGTCGGCCGCTTCGAGCGCCTCCGCCAGCCGCCGCGCGGACGGCTCGTCGAGCACGAGCACGCCGTCGCCGGTCACCCGGCCGGTGGAGTCGAAGTCGCGGCCGGTGGCCAGCCGGGTGCCGTCGATCGCGACCAGGTTGGCGCCGAACTGCCGCGGCGAGGCGTCCTCGCCGGCGTCCATGGTGGCCTTGACGTCCCAGTAGGACGCGGCGACGAACGCCATCCTGGCCCGCTCGCGGTCGACCACGATGCGCGTCGCCACCGACTGCACCCGGCCGGCCGAGAGCTTCGGCATGATCTTCTTCCACAGCACGGGGCTCACTTCGTACCCGTACAGGCGGTCCAGGATGCGGCGGGTCTCCTGGGCGTCGACCAGGTCCTGGTCGAGTTCGCGCGGGTTGGCCGCGGCGGCCCTGATGGCCGGCTCGGTGATCTCGTGGAAGACCATCCGGCGCACCGGCACCTTGGGCTTGAGCGTCTGCAGCAGGTGCCAGGCGATCGCCTCGCCCTCGCGGTCGCCGTCCGTCGCGAGGTAGAGCTCGTCGGCGTTGCGCAGCGCGTCGCGCAGCTCGGCGACCGTGCTCTTCTTGTCGGGGCTGACGACGTAGAGCGGTTCGAAGCCGTTGTCGACGTCCACGCCGAGCCTGGCCCACGGCTCGCCCTTGTACTTGGCCGGCACGTCCGCGGCGCCGCGCGGCAGGTCACGGATGTGTCCACGGGAGGACTCCACGACGTACTGCGGGCCGAGGAACGCGGAAATCTTGCGCGCCTTGGTCGGCGACTCGACGATGACCAGCCGTCGTCCGCCGCCGTTGCTGCCCGCCTTGTCGCTAGCCCTTGCCACTGCGCTCCGATCCGTCTACTCACCGTGTCGCCCCGACCCGCCAGTGTGCCTGAGGAATTCGGGTGAGGGCGGTCAGGGTGACACATGACAGCAAATGCGGGGTAACCCGATCCGATTGGGCTAAGCGTTTCGCTATGCCCGAACGGCCGCCTGGGCCGTCTTTATGCCGTCGCCGGGTCGGTGCCTAGGCCGTCGTCAGGCCGTCGCCGGGTCGGTGCCAGCGAGGTCCGCGACGGCCGTCCCCAGGGCCGTCACCAGGTGCCGCGGCACCTCGACGCCGCGGCTGGAGACCCCGACCGCCCACACCGTATCCGGTCGCCGGCCGGTGAGCACCGCGCCGGCGCAGCACACGCCGTCGCGGAACTGCCCGTGCTCGGTGACGATGTCGCCCGGCTTCGTGCTGCTCAGCTCGGCTTCGAGCGCGTCGGGATCGGTCGTCGTGAACGACGTGAACGCCCGCATCCCGTTCTCCGCAAGGCACCACCGGCGCTGGTCGGCCGGCAGCGCGCCGAGCAGCGCCTTGCCGAGCGCGGTCGCGTGGGTCGCGGCCTCGAGCCCGACCTGCAGGTCCTCCAGGTGCGGCGACCGCGGCCCCTCCGCGACGAACGTGACGACCATCCGGCCGCCGTGCAACCTGGCGAGGTACGCCGTGTGACCGGTGCGGTCGGCCAGGTGCCGCAGCACCGCCTGCGCCCTCGGCGGCCGGCCGAGCGCGGCCATCAGGTCGTGGAACCGCTCCGCGACGCCGCCGCCGGCCAGGTAGTCGCCCGCCGTGGTGCGCACCAGGTAGCCCTCGAAGCACAGCGTGCGCACCAGGTGGTACGTCGTGGACAGGCTCAGCCCGCAGCGGCGCGCGATCACCTTCACCGGCAGCGGCCGGTCCGCCCTGCTCACCTCTTCGAGCACGCGCAGCGCCCTGGACACGCTGCGGATCAGGTCGGTCGGCTCCGCGCGTCCGTTCTTGGGGGCTGCGTCGTGTGTCACGGTGCGTCAAGAATCCCCCGTTTGGTCGCGAAAGGAAACGCCCGGCACCGCCGCGCTTGGCAAACTCGGCCGCCGCGGCTACGGATCTCGGCAGGAGTTGCTGCCGGATCGGCGGTCGCTCCGCGCGCTGCCGGCCCGAAACCCGCATGTCACGCTCGGCCGCAACAGGCCGATCGACATGCGGAGACTCGAATGGACGTCGCAACTGTGACAGCGGCCCAGCTCACCGACCGGGCGCATGCCGAACGCTGGTTCGAGTGCATCAGCGCCGAGTACGAGTCGCTCACCGACCCGGACTGGGACGCCTTCAGGGACGGCTTCGCCGCGCGGGCGCAGGCCGAGTCCTTCCCCGCCACCAACGTGGAAGCGTTCGTCGCGCACGTCGAGGCGACGGCCACGTCCCCGCTGGAGGCGATCGCCGAACTGGCCGACCGCAGCCGGCACGCCGAGGCGCTGCAGCTATTCGAGCAGGCGACGGCGCAGCGGTTCGTCGGCGACTGGGAGTCCTACCTGGATTGGTGGCACAACGGCTGGGACGGCGCGGAAGACACCTGGCCGGGCTTCGCCGAGCGCTTCAGGGCGTACGCGCCGCTGGAGCACCTGGCGCTGGCCGACCACGTGCTGGCGTACGCGCTGTCGCAGCCCGACAAGGCGGCCGCGCTCGTCCACTACGGCATCACCAGCCCTGCCGTCGAGGAGCCCGCGACCCACGAGCCGTCCGCGCCATCCGAGCCGTCCGGCGAGGCCGCGCTATCGGACAAGGAGCTCGCGGTCGCGGCGCTGTCCGACGAGGAGCTCGACGGGCTACTCGACGCCATCCATACCCAGGTGATGGCCGAGCTGACGGGGAAGCTGCCGAGCCTGGCCGAGGAACTGGGCGTCCCCGAGGACGAACTGCTGATGCTGATCGAGGACAACCTGTCCGATGTCGTATTCCAGGAGCTCCTCGCCGGCTGACGGTCCGAGGCCTACCAGCGGAGATCGAGATGAACGAAGGAAACGAACCGAGCGTGGCCGACAAGCTGTTGGGCCGCCTCACCAGTGAGATCAAGGCCGCGGTGAAGAAGACGGAGGACAGCGCGGAGCGCAGGCGCCTACAGCACGCGATGGTCGAACGCGTCCGGATCCGCCGGGCGGCGGTGCGGCGCGAGCAGCGGGAGAAGCCGAAGCACGCCAAGGTCAGGCTGCTCCGGGAGCAGGCGAGGACCGGCGCGCTGGCCAACAAGGGCACGCTGGGCCTCGACATCTGGAAGACGCCGAGCACCTTCCTCGCCGTCGAGCCGCGGTTCGGCGGGTACATGGAGGACGGCGACTGGGCCCCGCTGCGCTACGTCCCGCTGTCGGAGATGAAGGGCACCCTCAACGGCACGATCGCCGGGCTCACCGAGTGGTTCAACGCCTACCGCGATGTGGTGTTGGCGGTGCGCAAGGAGGCCGGCGCCGCGGTGTCCGTCGAGATGATCGTGTCGAACCTGGGCCGCGCGTGGGACGTGCTGCCGCAGTACCTGCGTGGCGTGACGGACGTCGAGAACGAGGTGCTGAAGGCCGTCCTGCCGACGGCGACGTCCGTGGTGGTTGGGATGAACCTCGACGACGACAACGCCAGCCAGAGCGCGGCGGCCAGGCGTGGCGCCATCCGGCTCGCCGGCCGTGAGCTGGCCGGCGACGTCGTCGACGCGGCGGAGAACGTGGCCGAGCAGATCGCCGAGCACGTCTCGCTGCCGGCAGCGGTGCGCGAGGAACTGGCGCACACCCACGACTGGGCGAAGGAGCACTTCGAGTTCCGCCTGGAGATCTACGGCACCAGCGAGGTAGGCCTGCTCGACGACGGCCGGCCACGCCAACAGCACACCTGGGAGCTCGACGGCCAGCCGGTGCAGGTGCTCAAGTACGAGGTCGCGCCCAAGGAGACCGAAGAGGTGCGGTGCTTCTTCCTGCCGGTCACCGAGCTGCGCGACTACGTTCTGGACTACGCCATCCCGGCCATCTTCAAGACGCTGCAGGACGCCAAGCTCATCGTGTGACGCGCTCCTGCATCAGGCCGATCTGGTGGCCGTCCGGGTCGCGGCAGAACGCCATCCGCAGCTCGGTGGCGCCGTCGCGGTGCACCACGTGCGGTGGGCCGCCGAACTCCAGCCCGTGCTCGCCGGACAGCCTGGCGTACTCCGCGTCGATGTCCTCGACCGTGAAGTAGAGGACGCACTTACTGGTGAACTCCGGGTTCTCCGGCACGCCGAGGTACAGCCGCACGTCCCCGCTCGCGAAGAACGCCATCGGCTGGCCGGGCACCCGGAACAGCATCGGGATGCCGAGCACGTCGCCGTAGAAGGCGACCGATGCGTCGACGTCGGTGACGCTGATGTGGATCTGGCCCACTGGTCCGAGTGCCATCGGGGCTCCTATAGTTATCCTTAACTAGGGTTAAAGGATAACCAGGGTGAAGAATCAGGGTCAACCGCCGGCGCGTCCCACGCTGCCGGCGCCGCCGGCCGGGCTTCCCGCGCCGCCGGCCGGCCTGCCGGCGCTGCCGGCCGGGGTGCCGGACGACGAGCGGCACGAGACGGCGAACCTGCTGCACTCGGCGGCGCTGCGGCTGCTGCGCTCCGCGCGGACCGCGGACGGGGTGCTCGACCTGGACGGGCCGCGCGCGTCGGTGCTGTCCGTGCTGGTGTTCGCCGGGCCGCTGCCCGTCACCCGGCTCGCCGAGCTGGAGCAGGTGTCGCCGCCGGCCATCACGAAGACCGTCGCCGCGCTGGAGTCGGCCGGCCTGGCGTTGCGCACCCGGTCCATCGACGATCGGCGGGTCGTGCTCGTCTCGGCGACCCCGGCCGGCCGGCGGCTGTTGGAGCACGGCCGCGCGGCCAGGGTGCGCGCCGTCGCCGACCTGTTCGCCAGCGCCTCACCCGCCCAGCTGCGCACCCTGCGCCGCGCCGCCGCCCTGATAGCCGCCCGCCTCTAACCCGGCCGCCGCCCGCGCCCCAATGCCGGCGCGTCCGCCCAACGCCGGCGCATCCGCCCAACGCCGGCGCATCCGCCGTTTCGGAAGGCCGTGTCCGGCGTTTCAACACATTGCAATGTGCTCGAACGCCGGACACGCTCGCACCAAACGGCGGACACGCCGGTCAGGGTCTCAGTCCGCCGGCCAGGTGGCGGCGCCGTCGGGCGGGGCGCCGACGAGCTCGACCAGCCGACCGAGCCGGCGGCGGCCGGTGACGCGCAGGGCGGGCCCACCGCCGCGCGGCCCGAGCAGCACCGGGGTGAGGCCCGCGCGGGCCATCGCCGCGGCCAGCGGCTCGTGGGTGTCGGGGGCGTGCGGATCAAGCCCGAAGAGGTAGCCGCGGCCATCGGACCGGCCGGCGGCCGCGGCCCACAGGCGAAGCGCCGGCCCGTCCAGCTGCAGCCCGGCGGGGACGGCCTTGACGGCGCCGCGGATCCACCTGGCGGCCAGGTCGGCCAGGTCGGCGCGGAACGCGGTGCGCAGCAGCGGCATGCCCTCCTCGGAGGTGGCCAGCTCGGCGCCTACGCCACGCTCGGCGCACTCGGCGGCCAGCGCGTGCACCCGCCAGCGGTCGGCCACCACCACGCTCAGCCGCGCCATCCCGCCGCGCCCGAACCGCACGGCCTGGCCGGGGCCGCACAGCAGCCCGGCGAGGTCGCCGATCGCGGGTGGCCTGGCGTCGACGGAGAAGAAGGACAACTGCCGCACGCCGCAGACCGTAGAACAGGCGTTCGACCCGGTGCGCGCTGACGCGCCCGTGGGTGGCGATGAATGCCCACCGCCACCCACGGCGTCAGAACGTGGTCGGCGTGCCCGCTGTCTGGTTCAGCTTGGTGCAGTTGGGCGCCTTGTCGGCGGCCGCCGCGATCGCGTTGTTCTCCTCGATCGTCCTGAGCGACTCCGCCATGGCCTGGGCACCCTGGCTCAGCCCGGTGAACGCCTCGACAATCGCGGCCTGCGCGGCCTGCGGGTCGTTCGTGTTGACGGTGGCGAACTTGTCCTTGGTGGTCCGGTAGCCGTTGCGCAGCGTCTCCAGGCCGGCGACCAGCTTGTTCAGCGCCTCGTCGCCGCCTTCGATGGGCGACGGGCCGACGGTCTTCAGGTCCGCGATCGTCTGGTCGACCAGGCCGATGTTGGCGGTGATGTACTGGTCGAACGCCTTCAGCGACTGCACCGGGTCGGGATTGCCGAGGTTGGGCGGTCCGGACTGCGACTCGGTCAGCTGGACGATCTCGCCGCACACCTTGTCGACCCAGGCCACCTCGTCGCCGGCCGCCGGGCCGGCCGCCGCACTGGTCGTGGCCGCGTCGCCGCTGGCGGTGGTACTGGTGGCGCCGGGGTTGTTCGACACCTGCGATCCGCAGGCGGCAAGGGGAATCGTGGCGGCCAGCGCGGCAACCACAATGAGGCTGCGCCTCATGGGTACTTCCTCTCGGACTCGGCCCGTTCGGGGTGGGTGGACACTGCGGTCCACCCACCCAACGAGACGGGTCAGCTGGAGATCTGCGCCGGGGACTCCGCCCCGATCGCGGTCGTGCGCCGCTTGGAGATCACCACGGCACCGACGATGATCGCGACGGCCACCACGGTGATCACCGCACGCACCGTCGGGGAGGCGTCCGGGCCGATCGAGAACGTCACGATGGCCGGGGCGATCAGCAGCGACACCAGGTTCATCACCTTGATCAGCGGGTTGATCGCGGGGCCGGCGGTGTCCTTGAACGGGTCACCGACGGTGTCCCCGATGACGGTCGCGGCGTGCGCCTCCGAGCCCTTGCCGCCGTGGTGGCCGTCCTCGACGAGCTTCTTGGCGTTGTCCCACGCCCCGCCCGAGTTGGCCAGGAAGACCGCCATCAGGGTGCCGGTCGCGATGGCGCCGGCCAGGTAGCCGGCCAGCGGGCCGACGCCGAGGCCGAAGCCGACCGCGACGGGGGCGAGCACCGCGAGCAGGCCGGGGGTGGCCAGCTCCCGCAGGGAGTCCTTGGTGCAGATGTCGACGACCCTGCCGTACTCCGGACGGCTGGTGCCGGCCATGATGCCGGGGTCCTCCCTGAACTGCCGGCGCACCTCGAAGACGATCGCGCCGGCCGCCCTGGTCACCGCGTTGATCGCGAGGCCGGAGAACATGAAGACGACGGCCGCGCCGATCACGAGGCCGACCAGCACGTTCGGCGCGAACACCGCGGTGGCGAACGAGGAGACTTCGCCGGTCAGGCCACCGACCTCCTCGACGGCCTTTTGGATCGCGTCGGTGTATGCGCCGAACAGCGCGGTCGCCGCGAGCACCGCGGTCGCGATCGCGATGCCCTTGGTGATCGCCTTGGTGGTGTTGCCCACCGCGTCGAGCTCGGTCAGGATCCCGACGCCGTCGCCCTTGACGTCGCCGGACATCTCGGCGATGCCCTGCGCGTTGTCGCTCACCGGGCCGAAGGTGTCCATGGCGACGATCACGCCGACCGTGGTCAGCAGGCCGGTGCCGGCCAGCGAGATGGCGAACAGCGCCACCACGATCGAGCCGGAGAGCAGGAACGCGCCGTACACCGCGGCGCCGATCACCAGCGCGGTGTAGACGGCCGACTCGAAGCCGACCGAGACGCCGGCCAGGATCACGGTGGCGGCACCGGTCAGCGAGGTCTGCCCGACGTCGCGCACCGGGCGGTGCTCGGTGCCGGTGAAGTAGCCGGTCAGCCACAGGATGATGCCGGCGAGCACGATGCCGATGATCACGGCGACCGCGGCGATCAGCGCCGGGTTGCCCACCACGGTGGGGTCGTCGGGGCCGCGCAGGTCGCCGAAGCCGGTCGGCAGGTAGACGAACGCGGCGATCGTGCACAGCACGGCGGAGATCAGTGCCGACGCGTAGAACGACCGGTTGATCGCCCGCAGCCCGTTCTCGCCGGGGCGGGCCTTGGTGAGGTACACGCCGGCGACCGCGGTCACCGCGCCGATCATCGGCACGATCAGCGGGAAGAGCAGGCCCTGCACGCCGAACGCTGCGCTGCCCAGGATCAGCGCGGCGACCAGCATCACGGCGTAGGACTCGAACAGGTCGGCCGCCATGCCGGCGCAGTCGCCGACGTTGTCACCGACGTTGTCGGCGATGGTGGCCGCGTTGCGCGGGTCGTCCTCGGGAATGCCCTGCTCGACCTTGCCGACGAGGTCGGCGCCGACGTCCGCGGCCTTGGTGAAGATGCCGCCGCCGACACGCATGAACATCGCCAGCAGCGCGGCGCCGAAGCCGAAGCCCTCCAGCACCTTCGGCGCGGCGCCGGCGTAGGCCAGCACGACCATCGACGCGCCGAACAGCCCGAGCCCGACGGTGGTCATGCCGACCACGCCGCCGGTGCGGAACGCGATCCGCATCGCCTTCTCGCGGCCGTTCGGATCGTTGGCGGCCGCGGCGACGCGCACGTTCGCCCTGGTGGACAGCCACATGCCGAGGTAGCCGATGGTGGCCGAGAACACCGCGCCGACGAGGAAGAACAGCGATCGCCCTACGCGCTCGCTCGTCGAGTCGGCCGGCAGCAGGAACAGCAGGCCGAACACGATGACGGCGAACACGCCGAGCGTGCGGAACTGGCGGTTGAGATAGGCCGCCGCGCCCTCCTGCACCGCCCTGGCGATGTCCTGCATCTTGGAGGTGCCCTGGCCGGCGGCCAGCACCTCCCTCAGCAGCACATACCCGACGGCGAGGGCAGCGAGGGCGACCACGGCGACCACGGCAACCAGGCCGCGATCACCTCCGGAGAGCTCGAGTGAGCTCTGCGCGAGGCTGAGCCGGGACATCCGTCCTCCTGGTGGTCCGAATGAGTGCGCGCCGTGACGGCGCGCAGGAACTGCGCCGCTCATGTCAAGCAGCGAGACGGTGCGGCAGTTTATGCGTTGGCCAAGTTCGCGCTGGCAGCGCCCCCTGAGGTACCCATCCCCAAGGTCACCACACCTACCGCAACCCCGCCCCGCTGGCCCCCTACGGCGTCTCGCATCCGCCCGCCCCGCTGGCCCCCTACGGCGTCTCGCATCCGTATCGACGTTTTGGCGGCCCGAAAACGTCGATACGGATGCGTGTCGCCCTGGGTGACCGGCGCGCGGACACCCGCCGCATGTCGACACGGATGCGTGTCGCCCTCGGGTGGGACGTGTGTTGCTCGCGGGTGCGGGATGTGTGTCGCCGTGGGGGCTTACGCTCGGGCGCGTGGACGGGCCGGTGGACGAGCGCGGTGCACTGCTGCTGCGCCGCGTGCTGGCCGGCACTCCCGAGGGCGAGTCGCCGCTGACGCACCGCGAGGTGCTGCCCGCCCGGTCGGCCAGCACGGTGGACTGGCCGTCCTGGGCGCCGGGTCCCGTCGTCGACGCGCTGCGCGCGGCCGGCATCAAGGCGCCCTGGTCGCACCAGGTGGAGGCGGCCGACGCGGCGTGGCACGGCTCCCACGTGGTGCTCGCCACCGGGACCGCGTCCGGCAAGTCGCTGGCATACCAGCTGTCGGTGCTGTCGGCGCTGACGCTCGACCCGCGCGCCACCGCCCTCTACCTGTCGCCGACGAAGGCGCTGGCCGCCGACCAGCTGCGCGCGCTGTCGTCGCTCGGGCTGCCGGGAGTGCGCGCCGCGGCCTTCGACGGGGACACGCCGCTGGCCGAGCGGGACTGGGTGCGGGCGCATGCCCGCTGGGTGTTCACCAACCCCGACATGCTGCACCGCTCGATCCTGCCGGCGCACGGCCGCTGGGCGTCGTGGCTGCGTCGGCTGCGCTTCGTGGTGATCGACGAGTGCCACACCTACCGCGGCGTGTTCGGCTCCCACGTGGCGTTGCTGCTGCGACGGCTGCGGCGGGTGGCCGCGCGCTACGGCGCGGACCCGGTGTTCGTGCTTGCGTCCGCCACGGCCGCCGCGCCGGCGTCGTCCGCGTCGGTGCTGCTCGGGCTGCCGGTGACGTCGGTGACGGAGGACGGTTCGCCGCGCGGCACCCGCACCATCGCGCTGTGGGAGCCGCCGCTGCTCACCTCGCTGGCCGGCGAGAACGGCGCCCCGGTCCGCCGCTCGGCCGGTGCGGAGTCGGCGCGGCTGCTGGCCGATCTCGTGGTGGAGGGGGCGCGGACGATCGTGTTCGTCCGCTCGCGGCGGGGCGCCGAGCTGACCGCGCTTGGGGCGCGCCGGGTGCTGTCCGAGGTCTCCGCCGGCCTCGCCGACCGGGTGGCGGCGTACCGGGCGGGGTACCTGCCGGAGGAGCGGCGCGCGCTTGAGCAGGCCCTGGCCACGGGCGAGCTGCTCGGGGTCGCCTCCACGAACGCGCTCGAGCTCGGCGTGGACATCGCGGGACTGGACGCCGTGGTGGTCGCCGGCTATCCGGGCACGGTCGCCTCGTTCTGGCAGCAGGCCGGGCGGGCCGGGCGCTCCGGCGAGGGCGCCCTCGTGGTGTTCGTGGCCCGCGACGACCCGCTCGACACCTACCTCGCGCACCACCCCTCGGCGCTGCTCGGGCGGCCGCTCGAGGCCTGCGTGCTGGACCCGGCGAACCCGTACGTGCTGGAGCCGCAGCTCGCCTGTGCGGCCGCCGAGCTGCCGCTCACCGATGCCGACGTGTCCTCGCTCTTCGGCCCCCCGGCGCGGGCAGCCCTGGAGTCCTTGGCGGCACAGGGTTTCCTGCGGCGCCGCACCAACGGCTGGTTCTGGGCGGTGGCCCACGAACGTCCACATGGGACGGTCGACATCCGTGGTTCCGGCGGCGAGCAGATCGTGATCGTGGAGGCCGACACCGGGCGGATGCTCGGCACGATCGACCCGTCGTCGGCGCACACCCAGGTGCACCCCGGCGCGGTGTACCTGCACCAGGGCCGCTCGTACGTGGTGGACGCGCTGGAGCTGGACGAGTCGCTCGCGCTCGTGCACGCCGAGGAGCCATCCTGGAGCACCTCGCCCCGTGAGCTGGTGGACGTCGCCGTCGTATCGGCCCTGGAGTCGGTGCAACATGGCGAGGTGGAGGTGGCGCTCGGCGAGGTCGATGTCACCTCGCAGGTCGTCGGCTACCTGCGCCGGCAGCCGTCCGGCGCCGTGCTCGACCAGATCCCGCTCGACCTGCCGCGGCGCTGCCTGCGCACCCGCGCCGTCTGGTACACCGTGTCGTCGCGGTTGCTCGACGCGGCCGGGGTGGACGCCGCGCGGGTGCCGGGCGCGCTGCACGCCGCCGAGCACGCCGCGATCGGCCTGCTGCCGCTCTTCGCGGTGTGCGACCGGTGGGACATCGGCGGCGTGTCCACCGCGCTGCACCCCGACACCGGCGCGGCCTCCGTCTTCGTGCACGACGGCCACGCCGGAGGCGCCGGCTTCGCCGACCGCGGGTTCGCCGCCATCCGCCCATGGCTGACCGCGACCCGCGACGCGATCGCCGCCTGCGAATGCCCGGCCGGCTGCCCCTCGTGCGTGCAATCCCCCAAGTGCGGCAACGGGAACGAGCCGCTCGACAAGGCCGGCGCCGTCCTCGTCCTAGACGCCGTGCTCACCCAGCTAGCGACCTGATCCACGGCCGACATCGGCCGACTCTGCGAACCCGTGACGCGGCGCCGGGCCTGGGCGGGGAAACAAAGCGACGCGGCCGGCGCGGCGGGGAGATCGACGCCTTGATCGGCGGACCCACCCCGCTGCGCCGGCCGCGGACACGCAGCTTCGGTGCGCTGGGAAGCGGCTACCCGTTCAGCTGTCGCTGCGTGTCGTGGCGGCGAGCACCGCAGTGCCCGCCGGGGTGGGCCGCTCGGTGTGCAGCGCGTCGAGGACCGCCTGCTGCACATCGGACGAGCGCGGCACGTGCCAGCCTGAGACGTCTGGCTTGACCCGCCAGTGCACGACACCGTGCACGAACGGGGAGGGCGGCAGAGGAACCCAACTGCCGCGCCCGTGCAGCACCACCTCTGGGTGATCGGCGAGGACCGCGCACAGCGGCTCGCCAGCGACGACCGGGAAGAGCCAGCGGCCGGTCGGAGTGGCCGCAATCGGTGCCGGGAACCCGACGTTCCGCAGCTCGGCGGCAGTACGCCTGCCCAGGTCCGCGGACATGTCGAGCACATCGAGCCCCAGCCCGGTGGCCAGCAGCACGGAGAACGGACAACCGGACCACAGCTCCGCCACCCGCTCGGGGCCGGCGCTGGCGAGCTCGAACCAGTCGTCGTGCAGCGGAACCGGACCCTGCTGCGGCGCACCCGTGCGGCCGATCCAGGTCGAACCCTCGGGGTAGGTGCCCGGCACTACCGACCAGCCGTGGTACGCGAGGCCGATCGCCTCCGCCCGCAGCTCGGTCCGAAAGGCATTGCGCCAGGTCTTGGTCCAGTCCATCTCTCTCGTCTCCATGCGTGCCATCTCGTCGCCGACACAAGAATCGGTCAGCCGCAAGCACACCGGAATGCATCGGACACGTTCTGTCGGTGGCTGGTGGTCCGAACGCGATGAACGCATCCGACGCGCCCGGTCGAACCGATAGCCATCCCCCAATTCAGCGATAAAGTCCCAGTTCGGTTACGGCCCGATCGCGGTGCCGTCGTTCATCGCTGGCGACCGACCGTTCGTCGTAGGCCGCTGTCGCCGGCGGACTCGGGCGGCACCGGTCCGGCACGCGCGGTAGCCCGCGCCACGCCGAACCGGGCCAACAAACCGGGCGGCGCCGCCTCCACCCGCACGATTGCGTCCCATCCGCGCAGCTCGCACGAGACCATCCGCACGGCCATCCGATCGGTCACCCGCCCCGCCGAGGCGCACGCCGCCGGCTCGCCACCGACCGCGTGCGCGGCCGCGGCCAGCGCCGCCAGGTCGGCAGCGGCCTCCGCCCGATGCCGGGTGATCACGGCCGCGCCCAGCTGCAGCGCGATCGCGAAGACGGTCAGCAGCGCCAGGACCGCCCCGAGCCCGACGACGGTGGCCGAACCACGCTCCCCGTCGACGGCCGAGGCGCGCCGCCCGGCGACCATCACGACCCGGCACCGTTGCCGCTCGCCAACGGCACGGGCACCGCCTGCCGGCGCTGCGTCGATCCGGCGACCGAGGTCGTTGCACGTGCTCATCGTGAACCGGCCACGCCGGGCTCGAGCACGGCCATCGCCTCGGCCCGGATGGACAGCCCGGGCAGCACGCCACCGGCCGGGCGGGCGCTGACCTCGACGATCACCTCGTCACCGTCCACCCGGATGATCACGGTCGCGCCGGCCGGGGCGACCGTCCGCGCGGCATCCTCGGCCTGCCCGTGCTCTCCCCTCGCCACCAGCCGGGCGGCCTCCCGCGCGGCGTCGGTGCAGCGCAGCTGCCCGAGCACCGCGGCCGCGCCGGCCAGCGCCATGGCGAGCACCACGACCACGGCGCACACCGCGAGCGCGGCCTCGACCGTCGCCGATCCACGCTCGCCATCGACAGCAGGCGCGGCCCTCGGCATCAGAAACTCACCGACAGCGCCCGCTCGATGATCGAGGTGAGCGCGCCGACCACCGAGCCGCCCGTCACCACCGCATACAGCACCGCGGCAAAAGCGGCGGCCGCGATCGTCCCGATTGCGTATTCCGCCGTCGACATTCCATCGTCGGTCGCGGCCAGCGAGACCAACCGGAGACGCATCCGTTTGCGAATCATGACATTTCCCCTTTCATTCGTCCGTCCACTTCGGAGGATCACCAGTGTTCGATCAGCTGTCCGGCAAGCCCCACGATCACCGGGAGCACACCGAGGCAGAAAAAGGCCGGCAGGAAACACAGTCCGAGGGGCCCGGTGATGAGCACGCCGGCGCGTTGGGCGCGCTCCTCGGCGCGATCGGCGGCTGAAGCCCGCACCTGGCTGGCGAGGTCGGCCACCGCCTTGGCCATGGCCGCGCCGCTGTGGGCCGTGCGGCGGGCCGCCCTCGCCAGCGGCGCCGTCGACGGCGGGGCCAGCGCCGGCTGCCAGGCGTCGGCCGGGTCGGCGCCGATGGCCAGCAGCTCGGCCACCTTCCGGAGCACCTCCCCGTCGGAACCGGGCAGCTGGTCGGCAACAGCCCTCGTGGCGGTGGACACCGGCAGTCCGGCGCGCAGGCACGCCGCAAGCAGGTCCCATCCGCCGGCCAGCCGCAGCGGCTCCGTCGGCCGGTAGGCGGGTTCGCGGATCCAACGCCGTGCGCCCACCGCGGCAAGCCCACCGACCACCGACCCAGTCGCAAGGCCGGCCGTACCACCCACCAGCACGGCCGCGAGCGACGCCATCGCGAGGCCGCAGACCGCCGGCAGCACCACCTCCGGTCGACCGAACCACCGACCGAACCACCGGTCGGACGATCGGTCCGCGCATCGGGATGCCACCAAGCACAGCCGCAGGCGGGACGAGGTGGACTGCGGCGGCAGCACGAACACCGCGGCCGCCAGGAGTCCGGCGGCCGCAAGCTGCCCACCGAGCCCGCCGCCGTTCACGGTGCTGCCGCCGAGGCCACCAACCGCGCGCTCCAGGCCAGGCCGGCGCAGATCAGCAAGCTGCCGAGCATCAGCAGTAGCTGGCCGGCCGCGGTCGCGGTGAGCACCCGCCACGGCTGCGCACCGACCGCCTGTCCGAGCAGCAGCCCGAGCACCGGCAGCGCCGCCAGGACCGTGGCCGTGGCGCGTGGCCCGGCAAGCGCAGCGTGCAGGCGACGGCGGGCACGCACCCGGTGGTCAAGGTCGCCGCCTACGGCATCCAGCACGTCGGCCATCGGGATGCCGTGCCGCTGGGCCAGCGTCCATGCCGCGGCAAGCTGCTCCAGCGGCTGCGCAATTGCCCGCGCGGTGTCCGCCTCCCGACGGAGTGCGGCCGCGACATCGCCGCACAGCCGGGCGGTGGCCGCGACGGTGCCGAGCACTCCGGCCGCGACTGGGCCCGCGTCGGCGGCGACGCGTTCGGCGGCGGTCGCGGGGTGGGCGCCGGCGCGCAGCTCCGCCGCCACCATCCCGAGGGCGCCGGCGAGATCGGCGGTCGCCGCCAGCGACTGGGCTTCTCGTCGGCGCGCCCGCCAGCGGGCCAGCGCCGTGCCCGCCGCGACCGCTGCGGCAACCGCGCCCGCCGGCCCGGCCAGCAGAAACCCGACGACCGCGGCTGCTCCGACCGTGACCACTACGCCAGCCCGCCGCGACACAACCGCGCGCCCACCACAGGCAATGTCCGATGATCCGAGACCCCGGGCGCGAGCACGGGCCGGCCGCGGCGGCCAGCACAGTGCAGCGATGGCAAGCGCCAGCGGCGCACCCCAGATCAGCACGACCAGCACACCCCGCGTTCGGTCAGCAGCGTGTGGAGGCGGTCCCTGGCGTCGAGCCAGCCGACGCCGTCGCGCCAGGCGGGCACGATCCGGACGCGCTCGTCGTGACGGTCGAGGACGCCGATTGCGGCGAGGCGGCGCTGGCCGTCCGTACGGCGGCGGACTTCGAGCACCACCTGGAATGCGGCTGCAAGTTGGCTGTGCAGCGCGGGCCGGCTCAGGCCGCCGAGCGCGGCGAGGGCTTCCAGCCGGGCCGGCACCTCGTGCGCGGAGTTGGCGTGCAGGGTGGCCGCGCCGCCCTCGTGGCCCGTGTTCAGCGCGGTCAGCAGCTCGCAGATCTCGGCGCCGCGAGCCTCACCGACCACCAGTCGATCGGGCCGCATCCGCAACGCCTGCCGGAGCAGGTCGCGCAGGGTGATCTCGCCGGCGCCCTCGATGTTGGGCGGCCGGGTCACCAGGCGCACGAGGTGCGGGTGAGTGGGCTGCAACTCCCCGGCGTCTTCTACGCACACGATTCGTTCACGAGGGTCGACGCAGCCGAGCAGGGCGGCCAGCAGCGTGGTCTTGCCGCTGCCGGTGCCGCCGACGACGAGCAGCGCCAGCCGGGCCGCCACGACGGCCCGCAGCGCCGCATCGATGGGGTCGTCGAACGTGCCGAGCGACCGCAGCGCGGCAAGGTCGTGCGCGGCCGGGCGGTGCACCCGCAAGGAGAGCTGCACACCGTCGGCGGCGACGGGCGGCAGCGCGGCGTGCAGGCGCGTGCCGTCCGGCAGCCTGGCGTCCACGAAAGGCACGGCCTCGTCCAGCCGGCGGCCAGCGGCCACCGCCAGCCGCTGGGCCAGCCGGCGGACCGCGTCGCCGTCGGGGAAGCGGACGGCGGTGCGCTCCAGGCCGCGGCCGCGGTCGACCCACACCGCGTCGGGCGCCGTGACGAGCACGTCGGTCACCGCGGGCTCGGCGAGCAGCGGCTGCAGCGGCCCGGTGCCGACCAGTTCGTAGTCGAGTTCGCGGATGGCGTCGAGCAGTTCATGGTCTGCGACCACGCCGCCGGACTCGGCGCGCACCGCGGCGGCGACCGCAGCCGGCGTGATCCGTCCGCCACCGTCTATCAGCCGCTGCCGGACCCGGTGCTTCGACTCCGCGGACAGCACCCCACC
>Ga0299913_10001590_pt1 | contig 17011 bp, 17 predicted proteins | sample RVTome_9_FD_201360 | JGI IMG/M metagenome (GOLD analysis project Ga0299913, IMG submission 201360) | Soil microbial communities from uranium-contaminated site in the Upper Colorado River Basin, Wyoming, United States - RVT155D38 (version 2) ... | reverse complement strand
GGCGATCACGCTCGCCAAGCGGGGCGACCTGTCGGCCCGCCGCGCGATCGTCTCGCAGTTTCCGAACGAGCCCCTCGTCGTGACGAAGCTGTTCGACGAGATCGGCCCGAAATACGCCGACCGGTCCTCGGGCTTCACCCGCATCGTCAAGATCGGGCCGCGCGCCGGCGACGCCGCAGAGATCGTCCAGATCGAGCTGGTCTAGGAGTCAACTCAACCACAAGTCGACCGGATGCCGTGGCAGGCGAAGGCGCGGCCGAGCACGGGAGCGAGCGCACCCCCAGGTGCGTGAGCGAACGAGCGGAGGCCGCAACGCACGGATGACACGGCAGGCGGGCGACTACAAGAAGGGATCCGAGAGGACCCACGGTGACCGAACCGCGAAGCGGTTTCGAGCCACTGTCGAATATGACGGCACGGAGTTCTGTGGATTTCAACTCCAAGTTGGGTCCAGAACTGTCCAGGGAGAGCTCGAGGCCGCGCTGGCCCGCCTGTCGGGCGGGAACCGCCAGCCGGTCATGGGCGCCGGACGGACCGACGCCGGGGTGCATGCCGTGGGCCAGGTGATCGCATTCACCTACCCGGGCAAGCTCTCCGTGGAGGCCCTGACGGAGGCGCTCAACGGGATCCTGCCACCGGATGTCGCGATCCGCGACCTCCGACGGGCGCCCGCCGGGTTCAACCCCCGCTACGCCGCTCGGTACCGGGACTACCGGTACTCTATCTGGAACGGGCCTCGCAGCCCGCTCCGGGAGCGGACGGCCCACTGGGTGCGTGCAGGCCTGGACCTCGCCGCGATGGCACGAGCCGCGACGGCCCTCGAGGGTCGCCACGACTTCAGCGCCTTCGGCAGGGCGGATCCGCAGCCGGTCCGGACCGTGCATCGGATCCGGGTCCGGCGAACCGGATCGCTGGTGACGATCGACGTGCGAGCCGACGCGTTCCTGCGCGGCATGGTCCGGCGAATCGTCGCGACCCTCCTGGCAGTGGGGACGGGGAAGCTGGAGGCCTCGGCGGTGGGCACGCTGTTCACGGCCGGGAGGCCGGCTCTCGGCGGCGCAGCAGCGCCGGCGCGGGGGCTCTGCCTCCGGCGCGTCGTCCTCGGACGGCGCGACGGGCGAACCAGGGACATGAACCAGGACACGAACGAGAACGACACGGGACACGAGGAGTGATGAACGACAAGACGTACACCGCGCGCGCAGGCGACATCGAGCGCCAGTGGTTCGTCGTGGATGCGACGGGCCACACGCTCGGCCGCCTCGCCACGCGTGTCGCGCGTGTCCTGGAGGGCAAGCACAAGCCGACCTGGTCGCCGAATCTCGACGGCGGGGATCACGTGATCATCCTCAACGCGAAGAAGATCTCGGTGAGCGCCAACAAGCACGAGTCGAAGTCGTACGTCCGCCACAGCGGTTACCCGCAGGGCCTCAAGGAAGAGTCCCTCGGCCGGCTGCTCGAGCGGCGGCCCGAGGAGGTCGTCCGGCGGGCAATCAAGGGCATGCTCCCGCACACCCGGCTCGGGGCGCAGCAGCTGCGCAAGCTCAAGATCTACGCCGGATCCGACCATCCCCATCAGGCCCAGCGGCCTGAGCCGCTCGCCTGACCGGAGGATTCACCCATGACCACCCAGGCCTTCAACTCCGGGACCGGCCGCCGCAAGACGGCGGTCGCGCGCGTGCGGCTGTTGCCGGGCGAGGGCGAGATCGTCATCAACGGGCGCTCCCTCGCCGAGCACTTCGGCGCGGCGATTGACGAGGCCGAGATCCGCCTGCCGTTCCGGGTGACGAGCACGGACGGCCGCTACAACGCGATGATCAAGGTCGAGGGCGGTGGCGTGACCGGCCAGGCCGGCGCGGTCCGCCACGGGATCGCCCGCGCCCTCCTCGAGATCGACCCCGAGGCGCACCGCCTCCCGCTTCGCCAGGCCGGCCTCCTGACCCGCGATCCGCGGATGAAGGAGCGCAAGAAGTATGGCCTGAAGCGGGCCCGCAAGGCGCCGCAGTACACCAAGCGCTAGGTCGCGCAGTACCTCTCGCCGTGGCCGCCCCGGCGGCCGACGCGGTAGGCTCGCGCTCGTGAGCGAGCCCCTCTTCGAGCAGTACAAGGCGGCGCTTCGGCGCGGCCATCTGGCGGCCATCGCCGGCCGGCTCGAGGAGGCCCTCGACGCCTACGGCGAGGCCGCCCGGCTCGTGCCCGATCGGGCGCTGCCGTTCGCCAGCCGGGGCACGGTCCTCCACCGGCTCGACCGCTGGCCCGAGGCGGCTGAGGCATTCGAACTGGCGTTTCGCACCTCCCCGGACGACGAGGCCACGCTTCGCGCCCGGGCTGCTGCCCGCGAGGAGCGCGGCATGCTCTCCGGCGCCGCGGAGGATTACGAGCGTCTCGCGTTCGTCCTGGACGTGGCGGGTCGCGCCTCCGAGGCGGCCGACGTCGCACGACGCGCCAACGAGCTGGAGCCACAGGCTGCCCGTGCCGTTCTCACCGAGCGCCTCGTTCGCGCGGCGAGGGGGTCAAAGGCGGCGCAGGTCGTTGTCCACGCCGAGCTGGCGGAGGCTGTGGGCGCCGAGGGTCCGTCGGCCAAAGTTGCGCCCCACGAGGCCCTCGACGCCAAACCAGAGTCTCCCGGCATGACAATCCCCCTCGAACCGCCGGCCTCGCCGCGCGTCGTCCCGCCCACAGCAGCGGAGGCCGCTCGCGCCGTGCAGACCGCGGACCCTGCCCAGACATGGCCGCTCGTGGACCAGCCGTCGCCTCCGCCGCAGCCGATCGTCGGGCCGCCGCCGGATCCCGACGCCCTGCTGAACGAGGCCACCGAGCTCCTCGAGGCCGGCAACGTCGAAGGAGCCTCGGAGAAGATGCTCACGGCGGTCCTCGTGCATCGCGCCGCCGGCCGCCTGGACGCCGCGCTCGACATCTGCCTCCAGCTCCTGTCGATCGTGCCGGGCGACCCGCATGTCCACCTCGCCATCGCGAACCTCCAGCTCGACCACGGCTGGACCGCGCTCGCGAAGGAGAAGATCGAGCTGCTCCTTCGACTGACCGCGCTGACCGGCGACACCCAGGCCGAGGCGGACGTTCACGGGCTCGCTTCGGAGCGCCTGCGGGACGAGCCGGCGCCGGCGCCGGCGGGTCGCTGATCTCGCCGCCGAGACCCATCCCGAAGCCCTCGCCGAGGCCCGCGCCGATCGCCTGAGCGCCGTCCCGGCGAGCTCCGAGCGGTCGCCGGGCCGAACGCCCGCGGTACACTCCCCCACAGATGCCGCCGCTCCTCGAATCGATCCTGAACCAGGTCCGGCTCGCAACGATCCTGGACATCGCGATCACGGCGCTGCTGATCTACTGGCTGTTCAGCCTCATCCGCGGGACGAGCGCCGTCCGGCTCGTGGTCGGCGTCACGGTGCTGTTTGCGGTCTACTTCGCGGCCCGCGTCCTGCAGCTCCGCCTGCTCACCCAGATCCTCGAGACGGGCGCTGTCGTCGGCCTGTTCGCGCTCGTCGTCGTCTTCCAGCCCGAGCTCCGCCGCGCGCTCGACCGGATCGGACGAGTCGGCTCGCTCGGGTGGCTGATGTCGGCCGAGGGGAGGGTCGCCGAGCTGGTCGCCGCGGAGGTCTCCCGGGCCGCGTCCGTCCTCTCGGCCGAGGGCCATGGCGCGCTCATGGTGATCGAGCGGGAGACTGGCCTCGAGCAGATCGCCGAGACGGGGGTGATGATCCACGGTGACCTGTCGGCCGACCTCGTCCGCACGATCTTCTCGCCGAAGTCGCCGCTTCACGACGGGGCGGTGATCGTGCGGGGCGGCAAGATCCTGGCGGCGGGCGCGCTCCTGCCGCTCGGCGAGACGACGATCCACTCCGAGCGGTTCGGCACGCGCCACCGCGCCGCGCTGGGCACGACCGAGCAGACCGATGCGATCGTCATCGTCGTGTCCGAGGAGAACGGCCAGATCAGCCTCGTCCAGCGGGCACGGATCGTGCGCAACCTCAACGAGGCCCAGCTCGCCCGCGCCCTGCGCAGCCTGCTCGAGCCGGCCCAGGAGCGGGGTCGGATCCGGCTCCCCGGAGGCGTGCCCGGCGCACGCTCACCGCGCCTCGCGGACCTCGGCCGGGCGGTCCGCAACGGCCGCCGGGACCGCGACGCGGTCGAGCCGCTGCCGGCCGATGAGCCCCTCAGCCCCGACGATGCCCCGACGACGGTGGCCGCGACGTCCGAGGAGCCGACCACAGCCGCGACCGAGCTCGAGCCGCCGCCGGCGAACGTTCGCACGAAGCGGACCGCCAAGGCCTTGCCGAAAGCGGCTCCCGACGCCATTCAGCCGGAGCCGGCCGGGACGCGCGGACGGAGCGCATGACCCGGGCGCTCCGGTTCATCCTGCACAACTGGCCCCTCAAGCTCGCGGCGGTGGCGCTCGCATCACTGCTCTACGGCGGCCTGGTCCTGTCCCAGACGACGCAGCCGTTCGACGACCCCGTCCCGATCCGGATCGAGAACGCTCCGGCGGACGTGATCGTCCTCTCGAACCTCGGCTCGGTGACGCGCATCAGCTACGTCGCCCCGCCCGACCTCGGCCTCCGGATCGACAGCGCGACCTTCGATGCCTCCATCGACCTCAGCACGGTCCAGCCGACAGGGCAGGCGGTCTCGGTCAGGGTGACTGTCGAGGCGGTCGACGGCCGGATCCAGGTCCTTGACTTCGAGCCGAAGGAGATCTCGCTGACGGTCGACCGCGTGGGCAGCAAGGAGGTCCCGATCGAGGCCATCCTGCAGCCCCTTCCGTCGGGGCTGGACGCGGGCGACCCGATCCTCGACAACGACAGCGCCATCGTCAGCGGACCGCAGTCGGTCGTGGCGACGGTGGTCAAGGTCCAGGCCGAGGTGTCGATCGACGCCACCGGTGTGGACGTGAACGAGCTCGTCCCGCTCATCCCGGTCGACGTCAATGGCCACCGGCTCGGCGCGGAGGAGCGGATCGAGGTGGAGCCGGCCGTGGTGCGCGTTCGCGTGCCGGTATTCACTGACCGGCGCACGAAATCGCTGCCCGTGACGCCGGTGATCACCGGGACGCCCATCGCCGGCTTCGCGGTGGCGTCCGTCACGGTCGATCCGGCCGTCGTCAACGTCGAGGGCGACGCCAACGACCTCGCCGGATTGGAACGGCTCGATACCGCGCCCGTGGTGGTGACGGGAACATCCTCCGAGCTCGTCCAGGAGGTCGGCATCATCCTGCCGCCGGGCGTCCAGGCCTTCGGTGGGGGCACGGTCGTGGTGACCGTCAGGCTGCGGCCCATCACGGAGACGCGTACCTACTCGGCTGGGCTCATCCTCGTCGGCGAACGACCCGATCGGCGGTACGAGCTGTCGACCGATCGCGTCCTCATGACGATCGCCGGGTCCGTCGCCGAGCTCGACCGGCTTGCTACGACGAGCCTGACCCTGACCGTCGACGTCACCGGCCTCGATCCCGGGACCCGGTCCGTCGCGGTCTCGGCGAATCTCACGACCGGCCTGACGCTCCTCGACGTGAGCCCCAATCCGGTCGAGGTAACCGTCTCCATCCTCGAGTCCTCGCCCGGGCCGACCGCAGGCCCGTCGCCGGCTCCCTAGCCACCAACCGCTTCACCGCACGCGAGGGGAACGACCAGCTGTGCCACGCCTGTTCGGGACGGACGGAATCCGCGGGGTCGCGAACGTCGACCTCAAGCCGACGACGGCGTTCGCCCTCGGCCGCGCGACCGCACGCCGGCTCGTCGGCCCCGGCGGCTCGATCATCGTCGGGCAGGACACTCGCCGCTCCGGCGACATGTTCGTGGCGGCCATCGCCGCGGGTGCGACGAGCCTCGGCGTGAACGTGAACGTCGTCGGCGTCGTGCCGACGCCGGCCCTCGCGTTCCTGACGGCGGACGGTGACGACGCCGCCGGGATCATGGTCTCGGCCTCGCACAACCCGGCGGACGACAACGGGCTGAAGGTGCTCGACGCCGACGGGCTGAAGCTCGATGACACGGTCGAGGACGAGCTCGAGCAGCTCATCTGGCGAACGGAGGAGCTCGCGGGCGCTTCGGCGGACCGCCTGGGCGTCGTCATCGACGCGCGCGACCGCCTCGCGCGGTACATCGCCCATCGCGAAGCGCTCGCCGCCGCGGTCGACGCGTCCCGCCTGTCGATCGTGGTCGACTGCGCGAACGGCTCCGCGTGCTCGGTCGCGGGCCGGATCATCGGCGCCACGGGCGCGCGGGTCGAGGTGATCAACGACCAGCCGGATGGACTGAACATCAACCTCCACTCCGGCGCGACGGACCCGGCGGGGCTGGCGGCGCGCGTGCGCGAGGCCGGCGCCGATCTCGGCTTCGCCCTGGACGGCGACGCGGACCGGCTCGTCGCGGTCGACGGCAGCGGGACCGTCGTCGACGGCGACCAGGTCCTCGGCGTGCTCGCGCTGGAACGGCTGGCGCGGCCGGGCGCCGATCCGGCGGACCCCTCGATCGGGACGCTCGTCGTGTCCGTCCTCTCGAACGGCGGGCTGCAGCAGGCGGTTGAGGCGGCCGGCGGGACCGTCGTTCGAACGCCGGTCGGTGACAAGTACATCCTCGAGGGCATGCAGGTCTCCGGGGCCGGGCTCGGTGGCGAGAAGAGCGGCCACGTGATCGTTCGCGAGCACACCACGTCCGGCGACGGCCTCGTGACCGCGCTGGAGGTCCTCCGCGTGGCTACGGCGTCGGGACGGGGCCTCGCCGAGCTCGCCCGGCAGATTCCGTTGCTGCCACAGGAGCAACGGGCGGTCCGCGTGCGCCACAAGGAGCAGTGGGAGGGCGATCCGGTCCTCCGACGGGCGATCGCCGACGCCGAGGCGCGACTCGGGGCCGGCGGCCGCGTCCTTGTCCGGCCGTCCGGCACGGAGCCCGCGCTGCGGGTGATGGTCGAAGGCCCCAGCGCGGACGTGGTTCGCGAGCTGGCGGATGCGTTGTCGGCGGTCGCGGAGCAGCGCCTACACTGACGCGCTCAATCCTCGGGCGAATGGCTCGCAGGGGCGTCGCCTTCGCCCTCGACAGATGCTGGGGTCCGCAAAAGGAGAGTCTCGCGGCGCATGTGTGGAATCGTCGGGTATACGGGGCCTCGTGACGCCGGCCCGATCCTCATGGAAGGCCTCCGCCGGCTCGAGTACCGCGGCTACGACTCTGCGGGCATCGCGCTCGTGGACGAGCAGGGTGACCTCTTCGTCGAGAAGCGCGCCGGGAAGCTGAGCAACCTGCGCACCGCCATCGCGGAGCGGACGCCGCATGCCGCGGTCGGGCTCGCGCACACGCGCTGGGCGACCCACGGCCGCCCGAGCGACGTCAACGCCCATCCCCAGATGGACTGCACCGGGCGGATCACGGTCATCCACAACGGGATCATCGAGAACTTCCAGGAGCTCCGGGACGGGCTCCAGGCCCGCGGGCACACGCTCGTCTCGGAGACGGACACCGAGGCGATCGCACACCTCATCGAGGAGGCCTACGACGGCGACATCGCGAACGCCGCGCGGACGGCGCTCCGCCAGCTCGATGGCGCGTACGCGCTCGCGATCATGCACCGGGACGAGAACAACCGGCTGGTCGGGGCGCGGAAGGACGTGCCCCTCGTCGTGGGGCTCGGGGAGGGCGAGTCGTTCCTCGCCTCCGATGTCGCGGCGATCCTCGCGCATACCCGCCGCGTCATCTTCCTCGAGGAAGGCGACGTCGCCGATCTCCGGCCGGAGGGCGTGGTCATCACGGACGTCGACGGCCGGCCCGTGGAGCGCGTCCCCGAGACGATCGAGTGGACCGTCGAGGCGGCCGAGAAGGGCGGCTACGAGACCTTCATGCTCAAGGAGATCCACGAGCAGCCCGACGCGCTGCGCCAGTCGTTGACGGGCCGGATCCTGCGCGCCGGGAGGATTCAGGTGCCCGAGCTCGAGCCCGTCTGGAACGCGGTCAGGACCGCGACGCGAGTGGAGCTCGTCGCCTGCGGGACCGCCTCGTACGCCGCGATGATCGGCGCCAGCGCGATCCAGGACTTTACCGACATCCCCGCGCGGGTGACCGTCGGCTCCGAGTTCCGGTACGACCCGCCACCGCTCGACGAGAAGACGCTGGTGATCGCGGTCACGCAATCCGGCGAGACGGCCGACACGATCGCCCCGACCCGGCTCGCGCGGGAGCGGGGTTGCCCGATCATCGCCGTGACGAACACGCTCGGGTCGGCGATCACCCGCGAGGCCGACGCGGTGCTCTTCCTCCAGGCCGGGCCGGAGATGGCCGTGGCCGCGAGCAAGACCTTCGTGACCCAGGTGACTACGCTCGTCGTGCTCGCGGCGGGGATCGCCAAGCTCCGCGGCACGCTCAGCGACGAGGCCGAGGCGGCGCTCGTCGAGGGCCTGCAAGGGCTCCCGGCCGGTGCGGCTCGGGCCCTCGAGCAGAACGCGCCGCGCGCGCAGGACCTTGCGCGGCGGTACGTCAACTCCCGCGGCTTCATGTTCGTCGGGCGGGGCGCGACCTACCCCGCAGCGCTCGAGGGCGCCCTGAAGCTCAAGGAGATCAGTTACGTCCACGCCGAGGGCTACCCCGCCGGCGAGCTCAAGCACGGTCCGATCTCGCTGCTCGACGCCGAGTGCCCGCTCGTCGCCGTCGCGACGCGGTCGTCGACCTACGAGAAGCTGATCAGCAACGTCATGGAGGGCCGCGCCCGCGACGCGAAGGTGATCGCGGTCGCGACGGAAGGCGACGACCACATCGAGCGCATCGCTGACGACGTCGCCTGGGTCCCCGACACGCACGAGCTCCTCAGCCCCGTCCTCGCGATCATCCCGCTCCAGCTGTTCGCGTACCACGTCGCGCTGGCGCGGGGCACGGACGTCGACCAGCCGCGGAACCTCGCGAAGTCGGTCACGGTCGAGTAGCGTTTGCCGCCGGATGCGTGATTCGGCGGAGACCTCGCAACTCGGTGTACCGGCGGGCACTTCGGAGCTCGGGATCGACATCATCCAGGTCGCTCGGATCAAGGCCACGCTGGCGAGATTCGGGCGGCGCTTCGCGCGTCGCGTACTGACCGAGGCCGAGGACCGCTACGTCCGGGATCGACCCGAGAACTTCGCCGGTCGGTGGGCCGCCAAGGAAGCAGTCAGCAAGGTGCTCGGCCTCGGGGTGCGGGGCGTCGGCTGGACCGAGATCGAGATCCAGCGCCTCCCGACAGGCCAGCCCGCAGTGCGTCTCCACGGGCGCGCCGAGCGGCGCGCGGAGCAGCTCGGGATGGAGCGCATCGCCGTCTCAATCAGTCACGAGGCCGAGTACGCCGTCGCGATCGCGTTCGGCATCCGCACGGCCGGCGGGCGCTACGTCTTCCCGATCGACATCGAGGAGCGGCTCGACGACCGCGAGCGGCGTCTCCTGGCCCGGATGGAGCGCCTCCGTGCGCTGTCCGAGGAGGCCGGCAGGGCGGCCGCGGCCACGGACGGCGATGCCTGAGAAGCGGCCGCTCGGCTTCGGCCGGCACGAGGCACATGGGACGCCCGAGCCGGCAACGCCGTCGGGTCCTCCGGCGATGGACGACAAGGCCGCCGCCGCGCTTCTGCCGGAGCGGCCGGCGCGCGGCCACAAGGGCACGTTCGGCAAGGTCCTGGTCATCGCCGGCTCGATCGACTACGCGGGCGCGGCACTGCTCGTGTGTCGGGCCGCGGGCAGGGCCGGAGCCGGTCTCGTCACGCTCGCCGTCCCCGAATCGCTCCAACCGCTCTTCGCGGCGAAGGTCGTCGAGGCGACGACGATGGCCCTGCCCGAGGACGACGTCGAGGAGGTCGACCCGGAGCCAGCGATCGCCCGCATCCTCGACCACGATCACGATGCGATCGTCCTTGGACCGGGCCTGAAGCCGGGCCTGGCGACCACGGAGCTCGTGCGCATGCTGCTCGCGGCTCCCGACGACGCGCACGCGCCGCCGCTGGTGCTCGACGCGGAGGCGCTGCGCTCGATGGCGACCCTCGGCGAGTGGTGGGCGGGCACGCTCCGGCCGTGCGTGATGACGCCCCATCCCGGCGAGTTCGCGCGCCTCCGTGCCGGCTCGGGGGTCGGCGGGGCTGACGACGGTGACCTGTCCGACGACGATGACGCGCGCAGGACGGCCGCGACCGCCGCCGCGGCGGCGTGGGGCCAGGTCGTCGTGCTCAAGGGCGCGAGGACGGTGATCGCGGAACCGGACGGCGCGGTGACCATCGCGCCGTTCGAGAACCCGGCGCTGGCGAGCGGCGGGACCGGTGACGTGCTGTCCGGCGTGATCGGGGCGCTGCTCGCACAGGGCATGGCGCCCGGACCCGCGGCGCGCCTCGGCGTGTACCTCCACGGCACGGCCGGGGACATGGTCCGGGACCGGCTCGGGGACGCCGGGCCGCTGGCCTCGGACCTCCCGGACGCGGTGCCGCTCGTGCGCAAGCGCCTCGCCGCGATCGCCGAACGATCGAAGCCGGGCAAGAAGGTCGGGTTCACCGTTCGCGAGGGCGAGGGCGAGGGCGAGGGGGCGGGCGCCTGAGCGAGCCGGGCGGCGCGCGGCAGCTCATCGAGGCGCGGCTCGCGGCCGCCGGCCTGCCGCCGCTGCCTCGGACGGCCTGGGCCGAGATCGACCTGGACGCGCTCGCGTCGAACCTGGCCGTCCTCCGGGTCCTCGCGGGCGAGGGCACGCCGGTCCACCCGGTCGTGAAGGCCGACGCATACGGCCACGGCGGTGTCCCCGTCGCGCGGGCGCTCGCGGCCAACGGCGCCGACGCGTTCTGCGTCGCGACACTCGACGAGGCAATCGCCCTCCGTGACGCCGGCATCTTGCAGCCGATCGTGGTCCTGTACCCGATCCCGCCGTCCCTGGCGCCGACTGCGCGGCGGGGCGAGATCGCGGTGACGGCCGGCGACGCGGCGCTCCTCGAGGCGCTGCTGGCCGCGCTGGCGCCCCCCGCGGACGAGCCTGCCGACGACGCCCCGCCGCTGGGCCTCGAGCTCGAGGTCGAGACCGGCCTGGGGCGGGGCGGCCTGTCCGGCGCCGGCCTTCTCGAAGCCGCGCGCGCGATCGAAGCGTCGCCCGGCGCTCGCCTCGCCGGGCTGTGGACGCATCTCCAGGCACCCGAGGACGCGCAGCGAACCGCCGCTCAGCTCGAGGGGTTCGAGCGCGCCGCCGACGAGCTCCGGTCGGCGGGCATGGACCTCCCGGCGCGGCACGTCGCGGCAACGGGCGGCCTCCTGCTCGACGGCGTCGCAGCCCTCGACGGTGTCCGGCCCGGCCTTGCGATCTATGGACTCGTCCCCGACGAGCTCCTGCCCGGCTCCGGATCGGCCGACGGCGGCATGCCGGCCACGCGTCCTGGCGCGGCGGGCCTGCGACCGATCCTGTCGCTCTTCGCTCGTCCTGTTCGCGTGGCGAACCTCCCGGTGGGGATGGGCATCAGCTACGGCCCGACGTTCGTCACGAGCCGCCCGAGCCGCATCGCCACGCTGCCCCTCGGCTACGGCGATGGCTGGCCCCGATCGCTCTCGAATCGCGCGGGAGCGCTGGTGCGCGGCACACGGGTGCCGCTGGTCGGCAACGTCGCGATGGATGCCGTGATGGCCGATGTGACGGATGTACCCGGCGAGCCCGTGACCGTGCTCGACGAGTTCGTGCTCATCGGGTCGCAGGGACCGGCGCGGATCACGGCCGCGGAGGTCGCCGCGGCCCGCGGAACGAACTCCTGGGAGGTCGTGACGAGCCTCGCCGCACGCTTGCCCCGGGTGTACCATGCGGCGTCCGTTCCGCGCGAGATCCGGACCCTCGTCAACGACGAGGTCAGGGACGAGATCGGCAGCAGGAGGTCGACGCGACCGTGACCGAGCCGAGCGCAGGCGAGCCGACACGAAGCGAGCCCATCGAGTACGGCGACGAGCAGCGCGACGAGCTGGTCGAGGAGGTCGCGCGCGAGATCCAGCTGCGCGGCCTCACCGCGTCGGCGGTCAGCTTCCTCCAGGCATCGCGGCCGTACCGCCCACTCGGCCCGAACGCCATGCTCTTCTTCGACCCCGTGCTCCACGGCCTGTTCGGCGGCGAGCTGCCGAGCGCGTCCGCGATCCTGGCCGACGAGGACGGGATCGAGCAGCTGATCGAGCGGCTCGAGGACCTCTCCGAGGAGACCGGCTGGGACGCCTGAGCCGTCGGCCATCGCCGCGTGGTGCGATCGTTGGCGCCCTCCGCGCCCTCGCTCACGCACCTTGAGGTGCGCTCGCTCAGGTGCTCGGCGCCGCCTTCGCCTCCCAGGGCCCTGGCCGACGGCAGGCCGAACGAGAGCCGGTAGCATGATCCGGTGACCGTTCCGAGGGCGCTCCTCGCCATCGATGCCGGCGCCGCCACGACGTCCGTCGCCCTTCTGGGCCGGCCGCGCGCCCGCTGGCGGCTCCTCGGCGCGCTCTCCGCGCCGGCCGGCGCCGACGTCGACGCGCTCGGCTGGATCCTCGTGGCCCGACTCGGGGTCGCCGATCCACGGCTCGCGGCCGACCTCGAGGTCGATGCCGACGGCGCCCACCGCCTGCCGCGCCTCGAGGCGCGGAGCCGACCGCCGGAGACGCTCGCGGTCCTCGGGGCGTCGCGTCGCGCGGTCGGCTTGCTCGAGGCCGTCGCCGCACGCACGCCGTGGCTGATCCGGACGGCTTCGCCCGAGAGCCACGACCCGCGCGAGATGACCGATCTCGCGCTCCGGCCGGAGATCTCCGCGGTGCTCGTCGGCGCGGGCGATCCGCCCGGCCCGGACGAGCGCGGCTGGCTGGACGATCTCGCGGGCCTCGTCGGCGCCGCGACCCGCCGCCGCCCAGATCTCCGCATCGTCCTCGCCGGCCCCGTGGCGGCGCGCAACGCCTGGGCCGAGGGCGCCGGCCGGCCGTACGACGGCTCACCCGGGCGGATCGTCGAGGCACCTCCGCTCGGGGTGCGGAGCGGCCCGGACGAGCCGCTCCGCGAGATCCTCGAAGGGTTGCTGCCACCCGCTTCGGATCCCCGCCAGACCGCCGTTCGCGCGCTGCTCTCGCTTGCCGACGCCCTGGACCGGCGGCTCGAGCTGATCGACGTCGGACTCGACGGCGGCCTGCGCGCGATGGCCTCGCCGGGCATCGCGGACCAGGGCCCGGCAGCCGTCTCGGTCCGGACCGCGCAGGCGGGGCTCGCGCCCACCGAGGTCGACGACGCCGCCGTCGATGCCGTGCTCGCCTGGACGACGGGCAGCCTCGACCGGCACCGGATGGGCGATCGCCTCATCGACCTCCGCGGCCAGCCCTGGGCGGACACGTCCGGCGAGGGCGCGCGATTGCGGCTCGCTGCGACCCGGGCCGCCCTCACCCGGCTTGCCGCGCGGACGACGGACATCGGCGCGATGCCCAGCCCGGACGTCACGATCGTGTCCGGCGGGGCCTTCGCGGTCGCGCCGCCACGTGCCGTCGCGCTCGCGGTCGCCGACACGATCCGCCGCCCGGGCGCGACCCAGCTCGCGATCGACCATGCCCGGCTCCTCGGCCCGATCGGCACGATCGACGACCCGGACGAGCGGCGGACCCTCGTCGCCGACCTCGCCGACGATCTGCTCGCCCCGATCGGGAGCCTGCTCGTCGTCGGGGGCGTGCCAGGCGGCGTCCCCGGCACGCGTCGCGGTGCACCGCACGCCGTCGGCCGGCTGACGCTCGACGGCGACCAGCACGGCCGGTACGAGCTGGCGAGCGGCGAGGTCGCGTTCGTGGATCTCGCCCCGGGCGACCAGGCGCTCGCGACCCTCGAGTTCAAGGACGCCGTCCGCGTCGGGCACCGGGCGAGGCGCGTCACCGTCCAAGTCTCGGGCGGCGTGGCGGGCCTCGCAGTCGACCTGCGCGACGTGCCCCTCCGGCTCCCCGAGCGGCGGGATCGGCGCCGGGCGGCCCTCGCCGCGTGGGGCGAGCTCGCGTGGCCGGGTGATGAGCGATGACGGCGTCGGACACGCACGCGCTCGCGCGCGTCGACGCCGAGGTCGCCGGCCGCGCGGGGCTGGAGCTCGTCGCTCGGCGCACGCTCGTCATTCCGCAGATCGACATGCTCTTCCCGCTCCACCCCGGTGACCGGCCGCTCGTCAAGGAGGGCGAGGCGGTCGGTCGCGCCCAGCCGATCGTCGAGCAGATCCGGGAGCCGCGGACGATCGTCGTCAGCGGCGTGGGCACCCCGGAGGAGCCTGGCGCGCCGGGGGAGCGCTGGGCCGCTCCCGGCGGGCGGCCGCGCGAGGGCGAGGAGCCGGTTGAGGGCGAGCTGCTGTTCCGCAGCAGCGGGCGGTGGCGGATCGCCTCGGGGGAGCGCGCGGAAACGCTCGAGGCGCCCTCCGCGGGTGTCGTTCACGTCGTTCGGCCGGGGTCCGGGATCACGATCCGGTCCGTCGCGAACGCGATTCCCGGGCGACTGGCGCTGGCCGGCCCGACGTGGGGCCGGCTCCAGGTCGCGACCGGGGCCGACGGCGAGCTGCGCGCACAGCACGTTGACGTCGGCGCCGCCGGCTCGATCATCGTCGCCGGGGCGCGCATGGACGCCGAGGCGCTGACGCGGGCACGCGCCGTGGGCATTCGAGGCGTCGTCGTGGCCGCGCTCGGGATCAAAGAGCAGCGGGACTTCCTCGCGTCGGAGCGACGCGGCCGCGCAGCGGTCCACGGCCTTCCACCGTTTGGCATCCTCGTGCTCGATGGAGCCGCGCGACGGCCCATCGCCACGCCGCTGATGGCCCTCTTCGAGGCGATCGAAGGCGGGATGGTCGCGATCGTGGGCAACCCGCCGGCCCTCGTGGTGGACGATCCGAGCATCGCCCTCCCGGCACCGTCACCCGACCTCGTCCGCGTGCGATCCGGGCCGCTCGCCGGCGCCGAGGGCACGTGGGCGGGACTCGCCGGTCCCCGCCGGTTCCCGGCCGGCGTCACGCTCGAGGCGGCGTTCGTCCGGTTCGGCGGCCGCCCGCCGGTCGCGATCCCGATCGGCGACCTCGAGCGCTTTGCCTGACGCCGGGTGACGATCGACACGAAGGGCGCCGCCGCGGCCCTGGACCTGGTGAGCGCGAGCCCTGACGAGACCCGTGCCATCGCCGCGCGCTTCGCGTCGGTGGCCGAGGCGGGGGACGTTGTCTGCCTGTGGGGCGAGCTCGGCGCGGGCAAGACCGTGGTCGCGAAGGGCTTCGGCGCCGGGCTCGGCGTGCGCGACACGATCAGCTCGCCGAGCTTCGTGCTGATGGGGGAGTACGCGGGGCGGCTGCCGCTGTTCCACATCGACCTGTACCGGCTCGAGACGGCCGCGGAGGCCTTCGACGGCGGGCTCGTCGACGAACGCCAGGCCGCCGGCGTCGTCGTCATCGAGTGGCCGGACCGCCTCGGCGACGACGTTCCCGTCGAGCGCGTCGACGTCCGGATCGAGGGCGGCGCGGACGACCCGCGGCAGCTCCACCTCGAGGCGCATGGGGTGAGCCACCGCCGGTACATCGATGCAGCGCTCGGCGGGACGGCGCGCGGAGGCGGCACGTGAGCGAGACCCGCCGCTGGCTGCTCGCGCTCGACACGGCGACGAACACCGTCATCGTGGCGGCCGGTGACCCTGAAGGGCGAGTGCTCGGCAAGGAGTCGTTCGAGGGCCGCTACCGCCACTCGCAGGAGCTCCTGCCGGCCGTCGCGCGCCTCGTCGAGCGCCTCGACCTCCGCCTCGGCGAGCTCGCGGGGATCGTGGCGGGCACTGGCCCGGGCGCGTTCACCGGGCTGCGCGTCGGGCTCGCGACCGCCAAGACCCTCGCCCACGAGCTGGCGGTTGCCGTCGCGGGCATCCCGACCTCCGACGCGCTTCTCGCCGACGAGCCTGCGGGCTCGGTTCTCTGGCTGCCGTCCGGCCCTCGAGATCGGGTCGCGATCACCGTCGGTGAGCCCCCCGCGATCGTCCGCGAGGGCGACGTGCCGCCCTGGGCGCATGCCACCTTCGAACGCGGGGATGGCCCGGCGGCCGACCTGGCCATCGATCTCGACGGCCGCGCGGCACCGGAGGCGCTCGCGCGCGGGCGGCAGGCCCTCGGGCGCCTGCCGGAGGCGCTGCTCCGGCTCGGTGCCGCACGGCTGGCGGCAGGCGACACGGACGATCCCGAGCGCCTCGTCCCGCGCTATGCCAGCCCGCCGCGGGGCGCGCCGGTCGAGCAGCCGGATGGGGGAGTGGCGTGGTCGCGCGACCCCCGGTAGCGATCCGGATCGAGCCGATGACGCTCGAGGACATCCCGGCCGTCCACGCGATCGAGCGCGCGAGCTTCGCCGTGCCCTGGCCGGACGACGCCTACCGCAACGAGCTCGTCACGAACCGGCTCGCGAGCTACGTCGTCGCGCGCGCGGGTGACGAGGTCGTTGGCTTCGCAGGCCTGTGGGTCATGGTCGACGAGGCGCACATCACGACCTTCGCCGTCGACCCGCGCTGGCGGCGGCGCGGCGTCGGGCAGTGGCTGCTCCTCCACCTCTTCGAACTGTCGAATGACCGGCGGGCGCGCGAGGCGACGCTCGAGGTCAGGCTCTCGAACATGCCGGCCCGCCGGCTGTACGAGAAGTACGGCTTCCGGCCCGTCGGCATCCGGCCGCGCTACTACTCCGACAACGGCGAGGACGCGCTGATCATGACGACCGATGCGCTTGCCTCCGCCGGCATGCGGGACCGGCTCATTCGCCTCCGCGACGAGCTCGACGCTCGCGTGATCGACGCGCAGCCCGGTGACCTGCCCGAACGCGACGCCGATCCGTCGCCGGGCGAGCAGCCGTACCGGGGATGAGCGGGCCGAGCGGGCCGCTGGTCCTGGCCGTGGAGTCGTCCTGCGACGAGACCGGCATCGCCCTGGTCGAGGGCGATCGAATTCGGTCGAACGTCGTCGCGAGCCAGGTCGCGCTTCACGCACCTGCCGGCGGCATCATCCCGGAGGTCGCGGCCCGGGCGCACCTCCGCTGGATCCTGCCCGTGCTCGACGAGGCGTGGCAGG
>Ga0299913_10001589_pt1 | contig 17017 bp, 15 predicted proteins | sample RVTome_9_FD_201360 | JGI IMG/M metagenome (GOLD analysis project Ga0299913, IMG submission 201360) | Soil microbial communities from uranium-contaminated site in the Upper Colorado River Basin, Wyoming, United States - RVT155D38 (version 2) ... | reverse complement strand
AACACCAGGCCACGCCCTCCCAACCGAGGCGGGAACGGTTCCTACCCACCCGATCTGTCGACGCTGAATCCGATCTCAGCGAGGATCTGCGGCAGGAAGAACGATTATCCGTTGGAGGCGCACGTGCAGCCGATCCACGCCGGGACGAAGCCCCCTAAGCCGCAGCTCGGTAAATCCTCGGCGTGAGTGGCTCACCATGATGAGCGACGCGCTGCTCGCCCAGTCTGCCGTCGACCGGCTCACCTCTGGCGCGCACACGCTGGTCATCGAAGGGCCGTCATACCGGCAACGACACCCTTACCGGCGTACCGCCGTTGACACCGAAGGCGAGGCCCAGTGGTGCTCACTCGCACCTCCAGGTGGTCCCATGCTTCTGGCAGAAGGATGGCCCCATCACGCTGGCAGGCGACAACAATCCCGGCCGCTCGGGACCAGCGGACGCGACGCCGCCCGCGCGAGGTCGCAGCCGCGCCGAGCGTCCCTTAGCCGGCGACCCGGCGAACCATCGAGGATTCGACGGCTCCTTGACGCGGGAACGCGAGCACGGGTCGAGCCTCCTCCCGCGGCCTCGGGGCCTTGACTTCCCAGCCCGGGGCGCGCGATGACGAGTGCACCGGACGAACTCGACGGTGCCGACCGTTTTGCGGTACTCAGACAGCCGGGCACCTAGGATCCGGAACATCGACAATCACGCTGGCCACCAGGACACCTCCGAAGTCCTCGGCCCACCGACCGTGATGCGTGGCGCGTCCGGGAGACGAGCAGATATAGGCAGCTCCGTGCCCCGCTCATGGGGCAGATCCACTCGATGAACGGGACCCAGCGCAGCCGGTTGGCCCGAGCCTCAGGCGGGTTCGTCCGAGCGGACAGCCTACGTCTTGGGGGCCATCGCAGTTTCCCGGCGCGGCGTTCGGGTCACGGCGAGCACGAGAGCGGCCGAGACCACCAGCGCAACGCCGTAGGCAGCGATCGCCGCTCCATAGCTGCCGGTGGCATCCCGCAGCATGCCAGTTACCTGTGGGCCGAAGTAGCCACCCATGTTGCCGAGCCCGTTGATCACGGCAAGCGCCGCGGCCGCCGAAGCACCTACGAACATCGTGATGGGATTCAGGAAGAACATCGCTTGGGCGCAGTAGAGGCCGATCGCCGCGACGAGCAGGGTCAGCACCGCCGCCGCCGGCGTGCCGAGCGAACCAGAAAGGGCGAAGAACCCCACGGCGCCAACGAGTGCGGGCACCGCGTAGTGCCACCGCCGGTCTTCGCTCCGGTCTGAGTGCAGGCACCAGAACACCAGGCACGGGATCGCCACGAATGCGGGCAGCGCACCTACCCAGCCCAGTTGGTTCACGCTGAAGCCGACCTCGGCAAGGATCTGCGGCAGGAAGAACGAGTAGCCGTTGAAAGCGTAGGTGAAGCCGATCCAGGCGATCACGAACACCCACACACGTGGATCGGTCAGGCCCTTGCGGAACGTGTGCGCCTGGCCTCCCTCGACGCTTTTCCGCTCCTCGTCCAGCGTGCGGACCAGCCAATGACGCTCAGCCTCGGTGAGGAAGCTCGCCTCATGCGGGCTGTCGATCAAGACGCGGTAGAGCACTAGCGCCAGCAGGATCGCAGGGACGCCGGTGACGATGAAGGTCCAACGCCACCCCTCCAGGCCGGCGAGCCCGTCGAGACGCAGCGTCGCGGTGACGGCCGGGAGCAGCACAGCCGAGCCGGCGATGAAAGAGATGATGATGCTGAAGACACGACCCCGCACACGGGACGGGAACCACAGCGTGAGGAAGAACAGCACGCCCGGGGAGAAGCCGGCCTCGGCGATGCCGAGCAACATGCGCATCACGATCAGGCTGAGCTCGCCCTGTACGAAGGCGGTGCCGATGGTGATCGCACCCCACGTCAGCATGATCCGGGGGATCCAGAGGCGGGCGCCGATGCGGGTCAGAATCTTGTTGCTGGGAATCTCGCACAGCGTGTAGGTCCAGTAGTAGACGCCGGCCGCGAAACCGAAGACGCTGGCCGAGATGCCCAGCGCCTCGTTCATTGAAAGGGCGGCAACACCGATGTTCGTGCGGTCCAGATACAGCACGATGTACCCGAGACCGAGGAACGGCAGGAATCGCCACGTCACCTTACGAATGACGGCGCGCTCCAGCGCGCTAGGGGCCGTGGCTGGTGTCGGTACTGTCATGGGCTATCTCGCAATCAGTGTGACGGGTGCCACCCACGAACTGTCCAAGGGACCCGATTCGCCTCGAGATCCGTTTCCCGTTCAACGGGACCTCTCGCGTCGCATCTGCCTAACGGCCGCCCGGATCTCCATTCTTTAGGTTTCGGGCCCCGTTGCCGACACCAGCGCGGCGGCCTCGGGTTCTGGCTAGTCACGCGGAGGACCAGCAGCGCGATGGCCAGCCACAGCATCGTGAGGGGACTCAGCGTTTGACGACTCGACCCCACTGAGGCACTGGGCGAGGTTGAGGATTTACCACACCCGCCGTGGCTCCTCACCAGCGACGAGTCCAACTAGATCCACGGCGACCCTGCGTTCTGTCGCGTCGGGTTGCTGGCAGGCCTGAAGGCGGCGCCTGGTTCGCGTCGACGTCGGTGTTCACTAGCGCGATTGCGGTGGGAGCGGACTCCAGCTCGAGGGCAGTGCCCGGACGTGAGCCCCCCGAGGAGATAGTGAAGTGCCCGCAGATGCTCGGCGGCAGCGAAGTGGGGCTTCTCCGTGTACTCGATGTCGACGTGGAGCTTTCGCAGCTCTTCCAGGATGTCTTCCCGATGCGCCACATCACTTCCGATCTGCACTTGAGGAGCTGGCGAGTGCACTGGGCCAGGGCGCCATCCTAGTCGTCGGCCCGGATGTCGATCCGCACATCGAGGAGGCGTGAACCCCGAGGGGTGCACGGCGGCTGCAGATTCTCGCCAGAAAGTTGCCGCGGATTGATCGCCCGCGCGTACCGCTGCGACTTAGGTGACTGAGACGAGCACCCCCACCGACAGGAGGAGGCCACGCCCCACGGCGACAACCGAACACGGCGAGGCGCTCCCAAGCCACCGCCCCGCGGAACTGGCGTGGAAATGGACGAAGCCCCGGATCTAGGACCTGGGGCCTGTCACACGTGCGCGAGGGGGGAGTTGAACCCCCACGTCCTTTCGGACACACGGACCTGAACCGTGCGCGTCTGCCTATTCCGCCACTCGCGCGTGAAGCGGGCCAAGGTTATCCCAGCCCGAAGGTTTCGCCCAAACCGCGGTCGCGGGGCTCCGGTGCCCACCCGGGCACCGATACGATCGGCGGCAGCCGAGGTGCGGGGGTACGACGGAAGGAGGTGGGGTGTGAGCAGGCTGCAGGACTTCGAGAACCGTCTGGAACAGCTCATCTCCGGCGTCTTCGCCCGTGCCTTCCGCAGCGCGGTCCAGCCCGTGGAGATCGCCGCCGCGCTGCAGCGGGAGGTCGACAACAACGCCCAGATCCTCAGCCGCGACCGCCGGCTGGTGCCGAACACGTTCCACGTGGAGCTCAGCCACGGCGACCTGGAGCGGCTGACGCCCTTCGACAGCACGCTCGCAAGCGAGATGACCGAGCAGCTGCGCGACCACGCCGAGCACCAGAGCTACGTCTTCCCCGGTCCGGTGCAGATCACCTTCGAGGAGGCCGAGGACCTCACCACCGGCCGGTTCCGCGTGCGCAGCAAGGCCCAGGCCAAGGTGACCACGCAGGCCACCGACACCCAGATCGGCCGGGCGCGGGTCCTGCTGGAGGTCAACGGGGTGCGCCATCCGCTGAACCCGCCCGGACTGGTGGTGGGCCGCGGGACGGAGGCCGATCTGCGGATCAACGACCCGGGGATCAGTCGCCGCCACGTCGAGTTCCGCATCGAGAAGGGCCGCCTGCTGCGTCGCTCGGAGCTGGAGCTCAGCGTCGACGACCTCGGCTCCACCAACGGGATGGTCGTCGACGGGCGGCGTACCCACACCGCGGCGCTGCAGCACGGCTCGACGGTCCGGATCGGCAACACCAGCCTGACCGTCGTGGTCGTGGACGAGGAGGACGAGGCGGATGACCAGTGAGTGAGCTGACCCTCTTCCTGATCCGGTTCGCCTATCTGGCGATCCTCTGGATCTTCGTGCTGTCGGCGATCAGCGTGATCCGCACCGACATGTTCGGTGCCCGGATGCCCGGCACCACGCCCGCCCCGCGGGCCGAGCGCCGCAACGGCAAGGCCCCCAAGCCCGCGCGCCGGCGCGGCTCACCCACTCATGTGGCGGTCGTGGAGGGTGCGAACACCGGCGAGCGCGCGAGCCTGGACGCCGCCCCGATCCTCATCGGCCGCGGGCACGACGCCGCGATCCGGCTCGACGACGACTACGTCTCCACCCGGCACGCCCGGATCGCCTTCTCCGGTGACCAGTGGTTCGTGGAGGACCTCGGCTCCACCAACGGCACGTACGTCGGCACCGCCCGGATCACCCAGCCCACCGCGCTCTCCCTCGGCAACCAGGTGCGGATCGGCAAGACCGTGCTCGAGCTGAGGAAGTAGCCGCATGGCCCCCGCCGAGACGACCGGCCCGCTGCGACTGGACTTCTCCGCCCTGTCCGACGTGGGCAGGGTCCGCAAGGACAACCAGGACTCCGGGTACGCCGGCCCGTGGCTGCTCACGGTCGCCGACGGCGTCGGCGGCGCGGCGCGGGGGGACATCGCCTCGGCCACCGCGGTGCAGCAGCTGCGCCGCCTCGACACCCCGCCGGAGGAGGACCTGCTCGGCGCGGTTGCCGGGGCGATCCACCGCGCCCACGACCGGATCGGCGAGCTGGTCGAGCACGACCCCAGCCTCAACGGCACCAGCACCACGCTCACGGTGGCGCTCTTCGACGGCAACCGGGTCGGCATCGGCCACGTCGGTGACAGCCGCGCCTACCTGCTCCGGGGTGACACGATCACCCAGCTCACCAAGGACCACACCTTCGTCCAGTCGCTGATCGACGAGGGACGGATCACCGACGACGAGGCCCGCACCCACCCGCACCGCAACCTCATCCTCAAGGCCGTCGACGGGCTGCACGAGACCGAGCCCGACCTGTTCCTCGTCGAGCTCGCGCCGGGCGACGTACTGCTCCTGTGCAGTGACGGCGCCTGCGGAGTGCTCGACGACGACCGGATGTCCGACATCCTGTCCTCCGGGTCGCCCGACTACGCGGCGGTCGAGATGGTGCGCGCCAGCCTCGACGCGGGCAGCACCGACAACGTCACCGCGGTGGTCGCCGCGGTGGTCGAGGAGACCGAGGGCATCCGCACCACCCCCCTGCTGGTGGGAGCGGCCGCCGACCTGCCGCGCAAGTCGCGTGGGGGCGTGACCGGCAGCATGGCCGGGATCTTCCGCGGCCACCGGGCCGGCGACACCGGAGAGCTGGAGCCGGTGCCCGACGACGTACCCGAGCACGCCATCGCCAACGACCCCATCGACCCCGAGGTGGCCCGCTATGCCCCCCGGCCCCCGCGTCGATTCATGTGGCTGAAGCGGATCGCCGTCGTGGCGGTGCTGGCCGGCCTGGTGTGGGCGGCCCTCGGCGCCGGGTACGCCTGGACCCAGCAGCAGTACTTCGTCTCCGTCCACGACGGGAACGTGACGATCTACCGCGGGGTGGACGCCACCCTCCCGGGCGTCGAGCTGAACCGACCGTTCGAGGAGTCGTCGGTCCCGCTGGACCGGCTCAGCGACTACGACGCGCGCCAGGTCACCAACGGCATCGAGGCCAACAGCCTCGCCGACGCCCGCCGTACCGTCACGAACCTGGCCCGGGCCCAGACCGAGCCGGAGGACGAGCAATGACCCAACAGGGCCACAGCTTTCTCGGCTTCGTGCACCGGCGCCGGCGGGGCGCCGAGCTGTTCCTGCTCGTGCTCGCGCTGCTCGTCGGCATCGGCGCCTACGCCGCGGTCGGGCTCGGTGTGGAGGGCACCGTGCCGACGAACCTCGTCGGCTACGGCGGCTGGCTGGCGGTGCTCGTCGTCGGCGCGCACGTCGCGGTGCGGCTCACCGCGCCGTACGCCGACCCGGTGCTGCTCCCGGTGGTGGCAGCGCTGAACGGCCTCGGGCTGGCGGTGATCCACCGGCTCGACCTCGCCGACGACTCCACGTTCGCGCCCCAGCAGCTGGTCTGGATGACGATCGGCGTGCTGCTGTTCATCGGCACGCTGGTGTTCCTGCGCGACCACCGGGTCCTGCAGCGGTTCACCTACACCAGCGGGCTGGCCGCGATCATCCTGCTGGTGCTGCCGATGATGCCGCTGGTCGGCGTGGAGAAGAACGGCGCACGGATCTGGGTCAACCTCGGACCGATCGGCTTCCAGCCCGGCGAGGTCGCCAAGGTGCTCCTGGTGGTCGCGTTCGCCGGCTACCTCGTCCTGCACCGCGACGCGCTCGCGCTCGCGGGGCGCCGGGTGCTGTTCGTCGACCTGCCGCGGGGCCGCGACCTCGGCCCGATCCTCGCGATGTGGGTGCTCTCGCTGGGCATCCTGGTCTTCCAGCGCGACCTCGGCTCCTCCCTGCTGTTCTTCGGGCTCTTCCTGGTCATGCTGTACGTCGCCACCGAGCGGCCCGGCTGGCTGCTGGTCGGCGGCGGGCTGTTCTTCGCGGGCGCGTTCCTCGGGTACCAAGCCTTCGGCCACGTGCAGACCCGCGTGAGCATCTGGATCGACCCGTTCGAGGACTTCTACGGGCGCGGCAACCAGATCGCCGAGTCGTTGTTCGGCATGGCATGGGGCGGGCTGCTGGGCCGCGGCCTCGGGCAGGGCAGTCCCGAGCGGATCCCGTTCGCGGAGACCGACTTCATCATCGGCGCGATCGGTGAGGAGCTCGGGCTGACCGGCGTGATGGCCGTGATCCTGCTCTTCGGCATCATCGTCGAGCGCGGCCTGCGTGCGGCGCTGGTGTGCCGTGACGGCTTCGGCAAGCTGGTCGCCACCGGCCTCGCGGTGGTGTTCGCGCTCCAGGTGTTCGTGGTCGTCGGCGGGGTCACGAAGCTGATCCCGCTGACCGGCCTCACCACCCCGTTCCTGTCCTACGGAGGCTCCTCGCTGGTCGCGAACTGGGTGATCATCGCCCTGCTCCTGCGCATCTCCGACCAGGCCAGGCGGCCGGTCCCCGACCTGTCCGCCGAGGACGGCGACCAGGACGACGCCACCCAGGTGGTGAAGCTGCGATGAACAAGCCGATCCGGACCCTGTCGATCTTCTGCATGCTGCTGTTCCTGGCCCTGATGGTCAACGCCACGTGGCTGCAGTATCTCCAGGCCGACGAGCTCAACGGCAACGACCTGAACCGGCGGGTGATCGCCGAGGCGTTCTCCCGGGAGCGGGGGGCGATCCTGGTCGGACGCGACCCGGTCGCGGAGTCGACGCCCTCCGACGACCGCTACGAGTTCCAGCGCCGCTACGCCCAGCCGTTCAAGTACGCCCATGTCACGGGCTGGTTCTCCTACTTCTCCCAGTCGGGCGTGGAGCGCACCCAGAACGAGGTGCTCTCCGGCGACGACTCCCGCCTGTTCGTGACCCGGCTCGTGGACCTGCTGGGGAACTCCTCACCGAAGGGAGGCAGCGTCGAGCTCACCATCAGTCCGGCCGCCCAGACCGCGGCCTTCGACGGGCTGCAGGCCCTCGGCGAGGACACCCAGGGCGCCGTCGTGGCGCTGGACCCCGCCACGGGGCAGGTGCTCGCGATGGTCTCCACCCCCTCCTTCGACCCGAACCAGCTGGCCTCCCACGACCTGGCGTCGGTCCAGAGCGACGACCAGGAGCTCAACAACCGCGAGGACGAGCCCAAGCTGAACCGGGCGATCCAGACCCGGCTGCCACCCGGCTCCACCTTCAAGCTGGTCACCGCTGCGGCCGCGATCGAGACCGGCAACTACGACGCGGATGCGATGGTGCCCGGCGGGTCGACGTACCAGCTGCCGCAGTCGACCGTCGAGATCGGCAACGGTGGCCGCGCCTGCGGGACCGACCGGATCCCGATGACCCAGGCCCTCGAGCAGTCCTGCAACACGACGTTCCTGGCGCTGGCCAACGAGCTGGGCGCGGAGCGGATGCAGGAGCAGGCGGAGGCGTTCGGCTTCAACGACACCTCGTTCACCGACCTCGACGGCCAGGTGCGGAGCGTCTACCCCACCGATGCGAACGAGCCGAACACCGCCCTGTCGGGCATCGGGCAGTTCGACGTCGCCGCGACCCCGCTGCAGATGGCGATGGTGATCGCCGCGATCGCCAACGACGGCACGGTGATGCGTCCCTACCTCGTGGACGAGGTGCGCTCCCCCGACCTCGACACGCTCGACAAGGCGGAGCCGGAGGAGATCAGCGAGGCGATCTCGGCGAGCACCGCATTCGAGCTGCGCAAGATGCTGGTGTCGGTGGTCTCCAACGGCACGGGTACGCCGGCGGCGATCCCCGGCATCGAGGTGGGCGGCAAGACCGGGACCGCGGAGTCCGGCAGCGACGAGCGCGGGAACTACGCCTGGTTCGTCTCGTTCGCCCCCGCCGAGGATCCCGAGGTGGCGGTCGCGGTGCTGATCCAGAACGCGGACGTGCCGGACGACGACGTCGCCGGCGGCCGGCTGGCCGGTCCGATCGCACGCTCGGTCATGGAGGCGGTGATCGACCAGTGACGGCGTCCTCGGAGGCGGGGTACGCCGACCCCGCGGAGCGGTATCGGCTGGAGGAGCGGATCGCCACAGGCGGTATGGGCGAGGTGTGGCGGGCCACCGACACCGTGCTGGCACGCCCGGTCGCGGTGAAGCTGCTCAAGCAGGAGTACGCCGACGACGGCGACTTCCGGGCCCGCTTCGCAGCAGAGGCGCAGCATGCGGCAGCGCTGGTCCACCCCGGCGTGGCCGCGGTGTTCGACTTCGGGAGCGAGGCAGGGCGGCGTCCGTTCCTGGTGATGGAGCTGGTCGAGGGGCAACCGCTCGATCGGCTGCTCACCGCCGGAGAGCCGATGCCGGCCGACACCGCCCGGTCCCTGGTCGCCCAGGCCGCCGAGGGCGTGGCGGCCGCCCACGCGCTCGGCATCGTGCACCGCGACCTGAAGCCGGGCAACCTGCTGGTGACCCCCGACGGCCGGGTGAAGATCACCGACTTCGGCATCGCGCGGGCGGCCGAGGGGGTGCCGCTCACCGCCACCGGCCAGATCGTCGGCACGCCGCAGTACCTCTCTCCGGAGCAGGCACGCGGAGAGGGGGCGACCCCGGCCAGTGACGTGTACGCCCTCGGCGTGGTGCTCTTCGAGTGCCTGGTCGGACGGCGCCCGTTCGTCGCCGACGGCCCGGTCGCCCTCGCGCTGGCCCACCTTAACGACCCCGTGCCGGACCTCCCCGACACGGTGCCCGCGGACCTCGCCGCGACCGTTCGGCGATGCCTGGCCAAGCCCCCCGCCGAGCGGTACGCCGACGGGGCCGTGCTCGCCACCGCCCTCCGGGGTGACGAGTCCGCCGCCGGTGCCACACCCGCCGTACCTCCCGTCGGCCCGGCAACGGCGGGGGGAGGGGCCACGGCGCTGATGTCCGCCCCGGCCACGGTCACCTCCCGCGTGCGGCGGCGACCCGGCTGGCTGGCGCTCGTGTCGCTGGCGCTCCTGGTGGCCCTGGTCGGGTGGTGGCAGCTGACCGCAGAGCGCGAGCCGGCCCCCACCGGCTCGACGCCGGAGTCGGAGACGTTCGACCTCCGGGAGGCCGACTACGTCGGCCGTCCGTATCGACCGGTGGCCGCGGAGCTGGCGGAGCTCGGGCTCGAGGTGACCCGCGAGCGGCTCGCGAACCCGGGCGAGGAGACGCCGGGCGAGGTGGCGACGGTGGCGCCCCGCCGCGACCTGACGGAGGGCTCGCAGGTCATCGTGACCACGTGGGGGGCAGTCCCCGAGCCCGACGCGCCGGCCGGAGAGCCCGGTGGGGACCCGGGCGGCTCAGACGACAAGGGCGAGGGCAAGGGCAAGGGGCCCGGGACGCCGGGCGAAGGCAAGGGCAACGGCAAGGGGAAGAAGAAGCCATGACGGACAAGCAGCCGACGATGGTCGGCGGCCGCTACGAACTCGGCGAGCTCCTCGGACGCGGGGGGATGGCCGAGGTGCGCAAGGGCACCGACACCCGGCTGGGCCGGACCGTGGCCGTCAAGCGGCTGCGCACCGACCTCGCGAGCGACGCCACGTTCCAGGCCCGGTTCCGCCGCGAGGCGCAGTCCTCGGCCTCGCTCAACCACCCGGCGATCGTCGCGGTCTACGACACCGGCGAGGAGATGTCGCCCGAGGGGGTCGCCCAGCCCTACATCGTCATGGAGCACGTCTCTGGCCGGACGCTGCGCGACATCCTTCGGGAGGGGCGCAAGATCCTCCCCGAGCGGGCGCTCGAGCTCACCTCGGGAGTGCTGTCCGCCCTCGACTACAGCCACCGCGCCGGCATCATCCACCGCGACATCAAGCCCGCCAACGTGATGCTCACCCCGGCCGGCGACGTGAAGGTGATGGACTTCGGGATCGCCCGGGCGGTCTCCGACGCCTCCTCGACCATGACCCAGACCGCGGCCGTGGTCGGCACCGCCCAGTACCTCTCCCCCGAGCAGGCGCGCGGGGAGACCGTCGACTCCCGCTCGGACGTCTACTCCACCGGGTGCCTGCTCTACGAGCTGCTGACCGGCCGGCCGCCGTTCGTGGGCGAGTCGCCGGTGGCGGTGGCCTACCAGCACGTCCGGGAGCCCGCCGTACCCCCGTCGGCGCACGACGACGACCTGCCGCCCGAGGTGGACGCGATCGTCATGAAGTCGCTGGCCAAGCGCGTCGAGGACCGCTACCAGAGCGCCGCGGCGATGCGCGCGGACATCGATCGCTATCTGGCCGGCCACCCCGTGCAGGCGCCGGCTGTGGCGCCGGTCGCGGCGGCGTCGAACGGTACGTCGTTCCTGCCGGCCGACTCGCCTCCGACGACGATCGCGCCGGCGGTCAGCCACCGCGAGGAGGAGAAGCGGAACCGGACCGGGCTGTGGGTGCTGCTCGGCGTGCTGCTGATCGCGCTGCTCGCGGGCGCGGCGTACCTCATCCCGCAGCTCGGCGAGGAGGAGGTGCAGGACGTGCAGGTGCCACGGGTGGTCGGCATGCGACAGGCGGAGGCGGTGCAGGCCCTCGACGACGTCGGGCTGGAGGCGGATCTCTCCGAGGAGGCCCACGACAGCGTCCCGCGCAACCGGGTGATCTCGGCCGACCCCGATCCGGACACCTACGTCGCGCCGGGCACCGTGGTGCAGCTGGTGATCTCGACCGGAAGGCCGGACGTGATCGTGCCCAGCGTGGTCACCCTCTCGCGGGAAGAGGCCCGTGCCCTGCTCACCAATGCGGGGCTGGAGGTGGAGGTGCGCACCCGCGACACCGACGAGCCGGAGGACGAGGTCGTCGACCAGCGGCCGGCCGCCAACACCTCGGTCCCGGACGGGTCGACCGTGCGCATCTGGGTGAGCGACGGGCCCGAGGAGATCCCCGACGTGGTCGGGATGACGCAGGAGGAGGCCGAGGAGGCGATCGAGGAGGCCGGGTTCGAGGTGTTCGTGACCCGTGACGCCAACACCACCGAGCCGCAGGGCACGGTGATCGACCAGAGCCCGCAGGCCGGCCAGACCGCCGACCAGGGCGACACGATCACGATCGTCGTCTCCGACTTCATCGAGCCGACCGAGGAGCCGTCGCCCACCGAGTCGCCGACGGAGGACGAACCGACCGACCTGCCCACGGACCCCGACGGGGACTGAGCTGAGCGTGGATCAGGAGACCGGCTCGGCGTAGTCGAGCCGGCCGGAGCCGACGTACTCGGGGGCGGTGACCTGGCCCTCCCGCTCCATCTCCCAGCCGATCGCGATCTCGGGGTTCTCCGCCTGGGCGCGGTAGACGCTCAGGTAGGAGTCGCGGTCGATGGCCTCCTCGAGTGCCTCCGGGTCGCCCACCGCCGTGATGTCGTAGGGCTGCGAGTAGGGGATGCCGTGCAGCTCGACGGTGTTGCCGATGCACTTGATGCCGGTGGTGGAGATGATCCGCTGGCCCTTGATCGTGATCGCGCGCGCACCGGCCCGCCACATCGCGTTCACGACGGCCTGGATGTCCTGCTGGTGCACGACCAGCAGGTTCAGGTCCACCTCGGCGTCATCGCGTAGCTCGGCGGGCGCGTCCTGCAACGTCACCGTGAGGCCGCGGCCGTTGACCTCCTCGAAGCCGGCCGGGTCGCGGAGCCGCCCGGCGGCCGCCCGCGCCTCGGCGACCACCTCGTCGTCGACCGCCCGTGACAGCGTCTCGACCTCCTCGGTGAGCCGGGCCACCTCCTGTTGCAGCTCCTCGGCGTTGGCACTCTCGGCGCGCACGAGGCCCGCCAGATCCGTCGTACCACCCGGGCGGAGCGGGATGCCCTCGCTGTTGGCGGCGCTGACCGCGAACAGCGCTCCGGCGAGCGCGAACACCAGCGGTGTGCCGACGCGCCAGCGCCGCCGCGGCCGGTGCCCGTCGGGCTGCGTGGTCATGGCGACTAGGCTAGCCCGGGCGCCATGGACCGGAGGCGCCGGAGATCTGTTGAGGAGACGTTGGTGTCCAAGCCGAAGTCCATGCACGAGTTCGACGACCCGACCAAGGGGGGGCCGCTCTTCTCGGTGCGGTTCCTGATCGCCCTGCTGCTGATCGCGGCCGGTATCGCCTACGTCGTGATCTGGACGCTCTACGTCCGGGACCTGTACACGTTCGAGCGGACCGTTCCGGCTCCCCGGGGTGGCGCGCCCGATCCGCTGGTGCCCGGCACGGCCAAGCTCGACGACTGGAACTGGCTGATCGGCTTCGGTGTGCTCTTCCTCGGCCTGGCGATCTCGGCCCACCCCGCCACCCCGCTCGGCCGCGGGCGCGGCGTGGTGGTCGGGATGCTCGGCTGCTTCCTGATCGGGCTGCTGTGGATCTGCACGTTCTACGTGTTCTCCGACAAGATCGCCTCCGACCCGAACGGGTTCTGGCTGCTCGGCAGCCTCGGCCAGCTGAACCTGCTGGTCGGGATCGGGTTCATGGCGGTCGGCTTCACCTTCGCCACCCGCTGGGAGTGACCTCGCTTCCCCGGACTCATGGGCTCACGGGGCGGTGAATTACACGCCTGTGGTTTGTCCACAGGCTTTATCCACAGTGTGTATAACCGGGGTCAGGCGAGGGCGAGGGTGCGGGCCACGAGGGCGCCGAGCACCACCAGCGCGAAGACTCCGCCCCCGGCCAGCTGCCAGGTGGTACGCCGCGCACGCGGCGCCCAGACATACAGCGCCATCAGGGCGAGTCCTCCCACGAAGCCACCCAGGTGGCCCTGCCAGGAGATGAAGTCGCGCCCGGTGATGGTGATGATCACGTTCAGGCCCACCCAGAACAGGATCGGCTGCACGTTGCCGCGCACCTTGAACGCGACCACGAGCAGGGCGCCGAGCAGGCCGAAGATGCTGCCCGAGGCGCCCGCGGTGATCGAGCCGGTGCCGGACAGCCAGTAGACCGTCGCCGAGCCTGCCAGCCCCGCGCCGGCGTACAGCGCCAGGAACCGGGCCCGCCCGATCGCCGCCTCCAGCTGCGGGCCGAGGATCCACAGCGCGAGCATGTTGAACCCGATGTGCCAGATCTCCACGTGCAGGAACATGCTCGTGACCAGCTGCCACCAGGCACCGTCGGCGACGCCGGGATACCAGTCGCCGAGGAACGGCGAACGGTCACAGGTCTCAGCGGTGGCGGCCGGCCAGAAGCGCTGGTTGTCGCCGGCGACGAAGCAGATGCCGGTCGGGCGCAGGCCCAGGAGGTCCACCAGCCGGCTGTTGCCGCCCCCGGTGGCGAGCACCGCGAACCAGACCGCCACGTTCGTGACGACGAGCGCCAACGAGGTGAGGCTGGGGTTGGCCGACCGGAGACCGCCGTACGCCGTCCGGCCGCTGCGCGTGGTCTTGCGACCCTCGGCGACGCACGACGGGCACTGGAACCCGACCGCGGCCGGCTCCATGCAGTCGGGGCAGATCGTGCGGTCGCAGCGCTGGCAGCGGATGTAGGCCTCCCGGTCCGTGTGCCGATAGCACACGGACACGGGGGCCTGCGGGTCGGGCGGCGTGCTCAGGAGCGCACGACCTCGACGGTCTCGATCACCACCGGCTCCGCCGGGCGGTCCATGGCGCCGGTGGGCGTGGTCGCGATGGCGTCGACCACGTCGCGGGAGGCCTGGTCGGCCACCTCGCCGAAGATCGTGTGCTTGCCGGTGAGCCACGGGGTGGCCCCGACGGTGATGAAGAACTGGGACCCGTTCGTGCCCCGGCCCATCTGCTTGCCGGCATTGGCCATCGCGAGCAGGTAGGGCTTGTCGAAGCCCAGCTCGGGGTGGATCTCGTCGTCGAACTGGTAGCCGGGGCCACCAGTGCCGGTCCCGAGCGGGCAGCCGCCCTGGATCATGAAGCCCTCGATGACCCGGTGGAAGCCGAGGCCGTCGTAGAACGGGCCCTCGCCCTTGCCGCCGTCGGTGGTGTACTCCTTGGTGCCCTCGGCGAGACCGACGAAGTTATCGACGGTGGTGGGCGCGTGGTTCGGGAAGAGGTTGATCGTGATGTCACCCTTCGAGGTCTTCAGGGTGGCCTGCAGGTCAGCCATGACTGCCTTTCGTGGTTCGCAGCGGATTGCCGCTCCGATCCTCCCACGCCGCCCCTGACCACGCGCTGTCGGTTGGTATGGCTCCCGGATTGGGGCAGGATCGAGACATACACCCCAACTGCGAAGGGCGGACACATGACGTTGCGGCGGAAGAAGAAGAAGAACTGGGCGGACACGGCGGCCGAGCTCGCCGAGCAGGTCCGGCCCACCCTCGAGTCCGGGATCGAGACCGCACGCAGCACGGCCGGTCCCCTGCTCGCGGAGGCGCGGGTGCTCGCCCACGAGGCACGCGAGAAGGCCGGGCCTGCCATTGCCGAGGCACGCGAGAAGGCCGGGCCCGCGATCGCCGAAGCGCGCGACAAGGCGGCGCCGTACGTCGCGGAGGCCCGTCAGAAGGCGGCGCCGTACGTCGCCGAAGCGCGCGAGAAGGCCGCGCCGTACGTCGCCGAGGGACGCGCTCGAGCCGCCGAGACGATCGCGGCCGGACGGGCGGCCGCCTCCGCGGCCGCGGAGGTCCCGGCCGCACAGCACACCGAGAAGCGGGGCGGCAGGCTCAAGAAGCTCGTGCTGGTCGGCGCCGTGCTGGGTGCCGGCGGCGCGGTGTTCAAGAAGCTCAAGGGTCAGCAGGGCGCCGGCAACTGGCAGTCCTCCTACGTGCCGGCGCCCCCGCCGGCCGAGCCGGCCGCTCCGCCGGTGGTCGAGGAATCGGCCCCGGAGGAGCCCGTCGAGCAGGAGCCGGAGTCCGAGGCCGACGACCAGGCTGCCTCCTCACCCGACGAGGCGCTGGCGGACGCAGCCGCCGAGCCGCACGCCGACACCACGCCGGACGAGCCGGCCGAGGTGGTCGAGATCGACGAGAAGACGAAGGAGTAGCGAGCGGGCACCCGCCACGGCGGGACTAGGAAGCAGGCTGCCCGGCCCGGGCGGCGCGCACCCGCTGCGTCGCCCGGTGCTCGGCCCAGAAGCTCAGCACCGGCACCGTCCCGCACACCAGAGTCAGGATCGTGAAGCCCGGCTCCCAGCGCTCACGCCGCGCCAGCAGGAACGCGGTCGCCACGAAGATCATGTAGAGCCAGCCGTGCGCCACCCCGAGGTACTCGGTGATCGCCTCGCCCACCTGGTTCGCGGTGCTCCCGTGCGTCACCCACTCAGGGGTGGCGCCGAACACGTGCCACATGCCCGTGCCGTCGAAGTTCGCGAGCGGGACGCCGACCAGGAACAGCACGACGAGGAGTACGCCGACCACGGTGGCCATGACGCGATAGCGGGTGAGGGAGCGGTCCACGGCGCGCAATCTACCCCTCGGCCGCGAAGCGCTCGGCCTCGACCTCGTCGCGGGTCCAGCGCCACCACAGGAAGGCCGCAAACAGCCCGAACACCCACCACTCCACGGCATAGAGAAGGTTGCGCAGGGCGGTGAACCTGCCGACCGGCGGGAGCTGGTCGACCGAGGCGGCAGCGAGCCCGGCCGTGCCGTCGTTGAGCGCGTCGGCACCGTGCGGCCAGGCGCCCGGCGCGACCTCCTCGGCGACCACCGCGTAGCCGCCGTACAGGTCCCGGTCCAGCCGCTGGAGCATGTCGGCGATCCGCACCTGCGGGAGCAGGTCGTCGTCCGGGTCGTCGTCGACCGCGCCGGTGCCCTCCCCCGGCTGCAGGAGCCCGACGAACTCCGCGGGGCCCCGCGGCGGGTCCGGGATCCCGGCCGCAGGGGGCAGATCGGTCGCCGGCACCCACCCGCGCACCACGAGCAGCGCCGAGTCGCCCGGGCCGACGACCAGCGGCGTCACCACCCACGCACCGGGCACGCCCGCGCGCTCCCGGCCGGTGACGTAGACGGTCTGCGCCGGCAACCAGGTCCCGCTCAGGATCACCGGCTGGCCCACCCGGTCGGCCGGGAAAGGGTCGTCCGGTCCGAACACCTCGGCCAGCGCGACGGGCTCGGAGCGGGTCAGGTCACGCGCCTCCGCCGCCCGGTGCGCCTGCCACGCGTCGTACTGCCACAGGCCCAGCCAGCCGGCCGCCGCCACCAACAGGAGCGCGAGCGCATGGAACGGCCAGGCCCGGGGCGCGAGCAGGGGGGATGGCACGCCGCAACTCTACGAGCGGCGGCCCGGTGCCTTGCCCGCGCGTCCCTTCGGGCCTACCGTCACTTCAGGGCGTGTGGGCCGCCTCCCACGCCCTGACCCGAGGAGCGCTACTCGTGAAGGTGCACCACCTCAATTGCGCCACATTGCGTCCACACGGCGGCATGGGTGGGCGGATGGCGCCCGCGGAGATGGTGTGCCACGTGCTGCTGGTGGAGCGGGCCGACGGGCTCGCGCTGGTGGACACCGGCTTCGGCACCGCC
>Ga0299913_10001588_pt1 | contig 17021 bp, 13 predicted proteins | sample RVTome_9_FD_201360 | JGI IMG/M metagenome (GOLD analysis project Ga0299913, IMG submission 201360) | Soil microbial communities from uranium-contaminated site in the Upper Colorado River Basin, Wyoming, United States - RVT155D38 (version 2) ... | reverse complement strand
AGTGCGACGGCGGGCGCTCCCGGTGGAACGACCGGCGGAAGAGCTCCTGGATCGCCGCCTCGTCGCCCGGGCGATACGGGCGCACCCGGTGCTCCGCCCGGCGGGCGACGACCACCTGCCGGGCGCCCCCCGGCGCACCCTCGATCCGCCGGGACTCGAGGACGGCGAAGCGCTCCTCGTAGAGCGCCCGGGTCAGCCCGGCGACCTCGCCCTCGGCGGCCGGCGGGCCGAGGACGATCGCCAGCCGCTCCGACGGCGCCAGACGGCTGCGGAGGGCGGCGAGCTCGTCCGCGTCCGGGGGCCCGGCGGCGTGCAGGACGGTCCTGCCCCCCTCCGCCAGCAGCTCGGCCACGAGCTCCCCGAGCGGATCGCGCGAGCCGCTCCGGGCGCTCGGCTCGCCGTCGTCTCGACCCTCGGCCGGATTGCCGGAGCCTCGTGGAGCGGGAGCTGGGGAGCGGGGCGACATCGTGCCCGAGGCGGGTGCGGCGGCGGCCGGAGAGCGGGGTCGAGGCCGGGAGAGCGGCCGGTCGGACCGTATAATAGCTCGCTTCGCCCGCCCCCTCCCTTCCCATGGAACTGTCCGTCGTGATCCCCGCCTACCAGGAGGCCGCCCGGCTCGGTGCGACCCTCGAGCGCGTCCTCGGCTACCTCGAGCGCCGGGGCGAGGAGTTCGAGGTGGTCGTCGTCGACGACGGAAGCGCCGACGCGACCGCCGAGGTCGCCGCCGGCTTCGCCCAGCGCGGCGTCGTCGTCCACCGGCTGGAGACGAACCGCGGCAAGGGGGCGGCGCTCAAGGCCGGGGTGGCGCGGACCCGCGGCCGGCGGGTGCTGCTGACCGACGCCGACCTGTCGACGCCGATCGAGGACCTGCCGCGGCTCGAGGCGCGCCTCGGCGAGGCGGCGGTGGTGCTCGGCAGCCGCGCGGTCGCCGGCTCGGAGATCACCCGCCGTCAGCCGATCTACCGCGAGCTGATGGGGAAGGTCTTCAACCGGCTGATCCGGCTCGCCGGGGTGCGCGGGCTCTCCGACACCCAGTGCGGCTTCAAGCTGCTCGAGGGCGAGGCCGCGCGGCGGCTGTTCGCCGAGATGACCGTCGAGCGCTTCGCGTTCGACGTCGAGCTGGTCTGGCTGGCGCGCCGGCGCGGCCTCGAGGTGCGGGAGGTCGGGGTGCGCTGGGAGAACAGCCCCGACTCGCGGGTCGACCCGGTGCGCGACTCGCTGCGCATGCTGTGGGACGTCGCCCGGCTGCGCCTGCGCCGGCGGGAGCGGCGGGCGTGACCGGGCGGCGGTCCGCACCGGTCGCCGTCGTCCTGGCGCTGGCCGGCGCGGCGGCGCTCCTCGCCGCGGCGTGCCAGCGGGACGTCGGCGGCGGCTTCCTGGTGCCGTTCTCGCCCCCCGGAGAGCCGGTCTCGGAGGACGAGTTCGAGGTGCTGGGCATCCGCTTCTCGCGGCCGCCCGAGGTCGCCGAGCTGACCGTCGACCACGAGCGCCGGCCGGTGCTGCTCACCACCCCGACCGGCTGGACCTGGCGCGGGCGGCTGCCGGCCGAGCCGCGGCTCGCGGTCGGCGTCCACCCGCTCCCCGAGGCGCTCGCCCGCTCGCGCGGGTTCAGCGCCCGGATCGCCCTGCGCCACGAGGGGGAGCGGCAGGTCCTCGAGACGCTGGCCGTCGAGCCGTCGGACCGCCGGTCGTGGCACGACCTCGCGGTCGACCTCGGCCCCTGGGCGGGGGAGCCGGTGACCCTGGAGCTCTCCGCCACCTTCGCCGGCCTGGGCGGCGAGGACGACGAGCGGACGGTCGCCTGGGGGCCGGTGTCGCTCTCCGGCGGCCGCGCGCGCGGCGACCGCCGCCCGAACGTGGTCCTGATCGTCGTCGACTCGCTCCGGGCGGACCGCCTGGGCGTCTACGGCGCCGAGCGCTGGACCTCGCCCGAGATCGACCGGCGCCTCGCCGCCCGCGGCGCCCTGCTGGAGGACGCCTACGCCCAGGCGCCGTGGGGGATCCCCTCGGCGATCTCCTACCTGACCGGCCGGCGGCCCGGGGAGCTCGTCCGCGGCGGCGTCGGCGAGCTGGCGATCCCCGAGGACGTGCCGACCCTGCCCGAGCGGCTGCGCGCCGCGGGCTACCGGACCGGCGCCTTCGTCGCCAACCCGACCCTGCACGGCGGCATCGGTTTCGCCCGCGGGTTCGACACCTTCTACGTCGCGCCGGCCGAGGGCGCGCTCGCGCTCCACGGCGACTCGGTGAACCGGCGCGCACTGCCCTGGCTCGCCGCCCACGGCGGGCGGCCGTACTTCCTCTACCTCCACTACCTCGACCCGCACGACCCCTACGACAACCCCGAGATCGTCGACGGGCGGTCGCCGTTCCTGCCCGACTACGAGGGCCCGGTCCGCGGCGACATGGTCCACGGCCTCTACGCCGGCGGGGTCGAGCTCGCCGACCCGGAGGCCGACGTCGACCACCTCCGCGCGCTCTACGACAGCGAGGTCCACTACGTCGACGGCCTGGTCGGCGAGCTGCTCGAGACCTTCGGCCGCGACGACTTCCGCCACGCCCTGATCGTCCTGACCTCGAACCACGGCGAGGAGCTCTACGACCACGGCGGCTGGAAGCACGGCCACACCCTGTACAACGAGCAGATCCGGGTCCCCTTGATCTTCCGCTGGGACGGGCGGATCCCCGAAGGGCGGCGGCTCGCCGGCAGCGTGCGGCTGGTCGACCTCGCGCCGACCGTGCTCGCCGTCGCGGAGGCGGAGATCCCCGGCGATCTCGACGGGATCGACCTGATGCCGGCGCTTGCCGGCATCGAGACCCTGCCGCGGCAGCCGGCGACGGCCGAGCACCTCGCCTTCGGCCCGCTGCGTGCGGCCGCGGTGCTCGACGACTGGAAGCTGATCCTGTTCAACGCCGCCGAGCCCTTCACCCCGGCCGACGCGCTCGAGGAGGCGACCTGGCCGGTGGATCGCGACCGGCTGGCCCGGGTCGAGCTCTACGACCTGGCGCGCGACCCCGGCGAGCAGGTGAACCTCGCCGAGGCCGCGCCGGCCCGGGTCGAGCAGCTCGAGCCGGTGATCCACGGCCAGCTCGACGCCGAGCTGCCCGGGCTGCGGGTGATGCTCGACGAGGTCGATCCGGGGCGGCGGCTCGCCGGCCGCATCGTCTTCGAGCGGCCGCCCGAGGCCTGGCTCCCGTACTTCCTCGCCGAGGGCGACTCGGTCGAGCTGGCCGGCGGCGAGCTGACCTTCGACCTCGTCGCCGACCGCATCCAGAAGGGGCTGCGCGTGCTCGGCGACACCGGCGGGCTGGCGTCGATCGAGCTGTCCCTCGACGGCGGCGCGGTGCCGACCCGCCGGGTGCTGGTCGGCCGCGGCGACCCCTACCGCGGCGGCCCGATCGCCGCCGAGCGGCTGGTCTCGTCCGACTGGCCGTTCCGCGTCTCGGTGCCGGTGTCCCCGGTGCTCCGGCTGTGGCGGCCGCCGCCGGCGGCGGAGGAGCGGATGCGGTCGGCCGACGTGCCGGCCGGCGCCGCCGAGGAGACCCGGCGCCGGCTGCGCGCCCTGGAGCCCGTCCGATGACCGCGCCCGGAGCCGGCGCGCTGCTCGTCCCGCCCGACCGCACCGAGCGGGTGACCGCGGCGAGCGCTGTGGTGCTCGCCCCGCACGCCGACGACGAGCTGCTCGGCTGCGGCGGCCTGCTCCTCCAGCTCCTCGCGGGCGGCGCCGCGGTGCGCATCCTCTACCTCACCGACGGGGCGGGACCGGCGGGCGACGAGGCCGTCGAAGACGAACGCGCCGCCTACGCCCGCCGCCGCCGGGCCGAGGCCGACGCCGTCTGCCGGCGGCTCGGCGTCGCCGGGTGCGAGCACCTCGGGCTCCCCGACGGCGGGCTGGGGGAGGCACTCGACGCGGTCGCGGCCGCGGTGCGCCGGGCGCTCCTCTCCCAGCGGCCGGAGCTCCTGCTGGTCCCCTCGCCGGTCGAAGCGAGCCGCGACCACCGCGCCGCGTTCGCCGCCGTCCACCGCCTCCTCGGCGGCCTGCGGCTTGGCGACGGCGACCCGCTGTCCGGGCTCGCGCCGGGCCTCGAGGTCCTCGCCTACGAGATCAACCGCCCGGCCTTCCCGGACCTGCTGGTCGACGTCTCGGCCGAGGTCGACGAGCTGCGGAGGGCGATGGAGCTCTACGCCAGCCAGCGGGAGCGCCGCGGCTACTGGCGGGCGTCGCTCGGCCTGCGGCGCTACCGCACCCTGACCCTGGGGAGCGACGTCGAGGGGCCCGACGCCGCCGAGGGCTACCGCCGGCTCGCCGCCATCGACTTCGCCACCGCGAGCCCGGCGCAGCTCGTCGCCCGGCTCGGCGGCGTGCCCGAGGTCCACGAGGTGCGCGAGGGGCCGAAGGTGTCGGTCGTCGTCCGCACCCGCGACCGGCCGGGCCTCCTCGCCGAGGCGCTCGGGAGCCTCGCCGCCGGGAGCTACCGGCGGGCCGAGGTCGTGCTGGTCAACGACGGCGGCGCGCCGCCGGAGGTTCCGGGCGGCTATTCGCTCCCGGTGGTGCGGGTCGACCTGCCGGAGAGCCGGGGACGGGCGGCGGCGGCCAACGCCGGGGTCGCGGCGGCGACCGGCGACCACGTCGCCTTCCTCGACGACGACGACCTCGCCTCGCCGGAGCACTTGGCGATCCTGGCCGGCCTGGTCGCCGCCCCCGGGGTGCGGGTCGCCTACACCGACGCCGCGGTCGCCGTCTACGCGCTCGCCGGCCCGTCCGAGGGCGGGCACGAGGCCGCCGCCGGCTGGCGCTGCGTCGAGCGGCGCCTGCCCTACAGCCGCGACTTCGACCCCGACCGCCTGCTGGTCGACAACTACATCCCGTTCAACACCCTGCTCGTCGAGCGCACGCTGTTCGACGAGCTGGCGGCCGAGGCGGACGCGGGCGACGGCGACGGCCCGTTCGATGAGAGCCTGCCGTTCTTCGAGGACTGGGAGCTCCTGATCCGGCTCGCCGGGCTCGCCCCGTTCCACCATCTGGCGCGGGTCACCTGCGAGTACCGCCACTTCCGCGGCGGCGGGCAGATCTTCGGCGAGTCGCCGCGGCGGCGGGCCGACTTCCTCGCGGTCAAGGCGCGGGTGATCGCCAAGCACGTGGAGCGGCTCGGCCCCGAGCGGCTGGCGCGGGTCGTCGACGGGCTGCGCGCCGAGGCGGTCGAGGCGGGCGAGGAGGCCGGGGTGGCGCGACGGGCGGCGGCCGAGGCCCGGCGCGAGGCGACCGAGTCGGCCCTCGGCCGGGTCCGTCTCGAGGGCCGCTACGCCGAGCTCGAGAGCCGCTACCACGCGCTGCACGGCGAGGTCGTCGCCCGGCGCGAGGACGCCGGCCGCCAGGAGGCGGAGCTCGGCCGGCTCTACGCCGACGAGGCGGCGCTCCGGGCCGCGGTCGACGAGCGCGACGCCCACCTCGGCCGCACCTACGCCGAGATCGCCCGGCTCGAGGAGCGCATCCGGGAGATGGAGGGGACCCGGGCCTGGCGGGTCCACCGGCGGGTCGAGAAGCTGCGGGGCCGATGACCCGGATCGCGCTCCTCTCGTCCGAGCCGGTCCGCGAGCGGATGGCGGGGATCGGCCTGCGCTACCTCGAGCTCGCCCGCCGGCTGCCGGCGGCCGCCGGGGTGGAGACCGTGCTGGTCTCGCCCGCTCCCCCGGAGGCGACGCGGGCCGCCCTCGCCGCGGCCGAGGCGGCCGAAGGGGAGCCCGGGGAAGGGCATGACGACGCCGCGCCAGCCGGCGCGGTCGAGGTGCGGGCCTTCCGCCGCGGCGGCCTCGCCCGGCTCCTCGCCGACTGCGACGCCGCGGTCGCCCAGGGGCAGCTCGCCAACGACCTCGTCGTCGAGTGCCCGCGGCTGCCGACCGCGATCGACCTCTACGACCCGTGGCTGATCGAGAACCTCCACTACCGCGAGGAGCTCGGCCTCGCCCCGTACGAGAACGACCACGCGAGCTGGGTGCTCCAGATGTCGCGCGGCGACTTCTTCCTCTGCTCGTCCGAGGAGCAGCGCGGCTTCTACCTCGGCTTTCTCGCCGCTCTCGGCCGGGTGAACCCCGACCGGCTGGCCGGCGACCCCGACCTCGCCGGGCTGATCGCGCCGGTCCCCTTCGGCGTCCCGCAGCGGCTGGCGCCGCACCGCCCCTGGCTGCCGGAGCGCCGGCCGGGAGAGCGGCGGGTGCTCTTCGGCGGGCTCTACGACTGGTACGACCCGTGGACGCTGCTCGCCGCCCTCGAGCGGCTGGGCGGCGCCGACGGCGACGACGCGGCCGGCGGCTGGCGGCTGCTGCTGATCGCCAACCCGAACCCCGGCTCGACCCCGCAGCGGCTGCTCCGCGAGGTCGAGCGCGAGTGCCGGCGGCGCGGCTGGTGGGGGAGCCGGGTCGAGCTGCTCGACTGGGTGCCGGCGGACCGGCGCTGGGACCTGCTGCGCGACGTCGACTGTCTCGCCGCGCCCCACCGGCCGAGCCTCGAGACCCGCCTGTCGCTGCGTACCCGCTTCCTCGACGCGGCGGCGGCGGGCTGCCCCGCGATCGTCACCGAGGGGGGCGCGGCCAGCCGGCTCGTCGCCGAGCACGGGGCCGGCTGGGTCGTACCGCCGGAGGATCCCGAGGCGCTGGCGGCGGCCCTGCGCGCGGCGCTCGGCGACCCGGAGGCGGCGGCGCTGCGGCGGCGCGGGGCGGCCGGGCTCGCCGCCCGGTTCGCCTGGGACCGGGTGCTCGCGCCCCTCGCCGCGTTCTGCCGCGCGCCCCGGACCGATCCGACGAAGGAGCGCTTCGCCTTCCGGCCGCCGACCGTGGCGCCGCCCGCAGGGCTGGCAGAGCGCGCGGGGCGCCGGCTGGGCCGATGGCGCCGGAAGCTCGCGGGCGCGGGTCGGTCGGAGCCGCGGCCGGCCGGGTCCGGCCCGGCGGAGCCGCCGCGGTGAGCCGGCCGGTCCGCAAGGTCTCGGTCGCCGTCGTCTCGTGGAACGGCCGCCGGCACCTCGAGACCCTGCTGCCGGCGCTCGCCGCGCAGGACGACCCGGGCGTCCCCTGGGAGGTGCTCGTCCTCGACAACGGCTCGCGCGACGGCACCGCTGCCTGGGTGCGCGAGCGGTTCCCGCGGGTGCGGCTGGTCGAGAGCCCGGTCAACCTCGGCTTCTGCGCCGGCAACGAGCGGCTGGTCGAGGCCGCCGAGGGCGACGCCGTCGCGTTCCTCAACAACGACACCCGGCCGCGGGAGGGCTGGCTCGCCGCCCTGGTCGCCGCCCTCACCGCCGCTCCGGGCGACGTCGCCGCGGTCTCGGGCACGATCGTCGACTGGGAGGGGGAGCGGCTCGACTTCGCCCGCGGGGTGATGACCTTCGACGGCCACGCCTTCCAGCTCGGCTTCCGTCGCCCGCTCGCCGGGCCGGGCGCCGCCGACGTGCCCCCCGACGGCGCCGAGCTCCCCTTCGCCTGCGGCGGCAACATGCTCGTCCGCCGCGACTCCTTCCGCGCCGCCGGCGGCTTCGACGCCGACTACTTCGCCTACCTCGAGGACGTCGACCTCGGCTGGCGGCTGTGGGCGGGAGGGGAGCGGGTGGTCTTCGCCCGCGAGGCCGTCGTCCATCACCGCTCGAGCGCGACGAGCGATCTGCTCGGCCTCTACAACCGCGGCTTCCTCTTCGAGCGCAACGCCTTCCTGACGGTGGCGAAGAACTACGAGGACGGGCTCTGGGAGCGGATGATGCCGGCGGTGCTCGTCACCCTGACCCAGCGCACCCTGCACCTGCTCGTCCACGCCAACCCCGGCGGCGCCTCGCTGGCCCTCGACCCCTATGCCGGAGCCATCGCCGACACGGGTGGAGGCGCCGCGGGGGCTGGCGCAGGCGCCGCGCGGGCCGACGCCTCGGCCGGCACCGCGCCGCCCTCCGACGTCGAGCCCCCGGCCCGGCTCCGCGACCTGCCGGAGCGCTGGCGCCGCTACGGCACCGTCGAGCTCGCCCGCCGCCTGGCGGATCGCCTGCGTCGCGAGATCGCCGCGCGGCGGCGGCCGGCGGGCGAGCCGGGCTCCGGCCGCGGCGCGCCCACCCTGACCGACGAGCGCACGGTCGCCCAGCTCCGCGCCGTCTCCTACCTCCTCGGCCACCTCGACGCCGTGGCCGGCAAGCGCCGCGCCGTGCAGGCCCGCCGCCGGGTCCCCGACCGCGAGATCCTGGCCCGCTTCCCCCCCTGGCTCGTCGCCACCTATCCCGGCGACGCCGAGCTCTTCGCCAGCCCCGGCTTCCGCGCCTGGCTCCCCGCCGAGCCCCGCCTCGTCGAAGCCCGCCTCGACGAGGTCATGGAGCTCGGCGGCGGGGGGTGAGCGCGGGAAGCGGCCGGGTGGGCGCGCTCCGCGAACCGTCAAGGGATCGGCGTTCGGCTCTCCTCGTCCTCGAGCACGACCGCGGTCCCGTAGACCATGAGCTCGGCGGCGCCGGTCATCACCATCGAGGTGGTGAAGCGGATGTCGACGACGGCGTTGGCGCCTAGCGACTCGGCCTCCTCGGTCATCCGGTCGAGGGCCTGCTCGCGGGCCTCGCCGAAGAGCTTCGTGTACTCGGAGATCTCGCCGCCGACCAGGGTGCGCAGGCCGGCGGTGATGTCGCGGCCGAGGTGGCGGGCGCGGATCGTGTTGCCGCGGACGAGGCCCAGCGTGCGGGCGACCCGCCGGCCGGCGACGGTCGAGGTGGTGGTGACGATCACTTGGGGACCCTCCGGTAGCGGTCGACCGGCCAGGTCCGGAGCCGGTCGACCAGGACCGAGACTAACAGCAGCGCGGCGCCGGACAGCCCGGCGAAGACGAGGAGCTTCTCGACCAGGCTGGCCGGGCCGGTCGCCAGCTCCCACAGGGCGAAGCCGGCGACGGCGACGATCCAGACGACGACGAGCAGCCAGCCGGCGCCGCGCGACAACCGGCTCGCGGCGCCGCGCGGCGCCTCGTTCCACTGGTCGTCGGCGGGCACGGTGAAGCGGGTGGTCATGGCGGCCTCCCTCAGGTCGGTCATCTCGGCGAGCTCGGCGCGGCACGCCGGGCAGTCTTCGAGGTGCAGGCGGACGCGCTGGCGCTCGCCCTGGGTCAGCGCGCCGTCGAGGTAGCCCGAGAGAAGCTCCTCGTCGAAGCGCCGGCCGCAGGGCGCCGGCGGCCGGCCGCCGCTCGCGTACGGCTCAGGCACGGGTCTCTCCTTCCGCGCTCCCGCCGAGAGCGTCGCGCAACGCCCGCCGTGCCCGGTGGAGGCGGGACATGACCGTCCCCACGGGCACCCGCAGCACGCCGGCGATCTCCTCGTAGGAGAGGTCGTGGTACTCGCGGAGGACGAGGATCTCGCGGTGCCGCTCGCCGAGGGTTCCCAGGGCGGCCCAGATCCGCGCCTGGAGCTCGCGGCGGGCGGCGACGGCCTCGGGCCCCGGCGTCTCGTCGACCAGGACGACGCCCGGGCGCTCCGGGTCGTCGGATTCGATCGGGTCGTGCTTGCGGACGCGCCGCCGGCGCACGAGGTCGCGGGCGCGGTTGCGGACGATCGCGTAGAGCCACGGGCGCACCTCGCGGCCGGCCTCGAGCCGGTCGAGGTGGGCGAAGAAGCGGAGCAGCGCGTCGTGCGCGACGTCGAGCGCGTCGTCGGGGTCGCGCAGGATCTGGAGCGCGAGCAGGTACGCCGGGCGGCGGTAGCGGCGGGCGAGGAGATCGGCCGCGCGCCGGTCGCCCCGGCGGGCGGCGAGGGCGAGCTCGGCGTCCCCGGCGCTCTCGTCCCACGCCGGCGGCGCCGGGCGGGCGGGGCCGCTGGCGGCGGCCTCGGGGGCGGCGCCGGTGGGGATCGCGGGCGGGATCAGCGTCATCTCGGTCGCCACGTCCGCCTCTACGCGCGGGCGGCCGGCCCATTCCACAATCGAGAGGACCGAGTATTCACGACGACTCCGGTCGTGAGAGCGCGGAGCGTGCGGCAGATCGGGCGACCCGGACCGAGGAGTCGACCGAGGCGCACTCATGTGCGCCGCAGGGAGCGACGAGGGAGGACCGTCCGAGATGCCGTGCGATCCGCGCTCTCACAGATCGATCAGGACCCAGAAGCCCTTCGTGCGCAGGCTCTCCGGGTCCGCCTCGAGGCCGGCGAGCTCGGCCGCGCCCTCGGCGAGCCAGGGAGGCGGCTCGGTCTGCTGCGGGATCAGCCGCACGCGCTCGAAGCCGCAGCGTGCGAGCCAGTCCTCCAGGGTGCGCCGGGTGAAGAACCGGTAGTGGGTGTAGCACAGGATGCCGATCGGCAGGTAGTCCCAGCGGCCGGCGAGGAGATCCTCGACGACCGACCAGTGCCCGACGTTGGGCACCGAGAGCACGATCCGCCCGCCGGGCCGGACGAGGCCGCGGGCGGCGGCGAGGAACCGCTCGGGCTCGACGAGGTGCTCGAAGAGCTCGGTGGCGAGGAGCGCGTCGAACCCGCCCTCCGGCGCCCCGGCGCGGAGCTCGTCGGCGACCGCGGGGTCCTCGACGTCGCCGACGACCACCCGGCGGAGCCGGCCGCGGGCGTCGCGGGCGACCTCGGGGTTGAGCTCGACCCCGGTGACCCGGCGGCCGAGCTCGCGCTGGAGGAGCTCGCCGGTCGCCCCGCGGCCGCAGCCGACCTCGAGGATCTCGCGCGCTCCCTCCGGCAGGTGGGGCACTGCGTCGGCCCGCACCTCGCCGTAGTAGTCGACGAAACGGTGGCACAGCCCGGCGACGACGGGGGGCTCCGGGAGCCGGACGAGAGCGTCGGCGAGAGCGGGGACGTTCGCATCGCCGTCGCTCGTGACGGTCTGCCATGCACCCGCGGTGAAGAGGGCCGCAGCGGGCGCCGAGGGCGCCGCCGGCCCGCCGCTGTCGAGGACTGCTCGCTCGACCCGCTCGAAGCCGCGCAGGGTGTAGACCCCCGCTCTCTCGGCGGGCAGCGCGTCGGACAGGAGACCCGCGACCGCGGCGCCCGGCCCGGTCTCGACGGCCCCACGCAGCGCGGCGAGGCTGCGCCGCGCGAGGAGGACCGAGGGTCCGGCGAGGCGGAGGACGTGGCCCGCTCCCTCCGGCCCCGCGCCGTCCTCGGCCACCTCGTCCCACACGCGCGCGGCCTCGGCGGCGACGTATCCGCGCAGGTACCGGAGCTCGGGCGACGCCTCCGCTTCGGGGTCGCGCGGCCGGGAGATCCAGAGCTTCGCCACGAGAGGAGTCTAGCCGCCGCGCGCCGTCCCGCTCCGCGAGCGGCTAAGCTTCTCGCCGATGCCCGAGGTCTCCGTCGTCATCCCGACCCACGACCGGCTCGACGTGCTGCCCGAGGTGCTCGACGCGCTCGACGCGCAGCAGGACGCGCCGCGGTTCGAGGTGGTGGTGGTCGACGACGGGTCGACGGACGGTACCGGGGAGTGGCTCGAGAAGCGGCGGCAGTGGGCGCGGGTGCCGTTCCGGCCGATCCTGCAGTCGAACCGGGGGCCGGCGGCCGCGCGCAACACCGGGGTGGCGGTGGCGTCGGGCGACCTGGTGGCCTTCCTGGGGGACGACACCGTCCCCTCGCCGGGATGGCTGGCCGCCCACCGGCGGGCCCACCGCGAGCGCGGCGACGGGGCGCGGCTGGCGGTGATCGGCCGCACGGCCTGGCACGAGCGGATGCGGCTCAACCCGTTCCTGCGCTACATCAACGAGTACGGCCTGCAGTTCGGGTTCGCGCTGATCGACGACCCCGAGGAGGTGCCGTTCAATTTCTTCTACACCTCGAACCTCTCGGTGCGCCGCTCGCTGCTGCTCGCCGAGCCGTTCGACCTGCGCTTCCCGTATCCCGCGTGGGAGGACGTCGAGGCGGGCTACCGGATGTCTCGGCGTGGGATGCGCCTGGTCTACGAGCCGGCGGCGGCGGCGGCGCACGATCACCCGACGGATCTCGACCGCTTCGCCGAGCGCCAGGAGAAGGCCGGCTACTCGGCCGCGGTCTTCCACCGCCTCCACCCGGAGCTCGGCGAGTTCCTCGGGCTGGGCCCCGACGGGCCGCCGCCGCTGCCGCCGGAGGGGCCGCAGCGGCGGCGGGAGGCCGTGGTGCGGGCTTTGCAGAAATACCCTTGGAGCCTGGTGCCGCTGCGACTTCCCGTGTTGTGGGAGGAGGTCCTCCGCTTCCACTACGTGCGGGGCCTCCACCGGGGCTGGCGAAGCCTCCGCCGGGACGGGAGCGGGGCGCCGGACGCGATCGATCACGAGGGGGCATCCGAGGGCGCCGCCGCGGCGCGCGCCCCGACGTAGGGGAAAGACGACATGACGACCGAGACGACTCCTCCACACCCGAGCCGCGAGCCGAGCCGGCGCCGGGTCCTCCGGCCGGGTCTGGCCCTGGCCGCGGGCCTGGTCCTGACCCTCGCCGCGGCGCTGCCCGCCGACGCCCAGGCGAGCCGCACCCGTCCCCAGGGCAAGAGCTCGGGCGGCACCGCCACGCGGTCCTCGCCGCCGCCGTCGTCCTCGGCGAGCCCGTCGTCGTCGACGCGGAGCTCGTCGTCCCCCTCGGGCCGGGCCTCGCGCACGCGGCCGTCCGCTCCGAGCTCCGGCGAGCGCACGGTGGTCGCCGACCGCCGCGGCCCGCGCGACTCGCGGCGGGTCTTCATCGGCGGCTACTACCCGTTCGGCATCGGCTGGTGGGGCTACTACCCGTCGCGCTGGTGGCTCGGATACGGCGGCTGGTACGGGGGGTACTACGACCCCTGGTACGGCCCCGGGCCCCACGGGCGAAGCTGGTACGGCGAGCGGGTGCACGAGAACATGGGCGCGCTCGACCTCGACCTCAAGCCCGGCGACACGAAGATCTACCTCGACGGGCAGTACGTCGGCACGGCCGACCGCTTCGACGGCTGGCCGCAGTACCTGTGGCTCGAGGAGGGGAGCTACCAGCTCGTCTTCTACCGCGAGGGCCGCGAGACGATCGCCCGCGAGTACCGGATCCACCCGGGGCTGGTGATCGACGTCGAAGACCGGCTGGCGCAGGGGGAGGCGACCCCGCCGGAGCAGTACTTCGCCCCGCGGCCGACTCCCCGCCGCGACGCCAGGGTGCGGCGCAACGAGGAGCGGCGGCGGGAGGCCGAGCGCGAGCCGGCCGACTGGCGCGAGCGGGTGGAGCGGTCGCGCGGCGAGCGCGGCGACGACGAGCCGGGCGGCGTGGAGGACCCCCGCGCGGAGCGCGGAGCCTACGGCGAGCCCGGGGCATCCTTCGGCAGCCTCCGGCTGACCGTCACCCCCGCCGACGCCTCGGTCTACCTCGACGGCCGGTTCATCGGCACCGGCGAGGAGCTGGCCCGCCTGCGCGGCGGGCTCACCGTCGAGGCGGGTCGCCACGTGCTGTCGGCCGTCCGGCCGGGCCGCGCGCCCGAGGAGATCGAGATCGACGTCGAGGCGGGCGAGGTGCTCGAGCTCGACGTCGCGCTGGACGCCCTCGGAACTCTCTGAGCCGGCGGCTCAGCCGGCCTCCCCGAGCCAGTCCCGCGGGCGGAGGAAGTCGCGGACCAGGCGCTCCTCCGGCCCGCCCGGCGCCGGGCGCCGGTCGTAGTCCCAGCGCACGAGCGGCGGCAGCGACATCAGGATCGACTCGGTCCGCCCGCCCGACTGGATGCCGAAGAGCGTCCCCCGGTCGTAGAGGAGGTTGAACTCGACGTAGCGGCCCCGGCGGGCGAGCTGGAGCGCCCGCTCGGCCTCTCCCCACGGCGCCCCCCTCCGGCGCTCGACGATCTCGAGGTAGGCTGGCAGGAAGCCGTCGCCCACCGCGCGCGCGAAGGCGAACGAGCGCTCGGCCCCCCACGCGGCGAGGTCGTCGAAGAAGATCCCGCCGATGCCGCGGGTCTCCCCCCGGTGCGGCAGGTAGAAATACTCGTCGCACCAGCGCTTGAACCGGGGGTAGACGTCGTCGCCGAACGGCTCGCAGACCCCCCGCGCCCCCCGGTGCCAGCCGACGGCGTCCTCCTCGAACGGGACGTACGGCGTCAGGTCGAAGCCGCCCCCGAACCACCAGACGGCGTCGGAGCCCGGCCGCTCGGCGAGAAAGCAGCGGACGTTCGCGTGGGTGGTCGGGACGTACGGGCTCTGCGGGTGGAGGACGAGCGAGACGCCCAGCGCCCGGAACGAGCGGCCCTCGAGGTCGGGGCGCTGGGCGCTCGCCGAGCGCGGCAGGCCGGGGCCGTGGACGTCGGAGTAGGCGACCCCGGCCTTCTCGAAGAGCGCGCCGCGCTCGATCAGCCGGGTGCGCCCGCCGCCGCCCGCCGGCCGTTCCCAGCGGTCCTCGCGGAAGCGCGCCCCGCCGTCGGCCGACTCGAGGCCGGCGCAGATCCGGTCCTGGAGCTCGAGGAGGTAGCGCGCGACGGCGTCGGCGTCGGGCGGCGGGCCGGGGGCGGTCATCGCCCGCGGATGATACCCGCCGGGGGACCGGCCCTCCGGTCCCGGCCCCGCTCTCCGCTCGGGGCGGCGGGACCGGGCCGGATGCCGGAACCGGACTCGCACTACGCCGCGTCAGCCGGGCCAGCGCCGGCGGATCGCGCGGGCGACCTCGTCGCGGCGCGCCGGCGGGGCGTAGACGCGGTAGCGGTCGATCCGGCCGAGGTGGCGCATGAAGTGGCTGGCGCGCGCCATCGGCTCGAGCCGGCCGTCGCCGTGGCGGACGAGGACCCGGCTGGCCCCCATCCGGTGCGGGTCCTTCGCCGAGTGGGAGACCAGGAGGTCGTGACCGAAGCGCTCGCGGAGCTCGTCGAGGAGACGGGCGAAGGCCGCCCGCTCGTCGGCGGAGAGGTGCTCGTCGGTCTCGAAGGCCAGCGGGTAGTGGCATCGGCCGACGACCGCCCGCGCGTGGGCCGAGCCCGAGGCGCGCAGGGCGGCCCAGACGGTGACGTCGTCGATCTCGAGGAAGGCGTCGGGGTCGGCCGGCCATCGCCGGCCGGTCTCCTCGAGCCACTCGTTGAGATGGAGCTCGAGCGCCTTGCCGACCGGGTTGAAGTAGACCTGCGTGAACATGTAGTAGCGGGCCATGACCAGCGCCTCGACGGCGTGGACGCCCCCCGCCTCGACCCCGATCCCCCAGTCGGCGGTCTCCGGGTCGGCGAGCGGCACCAGGGTGTCGAGCAGCCGGTCGAGGTCGAAGTTCCCGTAGCGCACGCCGCAGTAGAGGCTGTCGCGCAGGAGGTAGTCCATCTTGTCGACGTCGAGCTCGCCGGAGACGATCTGGGCGAGCAGGCGGAGGACGGGCGGGCGGTCCGCGGGCTCCTCGGCGGCGGTGGCGTCGCTCCCCGAGACCGCGCCGGCGGCGAGGAGCGCCGCGACCTCCTCGGGCGTGGGGGAGGTCTCGTCGGCGTGCCGGGCGAAGACCTCGCGCACCGCCTCGGTGGCGAGGACGCGGGCGGTCATCGCCTCGTGGTCGAGCCCCTCCTCGAACAGCTCCTCGGCGGAGTGGGAGAACGGCGCGTGCCCGGCGTCGTGGAACAGGGCGGCGAGGCGGACGAGGCGCCGCTCGCGGGCCGTCCGCGGCGGCGGCAGAAGGCCCTCCCCCTTGGCGGCCAGCTCGTCGTAGACCCGGCCGGCGAGCTCCATCGCGCCCAGGGCGTGGCTGAACCGGCTGTGCTCGGCGCCGGGGAAGACGAGCGAGGTCAGCCCGAGCTGGTGGACGTGCCGCAGCCGCTGGAGCGGCCGGCTGTCGATCAATGCGGACTCGAGCCGGTCGGCGCGGATGAAGCCGTGGATCGGATCGCGCAGGGTGAGCATCGGAGGGCCGGCGCGATCATACCGGCCGCCGGCCCGCTCCCGGCCGCGGCGGAGCTCGCGGAACGGTGCGGTAAGCTGCCGCGCCGTGACCGCGCGCGCGAGCAACCTGATCCTCGTCGGCATCGTCGTCGGCATCGTCGCGGCGTTCGTCGGGGTGACGCTCTTCGGCGAGGCGATGACCGTCTTCGGCTGGATGGGCGACCTGTTCCTCCGGGCGCTCAAGATGATCATCGTGCCGCTGATCATGGCCTCGATGATCGTCGGCATCACCGGGCTGGGCGACGTGCGCAAGCTCGGCCGCGTCGGCGGGCTGACCGTCCTCTACTACGCGGTGACGACCGGCCTCGCCGTCGCGCTGGGGATCGTCCTGGTCAACCTGTTCCGGCCCGGGGTGGGGATCGAGCTCGCGGCGGGGGCGGCGACCCCGGACGCGGTCGTCGGCAAGGAGGAGATGGGCTTCGCCGAGATCGTCCTGTCGTTCGTCTCGGACAACATCTTCGCGGCGATGGCCGAGCTCGACATCTTGCCGATCATCGTCTTCTCGCTGGTCCTCGGCGCGATCCTGACCACCCTCGGCGAGGCGGGCCGACCGGTGATCGCCTTCTTCTACGGCCTCAACGAGGCGATCATGAAGATGGTCCACCTGATCATGTGGTTCGCCCCGCTCGGGGTCTTCGGCCTGGTCGCCGCCCGCTTCGGCGAGGCGGGGGACCTCGGGACCCTGATCGGCGGGCTCGGGCGCTACATGACGACGGTGCTCGTCGGCCTCGGGATCCACGGGTTCGTCGTCCTGCCGCTCATCCTCTGGGTGTTCGGGCGGCGCAACCCGTTCCGCTATCTGGCGAACATGGCGACGCCGCTCCTGACCGCCTTTTCGACCGCCTCGTCGTCGGCCACCCTGCCGCTGACCATCGAGGCGACCGAGGAGAAGAACGAGGTGTCGCGCGAGGCCGCCTACTTCGTGCTGCCGCTCGGGGCGACAATCAACATGGACGGCACCGCGCTCTACGAGTCGGTCGCCGCGATCTTCATCGCCCAGGCGGTGGGGATCGAGCTGACCGCGGCCCAGCAGGTGATGATCTTCCTCACCGCCACCCTGGCCGCGGTCGGCGCCGCCGGCATCCCGCAGGCGGGCCTGGTGACCATGGTCATCGTGCTCCGCGCCGTCGGCCTGCCGCTCGAGGGGATCGGCCTGATCCTCGCCGTCGACTGGCTGCTCGACCGCTTCCGCACGACGGTCAACGTGTGGGGCGA
>Ga0299913_10001587_pt1 | contig 17026 bp, 14 predicted proteins | sample RVTome_9_FD_201360 | JGI IMG/M metagenome (GOLD analysis project Ga0299913, IMG submission 201360) | Soil microbial communities from uranium-contaminated site in the Upper Colorado River Basin, Wyoming, United States - RVT155D38 (version 2) ... | reverse complement strand
AGCGAGGGGAACGTCCTCGTCGCCGTCTCCACGGCCGCGGGCTCCGCGTCGAGCCCGACTGCCCGGCAACCGAACGTCGACGCAAAGTGGGTCATCGCTCCCCCTGCCGAGCCGAGGTCGAGAACCCGCTCTCCCGGCTGTGGGCGGAGAAGGTCGCGCACTGCCGCAAGCCGAAGGCGCGTCCAGGGCGTCTGGTCGAGGTAGACGCCCGCCATCCGCGCCATGAACGTCGCGTCGTACGACGCCGGCGCACGGCCGATCCACGCGAGCCTCATGGGCTCGTCACTCGGAGCAGCAGGTAGCGGCGATCCTCGTACACCGTGGGAAAGGAGGAGACGAACGGCTCCGGATACGGCCTCACCTTGTCGACGAGCAGGTAATCCGTGCCGTAGCGGGCGAGCAACGCGCCGCGGTCCGGGTCACCGAGGCCCGCCGGGGCAAAGAAGCGAATGGTGTCCCGCTGGCGACGATACGGCCGATTCTCTCCGGTGTCGGCCGTGTGGTGAGGGATCGTCGCTGCGAGCCGAACGGCGGCCTGGGCCCCGACGCGATGGGACGTGGCCGCGTGGGCGAAGACGACGTCGTCCGTCTCGAGCTCACGCAGGGCCTCGACGAGGCCGGGCGTGAGGCCGTACGGGTCCTCCACACGCTCACGCTCGACCCCGCGGGCACTGGCGAGCGCGATCGGCGTGACGAAGGCGAGCACGACGAGCGCCGTCCAGCGCGACGGGACGAGGAACGGGTCGAGCCGCCGGCCGAGCGCGACCGCTACGGCGATTCCCGCGATGCCGCCGGCGAGCCCGATCCAGAGCGGCCAGCCGGGCCCGCGATTCGTGAGGTCCTCCGCAGACGTCACGCCGTACAGCATCTGGAGCAGGACGCCGAGGCCGAGTGCGGCCGCAACCGCCGCGATGCGGAAGCGCCCGACGACGACGGCCGCGGCGGCGATGACGAACGGCACCGGAAGGAAGTCCGCGAGCCGCCTGGCCTGCGAGACGAGCATGAGATCCGAGAGCCAGACGAAGAGCGGCGCCGCGAGCAGGAAGGCGAGAGCGGCGAGCATGCCTCCGGCGGGGAAGGCGCCCCAGCGGCGGCGCACGGCGAGCGCCGCGAGGGGAAGGAGGAGGAACGCCGCGACGAAGAGCGGGCCCCTCCCGGTGAGGTTCCCCGGCGCCATCCGAAAGCCGTCGCCGACGACCTGCAGCGCGTCGCCGTAATGCTCGAGGGCACGTGCGCGCTCGGCTTCGGGCGACCGGTGCGACGCCTGGTCGGTGATCGTCGGATACAGCCAGGCGACGAAGAGGCCGGCCGGGATCGCGATCGCGGCGAAGACCTGGGCGAAGAGGCGCGCGACGGGCTCGCGCGGCCGCTCGAACGCGAGGACGAGGAGCGCGAACGCTCCCGCCGGGACGGCAATGAGAACGAGGTACGTCGGGTGGACGACGGTGACGGCGAGCGAGGCGGCCGCGATGCTCGGCAGCAACAGCCGATCGGGGGCGCGGAGGAAGGCGAAGGCGAGCGCCAGGAGCGCCGGGACGAGCACGACCCGCGTGACCGAGGCCGGCAGCGAGAGCGTCGCGTAGGAGCCGACGCCCGGCCTCGCCAGTCCAAGCTGTGCCACCTGTGCGGCGAGCACGGCGAGGCCGCCCGCCCACGAGTCGAAGAGCGCGCGCCCGGCCGCGTAGGCCACGACGAAGGCGGGCAGTACGAGCAGGGTCGAGAGGTGGAGGACGACGTGCGCGACGTCCACCCCCGCAAGCGTCGCGACGAGCGCGAGCACGCCGTGCCAGAGCGGGAACGCGTACCCCGGGTGGAGCCCTCCGTCGGCGAACTCGTTCGCTACCGAGACGGAGGAGAGGACGTCTGTCTCCGCGAGCCGCCGTGCCCGTCCGAGGTGGAAGAGCACGTCGCCCGTGCCGAGCGACGGCGAGGCCCACCAGACGACCGCGGCGAACGCGGCCGCACAGCCGAGGACGACGAGCAGCACGCGCAGCTCGACGCGGTCGAAGCCGGGCGGCCCGGCGCGAACCGCCGGCACCGCCGCGGCCAGCGTGACAACGGCGATCGCCCCGATCGTCAGGCGGATCGTCCCATCCGCGAGGAACGTGAGCGCGAACGCTGCGAACGCGACCGTGAGGCTGAGGACGAGCGACGCCGCAAGCGCGAGCGACGGCTGCAGCGGGCGGCCGAGCGCCCCGACGATCGCGGCGCCGGGCAGAAGGAGCACGCATGCGGCCGCGGCCGCGATCCGGAGGCCGAGCCCGATCCCGTCCGCCGGCAGGAGGCGCGCGACCACGAGCGCGAGCGGAAGCCCGAGGAAGACGGCCGCGACTCCGACGCGCGGGTCGCGAAGCCGCGGGCGGGGGAAGCTCAGCCGCCGCACGCGGCCTCGGCGGCGGGGCCGGCCCCGGATGCCCACCGGCGTGGCGCCTCGCGCGATACGGCGCCGCCCATGCCGCGCGCGGCCGTCGGGCACGGGCCCGGCGCGAGTGCCGGCCCCGGCGCTCGGGCCGTCCCCCCGCGCGGGTCCGCGACCCCGGGAACGCCGACCGAGTTCCTCAGCGCCCGAGTCCCCGAACGAGCCTGGCCGCCTGCGCGAGCGCCGGGCCCGGATCGTCACGCGCGAACACAGCCTCGACGTACGGCGGCCGGACGAGCGCGGGCCGCGTCCCGGCCATGTGGGTGATGGCCCACCGCTTGCTCGTCCCGTTCGACCGTGCGGGCGGCAGGCGCGCACCGAGCAGGTCCCAGTAGGCGATCCGCGGCAGGTCCACGCCGCACGCGGCGGCGAGACCGTGCCACTGCCAGAGGCGCGGGTTCACCTCCATGAGCTTGAAGACGCCGTCGCGCGGGTCGCGCTTGAACTCCGTCTGGGCGATCCCGTGCACGCCGAGCCCGCGCACGAGCGCGAGCCCCTGCTCGACGACCTCGTCCACCCACACGGCCTCGCCGACGCGGGCCGTCCCGACCCCCGGCGGCGTCTGGCGGAGCTTGCGGCCGCAGAAGAGCCCGAGCGCTTCTCCGTCGGCCGAGAGATAGCTCCCGAGCGTGTAGAGCTCCTCGTCTCCACCGGGGATGAGCTCCTGGACGAGCGGGTCGTACGGCCCGGCGCGCTCCCACGCCTCGTCGAGCTCCGCCCGCGTCTCGCAACGAAACGACTGGCGCTCGAACACGCGCCGGAACTCCACCGGGTCGGAGGGCTTCACGAGCACCGGGAACCCCAGGTCGTCGGTCGGCTCCGACGCCGTACGCGGCGCCGGCACGCCGAGCTCCGCCGCGCGCTCGAGCTGGTGGCGCTTGCGCTGCACCCGCTCCAGCACTTCCCACGCGGGAAACGGGTAGCGGAAGCGCTCCCCGAGCTCCCCGGCCGCGCTCGCGATCGCGTTCAGATGGTCGTCGTGCGTCGGAAGGACGGGCGCCGGCCGGCCTACGGCGTCCCCCAGCCGGATGAGCAGATCCACGTAGGCGGCACGCTCCGTGAGCGGGTCCGGCGAGAGCACACCGAACCCGTAGCGCGACCGGAAGCCGAGCGCGCTCCGGCGCTGGTCGACCGCGATCACCGGGATGCCCGCCCGCGCGAGCTGGCGGATCGCGGCGAGGCCGTTCACCCAGCCGACGTCGGCCACCACCGCCGGCGGCATCGGCCAGCGCGCCAGGTACCGCTCGAGCGCCTGCACGCCCGGGATTCTAGGAACCGCCGCCGCCCCGCCCCGCGTCAGCCCTCGCGCGGCGCCCGAACACCGGGCGGGCGCTCCGCCAGAGAAGGATCGCCGCGCCGGGCAGCGACGTGGCCACGGTGACGACGTAGAAGAGGAAGCCGGTCGCGAAAGCGGCGTCGCGGTCGATCCCCAGCCGGCCGAGAAACGCGACGAAGAACGCCTCGCGAACGCCGAACCCGTTGATCGTGAACGGGACGAGCATGACGAGGAAGAGGAGTGGCCCGAGGATCACGTAGACGAGCGGGGAGAGGTCGACGCCGACCGCCTCGCCACACATCCAGATCGCGACGAGCCGGGCCGACTGCGTCACGACCGTGAGCGCCAGCGTGACGGCGAGCACGCTTGGCTGCTCCCGGTAGCCGTGCAACGCGAGATGGACGCGCTCGAGCGGCTTCTCAAGCCGGATGCGCCGGCCGAGGGGAAAGATCCGCTCCTCGAGCAGCCTGCGCGTCCGGCGCGAGAACATGAGCACGCCGACCAGGAGCACCGTGACGAGGCCGGCAAGCTCCACCCAGAGGACGACCTGCAGCTCCGAGTACCGCCCGGCCGCGACGGCGAGGCCGACGGCGACGAGGAGCAGTGTCCCCGTCGCGCCGATCACGCGCTCGATCACGACCGCGCCGGCCACCTCCGCGCGCGCATCCGGGCGGCGCCGCGCGTGCTCGACGATCCGGACCGCATCTCCGCCCATCGACGTGGGCAGCACCTGCCCGGCCGCGTATCCGATGAAGTAGAGCTTCGTCAGCCAGCCGAGTGGCTCGTGGATCCCCTTCGAGGCGAGCAGGAGCTGCCAGCGCCAGGCCATCACCCACGTAGTGACGAGGAAAAGCGCGAGCGCGACCGCGAAATAGCGGCCGTCGCTCTCCAGGACGAGCTCCGCGGTCCGCGCCACGTCGATGTGGTAGAGCAGGAAGGCGAGGATCCCCACGCTGACGAGGATCTGGAGCGCGTAGCGGAGGTTTCGCCTCACCGCTCGACGTCCCGGCCGGCGTCGGAGCCCGCTGACGACCCGGCTCGCCCGCGGCGCTCGTCCATTCGCGGGAGGCTAGCACCGGGCGCCTCGCGACCTCCCGCGTCGCGCCGTCTCCGAGCGGGTGTGGAAAGCTTACGGCGCCTCCGCCCACTTCCAACACACGAGAAGCACCCATGGATATCATCGAGGAACGAGCACGGCTGATCGCGGAGAACCGGACGCACGGCGCCGGCTGGCTGGCCCGCCAGGCCGTCGAGGCGGTCGCCGAGGTCGCAGAGTCCGGAGGCGACCCCGTGGAGGCAGGACGCCGACTGGCCGCCGCCCGTCCGGCATTCGGCGCCATCGCCGGCGCTCTGGGGCGGTTGCTCGCGCCCGGCATGGATCCGGAGCAACTCGTCGAGGAGGCGCGTGCGCTCATCGACCGCCGCGACCGCGCGGCGACCTCGATCGCGGTCCTGGCGAAGCCGGCCCTTGCTGGGCGGGTGATGACCCACTCCGCCTCGGCGACCGTCCGAGAGGCGGTTATCCACGCGGAGCCCGAGCGCGTCGTCTGCACGATCTCCGCGCCGTACGAGGAGGGCCGAGACCTGGCCGACGACCTCCGCCGTGCGGGGCTCGCCGTCGACCTCGTAGCCGACGAGGACGGCGAGCATGCCCTCGGGACCGTGGATGTCTTCCTCGTCGGAGCCGACTGCGTCTTCCGCGACGGAGCCCTCGTGAACAAGGTCGGAACGGCGACGCTCGCCCGCGCCGCCGTCGATGCGGGTCTGCCCGTCCTCGTCGCGTGCGAGACGCTGAAGATCGTCCCCGTTGACGCTCGAGATGACACGCAGGGGTCTTGGACGACCCTTGCGAGCGAAGACGAGCCGTTCGAGCTCACCCCGCCCGAGCTCATCACGCGCTACATCACCGACGAGGGCATCCTCGAGCCGGACGAGATCGCGTCGCTCGCCGACCGGACGCCGTTCCTCCGGGCGGGTTGGGAGCTCTTGCGCACGCCTGCCGCGTAGGCCTGCGCCGGGCTCGTTTAGAGTCATGCGCCGATGCTGAGCGGCCCGCTCCCCGAGCTCGGCGCCGCGGCCGGCGGGATCGGAGCCATCCTCGTCCTCGTCGCAGGCCGGCGAGCAGTCCTCCTCGGAGGGCTTGCGCTGCTCACGGCCGCCGAAGCGCTTCTCGTCACCGCGCTCGCGCGGGACGTCACCGACCTTCCGGGTGGAGCCACCGTCGCCGCCGTCGCCGTGGGCGGAGCGGTCGCGATCGCGGCCGTGGCCGTCATCCTCGTCCGCGTTCCCGCGCTTGCGCCCCTCGGCCTGCTCGCCGTCGCTCCGTTCCGCGTCCCCGTCGACGTGGGAAACGAGGACGCGTTTCTTCTCATCCCCCTCTACGTCGTGCTCGCGGGCGCGTGCACCGCACTGGCGGTGCGCACGCTCCGCGGCGCGGCGGTGAGGCCCGTGCATTTCGCCCTCGCCGTTCCCATGGGCGCCTTTGTCGCGCTCGCGGCCGCCTCGATGCTGTGGGCCGACGACCGGCAGGGCGCCGCCGTCCAGCTCGCATTCTTCCTCCTTCCTTTCTCCGCGCTCGTCGCGGTCGTGGCCCGCTCGCCGATGCCACCCACGACACCGCGCCGGCTGGCCGTAACCCTCGTGGCCGTGACCTGCGGACTCGCGCTCGTCGGCCTCTGGCAAGTGCAGAGCGGGGAGCTCTTCTTCGCACCCGACGTGGAGGTGTCGAACGAGTACACGAGCTACCAGCGCGTGACGTCCCTCTTCAACGACCCGAGCATCTACGGCCGCCACCTCGCCGATGCGATGGTGGTCGTCGTCGTCACGCTCTGGGCCGGGACCGTCGGGCTCGCGGCCGGAGCGGGGCTCCTCGCGCTGCTCTGGGCCGGGCTCTTCTTCTCGTACTCGCAGTCGAGCATGGTCGCGCTCTCCGTCTCCGTCCTCGTCGTCAGCCTCGTGTCGATGCGGTCTTCGCTGCGCCGTGTCGTGGTCGTCGTCACCCTGGCGGCCACGATCGTCGTGGTCGGCTTCGTCGCCGTGGTCGCGCGCGACGAGTCGTTTCGCAGGATCACGAGCGGACGCTCGGATATTGCCGTGTCGACCTCGGGAGTGATACGGGAGAACCTCCCGCTCGGCGTAGGGATCGGAAGCGAGCGCGAGGCGACACGTCAGCGCGCAGAGGAGCGGGGTGACGCCGTTCGAAGCGTCTCGCACACGACGCCGCTCACGGTCGCCGCCGAGCTCGGCATCCTGGGGATCGCCCTCTACCTCGCCGTCCTCGCGGGCGCGGCATGGACGCTCCTCGCCGCGTACCGCAGGCGGCGCGCGTTCGCGCTGGCGCTCGCCGGCGTCACGCTCGTGATCTTCGTTCACTCGCTCTTCTACAGCGGGTTCCTCGAGGATCCGATCCTCTGGGGGGCGCTCGCGCTCGCCTCCGTCCTCGCGGTAACGGGCAGCCCCGACGGTGGGCGCCGTGACTGCGCCGACTCGTCGCGGGCCTCGGCTACCCTCGGACGATGCGGCGACGCATCGTGATCGGCCTCGCCGCCCTCCTCGCGCTCGCACTCGCCGGGGTCGGCGTGGCCTACGTGATCTCCACCGACAAGCCCGACGCCGGCCTCGACACCGTGCTCGAGGGGATCTCGGTCGAGACCGCCGCCGAGGACGTCGAGACCGAGCTCGAGACGACGCCGACCACGACGGAGGAGTCCCCGGCGAAGAACGAGGACCCGGAGGAGCCGCCCGAGCGGTGCTGGACCGAGTTCGGCGGCAATCCGCAGCGGACGTCTGCGCTGCCCGAGGTGAAGCTCGGGCCGCCGGCACGCAAGCCGCTCTGGGCGCGCGGCTACCGCGACACGATGGAGTTTCCGCCGACCTTCTGCGACGGCGTGCTGTACGCGAACCTCCAGAAGACCGGGCGCACCCTCGCGGTCGACGCGAAGACCGGCGAGACGATCTGGGAGGTCGACGGGAACTTCAAGGCCTCCTCGCCGGCGATCTACGGCGGTCTCCTCCTCGTAAGCTCGCACGACGGCACGGTGACCGCGTTCCGCCGCCGGGACGGGAAGCGCATCTGGCGCTTCGCTGGGCCCGGGAAGATCGAGTCGTCGCCGGTCGTCGTGGACGACGTCGCGTACTTCGGGACGACGACCGGCCGCGTCTTCGCCGTCACCGCGGGCACGGGAGCGGTGCGCTGGGCGTACAACACGGGCGGGCGGATCAACGCGAGCCCCTCGATCTGGGGCGACCGAGTCTGCATCTCGACGTACGCGGGCTCGGTCGTCTGCCTGCGGCGGAGCGACGGATCGGAGCTCTGGACGACGTACATCCGGCGCGACACGTTCCGCTACGAGAGCTTCTACGCGAGCCCCTCGACCGACGGCCAGCGGGTCTACACGGTCGCGCGCACCGGGAAGGTCGTCGCGCTCCGCGCGTCGGACGGCTCCGTCGCGTGGACGCAGCACATGAACTCGCTCGGCTACGGCACGCCGACGATCGCTCACGGGAGGATCTTCGTCGGCGCCTACGACGGACTCTTCCGCTCGTACCGCGCGAGCGACGGGATGCTCCTCTGGTCGACGCGCGTGCCGGGGCGGATTGCCGGGCCCGCGCTCGTCGTCGGCGCCCTCGTCTTCTTCTCGACGTACGACGGCCGCACGTACGGGGCGCGCGTCGGGGACGGGCGGATCATCTGGCGGTTCAAAGCCGGCGCGTACGCGCCCGGCATCGCGACCGACCGGATGTACTACATGAGCATGGGCGGGATGCTCGTCGCGTACCCGCCCCGCGGGTGGCGGCGCACTGACGCCTCAGGCTAACGCCGGGTGGCGGCGGCGCCAGGCCGGCGAGCGCCGCACGCCGCGGCCGGCTGCCCGCCACGCCGCCGCGCGGAACCGGTAGCCGACGAGGCGCGCCCGGCCGGCGGGGCTCGGGCCGCCGGCGTGCTCGGGGGAGCGCAGCTCGTGGCCGAGCTGCGCGAGCAGGTCGCCCGCGACCTCCTCGAAGGCGCGGACGCCGTCGGCGTCCATCTCGGTGCGCCAGTCGCGCAGGCCCGGCGTGGGCGGACGGAGCAGGCTCTGCTGGTGCGGCTTCCCGCTCACGTCGACGCGACCCTCGTACGCGAGCATCCCGGGCTCGGGCTCGAGGCCAGCGAACGAACACACCCGGGCGAGCGCCTCCTCCGGCGAGGCGACGAGCTCCTCGTACCGGAGCTCGAGATACCGGCCCGGGCCGACCTGCCCGCCGAGCCGGCGCGCATCCTCGACCTCCGTCCGCCACTGGCACGCGAAGGCGGCGGGCGTGCGCGGGTGGGCCCAGGTCCGCGTCACGACCCCGTCGGGCATGCCGAGAAAGGACACGGCCGCGTCGCGCCCGTCGCGGATCAGATGGACGAACCGCGCCCTCGGGAACAGCCGCCGGAGGAGCCCAAGGTACTGCATGTACATCGGCGTCTTGTCGCCCCAGCGGCGCTTGCCGTGCCGCGCGGCGTACGCTTCGTAGACGGCCGCGACCGCCTGCCCGACGTCCATCCCGTCGCGCAGGCGCGGGCGGACGTCCTCGGCCGGGAGCCCCCACTCGGCGAGCGTCGGGAGCCGCCGGAGGTCGTCGAGGAACCCCGCGGCGTCGACGGGCGTCCGGTGCCGCTCCGCGAGCTGGGGAACGAAGTACGACTCGTCCGGGATCGCGAGCTCGGAGTGGCGGTCGAGCATGACCCGGAGCAGCGTCGTCCCCGAGCGCCGCACTCCGAGGACGATCAACGGGGCGGGCGCGCCCTCCTCGGTCACCGGGTGCCCTCCGCCCGCTCCCACGTGCCGGGGATGCCGCCGCGGACGTAGCGCACGACGCCGACGATCGTGGCCAGCGTGACGAGGAGGTAGTAGTACGCGAGCGCCGCGCCGGGAACGGGGATCCGCAGGCGCGAGAGCCCGGCGAGGCCGAGCCAGGCGAGCTGGACGAGGAACGCGACGACGTACACCGTGCCGTCCAGGAGGAGCGCGGTCGAGGCGAGCAGGAAGGCGAGGTGCAGGAGACCGCTCGCGTAGCGCAACGTGCGGTGCGAGAACCACTGGAAGCGGAACAGCCATGGGGTGCCGCGGGTCGGATGTCCCGCGAGCAGGTGGTACCACGACCAGCGGAACATGCGCGCCTTGCGGCCGAACTCGTCCTCGAGGTCGCGGGCGGGCTTCTCGTACGCAACCGCCTCCGGCTCGTACACGGCCCGCAGGCCCTTGCCGGCCATGAGCGCGGGAAGCGCGGCGTCCTGCCCGTACGGCTGCGGCTCGAACGCGTCGCGCCGCACCGCGTAGATCGCGCCGTTCCCGCCGGTGATCGAGCCGACCGCCGACTCCTGCGCCCTCAGCCAGAGCTCGTAGCGCCAGTAGATGCCCTCCCGGTTCGTCCCGTCCGCGCCGAGCAGCACGAGGCGGCCGGTCACGTAGCCGACCTCCGGGTCGGCGAGCGAGCGGACGAGCTTGCGCAGGGCGTCCGGCTCCCAGCGCGTGTTCGCGTCCGTGAAGGCGAGCACCTCACCGGAACCCTCGGTGTGGACGCGGTTGATCGTGGCGAGCTTGCCGCCGCGCGGGCAGCGGACGAGGCGGACGCGCGGCTCGCGGGCGGCGATCGCCTCGACGATCGCGTCGGTGCGGTCGGTCGAGGCGTCGGAGGCGACGATGATCTCGAGCTTGTCCGGCGGGTAGTCCTGCTCGAGGAGGTTCTCGACGCGGCCGGCGATCACGTCCTCCTCGTCGTGCGCCGGGACGATCAGCGTGACGCCCGGCGTCCAGTCCGCCTTCGCCACCGGACGCGGGCGCAGGCGCGCGAGCACCGCGGCGGCGAGCGGATAGCCGACGTGCGTCCAGGCGAGCGCGGCGAACGTCAGCCAGAAGACGACGACGACCGCGATCACCCGCGCGCCTCCGCCGCGGCGGGCGCGCGGTACGCGGGGAAGAACCCGTCCGTGCCGGCCGCCTCGCCGGCGAGCTCGCGGTAGCGCGCGTCGTCGTGGACGAGCCTTCCGACCCAGAACGGCCGCCCCGGCGCCGGCGAGAAGCGCTGCTTGAACTCCCAGAGCGAGTCCTCGCGCCCGCCGAGGCCGCTGCCCAGATGGAGCTCCGCGTAGCCGTTCTCCTGCCCGTGCCGCGCGGCCTCGAGAAAGAGCAGCTTGCTCGCCCCGAGCGCGAAGCCCTCCTCCGTGGCGGCGCCGAGGTGGTAGTGGAGCCACGGCGGCGTGGCAAGGCAGAGCATGCTTGCGAGCAGCTCGCCTTCCACGGAGCGAGCGTCCAGCCGCAGGAGCCGTTCGCCGAGCCCACGCAGCGTCTCCCAGTAAGGCTCGCGGAAGAAGTAGAAGGCGTGGGCCTCGCGGCGCCGCATCCCCGCCTCGTAGAGCGCGACGAAGTCGTCCAGTTTCTCGGGCGCTGCCGTGATCGTCGCCGTGACACCGGCGCGCAGCGCCTTGCGCGCGCCGCGGCGGTGCATCGAGTGCATGCCCGCGAGCAGGTCGGCGTCCGCAGGGAGCGGCCATGTCGCCGTGTCGGCGACGCGGAGGAGGTCGAGCCGGCGCGGCGCGAGCCGGTGGTTCTCGAGGAGCGGGTGGAAGCGGAGGAACGTCGTCACGGCGCCGCGCTCCCGGCACCAGGCGTCGTACGCCGCGTAGAACGCCTCGCCGTCGCCGGGCCCGGCCGGCCCGCCGTAGCCGTACGGCGTCGTCAGGTCGGTCGCCCCGCCGGCGCCCGGAATCGGGCGCTCCACCGCGGCGAACACGACGTCGCCGGCGCGCAGGAAGCGCGGCTGGCCCGGCTCGAGGAGCGCCGACGCCTCGACGTAGGCGCGCAGGAGGTACGCGTCGGCGACGCCGAGCTCGGCGAGCAGCGCGTCCCAGTCGCCGGCGGGCACCTCCACGGTCACGCGCGGGCCTCCGGATCCTCGCGCCGCGACCGCTCGACGTTCAGCGCGTCGACGACCGGAACCGGCTCCGGGCGGAAGAGCTGGCCGACGGTCCGCAGCAGGATGCGCAGGTCGAGGCCGAGCGACCAGTGCTCGAGGTACCAGGCGTCGTAGGCGAAACGCTCCGGCCACGTCTGGTCCTCGCGCCCGTGGATCTGGGACCAGCCCGTGATGCCCGGCTTGACCGCGAGGCGGCGCGCGTCCTCCTCGCTGTAGTGGCCCGCCTGCCCGACGAGGTCGGGCCGGGGTCCGACGAGGCTCATCTCCCCGCGCAGGACGTTGACGAGCTGCGGAATCTCGTCCAGCCCCGTGCGGCGCAGGAAGCGGCCGCTGCGCGTGATCCGCGGGTCGTCGGGGACGAGCCCGTACGGGTCGGGCGTGAGTCCGAGCCGCTTCCCGGCGGCGACCGCGTCCGGGATCATCGTCCGGAACTTCAGCATCCGGAAGGTCGCGCCGTGCCGCCCCGCGCGCGGGCTGACGAAGAGCACAGGGCGGCCGGCGTCCACGAGCGTCCAGAGCGCGACGAGCCCGAGCACGGGCGAGAGGAGGACGAGGAGAACGGCCGCGGCGAGCGGGTCGAGCACCGCCTTCGCCGCGCGCTGCACGCGATGCCGCTCGACGCCGGTCACGACCGCTCCGCGAGGAGCTCCGCGTAGAGCCGCTCGTGCGCCTCGGCGGAGGCCTCCCACGTGAGCGCGCCGCGGGCGGCGCGCGCGCCCTCGGCCGCGGCGGCGAGCGCGGCGGGGTCGGACAGGAGCTCGACGATCGCCCTCGCGAGCGCGTCCGGGCTCTCCGGCGGGACGACGCGACCGGCGCCGTGCTCGGCGACGATCGTCCCGAGCGAGCCGACGTCGGACACGACGGCGGGCCGCCCGTTCCCGAGCGCGGTCGCGAGCACGCCCGACGAGTCGAGCCGGCGGTACGGGAGCACGGCGAGCGCAGAGTCGGCGAAGAGCGAGCCGAGCTCCGGCTCCTCGATGAAGCGGAGCCGCCACTCGACGGCGCCCTCGAGGCCGAGCTCCCGGGCGAGCTCCACGAGCGGCTCGGCCGGCTCGAGCGGGTCGCCCGCGACGACGAGGCGGGCGTCCGGCACCGCCTGGAGCACCGCCGGCATCGCGCGCAGGAGCACGTCCAGCCCCTTGTAGCGGCGGAGAAGTCCGAAGAAGAGCAGCGTCTTCCCCGACGGCTCGCCCGGAGGCTCGCCCGCCGCCTCGAACGCCGGATGGAGGATCCGCGCGAGCCGCGCCCGCGCGACCCCGAGCTCCGCGAGCTGCTCGACCGCGCGGTCGGAGTGGACGACCACGCGGTCGACGAGGCCGAGCGCCCTTCCCCACGCCTCCGCGTTCCAGGCCCGCCGCGGCAGGACGTCGTGCGCGGTGAGCACGACCGGGAACGAGCGCGCGAGCCGGGCGAGCCAGCGCACGTCGAAGCGCGGGATGCCGAGCCACTGCACGTGGACGACGTCCGGCGAGAAGCGCCGCACCGCCCGCAGCGAGCGGGCCACGCTCGGGACGTACTCGAGCCCCTTCACGACCACGCGCGCCCGCGAGCGCCCGCGTCCGCGCAGAAGACGGCCGCTCAGCGCGAGGAACGTCTCCCGCCGCTCGTAGCCCTCCGCCTCGCGAGCCGAGCCGAAGAGATCGGGCGCGGTGAAGAGGGCGACCTCGTGCCCGCGCGCGGCGAGCGCGGCGGCGAGGGCGTTGTCGTACGGCGGCGTGAAGGCGGGCGGGTCGAGAAGCGCGATGCGCACAGGCCGGCTCACGGTACCTTGGCGCGCAGGTACGCGAGGCTCGCGAGCGCTGGCCGCAGGTCGTCCCGCGCGAGGATCGCCCGCACCTTCCCGCGCCGGCGGAGGTACGGGCGGACGAACCCGCGCGGCCCGAGCTCGCGGGCACGCGCCATGCGGAGCGACGACCAGGCGTCCTTCGCGAGGTAGATCCAGCGCACGCCCTCCTCCGCGAAGAGCGGCAGCGGCTCCGGATCCTCACCGCGCAGGTCGTCGTAGGCGAGCCGAGCGATGTCGTAGCGGGGCGTCATCGCGATTCCGCCCCACTGCGGCGCGCGCGTGTTCACCTCGAGGAGCTTGAAGCGGTCGTCGCGCGCGTCGTAGGCGAGCTCCACCTGCGCGAACCCGCGGTACCCCGCCGACGAGAGGAGCCGGAGCCCGGTCTCGAGCACGCGCGGCTCGGGCCGGAGCTCGAACACCGACGCGGTGCCGAAGTGCGGCGGCCCGGCGCGGAGCTTCCGCCCGATCACGGTGCCGAGCGGCCTCCCGGAGCGCCCGACGTACGCGAAGAGGGAGAAGACCTTGTCCTGCGCGTCCGGGATCAGCTCCTGCACGATCGTCTCGAACCCGGCGTCGCGGGCGCGGCGCCAGGCGGCCGCGGCCTCCGCATGGTCGGCGCAGACGAAGAGCTTCTCGCCGAAGACGGCCGCGAACTCCTGCCCCTCGACGGGCTTCACGAGGAACGGAGGCTCGAGGTCGAGGGCCTGGACGCCCTCCTCGCTCGCCGCGCTCGCCGTACGGGGGAACGCGACGCCGGCCCGCCCCGCCTCCTGCACGACGAGCTCCTTCCGCCGCAGCCGCCGGACGACCTGCGGGTCGTCGGGAAGCGGCAGGTCTGCGACCTCCCGAAGCGCCTCCCAGTTCCGCAGGCAGAAGGCGACGTGACCGTCCCGCTCGGGGAAGAGGACGACGCGTCCGCCTCCCGTCTCCGCCGCCGCGCGTACGGCCGCGAGCACGCCTTCGTCCGTCGACGCCTGCACGCGGCGGGCGAGGTAGCGGGAGCGGAGGCCGAACTCGTGCGGCTCGAGCGCGACCCCGGTGACCGGCACGCCGCGGCGCCCGAGGCTCCGGGTGAACGCGAGCCCGGCCCACAGGAGACCGAGCACGACGGCCGGAGTGGGCCTAGACGGGCTCACGGCGCGAGAAGACGGCGGGCGCGGCCAGGATGAGCACCGCGAGGAAGAAGAAGTAGTACATCTGCATCGTGAGGTAGAAGACGTTCGCGGCCAGGGTCGCGACGAGCGCCGCCGCGAGCCCCCACGCGAGCGGCCGGACGCGGTCGGCGAGGCGGTCTCCGGCCTCGGCGAGCCGCCGCCCCAGCCGCCGCAGGTCGGCAAGCCGCCGGAAGAGCAGCACGAGCCAGGCGGCGAAGACGAGCGCACCGACCACGCCCGTCTCCGTCAGGAGGGCGACGTAGTAGGAGTGCGGCCCGTAGTCCTCGCGGCCGGTGAGGAACTCGTAGTACGTCGCGAACGTGTTCAGCCCCATCCCGAAGAGCGGATGGTCCTCGAACGCCGGCTTGATGAGGGCGTAGAACTCGAAGTGGAGCTGCGTCGAGCTCCCGCTCGTCTGCGTGCGGGCCTCGAACACCTCCCGGAAGAACTCCGCCCGCGCCGCCACGACCCCGAGGAGGACGAGGCCGAGCGCTCCCACGGGCACGAGGAAGCGCGGGCGCAGGAAGAGGTGGTGGTACGGGATCGCGAGCACGAGCAGCCCGGCCGCGAGGCCGAGGAGCCCGCTCCGCGACAGGGTGGTCAGCATGACGAGCACGAGGAACGCGAGGACGAGCGCCGCCGGGGTCCGCAGCCGGTGTCCACGGGGCAGCCGCAGGTAGAACGCGAGCCCCATGACGACGGGCACGCAGAGCATGACCGAGAGGTTGTTCGAGTCGAGCGTGAGCGCGTTCGTCCGGTAGACGTTCGCGCCGCTCGCGGCGACGCCGAAGACGCCGATTCCGCCGCGCTCGTAGAGGCCGAACGTGCCGAGCACGAGCTCGTCGAGGTTGCGGCCGGCGACCTCCGCGAAGCCGAGCTGAAGGATGCCGTAGACCGCATTCGCGACGAAGCCGGCGAGGAACCACGCGAGCGTCTGCCAGTAGAGGCGCGCCGAGCGGCGCGTGAGATACGCGACCGCGACGACGACGAACGCGAAATGGACGGCGAACTTCACGAGCCCCCGCACGAAGAGGTCCCGGTCGGCGGCCGTCTCGAGGTTGTAGAACCCGACGAGGAAGACGGCCATGAAGATCCCGAAGAACCCTGCCGCCAGCGCGGCCGTCCGGGGCAGCGACCAGTCGCGCGCGTAGAGGCGGCTCGCGAGCACCGCGACGACGAAGAGACTCGCGGCGAGGTCGGAGACGAAGACATCGCCGAGCGGCGTCGAGAAGCGGACCTTCGTCCAGGTGACGACGAAGGCGGTCGCGAAGAGCATGGCGTCGATCGTGCGCGACCCGCGGGTCATCTAGCCTCCGATTCTCGCTCGCCGCCCGCCTCTGCGTGGGCGCCGTTCCACTCCTCCACGCGCTCTCGCAGGCCGGGGCCCTGCGGGCCGCGCCAGGCCGAGCGGGCGTGGAGGCGCATCCGCGCCGGGAAGCTCGGGTCGAAGGCGTCCGGCCGCACCCGCCGGGCCGCGGCCGCGATCCCCGCCCGGGCCGCGTACTGCGCGCCCGTGAGGGCCGCCGCGACGCGCGCGCCGGCGGGCGAATGGTGGGCGCGCCAGTACCTGTGCCGCGAGCGCCACTCCTCCGCGATCCGCTCGCGCGGGACCTCGCCTCGTAGCGCGCTGTCGTGGTGCACGACGACGGCGGCGGGCAGGAACCACGTCTCCCACCCGGCCCGCGCGAGTCGCAGGCAAAGGTCGGTCTCCTCCGAGTACATGAAGTAGCCCTCGTCAAAGACCCCAACCTCGTCGAGCGCGGCCCGGCGGAGGAGGAGCGCCGCGCCCATCGCCCAGTCGACGCGCCGAGGCTCGTCCCCGCGCGATTGCACGACGCCCGCGCGAGCGAGCGTGAGCGTCCCGAGCGCAACGACCGCAGGCGTGGGGAAGCGCCAGGCATTCGGCTGCGCGCTCCCGTCCGGATAGCGAAGCCGCGGTGCGACTGCGGCGGCCCGCGGGTGCGCCTCCGCGAACGCCACGAGGCGCCGGACGGCCCCCGGCTCGGGCTCCGCGTCGTGCGAGAGAAGGAGGACATAACGCCCCTCGGTCGAGCGGATCACCCGGTTGTGGTTCGCGCCGAATCCGTCCCGGAACGGCTGCTCGAGCACGCGCACGGCGGTGAAGCGCTCGTGCACGGCCGCCGCCGACCCGTCGTCCGAGGCGTTGTCGAGGACGACCACCTCGGCGTCCTCGCCGGCGAGCGCTTCGAGGAGCGGCAGCAGGGTGTCGCGCCGCGAGGCGTTCACGATCGAGACCGTCAGCTCGCGGCTCACTACCCGGCGAAGGCTGCGTGCACCCGCCGGAGCGCGTCGATCGCGTCCGCGACGTCCTCGTCCGAGTGCGCCGGCGAGAGCGGCAGCGACAGCACCTCCTCGCCCGCCCGCTCGGCGACCGGGAGCGCCGGCTGCTCGGGGAGGAGCTCGCGGTAGAACGTGAGCCGGTGCAGCGG
>Ga0299913_10001586_pt1 | contig 17028 bp, 17 predicted proteins | sample RVTome_9_FD_201360 | JGI IMG/M metagenome (GOLD analysis project Ga0299913, IMG submission 201360) | Soil microbial communities from uranium-contaminated site in the Upper Colorado River Basin, Wyoming, United States - RVT155D38 (version 2) ... | reverse complement strand
AAAGCCCCACGGAGCCACGCCGCATCCGCACCTCGACACCCTCACCGACCGGGAACAAGAAGTGGTTGGACTGGTCGGCGAGGGTCTCTCCAACGATGAGATAGCCGACCGGCTCTACATCAGCCCGGCAACGGCCCGCACCCACGTCTCTCGGGCGATGACCAAGCTCGGAGCTCGTGACCGGGCCCAATTGGTGGTCTTCGCATATCGCTCCGGCTTGGTGTGAGACGGGGAACCCGTCTCCACCTCCGCTCACGTGTCAGTTCCGGGCCCGCATGAGCCCGGACCTGACACAGAACGGTCAGCCGAACTGCGAACCGAACGCCTCCCGGAGGACTATCGGTCGGTGAGATGGCTCCCCAGTGCGGCGGCGCCGATGACGAGCCCCGCAGCGGCCAGCACGAGATCCTTGAGCACATACTGAGCCTCGAGTGTTGGCGCCCCCGGGAACAAGTCACCGAAGAACAGGACCACCGGTGACAGGATGCCGACCAGAGCGACACCGAGCACGGCGAGACCGGCGCGCAACATGCGCCCCGTGACGAGCGTCAGCCCGATGAAGCATTCCATTACGGCGGTCATCCACAAGGCCGCCGAGCCGGAGACGATCCCCAATGTGAGAGTGTCGACCGTTCGGATGGCCAGGTCCTCGGCAGGGCTCATCCCCGGGAAGAACTTCAAGAACCCGAAAAGGGCGAAGATCAAACCAACGCTGACCCGCAGCACGTCGATGCTGTATCGGTCGAGCCATCTCCTGGCTGCCCCCATGTCGAGTCTCGATTGCCTGTCGTATGTCGTCGGGTGAGTCATGACGACCTCCTCGTGTAGTGAATCCGACACCGTCCACGATGCGGGAAGAGGAGCGTCCAGACATCTGCCGGACGACGGAATCAGATCTGCTGCGGATGGACTACTCGACCCCGTCTCCAGGCCTACCCGCCTACGACAGGTGGTGTAGACACAGCCCGTCCAGAAACGTACGAACGGTCTCTAAGTAGCCCCGGACGAATCGACCCCCTTCGTCCTGGAGCCGATGGTCGCCACCGGTCAGTACGACGATCTGGGCGGTGGGTAACAGACGAGCGAATTCGGCGACGGAGTCGTCGACCGGCACCACCCTCTCCGACCGACCGTAGATCACGAGCACCGGGGACTCCACGCGTTGGATCATCGGGGCGGGGTCGTAGGCGAAAAGCGCCTTCTCCAACTCCCAGGCGTCGGGGCCCCCTTCCAGGTACTCGGTGTAGAACCTGATTGCCTCGGGGTGAGCAGCCACGACCGAGCAGGCTTCGTCGTAGTCGGCGTCGTCGATGGCGAGGCCCACCAGGTCGTCGAACAACTCTGCAACGCCTTGGGTCGAGGTCAGGTCGTCGGCCTGGATGCTCATGCGGAACCGCTCTTGGGCGGCCGGGCCCACCCCGGGGCCCGAGTTGGATATGACGAATTCCACTGGGCCGTAAGTAGCGGCGACGTCGATCGCGACCCAGCCGCCCTGACTGTGCCCGAAGATTCCGACTGCCTGATCAGGGAACATCTCCTCGAGCCTGGTCAGACATCTGGCGGCATCGGCAGCCTGAGACTCGATGGAGGTGTCGTGGTAGTCGCCGGAGGACTCACCCACCCCCCTCTTGTCGAAAGAGGAGACCGCATACCCCCAGCCCAACATCGCTGCGCGAATCGGAGGGAAGTAGACGTCGTTGTCGCGGGTGCTCGGACCCGAGCCCGGATGCATCAGCACGACGCCCACAGGCCGGCCATCGGGCAGCCAAACCGAACCGGCGAGGACGGCACCCGCAGACTCGACGGCAATGTCCATGCGATCGGCCATGCCGACATCTTGGCTGGCGCGGGCCGCTACGACCCGGCGGTCAGCCTGACATTCGAGGTGAATCCGCCACAAGCACAGACCACTTCGATCCCTACACCGGAAGCGGCCGCCTTCCATCTGGCGCCCCTGAACACGAGGGCGAAGGCGTCGCCACGGGTGATCGCCCGGCTTGGCTCGGGGTCAGCCACAACTTCCCATTCCGTCGCTGAGTAATCGGAGGGGACCGTGCCGACGGCCACTCCGAACCTGAGCTCCGCGTCGCTCACCGTCCGGCTCAATACGAGCGAGTCCGTCGGGGCCACACCTGGAGGGCCACAGACCGTGCCAACCGAGACATCGTCGCGATGCGTCGTCCCGATGCTGCGGACTGGGTCTGCCGTCGTAATCGCCACGTGCAGACACCGCTGCACACCTGTGTTGGTTGTCCAGGCAGTGAACCGCTCTTCGTCGAACAGCACTTCGACCTCCACGACAGTGAGTGGGTCGTCGAGGGCGGCGACCACCGACTCCGGGAGACCGGATCCGGTCAGCGAAGGCGCCGGGGCCGAACGCACGAAGGCGGCGGCCACCAACGCCAACGCAACCCCAAAGACAACCCCTGCACGGGCGGCTCTATCGAAAGCGTCCACGCACCCGGCTATTTGCGGCTTCGCCGATCCTCTTCACGCCCAGGTCAGTCGAGGCTGTCGACGACCTCCGGAGTGGAGTAGCTGGCGCGGTAGATGGCGGTGTTGGGGGGAATGCCGATCTCCTCGTCGGCGGTGAGATTGAGGATTTCCTCGTACCTCAGATGCCCGTCGTCGCCCACCGTGAAAGTCAGCCGGCTGTCGACACCATTCTCCTGGTAGTCGACCGAGAAGGTCGACTCGTCGAGGCCGGACTCGACGAGATCGAGACCATCGAGTTCCCCGATGAGACGGAGGGCCGGGCCCCGCACATCGGTCGGCTGGGAGGTGTCTCTCAGGATGTCGAGGGCCACGTCCAGATAGAGGACTGTCTCGGGGACCTCACGCTCGGTGTACATCACATCCCGGATGGCTGCGTCCAACTGGTCGCGACCGGCGGGCCACTCCTCCCCTTGGTCATCGGTGAATGCCATAGTGTTCGTCTGGCCGACCAGATCGATGTCGTCGAGATCGGCCTCGTAATAAGCGGTCTCGGCCTCGGGCGAGAAGAAGATGGGCTCGCCGCCGGTCTCTCTCAACTGCAGCGAGCCTGATGCGCCACGCCACATCTCGATGGTCCGCGGCAGGAGGTAAAAGATGAATTCCTCGTCGTACTCGACGTCGCCGAGCATCTCGGCATCCCCGCCGCCGAGGGCGACCGACTCGGTGACGTTGTGGATGAACTCGGTGTCGTCGATCGACATCGGCGACACCTCTTCGAGAGCCCGCGCGATCTCCTCCATGGCGGCGGTGGCACTGGACGTGCCCCAGACGTCGACCAAGACCAACGCGCCGACCGTCACCACCACGACGAGGGCCCCGGCGAGGGCGAGGCGCCAGCCACGTCGGGTCTTGCCCGACCTCCGGTGGATGACCGCGTCGAGAGGCGCTAGCGCTTGAGCTCGGTCGTCCGAGCTTGGCCTTGGGTCCCCGACGAGCAACCGCAGGAAGTCGTCCACTCGCTCGCGGGGCTCAGGAGTCATCACGCCCCCCATCTCCTGGTCTCTCCATCCGATCGGCTATTTGTTCGAGTTGGGGAATCTGTTCACGAATCAGCTGGCGGGCACGGTTGATCCGTGAGCCGACGGTGCCCTGGGGGATTCCAAGCGCTTCCGAGATCTCGGCATAGGAGAGACCCGTGATCGCGAACAGTAGAAAGGTGTCGCGGTCGCGCTCCGAGAGCCGGCCCAACGCATCGTTCAACTCGGCCACCAGCGACTCGGCAACGACTCGACTGTCGGCTGCAGACATGGCATCGCGTTCGTCATCGGCCAGGTCGATGACCAAATAGGTCCGGGTGCCGCGCCGACGCCGCCTGATCCGATCCCCCACGACGTTCGTGGCTATGCCATAGAGCCAGGGGAGACAGTCATGTCTCGACGGGTCGTACCGACCCCGGATCCGGAAGGCACGGACAAACACCTCAGAGGCGACGTCGCTGGCCTCGTCGCTGCCGATGCGACGGGCGGCAAAACGGAAGATGGCAGTGAAGTGGCGGGAGAAGATCTCCCCGAACAGAGACGGATTGCGCAGGGATCCGCGGATCAGGTCGGCATCGGTCCGACTCAGCTCATCCACCGCGGCTTCTCGTCAAGGGCCAGTAGGTCCTCCCGGCGGTCTTTCGACCTGCGAACGTAGTCGACGGTGCCTGCTCTCCGCCGAACGAACCAATCAGTGGGTCTCGGCGGCCGTTGGCGAGCAGCAACGCCAATCCCGTTTGCTGTCAGAGACCGGAAGACCCGGTTTCGTGACTCAGGCGAAGAACCAGGAAGCCTCCTGGAGACGGGCCGGATCGAGGTGGCGGGGCTCGCCCACTGCCACAGCCAGGTCGACCGTTGCGATCTCGTCGCCATGGAGCGCCACCATCATCCCGCTTTGACCGTCAAGTGCCAGCGAAGCGGCCGCGAGGCCGAATCGCGACCCGAGAATACGGTCGAACGCAGTAGGGGAGCCACCGCGCTGCAGATAGCCGAGGATGACCGGACGTGCCTCGAACCCGGTGAGACGCTCGAGACGGGTGGCCACCGACTCGCTGACACCTCCGATCCGGTTGAACCCATAGGGGTCGGGGCCAGTCGAGGAGACCGACCCGGATGGACCCGGTGTCCCCTCGGCCACCACCACGACGGAGTAGTCGTGGCCATGACCATGACGAGTCTCGATGCGTCGGGCGAGCTCCTCGAAGTCCACGTCGACCTCGGGTATGAGGATCGCCTCCGCCCCACCCGCCATCCCGGCGGCGTACGCAATCCACCCTGCAGTCCGGCCCATCACCTCGACCACCATGATGCGGTTGTGCGATTCTGCAGTCGTAGTGAGTCGGTCGATTGCGTCCACGACGATCTGAACCGCGGTGTGGAACCCGAGGCTGACGTCCGTGTGCCCGATGTCGTTGTCGATCGTCTTCGGCACTCCGATGACCGGGAGACCATCTGTCTGCAGTTGTGCCGCCGTCCGAAGCGAGCCGTCGCCGCCGATGACCACCACACATTCGATGTCGAGACGCTCGATCGCCTCTCGCACGGAGTCGAAACCGTCGCCGTGGACATAGGGGTCGCGCCGTGACGTGCCGAGAATGGTGCCGCCCCTCCCCAACACACCACGGACGTCGTCACGTGTTAGAGGTCTCGTAGTCCCGCCCATGAGGCCTTCCCACCCTGACTCGATGCCCACAACGCCCTTACCGGCGGCGGTCAACCTGGTCACAACACCGCGAATCGCGGCATTGAGCCCGGGACAGTCGCCCCCTGCGGTCAAGACACCTACGAAACCCATTCGGCGCAGTATGGCTGCTCGCGGGGATCGCCCGGTCAGCCCCCGTATTCGATGGTGATGTCTCCGTTGGACGTCTCGACGTCGATCGTCGCCGAGGCGGCCGGGTCGGTTCGCACCGGGGCGTCGACCGTGCCGTTCGATGTGGACGTGGTGAGCGCATAGGGCGGAGAATCCTCAGGGAGCACCACCGTCACGGCACCGTTGCTGGTGCGCAGCGATACGGTCTCCGGCGGCTCCACGAACGTCAATTCGATGCGCCCGTTGCTGGTTCTGGCATCGAGCTCGATGGTGCTGAGGACGGTACCGGTGATGGCCCCATTCGACGTCGCGACACTCGTGTTGGCGGACAGGCCTTCGAGGGCAACTGCCCCGTTGCTGGTCGTGGCCTCCAGCGGGGAGTCGAGCCCCACAGCTGAGATCGCCCCATTGGATGTCGACCCTGAGACGTCCGTACCCGCGGGGACCACGACGTCGAATGCGGCCTTGCAGCCAAAACCTATGAAGAGCGGGCACTGCTGGGTCAGAGTCACGGTCTCACCACTCCGATCGAGCGCCACGCTCCCCCCGAGGAAACCCGTGGTGAAGGACGAGTCGACAACCAGTTCGCCCTCTCCCCCGACCAGCTCGATCGAGCTGTTCTCCACATCGAACACGAACTCGGTCACTCCCTCGAACGTCTCCGTGCTCGTCTCCCTGTCGAGGTTGCTGGTCCAGGAGATCACTCCCAAAACCCCGACGGCGATGAGTACGACTCCAACCACGACCCACAATGCTCTGCTCACATCCGCCCCTTGCTATGACCTATCGAGGCTACCCGTCCCGGTCCGGGTCGGGCACCCAGCCAAACACCGGGATTCGCCCAGTTGGCAACGAGCATCTTGTTCCCCGCAATACCGGGTTCGAGAGCTGGCTCGCTCTGATCTGGTCACGACCAGAGTGGGCCGTCGACTGGGAAAGGCAGCGGCTCGCCCCACTTGTTGGAGAAGGTGACCTGCTCGACCGGGGCTCGCTCGGCGAGGCCCCAACGCCCCAGCGGGTAGCCGCACGACACGGCAGCCGCGAGTTGCCATCCCTTGTCGGTGGGGACATCGAGCAACCCGTAGACGTCGGCTGCGCAGAACACACCCAGGATCGTGGTGAGACACGTGCCGACACCCTGCCCTCTCGCCGCGAGCATGGCGTTCCACGCGGCCGGGTAGATGGATGAGCCGGTTGGGTCATTGCGGGTGAAGAAGAGAAGCCAGAGGGGCACCTGTTCGAAGTTCTGGGCGAGCCAGTCCGAAGAGCGCATGACCCGAATGGCAGCCTCGTCGCCCCTCTCTTCGGCAGCTTCTCGCCTTCCTGCGTAGAGGGTCTCGTGCAGTTGCCGATAGGCCTCGCGATAGATGGGGCCCAAACGGCTTCGAACCCCATCGTCGTCGACGACGAGCATCCTCCAGTTCTGCGCGTTGCCTCCCGAAGGTGCTCGGATCGCGGCGTCGAGGATTCGGGATACCACCTCGTTCGGGATCGGGTCGGGTTTCACCCGACGCATGGCGCGGGTGGTGTAGAGAGCTTCGGTGAGATCCATGCGATGAGCCTAGGAGAGAGGGCAGCGGCCACTCACCGAGGCGGCTTTCAGCTAGATCGGCTCGAAAGCCGAGTCGGCCTTCGGTCAGAAGGCCGACTCGTGCTTGCCCGTGGAGCCCCCCCTCAACAGGAGATCTCAGTAGTCGTAGTCATAGTCGATGACGAAAGCGTCGGCGGCCGCCTCGATCATGTTGCCGTCGGCGTCGACTACGAACCAGACGTCGTTCGCGCCCTGACCCGAGGTGTCCCCGGGACTGGCATCCGCGGCGAACCGATAGAGAGGCATCCCGTTGACGGTGAGCTGCTCCGTACCGTCGGTTCGAGTCGTAGCACCGAACATCGCCGGGTCGAGGTCGGAGCCGATCTCGGTGTCAGCAGGCACCGGTGGCCACGCCGACTCACAATCGTCGTAGCACGAGCTCTCCCCACCCGTGTCGACGGTGAAGACATAGAGGGTGAAACCTTCGGGGTCGACCAAGATCGAGCCTAGATCGGTGTCGGAGGCATGGACCCCGTCCATCATCTCCGCCCCGGTCGTCGTGGTCATCTCCTCTTCGGGCTCCGCCGTCGTGGTGGTCTCCTCTTCCTGACCTGCGTCGGCGGTCGTAGTGACTACAGGCTCATCCGTGGCCACCGTCGTGGTGTCGTCACCACCCTCTGTCCCGCAAGCCGCCAACACGAGCAGCCCAAGTACGAACCAGCCCAAGGTGCGCATTCTCATATCGATTCTCCTCAGTTCTAGACCGCTCTACGCATCAGGCCCCCCACATGGTTCGCGGCCTGGCAGAATCCAGGTGTGGATCGTGAGATACTCGATCGGTTTCGCGACGGCGACGAGAGTGCCGTCAAGACCGTGTACGAACGCTTCCGCGGCCCGGTCTTTGCGATCTCGCTGAGTGTGCTCCACGATCACGGTCTGGCCGCCGACGCCACCCAGCAGACGTTCATCAAGGCATGGCAGGCCGCCACGACCTACGACCCCGACCGCGAGCTGGCCCCATGGATATACGCCATCGCCCGTCGCACTGCCATCGACCTGTACCGCAAACACTCGCGCTCAGTGGCCAGCGAGGATGTCGACTCCACTTCTCTCCCTCCCGCCCTCGACACGATCTGGGAGATCTTCGAGGTCCGCGCCGCCCTGGACCGTCTGCCGGAAGAGGAGCGACAGGTGATGAAGCTGAGCCATTTCGCGGGTCTGACCCACGTCGAGATCGCAGAGCACATGGGCATACCGGTCGGGACCGTGAAGTCTCGCTCGCACCGGGCCCACCAGAGGCTGTTGGACATGCTGCGCCACGTGGGGGAGACATGATGTCCGTGAACCGCTGGCGACCCTGGCGTCGTAGTCACTTCGAGAGGAAACATGTCTGAAGAACGCGCCGACTACCTGGCCACCGCGTCCGGGAATCCCCCGGACCGGGAGCGTCTCGACCTGATCCGGGGGATCCTTGGTCACGAGGCAACGTGGTCCGAACCACCCCCGGAGGTGGCGGACCACCTCTTCGCGGCCATCGCCACCGCGCCCACGGTCGTGACGCAGACTCCACAGCGACGCCGCTGGCCCCTGGCTGCGGCCGCGATCTTGGGGGTGGCCGCAGTGGCGATCCTCGTGGCCGGGATGCTTGGTGTCTTCTCGAATCCGAACGAGCAGTTGGTGGCCATCGAGGGCACCGAATTGGAGCCAGGCGCAAGCGGCCGGGCCTGGATTCGCGAGGCTGATGCCGGATGGTGGGTCCGTATCGACCTCGAGGCGCTCCCCGCGGCGGCTGAGGGCACGTATTACGAGGGATGGTTCTGGAACGACGACGGTGAGGGGGTCAGTATCGGGACCTTCCACTTGCGGGGAGGCGACGAGGAAGTGATTCTCTGGTCGGGGGTAGACCCCGCGGACTACCCCGCCGTCTGGGTCACGCTCGAAGACGAGGACGGCGACCCCTCCGCATCGGATCGGGTCGTCATGTGGGGCCGCCCCGACGAGTCCTAGCGCCGGCCGATAAAATCCGCTGTTCCCTCGGCACCGCTCTCCGTCGCAACGTATAGTCGTAAACGTTTACGAAAACGTTTACGAGAATGGTGCCACTGTTGAGAGCTTCGAATCGCAGGGTCACGATCGAAGACGTGGCCGCAGAGGCGGGAGTGTCCATCGCCACCGTCTCCCGGGTCATGCACAACAAGGACGGGGTTTCCCCGACGACCTTCTCCCGGGTCCAGGAGATCATCGATCGACTGGGATACGAGTCGAGTCTCGTCGCTCGCAGTCTCCGCAGTCGTCGCACCAACGTGCTGGGGTTCAGCGTCAACGAGATCGAGCCCTACAGCGCCGAGTTGCTCAAGGGGGCGGCGCGGGCGGTCCATGGCTCCGGCTACGAGCTGATCGTCTACGCGGGTGGTCACTCCGGCCCCGAGACCGCCGGGTGGGAACGGAGACATCTCTCCCGTCTCGGCGGGACGCTGACCGACGGGACCGTCCTGGTGACGCCTCAGGTCCTCGACGTCGACACCGGCACTCCGGTGGTGGCGGTCGACCCTCACATCGGCGCTTCCAGCTTTCCCACCGTTGCTTCGGACAGCCTGACCGGCGCCATCACGGCGACCGAATTTCTCATCTCCCTGGGGCATCGCCGCATAGGCCATCTCTCGGGTAGACCCGACCTCAGGTCCTCCGAGCTGCGCGAAGAGGGTTATCGCCAGGCGCTCGAGATGGCCGGGCTCCCCTTCGACCCGGACCTGGTGCTGGTGGGGGGCTATAACCCGGACACGGCGCGGGAGCCTGCCCGCCGGCTCCTCACACTCGATGACCCCCCCACCGCGATCTTCGCCGCCAACGACTTGTCTGCGATCCAGACCATGACCGTTGCGGGGGAGCTGGGCATCGGCGTGCCCGCGGATCTCTCAGTCATCGGGTTCGACAACGTTCCAGAGTCGGTCCTCGCCGAGCCAGCGCTCACCACCATCGACCACTCCATCCAGGACCAGGGATACGAGGCCGCGCTGATGCTCATCCGGATCATCAACGACCCCGAGTCGGGCAGGACCGATGTGCGTCTGCCAACACGGCTCGTGGTCCGCCAATCATGTGCAGCCGTTGAGACCGGGAGGAGGGAGAACGACTTCGACGAAGGAGACCCAGACGTTGCTCTCGGGTAGCCCGCGAGCAACGAATAGGAGAGCAACAAGAGGAGGAATAGACAGGTGAGAAGCAGACGAAGCAGGTTGATGCTGCTGCTGACCGTGCTGGCCATGGTCTTGGCGGCATGTGGGGGCGATGGCGGGGACGCCACCGACTCCACGGACACCACTGCCGGCGAGAGTGAAGTTACGACCACCACCGCCGACAGTGGCACCGACACCACCGAAGGCGAACCAGAAGCAGAACCGGTCACTATCGAGTGGTGGCACATACAGAATAACGACCCCGGACTGAGCCTCTGGCAGGCCGTGGCGGACGAGTTCATGGAGATGAACCCCAATGTGACCGTGAACATCACGGTTCAGGAGAACGAGGCGTTCAAGGCCGCGCTGCAGACCAACTTGCAGGCCGGAGACGTTCCCGATCTGTTCCAGTCGTGGGGTGGAGGGGGACTCCGCGAGCAGGTCGATGCGGGTCTGGTACAGGACATCACCGAGCCCGTGTCCTCATGGGAAGACGAGCTCCAACCCGCCGCCAGAAGCATGATGGAGATCGACGGCGCCTTGTACGGGGCTCCGTTCGACCTCGGCATCGTCGGCGTGTGGTACAACCGCACCCTCTTCGAGGAAGCCGGCATCGACGCCCCACCGGCGACCTGGGAGGAGCTGCTCGAGGACGTCCAGACTCTCAAGGATGCCGGGATCACCCCCATCTCACTGGCCGCGGGAGACAAGTGGCCGGCGATGTTCTGGTATGCCGAGCTGGCCCTCCGCCTCGGAGGCGCCGAGGTCATGCAGGCGGCCGGGGTGGACCAGAACTTCGACGACCCGGCATTCCTCCAGGCCGGAGAGGAGATCGAGCGACTGATCGCCCTGGAGCCGTTCCAGCCCGGCTTCCTCGCCACACCATGGGACGGGCCCGACGGGGCCGCCGCGGTGCTCGCCAATGGAGATGCGGCAATGCTCCTGATGGGTCACTGGGCCCCGGGCACGATTCAGGCCAACGGGCCCGATCTCGCCGCCTCGGGTGAGCTCGGCTGGTTCCCCTTCCCCGCCCTCGAGGGCGGTGCCGGGGACCCCACCGACGCCTTCGGTGGTGGAAACGGGTTCGCGGTCGGCCGTGACGCGCCCCCCGAGGCGATCGCCTTCCTGGAGTACATCTCCAGCGTCGAGGTTGCCTCCCGGGTGGGCAGCGAGGCCAACCTCCTGCCGACGACCGTCGGTTCGGAAGACTCGATCACCGACCCCAACCTGGTCGAGGTCATCGAGGGGCGAGGAGAGGCCTCATACGTCCAGCTCTATCTGGACCAGGCTTACCCGCCCGAGGTCGGCGCGGCGGTCAACGACTCCATCGTGACCGTGTTCGCCGGGACTGGTGGCCCTCAGGACGTCGTCGACGCGGTCAACGCGTCCTGGGAGTAAACGGGAGAGCAGAGACCAATGGGACGGGCCGGCCATCCGGCGGGCCCGTCCTAGTCTCTCGCCATCCTGACGCGAGAAGGGATTCCCTGCAGATGACGGCCGAGACCGTGGGAGCCACGCCGCGCCGCAAGCGAAAATGGCCCCTCCTGCTGGCTTTCCTCGCCCCCGCGCTGGTCGTCTACGTCGTCTTCGTGCTCTACCCGATAGCCCAAGGGATCCGCTACAGCTTGTTCGACTGGAACGGCCTCGAGCCACTCACCGAATTCGTCGGGCTCGAGAACTTCGGACAGGCATTTGGTGACAAGGTCTTTCGCGGAGCGCTTGGCCACAACGCAATCATCGTGACGCTCACCCTGCTTCTGCAGCTCCCCGTCGCCCTGTTCCTCGCGGTCCTACTCGACCGGGACCTCCGGGGCCGGGCCCTCATGCGATTGCTCTTCTTCGCCCCCTACGTTCTCTCCGAGGTAGTGACCGCGGTGGTCTGGAGACAGATCTTTCGCCCGGATGGCCTCCTCGACGCCGGGTTGTCGGCCGCCACCGGAACTCAGGTGCAGGGTCTTTGGATCGCCGACCCCAGCATCGTGCTCTACAGCGTCTTCTTCGTGGTGTCCTGGAAGTACTTCGGCTTCCACATGATCCTGATGCTCGCCGGGCTTCAACAAATCCCCGACGAGCTCGAAGAAGCCGCGGCCATCGACGGCGCCAACTGGTGGCAGACTTTCCGTCACATCACGCTTCCGCTACTCGGGCCCACAGTGCGGGTCTCGGTGTTTCTTGCGATCATCGGCTCGCTCCAGCTGTTCGACCTGGTCTGGGTGATGACCGGCGGAGGACCGGTCGATGCCTCGAACACGATGGCGACGTATCTCATCGACTGGGGATTTCGCCGCTCGCAGTTCGGCTATGCGAGCGCGGTATCGGTGATCATCTTCGGACTCTCCCTCGTCGTCGCTCTGGGTTATCAGCGCTGGGTTCTGAGCCGGGATGTCGACGGCGCTTTGACGGTTGGGGGCGCGTAGTGGTCGATCTCGCTCTCGGAAGACGGGAGGGTCGGGAGCCCACCCGCGCCTATCGCGGTCACTCGCCCATCTCACGCGGCCTGCTCTATCTGGCGGCGTTCACGGTCCTCGGGGCGATCATCATCCCTGTTGCCTACGCAGTCCTCGGTGGGTTCCGTGACACGCCTCAGCTCGCCGCCGACCCGGCAGGACTTCCCGACCCGTGGGTCTTCACCAACTACCTGGACGTCCTGGGATCGGGATCCTTCTGGCAACAGGTGTGGAACAGCACGCTCATCGCCGGAGTCACCGTGGCACTGGTCCTCCCGGCGGCATCCTTGGCCGCGTTCGTCATCGCCCGATTCGAGTTCCGGGGACGCGAGTGGATCTACACGCTGTTCACACTCGGCCTCCTTTTCCCGGTAGCCGTGGCGATCCTCCCGCTCTACGTCGTCGTACGCCAGCTCGACCTCATCAACACCCCTCTTGGAGTGGTCCTGCCCCAAGTGGCGTTCCAACTTCCGCTCTCCATCGTGATCCTGCGCCCCTTCTTCGCCTCGATCCCACGTGAGCTCGAAGAGGCGGCGATCCTCGACGGGGCGGGATCGCTGCGGTTCTACTGGTCGGTTTTGCTCCCTTTGTCGAGACCGGTGCTGAGCACGATCGCCGTCCTCGCCGTCGTGACCAGCTGGAACGCGTTCCTCCTCCCACTCGTGGTGCTCACCGACTCCGGCGGCTGGACCCTGCCGATCGGAGTAACCAACTACTCGACGCAGTACACGACCGACACGGCGCGGGTGCTCGCCTACACGACTCTGGCGATGATCCCCGCCCTCCTCTTCTACGCAGTGGCCGAGCGGCAGATCGTCAGGGGTCTGATCGCCAAAGGAATCAAAGGTTGACCAGGGAGCCTGTGATGGAAACGTACCGTGATCCGACCCGGACCACCGCCGAGCGAGTCGACGACCTCTTGCGCCGGATGACCCTTCAGGAGAAGATCGGCCAGCTCGGCTCGGCCTGGGCCTTCCAATTCATGAGCGGGGAGGGATTCTCCGCCGAGCGTGCCGCCGAGCTCTGCCGGCATGGTTTGGGGCAGGTTACGAGGGCGGCAGGGGCGAGCAGTCTTCGCGCGGACGACGCAGCCCGCATCGCCAACCAGATCCAGCGTCAGCTCGTCGAGCACACCCGTCTCGGGATTCCCGCCATAGTCCATGAGGAGATCTGTTCCGGGGTCATGGCGAGAGGTTCCACCGTCTACCCCCAGGCAATCGGCGTGGCCAGCACCTTCGAGCCAGAACTGAACCGGTCCATCGCCGACGTCATCAGGGTGCAAATGAGACGTGGCGGGGGTCATCAGGGGCTCTCGCCCGTGCTCGACATCACCCGGGACGCCCGTTGGGGCCGAACCGAGGAGACGTACGGGGAAGACCCCTATCTCGTCGCCAGAATGGGGATTGCTTTCGTGGACGGTCTCCAGGGCAACGACCTGGGTGACGGTGTGATCGCCACCGGCAAGCACTTCGTGGGCTATGGAGCCTCGGAGGGCGGCATGAACTGGGCACCGGCTCACATCGGGGACCGGGAGTTGCGTGAGGTCTACCTGCACCCCTTCGAGGCGAGTGTCGTCGAAAGCGGCATTCGCTCGGTGATGAACGGATATCACGAGCTCGACGGGATCCCGTGCGCGGCCAGCGGCGAGCTCATCAACGGGTTGCTCCGTGATGCGTGGGGCTTCGAGGGCATCGTGGTGTCCGACTACTTCGCCGTCGACCAGCTCGCCGTCTACCACCGGTTGGCATCCGACAAGGTGGAGGCGGCCCGCATCGCACTAACGGCCGGAATAGACGTGGAGCTGCCGTCGACGGATTGTTACGGCGACGCCTTGGCGGCAGCCGTCACCCAGGGAGAGGTGCGCATGGAGACTCTCGACAGAGCGGTGCGCCGAGTGCTCGAGCTGAAGGTCGACCTCGGGCTCTTCGAGGATCCGTTTGTGGATGAGCGGGAGGCATTGGCGGTCATGGACACTGCCGAGCATCGTTCCCTCGCGGCTGACGTGGCACGCAAGAGCCTCGTCCTCCTGCGCAACGAAGGTGTGCTGCCCCTCGGCCCCACACCCGGCAAGATCGCCGTCATCGGGCCGAACGCCGACACCGCGCGGAACATGTTCGGGGACTATTCGCACCCGGCTCACATGGAGTCCCTCGTCGAGATGCGGGACAGACACAACGTCTTCCTGGTGCCAGTGCCCGACGACGTCTCGTTCGCCGTCGCCGACCTGGAGTTCCCCACGATCCTCGACAGCCTTCGTCACCGATACGGAGATGCGGTGGGATTCGCCCCCGGATGTGCCGTCAACGACGGAGACACCAGCGGATTCGAGGAGGCTGTGGCTCTTGCCGGCCGTTCTGACGTCGTCGTCCTGGTCCTCGGAGACAAGGCAGGACTGACTGTCGAGTGCACCAGTGGAGAGGGTCGGGACCGCTCGTCGCTCGACTTGCCCGGCGTGCAGGAGGACCTCGCTCGCGCCGTCCTCGACACAGGGACACCGGTGGTTACCGTCCTGGTCGTCGGCCGCCCATGTGGCAGCGAGTACCTCCACGAGAGGTCGGCGGCGGTGTTACTCGCCTGGCTGCCCGGCCAGGAGGGGGCCCAAGCCGTGGGGGAGGCCCTCAGCGGGGAGCTCAACCCGGGCGGCAAGCTCCCCATCACCTTCCCCCGCAACGTTGGCCAAATCCCGATCTACTACGGGCACAAGATCTCCGGTGGACGGTCACATTGGCAGGGCGACTATGTCGACGGGCCCACGACCCCTCTATATCCCTTTGGGTTCGGGCTCAGCTATACCGAGTTTCGACTCGACCATGCCGAGGTGGAAACCCCGAGCGTCGGGGAAGACGGAGTGGTGCGGGCGTCGGTTTCACTGGAGAACGTGGGCGACGTGGTCGGCGACGAGGTCGTCCAACTCTACATACGTGACGGCGAGGCCAGTGTGACCCGCCCGGTTCTGGAGCTGAAGAACTTCGTCCGTGTCACGGTCGAGCCGGGAGACTCGAAGACGGTGCAGTTCGAGGTTCCCATCGGCCAGCTCGGCTTCTACGACGCCGACCTCGACTACGTCGTGGAGGATGGCGAGATCGAGATCCTCATCGGCACCTCCTCGGATCACCTCATGGCCGCCGGACAGGTGTCGGTGAAGGCTGTCGGACCCATCGCCAAGGCGTTCGACGGGTCCCGAACGGTCGAATAGGGAAAACGATCAGGCCGGCCAGATCTGTCGGCCGCCACCAGGCGGCACCAGACGATCCACGGCCGCCCTCTCGTCAGCGGTGAGCGTGGGCTGGAAACCGGCCCTCGCGTTCGCCTCCGCCTGCCCGCGGTTGCGAGCGCCGGGGATCACAGTCGTCACGGCTGGATGACTGCGAACGAATCGCAGCGCGAACTGTGTCATGGTCTCCTGCTCCGCCAGGATGTCCCTGAGCCCGGCGACCGTGGCCAGATCCCGTCGGAATTGATCGTGCTGGGCAGGGTCTTCGACCCAGGCTCTCCTGAAGTCGCCCTCGGGAAACGAATCCGACTCCGAATACTTGTCTGCCAGCAGGCCCATGGCGAGCGGGCCGCGGACGATCACGCCGATGCCGTTGTCCTGGCAATAGGGGAGGATCTCCCTCTCGGCCGTTCGGTTCAGGATGGAGTAATCGGTTTGGAGGACGTCGCAGTCACCTTCTGCGTTGAAAGTCTGCAAGAGGTCCATGTGACTCGTGCTCACTCCCCACGCCTTGACCGTGCCCTCGTCTTTGAGCCTCCGGAAGCCATCGATGAACACCGGTGTGTTTGGCTCGAGGACGTTGATGTGACACTGGATGACCTCGACGTGGTCTGTCTGCATCCTGGCCAGCGAATCGTGGACCCCGGCGATCAGTGCGTCGACAGAGTCGTATTGCGACTTCCCGGCCTCCCGGTCGAACCCGGTCCAGCCGATCTTGGTGGCGACCACGAACCGATCGCGCCGGTCACGCATCGCCCGGCCGAGCAGCTCCTCTGAGTGCCCGCCGCCGTAGACGTCGGCCGTATCGAAGAAGTTGACGCCGTGATCGAGCGCCGCCTCGATGGCTTCGAGGGTTTCACGGTCGTCAGCGGGACCCCACTCACTTCCGGGCACCGCCCACAGCCCAATTCCCATGTCGGTCACGTCGAGACCGGTTCTCACACCGAGGGGCCGTCGAACCAGTTGCTCCGAAGTCATGTCGCAACCTTAGAAAGGTCCCATGCAATCGGAGTTTCCGGTCAGGAGGTGTCGCATCACCGCTAATCTGGATCCATGGCTGCAGAGACCATCACCTGGAAAGGCCGATTCGGCCCCATGGATCTGCGCGTTGGGAGAGCGACCTTCCGCCCCAGCACCATCTCATCGCTGCTCGCGGACGCCCTCCACTTCGAACCCGGCAGTGTGGTGATCGACGTCGGGTGTGGCTCGGGAATCCTCTCGATCATCGCGGCCAAGCTGGGCGCCTCCCGGGTCTACGGCGTAGACGCGGCTGAGGAAACGGTCGAGATAGCCACCGCCAATGCAGCCGCCCATGGAGTGGCCGACAGGGTCGTGTTCGCCCAGGGCGACATGTTCGGCCCCCTCGACCCCACC
>Ga0299913_10001585_pt1 | contig 17039 bp, 16 predicted proteins | sample RVTome_9_FD_201360 | JGI IMG/M metagenome (GOLD analysis project Ga0299913, IMG submission 201360) | Soil microbial communities from uranium-contaminated site in the Upper Colorado River Basin, Wyoming, United States - RVT155D38 (version 2) ... | reverse complement strand
ACCCGCGACATCACGGTCAAGACCAGCGGGGAGCGCCACGGCCAGCAGGTCGTCGAGCGCCTGCGCGCGCTGGAGGGTATCGACGTCGTCAACGTCTCCGACCGCACCTTCCTCATGCACCTCGGCGGCAAGATCGAGGTGAAGGGCAAGATACCGGTCAAGACGCGGGACGACCTGTCCATGGCCTACACGCCCGGCGTCGCCCGCATCTGCATGGCCATCCACCACGATCCCGAGAAGGCCTACACGCTCACGATCAAGCAGAACACGGTGGCCGTCGTCACCGACGGCTCGGCCGTGCTGGGTCTCGGCGACATCGGGCCCAGCGGCGCCCAGCCGGTGATGGAGGGCAAGGCGCTCATCTTCAAGGAGTTCGCCGGCGTCGACGCCTTCCCGATCTGCCTGGCCACCAAGGACGTCGACGAGATCGTGCTGATCGTCAAGGCGCTGGCGCCGGTGTTCGGGGGGATCAACCTGGAGGACATCTCGGCCCCGCGGTGCTTCGAGATCGAGGAGCGGCTGCAGCGTGATCTCGACATCCCCGTCTTCCACGACGATCAGCACGGCACCGCGGTGGTGGTGCTGGCGGCCATGATCAACGCGCTCAAGCTCGTGAGGAAGAAGATGTCGGAGGCCCGCTTCGTCTTCACCGGCGCCGGCGCCTCCGGGATCGCCACCGCCAAGCTGCTGATGAAGGCGGGAGCCCGGCACATCATCGGCTGCGACCGGGCCGGGGCCATCTACAAGGGCCGCACCGAGAACATGAACTCGATGAAGGAGTGGTTCGCCGAGCACACCAACCCGCGCCGGGTCAAGGGCTCGGCGGGCGACGCCCTGCAGGGTGCCGACGTCTTCATCGGCCTGTCCGGGCCCGGCGTGGTCGCGCTCAAGGACATCAAGGCCATGAACCGGGACTCGATCGTGTTCGCCATGGCGAATCCAGTACCGGAGATCCTTCCGGAGGAAGTCGGCAGCTTCGTCCGGGTCATGGCGACCGGACGCTCGGACTATCCGAACCAGATCAACAACTCGTGCGGGTTCCCCGGCTTCTTCCGCGGGATGCTCGACGTGCGCGCCCGCCGGGTCAACGACGAGATGAAGCTGGCGGCCGCGCACGCCATCGCCGGCATGATCGGCAAGAGCGAGCTGAGCGAGGAGTACATCACCCCGTCGATGTTCGATCCGCGCCTGGTGCCGGCCGTGGCGGCGGCCGTCGCCGAGGCCGCCATCCGGACGGGCGTGGCGCGCAAGAAGCGGAGCCGATCGAGCTGACACCGGGGCGATGAGCCGCGGGCGGGAGGGGCCGGGGCGGGCACGAGACCTGCTGGCGGCCTGCCTCCTCCTGTTCGCGGCCCTCCTGGTCTGGCCGCTGCTCACGATCGCCAACCGCCCGCTGCTGATCGCGGGCGTGCCGGTCCTGGTCCTCTACCTGTTCGGGGTGTGGGCGGCCATCGTGGCGGTGCTGGCCTGGGCCGCCCGGCGCGCCGGCCGCGAGGACGGCTCGTGAGCGGGCAGACGCCGCTGGTCGGTATCCTGCTCGCCTACCTCGTCTTCCTCTTCGTCATCGCCGCGCTGGCCGAGCGCTTCGGCCGCCGGCTGCGCGTGGCACGCCTGCGCACGGTGACCTACGTCCTGGCCATCTCGGTGTACTGCACGGCGTGGACGTTCTACGGCTCGGTGGGGCTGGCGGCCAACCACGGCCTGGAGTTCCTCACGATCTACCTCGGCCCCGCCCTGGTCGCGCTGACGTGGCCGACCCTGCTGCGCAAGCTGATCCGCGTCGCCAAGGAGCAGCGCATCACGACGATCTCCGACTTCATCGGCAGCCGCTACGGCAAGTCGGCGCCGCTCGGCACCCTGGTGGCGGGGCTGGTGGTGTGCGGCATGATCCCCTACATCGCGCTGCAGCTGAAGGCGGTGTCGGTCTCGTTCCGGATGATGATGGGGCCCGACTCGCTGCTGTCGGGCTTCGATCCCACCCTGCTGGTGGCCGGCACCCTGGCGCTGTTCGGGATCCTGTTCGGCGCCCGCAACCTCGATTTCACCCGGGAGCAGACCGGCCTCATGACCGCGGTGGCGGTGGAGTCGATCGTCAAGCTGGTGGCGTTCCTGGTCGTCGGGGCCTTCGTGACCTGGGGCCTCTTCGGCGGCTTCACCGACATCTTCACGCGGGTGGCGGCCCACCCCGAATGGTCGCGGCTGCTCACCCTCGATGCGCCCCCCACCGCCTCCTACGCGCGATGGTCGGCGATGCTGCTGGTCTCCATGCTGGCGGTCATGCTGCTGCCGCGGCAGTTCCACGTGCTGGTCGTGCAGAACCCGCACGAGCGCGACGTGCGGACGGCGGCCTGGGCCTTCCCGCTCTACCTGCTCGCCATCAACGTCTTCGTGCTGCCGATCGCCTTCGGCGGCCTCATCGAGTTCGGCGGGTTGGTGGACAGCGCCGACAGCGTGATCCTGGCCCTGCCGCTGGCCCACGGCGCCTCGGCGGTGGCGGTGGTCGTCTTCCTCGGCGGCTTCTCGGCGGCGACCGCGATGATCGTGGTCGACGCGCTGGCGCTGAGCAAGATGATCTCCAACGACATCGTGCTGCCGTTCATCCTGCGCGACCGGCGGTTCGAGGAGGTCTACTGGGCGAGCCTGAACTCCACGCGGGTGGGCATCCTGGTGGTGGTCGTGCTGGGCTACCTCTGGGCCCGGGTGGAGGAGGCCCACCTGCTGGTCGAGATGGGCCTGCTGTCGTTCATCGCGGTGAGCCAGTGCGCGCCGGCCGTGCTCTTCGGCCTCTACTGGCGGCGCGGCAACCGCCGGGGGGCGTTCGCCGGGATCTCGCTCGGATTCCTGGCGTGGTTCTACACGCTGGTCGTCCCCAATCTCGTCAGGGAGAGCGTGCTGCCGGCCACCCTGCTGGAGGCGGGGCCGCTGGGTCTCACGCTGCTGCGGCCGACGGGGCTGCTCGGCATCGAGGGGCTCGACACGCTCACCCACGGCGTGTTCTGGTCGCTGTTCCTCAACGTGGCCGGCTACCTGCTGGTCTCGATCGCCACCGAGCAGGACGCCGAGGAGCGCAGCCAGGCCGCGGCGTTCGTCGGCGTGCCGGATGCCGACCCGCCGCGGATGCCGGCCCTGCTGTCGGTGCCGGAGATCGAGCGCATGCTGCACCTCTACGTGCCGGCCGAGGAGGCCGCCGCCATCCTGCGGGGCCTGCTCGACGGCAAGGCGCCCCGCGAGCTGACCCTGCCGGACCTGCTGGAGCTGCGCATCCGGCTCGAGCGGGTGCTGGCCGCCTCGCTGGGCGGGGCGGCCGCCCGCACGATCATCGAGGACCGGTTCACGATCTCCTCGGGCGAGGCCCAGGCCCTGGTCGACTCGTTCCAGACGATGCAGCGCTCGCTGCGCCGCAGCGAGCGCCTGCTCGCCTCGGTGGTCGAGTCGGTCGACGACTGCATCTTCACGACCGACGTCGACGGCCGGCTGATCACGCTCAACCCCGCCGGCCAGCGCCTGCTGGAGCGCTCGGCGGCGACGGCCACCGCGATGTCCTCGCTCGACGTCCTGGACGAGGCGGACCGACGGCGCCTGGGCCCGGCCATCGTCGCCGCCGTCGCCGCCGGCGGGCCCTGGCGGGGGGCGGTGACCGGCCTCACCCGCGGGAACCGCCGCTTCCCGGCTCACCTGGCCATCTCGTGCGTCTTCGACGCCCAGCGGCGCGTGCTGGGCACGGTCGGCGTCCTGCGAGACCTCACCGAGCTGGTGGCGACCCAGCAGCGGCTCGTCCAGCGCGACAAGCTCGCCTCGCTGGGCGAGATGGCGGCGGGCGTCGCTCACGAGATCCGCAACCCGCTGGGGGGGATCAAGATGGCCACCAACCTGCTGTCCTCGGGCGCCGTGGAGGATCCGCGCATCTCCCAGGAGATGGCCCAGGCCATCCGGGCCGGCATCACCGAGATCGAGACGATCATCGCCGACCTGCTGGACTACTCCCGGGAGACGCGCCTGGATCGCCAGGCCTACGCGCTCGGCCGCATCCTCGCCCCGGTGGTGGCCGCCTGCGCGACCGAGGCCCGCGCCCGCGGCGTCGCGCTGACCAGCCGCGACCTCGACCGCGAGGTGGTGGCATCGGTGGACGGCCAGCGCCTGCGTCAGGTGGTCGCCAACGTGATCCACAACGCGATCGATGCCACCGAGCGCACCCCGGGGGGCCGGGTGGAGGTGCGCCTGGGCGCGCGCGGCGACGAGGCGGTGATCGAGGTCGCCGACACCGGGGTGGGGATCCGGCCCGAGCACCGGGAGAAGATCTTCCTGCCCTTCTACACGACGAAGCCGACCGGGACCGGCCTCGGCATGGCCATCGTCAAGAAGCTGATGGATCTTCACGGGGGCGAGATCGAGATCGACAGCGCCCCCGGCCGCGGCACGCGCGTCCGGCTGATCCTGCCGACGGCCGGCCGGCCGGCCGCGGCCGAGATCGGAGTGGGGGAGCGATGAGACACCGCATCCTGATCGTCGAGGACGACGAGGTCTTCCTGCGACCGCTGCAGCGCACGCTGGAGGTGGCCGGCTACGAGGTCCTGGCGGTGCCCAGCGGGGAGGACGCCATCGACCTGCTCAAGCGCGACGACGTCGAGCTGGTGCTGACCGACAGGCGCCTGCCCGGCATCGACGGCGTCGAGCTGGTGCGGCGCATCAAGGCCGAGCACCCCGACCTGGCGGTGGTGGCCATGACCGCCTACGGCACCATCGGCTCGGCCGTGGAGGCCATGCGGGTCGGCGCCGAGGACTACCTGGTCAAGCCGTTCGACGCGGCGGAGGCGCTCATGGTCGTGCGGCGCTCGATCGAGCTGAGCGAGCTGAAGGCGGCCAGCCGCGCCACCATCCGCCGCAACCAGGAACGCTTCACGCTGCGCAACATCGTGGCCGCCAGCGCGCCGATGCGCGCGGTGTTCGAGCTGGTGCGCTCGGTGGCGGGGCTCGACACGACCGTCCTGCTGTACGGCGAGACCGGCGTGGGCAAGGAGGTGCTGGCCCGCTCGATCCACTTCACGGGCGCCCGCCGCGACAGGCCGTTCGTCGCCGTCAACTGCGCGGCCATCCCCGAGGAGCTGTTCGAGTCGGAGCTGTTCGGCTTCCGCAAGGGCTCGTTCACCGGCGCCAGCGAGACGCGGCGGGGCACGTTCCAGATGGCCCACGGCGGCACCCTGCTGCTCGACGAGATCGGCGAGATGCCGCTGCTCCTGCAGTCCAAGCTCCTGCGCGTGATCGAGGACAAGCGGCTGACGCCGATCGGTTCCGAGCGGGTGCTCGAGGTCGACGTGCGGATCATCGCCACCACCAACAAGGATCTGCAGGCCGAGGTCGAGCGCGGCACCTTCCGGCGCGACCTCTTCTACCGGTTGTCGGTGATGCCGGTGCGGGTGCCACCGCTGCGCGAGCGGGTCGACGACATCCCGCTCCTCGCCGGCCAGTTCCTCGACGTCAGCGCCCGCCGGTCGAAGAAGATCGTGCGGCACATCACGCCGACCGCGATGCAGGCGCTGTGCGCCTACGGGTGGCCCGGCAACGTGCGCGAGCTGGAGAACGTCATCGAGCGCGCGGTCATCGTGGCCGCTGGCGACACGCTCACCGACGTCGAGCCGTTCCTCACCGGCCGGGGAGCGGCCGGGGCCCCGGTCGATCTGGGGCTGCCCTTCCGCGAGGCCAAGGCCCGGGTGGTGGAGGCCTTCGAGCGGGCCTACGTCACCGGCGTGCTGGAGGCGCACGGCGGCAAGCTCACCGCCGCCGCCAAGCACGCCGACATGGACCCCAAGAACCTCCACGAGAAGCTGACCCGCTACGGCCTCCGCCGGCCCGCCGGCGGGCCAGCGGCGGAGTAGTGTTATGCTCGGCGCCGACCGAGGCTGACACCCTCACCCAAGAGGACCACCCATGGCCCAGTCGAAAGCCGCCGCCACCGCCCCGATCGAGGCCCTGCTCCGCGAGAGGCGGAAGTTTCCGCCGCCCAGGGACTTCGTCAAGCGGGCCCTGGTCAACAAGGCCTCGGTCTACACGGAGGCGGCGCGCAACCCCGTGCGGTTCTGGGAAGCCCGGGCCCGCGACCTGCGCTGGATGAAGCCGTGGAAGAAGGCGCTGGAGTGGAAGCCGCCCTATGCCAGATGGTTCGTGGGCGGCAAGCTCAACGTCGCCGACAACTGCCTGGACCGCCACGTCACCACCGCGCGCCGCACCAAGGCCGCGCTGATCTGGGAAGGGGAGCCCGGCGACACCCGGACCCTGACCTACTGGGACCTCTACCGGGAGGTGCAGCGGTTCGCGGCGGCGCTCAAGCGGCACGGCGTACGCAAGGGCGACCGCGTCACCATCTACATGCCGATGGTGCCCGAGGTGGCCATCGCCATGCTGGCCTGCACGCGGATCGGCGCCGCCCACAGCGTGATCTTCGGCGGCTTCTCGCCGGAGTCCGTCCGCGACCGGATCCACGACGCGGACTCCAGGGTGGTCATCACCGCCGACGGCGGCTGGCGGCGCGGCACCATCGTGCCGCTCAAGAAGAACACCGACGAGGCGCTCAGGGAGTGCCCGGGCGTCGGCACGGTCATCGTCCTCAAGCGCACCGGCCAGCCGATCGACATGCAGGCCGGGCGCGACGTATGGTGGGACGACTTCGTCGAGGGAGTGGAGCCCAAGTGTCCGCCCGAGCCGATGGACTCCGAGGACCTGCTCTACCTGCTCTACACCTCGGGCTCGACCGGCAAGCCGAAGGGCATCATCCACACCACCGGCGGCTACCTCACCGGCATCGCGGCCACCCACAAGTGGGTCTTCGACATCCACGAGGACGACGTCTACTGGTGCACGGCCGACGTCGGCTGGGTCACCGGCCACTCCTACGTGATCTACGGCCCCCTGGCCAACGGCGCCACCACCGTGATGTACGAGGGCACCCCGGACTTTCCCGACAAGGACCGGTTCTGGCGGATCATCGAGAAGCACGGCATCACCATCTGCTACACGGCGCCCACCGCCATCCGGACGTTCATGCGGTGGGGCGAGCAGTATCCCAGCCGCTGCGATCTCTCGAGCCTGCGGCTGCTCGGCACCGTCGGCGAGCCCATCAACCCGGAGGCGTGGGTCTGGTACTGGAAGGTCATCGGCCGCGGCCGCTGCCCCGTGGTGGACACCTGGTGGCAGACCGAGACGGGCCACATCCTCATCACGCCTCTGCCGGGCGTCACCGTGCTCAAGCCAGGCTCGGCCACCCGGGCATTCCCGGGGATCGACGCCGAGGTCCTCGACGAGCGGGGCAAGCCGGCGAAGTCGGGCTATCTGGTGCTGCGCAAGCCGTGGCCGGGCATGCTGCGCGGCATCTGGGGCGACCCCGACCGGTTCGTCAAGCAGTACTGGTCGAAGTACGACGGGGTGTACTTCACCGGGGACGGCGCCAAGCGCGACGAGGACGGCTACTTCTGGCTGCTCGGCCGCGTGGACGACGTCATGAACATCTCGGGCCACCGGGTCTCCACGATGGAGGTCGAATCCGCGCTGGTCGACCACAAGCAGGTGGCCGAGGCGGCCGTCATCGGCAAGCCGCACGAGATCAAGGGGCAGGCGATCGCCGCCTTCGTGACCGTGAAGTCCGGCGTGGACGGCACCAGTGACCTGCAGGACGAGCTCAAGGCGCACGTCGCCCGGAAGATCGGCGCGCTGGCCCGGCCCGACGACATCATCTTCTCGGCCGAGCTGCCCAAGACCCGCTCGGGCAAGATCATGCGGCGCCTGCTGCGCGACATCGCCGAGGGCCGGGCGCTGGGCGACACCACCACCCTGGCCGACCCGGCCGTCGTGGCGGCGCTCAAGCGGCAGTACGAGGAGGAGTGACGGCCGGCGCGCTCAGGCCGCCACGTCCTCGGCCCGCGCCCCCTGGACGTCCATGCGATCACCGAGGACGTCCTCGACGTAGATCAGCTTCACGAGCACGACGGCGACCGCGGTCAGCGGGGTGGCGAGCAGCAGCCCGAGCGGCCCGAAGAGCACCGCCAGCACGACCTGGCAGGTGATGGTGAGCGCGGGGGCCAGGGTGACCGCGCGCCGCTGCACGAGGGGCGTGAAGACGTAGCTCTCGACGGACTGCACGAGGAGATAGAGCCCCCCGACCCACAGCGCCAGGGTCGTGTCCTGCGTGAGGGCCAGCAGGATGGCCGGCACGAAGCCCAGCACCGGGCCGACGTAGGGGATGAAGTCGAAGAGGCCGGCGAGCAGCCCCAGCGTGAGGGCCAGCGGGACGCCGAGCAGCCACAGTCCCACGAAGGTCACCACGCCGACGAGCGCCATCACGACGACCTTGCCGATGAGCCACCACTGCAGCGTGTGGCGGAGGGCGCCGAGCACCTCGGCCGCCCGGCGGCGGCGGCCGGGCGGCACCAGCCGCAGGATGCCGCGGGCGTAGAGGTCGGACTCGGCCGCCAGGTACAGGCCGACGAAGAGGACGATGACGAGGTTGGCGAGCGCCCCCAGCGTCGTGCCCAGCGTGCCGGACACGATGCCCGGCGCCTGGGCGAGCGCGCGCTCGGAGCCGAGCGCCTCGGGGGTCAGCGAGAGCAGCACGCGGCCCCACTCGTAGCGCTCGACCGTCTCGCGTAGCGAGCGCAGCGCGCGGGGCAGGTCCTGCGCGAGCTGGTCGACCTGGGCGGCGATGTCCCCGGACAGCGCCCAGGCGCCGCCGGCGGCGACGCCGATGAGACCGAGCAGGACCACCGCCAGCGACCAGCCGCGCGACAGCCGGCTGTGGGCGCCGAGCAGGTCGGCCAGGCCTCGCAAAAAGAGGGCGAGCAGAACGCCCGCGAAGATTATGAGCAGCACGTCGGCGACCTGCCAGAGCACGTACAGCAGGCCCGCCGCCAGGACGGCGAGTGCCAGGGGGCCAGCCCGTGACCGCAAGGGCCCCCCCGGGGGCAGGACGCCGGCGCCGCGCGACGATGCCATGATAGCCGGCAAGCGGCAAGCGCCATGCCAGCCGGTGACGTGAGCGGCGCTCAGCGAAGGGCGAGCAGCGCCAGGCCGACCGCGGCGACCGCCAGCAGCACCGCGTAGCCGACCGGGCGTCCGGTGGCGCGGGGCATCGGCCCGATCGGCTGGCTGACGCTCGAGTCTGCCGCCGCCTCGAGCGCGACCGCCACCCGGGCGACCACCACCGCCAGGCGTCCCGTCACCCAGGCGCCGGCCGCGCGCCAGATGCGGTCGGTGTCGCGGGTGACGGCGGGCTTGCCGCCGAGCTGGCGGCGCAGGAGCACGAAGGCCAGCGCGGTGCCCGCCAGTAGCTGCAGCGACTCGAACACGTGGGCGGCGGTGTACGGCTCGTAGGCGAGCGGGAAGGGCAGCAGGCGGTAGAGCAGGGAGGGAACGACACCCGTCAGCGCGCAGAGCGCCCCGGTCAGGGTCATGGCGGCCAGCATCGCGCGCGGGACGGGCCGGGCCGGCGCGTGGACGGCGGCGCCACCGAACGCCAGCCAGGGCAGCTTCAGCCCCACGCTCAGGAAGGTCCCCACCGAGGCCAGCATGAGCAGGGCGTACACGACCGGGCGGTGCTCGGCCTCGGCGGCGGCGACGATGAGCGACTTGCTGACGAACCCGTTCAGCAGCGGGGCGCCGGAGATCGACAGCGCCCCGACCATGTAGAGCGCCAGCACGGCCGGCATCGCACCGGCCAGGCCGCCCAGCTCGCTGAGCCTGCGCCGTCCGGTGGCGTACACGACCGCGCCCGCCCCCATGAGGAGCAGCCCCTTGTAAAGGATGTGCGCGAAGGCGTGGGCGGCCGTGCCGTTGAGCGCCAGCGCCGTGCCGAGGCCGACACCGGCCACCATGTACCCGACCTGGCTCACGATGTGATAGCCGAGGAGCCGGCGGATGTCGTTTTCGAGCACGGCGAAGACGACGCCGTAGAGCGTCATGCCCACCCCGGCCCACACCAGCGGCTCCCAGCCTGGAAAGGCGCGGGCCAGGGCGTAGACGGCGGCCTTCGTCGCGAAGGCGGACAGGAAGACCGTTCCCGCCGGCGAGCTCTCCGGATAGGCGTCGGTGAGCCAGGCGTGCACCGGCGGGATGGCGGCGTTGATCGCGAACGCGACGAGGACGAGCACGCCCGCGCCGCCGGCCGGCAGCGCGCCCACGAGACCCGAGCCCCCGGTGGCCAGGTGCCAGCCGATGCCGCCCAGCAGCAGCGCGTCGCCGATGAAGTGCACCAGCAGATACCGGTAGGCGGCCGCCCACGCCCGCGCCGTGCCCCCGTCACTGATGATCGCGAACGAGGCCACGGCCAGCGCCTCCCACCCGAGGTAGAGCGTGAGCCAGTCGCCGGCCAGCACGATCACCAGGCCGGCGGCGGTGGCGGCGTACCCGGCGACGTGCAGGCGGCGGCTGGCGCCCCCGCTCCCGTAGAGGCCGGCCAGGCCCCCGATCAGCGCGAAGACGATCGCGAACATGCGCGAGAGCGCATCGGCGCGGGCCAGCACGAGATCCACGCCCATGACCCGCGCGGTGAGCGTGCCGCCTTCCGGCAGCGACCACGCCAGCACGACGGCGAGCGCCGGGGCAGCCAGCAGCGCCGGCCGGGCGCCCCGGGGCAGCGCCAGCGCGAGCACCGCGGCGGCCAGGTAGGGCCAGGCCGGGTGCGCCCACTCACTCATCCGGCGGCTCCGGATGCTGCAGCCCGGCCTTGCCCAGCGCCTTGGAGACGATGATCAGGACCGCGCAGCCCAGCGCCCCGAACACCCCCCACGCGCCCGGCGGCAAGCCGTGCGAGGCGTGCAGGACGACCTCCATGACGACGAGGCCGATCACGAGCGCGGCCAGACCCAGCACGGTCGTCATGGCCCGCTCACGCTGCGCGCGACCTCGAGCGCCAGCGACAGCACCGGCAGCAGGCCGTCCGGCACGAGCCCCAGGAGCAGGCCGCCGGCCGCGGTGAGCAGCAGGGGCACCAGCAGCGCGGCCGGGGCCTCGGCTGTCCCCGGGCTAGCGGGCGCGGCGAACGCGCGGACGATCACCGGGGTGAAGTACGCCACGTTCAGCACCACCCCGGCCAGCAGCACGGCCACGGCGAGCCAGGCTCCACCCTGCGCCGCGCCCTCGATCAGCCGCCACTTGCTCACGAAGCCGGCGCCGGGCGGCATGCCGGCCAGCATGAAGGCGGCCGCCGCGAAGGCGCCCATCGTCCACGGCATCCGCCAGCCGATGCCGCCCATGTCGCGCACGTGCTCGACGTGGGCGGTGACGTAGATGGCCCCGGCGCAGAAGAACAGGGTGATCTTGAGCAGCGCGTGGCTGGCGATGTGCAGCACGCTGCCGGCGAAGGCGGTCTGGGTGCCCAGGGTGACGCCGAGGACGATGTAGGAGAGCTGGCTGATGGTCGAGAACGCCAGCAGCCGCTTGAGATTGTCCTGGGCGGCAGCGGCCAGCGAGGCCAGCAGGATCGTGGCCAGGGCCAGCCCGGTCAGCACGCTGGCGGCGCCCATGTCGCCCAGCAGCTCGGGCCCGAACACGAAGCCCACGACGCGCACCATGCCGAACACCCCGGCCTTCACGACGGCGACGGCGTGCAGCAGCGCGCTCACCGGCGTCGGTGCGATCATCGCGAGCGGCAGCCAGGTGTGCAGCGGCACGATCGCGGCCTTGACACCGCAGCCGACGACGAACAGCCCGAAGAGGCCCCAGAGCGCGGCCGGCACGGCGTCGGCCGGCAGGATGCCGCCCGCCCGGAACTCGAGAGTGCCGGCCAGTGCCGCCGTCCAGACGACGGCGCCCAGCAGCGCGGTGCCCCCGGTCAGCGTGTAGAGCAGGTAGATGCGCCCGGCCCGGAAGGCTTCCTCGGAGCCCTTGTGGATCACGAGCGGATAGGCCGCCACGGTCAGGATCTCGAAGAACGCGAAGAACGTGAGGAGATTGCCGGCCAGCGCGAGCCCCACGGTGGCGAACAGGCAGAGCGCGAAGCAGGCGAAGTACCGCGTCTGGCGTGGCTCGTCGAGCGCGCGGACGTAGCCGATCGAGTAGACGGTCGTGAGCAGCCACAGCCCGGAGGCCAGCGTCGCGAAGAGCACGCCGAGCGCGTCGGCGCGCAGGAGCAGGGGGATGCCGGTCACCAGCGCGGGGCCCTCCCACGTGAGCCGTGCGCCCTCGCTGACCCGGGGCACCATCGCGGCCACCACGGCGGTCTGCGCCACCGCGGCCAGCACGCTCCACGTCTCGCGCAGGGGCGGCCGCCGCCGCGAGAGCACGATGAGCGCCACGGCCGCGCCGGCCGGCACCAGCGCCAGGCCCGGGAGCAGCGAGGCGACGTCCATCAGCGAGCCGCCGCGGCCGCGGCGGGGGCGAGCAGGCGGTCCACGATCAGCTCGTTGGCGACCCCGACGCCCAGCGTGGCGAGCGCCAGCACGAGCAGCGCGGCCAGGACGACGGCCGGTGCCTCCCGCCGTCGGGCGGCGCCGGCCGCGGCCGCCGGCGACAGCCACACCGCCTCCGTGAGCCGGTACATGTACACCGCGGCCAGCAGGCTGCCGAGCAGGATGGCGGCCGCCAGGACCGGCTGACCGGCCTCGATGGCGCCCTGCAGCAGGTACCACTTCGAGAAGAACCCGCCCGCCGGCGGGACACCGACCATCGACAGCGCTGCCACCACCATGCAGGCGCCGATGAGCGGCCGCGGGGCGACCTCGGCCAGCGCGGCGAGGCTCGGCCCTCGCGCGCTCAGCAGGAGGGCGCCCACGGCCATGAACAGGCTCGACTTCATGACGGCGTGGTTGAGGAGGTGCAGGTAGGCGCCCGTGAGCGCCGGGGCGTTGGCCAGGCCGAGGCCGAGCACGATGTAGCCCATCTGGCTCACGCTGGAGTAGGCGAGCAGGCGGCGGGCGTCCGTCTGCCGCAGCGCGAACAGGCCGCCCACCACCACCGCCGCGCCGCCCGCCCACGCCAGCGTCGTGGCCACCGGCAGCTCGTCGGGCCGTAGCACGTAGAGCAGCGTGCGGGCCAAGGCGTAGGCGGGCGCCTTGGTGGCCACCGCGGGCAGCAGGGCGGCCACCGGCGGCGGGGCGTGAGTGTAGGCGTCGGGCAGCCAGCCGTGCAGCGGGAACAGCGCCATCTTGATGGCGAGTCCCACGACGATGAACGCCACGCCGCCGGCGAAGAGCGGCGAGCCGGCCACCGCCGGCACCCGCGCCGCCAGGTCGCCCATGTTGAGCGTGCCGGTGAGCGCGTAGAGCAGGCCGACCCCGATCAGGTAGAAGGAGGCGCCGACCGTGCCGAGCACCAGGTAGCGGAAGCCGGCGGCGAGGGCGGGCGCCGCCCCGCTGGCGACCAGCGCGTAGCTGGCGATGGCGGCGATCTCGAGGAACACGAAGACGTTGAACAGGTCGCCACTGCCGGTGATGCCCAGCAGCCCCGTCACCACCACCAGCGCCAGGGCGTAGAAGCGCGGCGTCGTTCGTTCGAAGGCCGCGCGGGCGCCGGGGCCGGCCCCGGCCAGCGACACGGCGGCCACGCAGGCGATCGCCGCGCTCGTGAACGCGCTGAGCGGGTCGAGCACGAGCTCGATGCCCCACGGCGCCGGCCAGCCGCCGACGGCGTACCGGCGCACGCCGCCGCCGGCCACCTCCGCCGCCCCGGCCAGAGCGGCGATCGCGGCGGCCACCGCCGCGCCCGCCGCGACGGGGCCGGCGGCGCGCCGGCTGGCCAGCGCGACGATCGGAATCAGCAGCGCCCCCACCAGCGTGAACAGCACCGGCAGGATCGGCAGGTGCGCGCGCATCACCTCGGCGTGTCCGGTGGAGGGCTCTCGGCGGCGACGCGCTCGGCGATGACGTTCTCCTCCAGCGAGCCGTAGGCGGCGTACAGCCGGATGAGGAGGGCCAGGGCCACGCCGGTGGTGGCGACCATGACGACGATGGCCGTGAGCATCAGCGCGTGGGGGAGCGGGTTCATGTAGGGCACCGGATCGACGGGGCCGGGCGGCACGATCGGCAGCGTGCCGTGCCGCTTGGCGCTGGTGAGCAGGAAGAACAGGATGATCGCTGTCTGGAAGATGGTCATGCCGACCAGCTTCTTGAGCAGGTTGCGCTGGGCGATCATCGTGTACAGACCCAGCATCAACAGGATGACGCCGGCCACGTACGGCCAGTTCACGGCGCCGGCTCGCGGTCGGCCAGGCGGCAGAAGATCACCACCAGCGTCGCCGTCACCGCCACCGTCACGCCGGTCTCGATCAGGAGGATGCCGAGCCAGCGCGCGCGGACCCCGTCCACGGGCAGGCCGGCATAGTCGAGGAAGGCACCCCTGGGCAGCCCGGTCAGCCCCGCGGCGAGGTAGAAGAGCACGCCGGCCGCGGCCAGGGCCACCCAGCGGGATTCGTTCACGTGACGGGTGAGCGCGTCACGGCCCAGGCCGAGCGCCAGCAGGATGTAGCTTCCCGCCAGGATCACGCCGGCCTGGAAGCCGCCGCCCGGGCTCTCGTGGCCGTGCACGAGGACGTAGAGGCCGAAGAGCTGCGCCACCGGAACCGCCAGGCGCACGAAGGTCGTGACGACGACGGACTCGTGCCGCTCGATCATCGGTCGGGACGCGCCAGGAGCAACCAGCAGCCGAGGCCGGCGGTGAAGATGACCACCGTCTCGACGAGCGTGTCGTAGCTGCGGTAGTCGGCCAGCACGGCGGTCACCGCGTTCGGCGTGCCGGTCTCGCGCAGGACGTCGGCCAGGTAGCGCGGCGAGACGTGCACGGCGGCCGGGGCCGCCGGGTCCCCCCAGGGCGGCAGGGCGGTGGTCAGCACCAGCAGCTGGACGCCGACGACGCCGACCACCGCGAGGGCGACCCAGTGCAGCCCGGGCGGTGGCGCCGAGCGGCGACGGCTGGTGCGCAGCAGGGCCGCCAGCATGAACACGGTGGTGGCGCCGGCACCCACCACCGCCTCGGTGAAGGAGACGTCGGCGGCGCCGATCACCGCCCACGTGAGCGCCATGACGAAGCCGTACCCGCCGAGCGCGAGCACCGCGATCAGCAGGTCCGCCGCCCGCACCGCGGCCAGGGCCACGAGCACGAGGAGCACGAGCATCGCCGCCAGCAGGGGCTCGCTCACCGGGGACGCTCCGGCGACCGCCGCCACGGCGGCACGCCCAGGCGCAGGGCCGCCCGCGTGATGGCGTGGGTGGCGGTGGGCGTGGCCAGGAAGAGGAAGCTCGCCACGAACGCCAGCTTCACCGTGGTGAGGCTCAGGCCGGTGGACAGGCCGATCGCCGTCAGCGTCAGCAGCACGCCGAGCGTCTCGGCCTTGCTCACCGCGTGCAGCCGCGTGTAGATGTCGGGCATGCGCACGACGCCGAGCGCGGCCACCGCCTGGAAGAACACGCCGGCGAGCAGCGCCAGCCCGACCAGCACGCTCACGGGAGGCTCTCCGTGCGCTCGAAGTACCGGGCGGCTGCCAGGGAGCCGATGAACGACAGCAGCGCGTAGCCCAGCGCGATGTCCACGAACATCTCGACCCGGCCGAAGACGCCGCCGGTGAGCAGCAGGACGACGGTGGTCTTGGTGCCGATGGCGTTGACGCCGAGCAGGCGGTCGAACACCGTTGGCCCCACGACGATCCGGTGCACGTAGACGAGGGCCAGCGCGAGCAGGAGCCCCGCGGCCACCAGGAACAGCGTGCTCACGCCGGCCCGCCCTCCTCGCCGAAGACCCAGGCCACGCGCCGGGCCAGACCGGACTCGATCTCGGCCAGCCCGTCGGGGGTGAGCGCGTGCACCGTCATCATCCCGTCGTCGGTGTCGAGCGTGATCGTCCCCGGGGTGAGCGTGATCGAGTTCGCCAGCGTCGTCACCGCCAGCGGGCCCCGTACGGCCGGGCGCAGCCGCACCACGACCGGATCGATCGGCAGCCGCGGATCGAGCACGATCCGCACGACGGCCAGGTTGGAACGGACGATGGCGCCGAGCAGCCAGGGCAGGTACCACGCCACGCGCGGCAGCGCGCGGACGGCGGCGGTGATGTCCTCCTGCCCGCGGTTGAGCCAGACGACGAGTCCCGAGGCGGCGGCTCCCAGGGCGACGTGCAGGGCGTCCCAGTGGCCGGACAGCAGCAGCCAGAGGGCGAAGCACACGACGAAGAGCGTCACGCAAGATCCTCCGACGAGCGGGGTGGGTGCGCGGCGCCTATTGTCGCGAGAATCGGTCCCGTGCGCGAGCGATTCGTGCGGTCCACTTGCGCGGGGTGGGTCCCGGGGCGATGCTCGGAGCAGGAGCTCTCGTGGTGGCAGTATCCCTGCGGCGCGTTCCGGTCATCGGCGGCATCGCCGCCTGGCCCGTCCCGGTCCTGGCCGCGATGCTCGGCCTGGGCGCCGTCGGCCTCGGATTGCTGGAAGTCGCCGTGGCCATCGGCGTGGTGGGCTTCGTGGCGCAGAGTGTTCTGCGCAGCGTCGTCGTCGAGATCGCGCCGCGCGGCCTGACCCGGGGCGTCCTCGTGAACGGCCGGTTCCTCGGACGCACGACCGTCATGGCCTGGGACGCCGTGGCCAGCGTGCACACGGAGTGGCGGCGGGCGGGCGACGACACCGCGCTGGCCACCACGGTGCGTGACGGGCAGGGCCGCACGATTCGCTTCACGACCGCCATGGGGCTGGCGCGATACTGGGCCTGCCTGGCCGCCGTCGTCTCCGCAGCACCGGCGGCCAGACGGTCGGGGCTCACCGAGGCCTTGCTGGCCGATACCCCGCCCGGGCGCCAGAGCGTGCTGTCCGCCGCCACCACCGCCGCCCTGCTGGGGCTGGTCATCGTGGCGGCGGTCGGCGTCCACCTCCTGTGGGCGCAGGGCCGCGGCAGCGTGGCCCGCTCGCTGGAGTCCGCCGTCAGCGTCCGCGCGCCGATGCCCGATCGCGCCCGGCCAACCGCCGCCGAGGCTGGCGCGGCGCGTTAGGCGCCGATGCCAAGGCCTCTTGGTGTGCGCACCAAGAGGCCCGCCCACTCGCCCCGTCCGCCCCTCGTCGAATCGCGCACTTGGAGGCAGCCCGT
>Ga0299913_10001584_pt1 | contig 17040 bp, 14 predicted proteins | sample RVTome_9_FD_201360 | JGI IMG/M metagenome (GOLD analysis project Ga0299913, IMG submission 201360) | Soil microbial communities from uranium-contaminated site in the Upper Colorado River Basin, Wyoming, United States - RVT155D38 (version 2) ... | reverse complement strand
CTGGTCGCCTTCCATCGCGATGTCGAGGTGCGCATCGGGTCGACCTGGCGGAGCGTGGAGCGCATGCGCGAGACGCGCTCCTTCGAGCTGTGGGATCACGATGGCTCGGTCACGATCGACCCGGTGGCCGCGGCGGAGCCACTCATCTCCATCCCGCACGTATGGCGCGGCGGCCCGGACGAGCTGGACGAGCCGCACGCGTCGGCGGCCGCCAGGCTGTCGGAGCGCCACGGCCCGATCACCGAGGCACGAGCGATCACACGCAGCATCAACGTGACCGACCGCCTGCTCGTCCTCGGGCGGCCTTCGCGGGACGATCACGGACGCGCGCGCCTCGACGCGCCGGACGGGGGCTATCTCCTCTCGACCCTTGCGCTTGACGACGCGATGCGCCTGCTGGGCGGGCGGCATCGGCGGGCGGCGGCGGCGGGCGTCGTCGGCATCGGCATCTCGGTCGCGCTCATCGCGATCGGTGGCATCGGCGCACTCGTGTCGTCCGTGCTCGGCTGAGACCTCCGGGCGATCGGTACGGGGTCTCCCCGGACCATCGAGGCATCGCGCGTGCGACCTCACGTTTCTAGCATCCGATGCACGGTACCTACCAGAAGCTCCATTCGCCCCGTTGGAGCGCGGTGGGCCAGACCGAGGCACAGATGTCGGAACTCGATCCGGACTCACTGCTCAGCGTCGCTCAGGCCGCGAGCGTTCTCGGCGTGCATCCGAACACGATCCGCACCTGGACCGATGGCGGACGCCTCACGGCGTACCGGATCAACGCCCGCGGCGACCGCCGGTTCCGACGCGGTGACGTGCTCCGCCTGCTGGTCGAGGATGGGTCCACCGTGGAGCCCGCCGACGAGCGGACGTCACCGACCCGCCCCGAGCTCGCCGTCATCAGCCGCATCGCGACCGGGCTCGCCACAACGCCGACCGCGGGTGGCGTGGCCAGGACCCTCGTCGAGGCCCTGCGCATCGAGCTCGGCGCCAGCCGGGTCGGGGTCTATGTCGCGACCGACGATGGCTTCCAGCTTGCGGCCCATGCCGGGTTCTCCACCCCACCCCCCACCACCCATGACGCGGGCGGAGAGGCGATGGGCGACGACGCGGCGGACCGCGAGTTCGAGCTCGCCACGCGGCGGGGTCCGGCGGGCCGGCTCGTGCTCGACACCGCCACGGCCGACGCCATGTCCCCGGCGCTGGCGGAGGCGCTCCGCCAGACGGCCGCCACTGCCCTCGCGAGCGCCAGGCTGCTCGGCCGCGCCCGCCGCGAGCTGCGACGAGCCAAGGCCCTCGCCTCCGTCACCAAGGAGCTGGCCGGTGAGCTCGACCTCACGCGCGTCCTCGACGAGATCCTCGAACGAACGCGGACGATGTTCGGCGCGGACCGTGCCGGGCTCTGGACATTCGACGGGACCGAGCACCCGGTGGCGCTGGCCACGCGAGGGCTGAGCGAGCAGTTCCTGGAGCGCAGCGGCGCGCTCCGGGCGAACAGCCAAACCCTCGCGATGCGGACGCTCCACGATCGACGCGCCCGCTGGCTCCGGCGGGCCGGGACGGATCGGACCGTGGGTGAGATGCGGACCGCCTACGCGGCGGAGGGCATCGAGACGGTCTGCATCGTGCCGCTGATCAAGGGCGGACGGGCCATCGGCGTGGTCGGGCTCTACCACGACACCGATCGCACCTGGCCGGACGACGAGATCTCGCTCGTGCAGGCCTTCGCCGACCAGGCCGCCATCGCCGTCCAGAACGCGCAGCTCTACCGGTCGATCGCCGACCAGGCCGCCCGCATGCGATCCATCCAGGATCTCTCGACGCGGCTCAACCGCCTGACCGACGTCCGGGCGATCGGCGATGCGATCGTGGCGGAGGCCCGGACGCTCGCCGACTACCACGACATCCGGATCTACCGCGTGGACCACGAACGGCGCATGTGCGACCCGATCGCGTTCACGCGCGAGATGCTCGACGGCGACCCGGTCGACGCCGAGGCGCTCCTGCGCGTGGAGATCGGCGAGGGATTCACCGGCTGGGTCGCCGAGCACGGCGAGCCCCTGCTCATCAACGACGCGCTCGACGATCCGCGGGGCAAGACGATCGACGGGACGAACGACGTCCCCGAATCCATGCTCCTGGTACCGATGGTCTACGAGGGACGCACGCTCGGCGTCATCGTGCTGTCGCAGCTCGGCTTCAACCGCTTCACCGACGATGACCTCCAGACGATGCTCATCTTCGCCGGCTATGCGGCGCAGGCGATGGCCAACGCGACGACCTACGAGCAGCTGGTCGCCCAGTCGACGGAGCTCGCGCGGCGCGCCGATTCGCAGCGGCGGCTCCTCGAGATCAACGAGCGGCTGCTGACACTCGACCAGGCCGGCGTGCTCGAGACGGTGGCCGACGGCCTCCAGGATGTGGTTGCCTACGACAACCTGTCGATCTACCGCGCGGACCATGCAAGCCGCGAGATGATCCCGGTCCTCACGCGCGAGCGTCACGCCGAGGAGGTCGGGCGCTACGTGATCCCGTTCGGTCGCGGGCTGATGGGGTGGGCGATCGAGCACGTCCAGCCGGTGCTGGCCAATGACGCGCTCAACGATCCGCGCGCCCTCCAGATCCCGGGCACGCCGGCAGACCCCGAGGCCGTGGCCATCGTCCCGCTGGTGGCCGACGGGCAGGTGCTCGGGGTGCTGAACGTCTCGCGGGTCGGCGGGGAGGAAGTGCACTTCAGCACCAGCGACTTCGAGCTGATCCAGCTGTTCGCCGCCCAGGCCTCCATCGCGCTGAGCAATGCCGACGCGCACCACGCGCTCAGCCAGCGCGCGGAGACGGACGCCCTGACCGGCCTCGGGAATCACGGGGCGTTCCAGCGGCATCTCGGCGACCTGGTTGAGGCCGTCGGCGACGCGCGCGGGCCGGCGCACCAGCTCACGGTGCTCATGATGGACCTCGACCGATTCAAGGCCTACAACGATCGCCATGGCCACCCGGCCGGGGACGCCCTCCTGCACCGCATCGCCACGGCGATCTACGGGGCCGCGCGCAGCGAGGACAGCGTGTACCGCTACGGCGGCGACGAGTTCGCCCTCATCCTGCCGCAGACCGGCGTCCCGGCTGGCGCACGGGTCGCCCAGCGAATCCGTCGCGCCGTGGCACGCATCACGGCCCAGGATGCGACGCCGGTGACCATCACCATCGGCGTTGCCGGCCTGCCGGCGGACGCGAGCGATCGGGCTGGGCTCATCTCGGCGGCGGATGCGGCCCTCTACTACGGGAAGCGCTCCGGCGAGAATCGCGTCGTCCGGTCGGACGGCCTTCCTCGCGACGTCGAGGACCTCCGCGGCACGCTCGACGAGCTCGCGAGCGCCGCGCTCCGCGATCGGGACGAGGAGCACGCCGTCGAGCACCTCGTCGAGCACGCCACCCGGCTGGGCGTGGCCGGGCACGACCAGAACGTCCTCCGCGACGCGCTCGTCCTGGTCACTCGGGCCCTGGACGGGTCCGATACGGCGCGACGTGGCCACGTGGGACGCGTCGGGCGCCTGGCGACTGCGACGGCCACGGTCCTCGGGATACCCGTGGGCGACCGGCTGGACATCGAGCTGGCGGGCCGGCTCCACGCGCTCGACGATCGCGGCATCGCGGAGATCGGGCGGCTCCCATCGCTCGCGGGCGCCGTCGACGCCATCGTCGAACAGCGCCGCCTCGTCGCCGAGGCCGGGCGCCGCGGACGCCGCGCAGCACGGCCGGCGGGCGGGCTCGGCGCTCACATCATCGGTGTCGCCCGGGCCTACGATGCGCGCGTCTCGGGCGTGGGCCGGGAGCGCATCGGACGGAACGACGCCCTCGCCGCCCTCCGTGCCGACCACGCCACCTGGCGCCCGGAGGTGATCGATGCCCTCGCCGAAGTGGTGAACCAGCGTCGCGATGCGGGCCGCCGGCGACGCGGGTCGGACAGGCTGATGAAGGAGTCCCGGGGCGCCGCCTGAGGTATCATCTGGCGGCCGATGACGATCACCCGCCTCGCCTCGCTGCGCCCGGTCGGGGCCGCGAGCCTGGCGCTCGCCGCCGCGATGACCCTGGGAGCCTGCTCGACCGCCGATCCCACGCCGAGCGTGGATCCGACCGCCGGCAGCCCGAGCGGATCACCCTCCCCGAGCCTAGAGCCGACGCCCGCGCCGACGCCGACGGCCACGCCCGCACCGACGCCGCGCTTCACGAACGAGCCGGATGACGAGCTGGCAGGGCTCATCCCGGCCACCGCCAACGGCGTCCCGGTGGTCGTCGCTCCGTTCGACGAGTTCGCGCTGACGCCAGGTGACATCGGAACGGCCTATGGCGAGATCGGCGACCGATTCGCGTCACTGGCGCTGGCGTACATCGAGCAGCCGCGCCTGACGCTGTACGCGATGCGCGTCGACGGCGACCCGGTCGCCACGGACGACCTCGAGCCTCACCTGGCCACCGCCGGCCGCTACGTCGGCATCGCAGGCCTCGATCCGGAGCCCTGGGCAGCAGGCGGGGCCGGCGGGCACCAGGTCTGGGTGCGCCCCGAGGACAACGCCACCGCGGTCGGCACGATGATCTACACCTGGTCGAGCGGCGAGTTCGTCTTCCTGCTCATCGGCGTCGACGACGTGGTGAACCGCGCCGTGATCGCGGCCCTTCCGGGCGAGCCGGCGCCGTCGCCGACACCCGTCCCCAGTGTCTCCGCCCAGCCCGACGCAACCGCCACGGACGGGGGCTGATCGGTGCGCCTGGCCGAGTGGACCGACCGAATCCGCCACAGCCTGTGGTTCGTCCCGACCATCTGCACCATCGTGGCGTCCGGGCTCGCCCTCCTCCTCATCTGGGTCTCCGAGCTGACGGATCCCAACGCAACCGACCTGCCGCTCATCTTCAGCGCGGGCGTCGACGGTGCCCGCGCCATGCTCCAGGCGATCGCCGGCTCCATCATCACCGTGGCCGGCGTCATCTTCTCGATCACGATCGTCGCGCTCCAGCTCACGAGCACCCAGTTCTCGCCGCGCGTCCTCCGCAACTTTCTCAGCGATCGATCCAACCAGATCGTCCTGGGCGTCTTCGTCGGCACGTTCATCTACACGCTGCTGGTCCTTCGCTCGATCCGCTCCCAGGACGATGACGTCTCCGCGTTCGTGCCGTCGATCGCCATCACCGGCGCCCTGGTCCTCACGCTCGTCTCCATGGGCATGCTGATCTACTTCATCCACCACATCAGCGTGCGGATCCAGGTCACCTCCATCGTGGCCAGCGTCGCCGAGGACACCCTCGAGACCATCCGGCGGATGTCCGGGCGTTGGGAGCCCGCCGACGACCGTCGATGGCAGCCCGCCGCGAACGGCGGGGCGACCGCAGTGCCGCCCAGCGGGGCGGTTCCGCCCGAGGCGATGCCTCCGTCCGAACTGCTCCTTCCCGCCTCCGAGTCGGGGTACCTCCAGTTCGTGGACATCGGTCGCCTGGTCGAGCGGGCGAGCGAGTCCGGTGGCCGGCTGCGCCTGCTCGTGGCTCCCGGCAGCTGGGTCCAGGCAGGCGTGCCGTGCGCGGCGTTCACCTCCTCGACGACGGCCGAGCCGGAGCCGGAAGCAGTGGCCCGTGCCATCGAGGACGCGTTCGGGATCGGTCACGAGCGGTCGATGGCGGAGGATGTCGCCTTCGGCGTCCAGCAGCTCGTCGACGTGGCGATCAAGGCCCTCTCCCCCTCGGTCAACGACCCGACCACGGCGATGAACTGCATCGACCGCCTCGTGCAGGTCCTCGTCGCGGCGGGCACCGACCCGGATCCGCCGCGCGTCTTCGCCGACGCCGCCGGCGTGACTCGTCTCGAGATTCCATTCCCGGGCTTCGACGAGCTCGTCGACCTCAGCTTCGACCAGATCCGCCACTACGGTGGCACGACGCCCGCGGTCGCCGTCCACCTCGCGCGTGCCCTCAGCCAGCTGCGGGCACTCCCCCCGGCTCGGCGCCCGGCCCTGACCCGACAGGCACGCCTCCTGGCGGAGGCGGCCGCGGGGATCGAGCTCGAAGCCGAGCGACGCCACGCCCTCGAGGCCATCGGGCCGCTGCTCGGCTGACCCGCCGCGGACTACCATGGCCGGGTGCTGACCCTGCCAGGACCGATCGTGAGCGTGGCGTGGCTGGCCGCCCACCTCGATGACCCGGAGCTGCGCATCGTCGACGCCCGCTGGGGGTTGGCCGGCCCGCCCGGTCGGCAGGCGTACGAGGAGGGCCACCTGCCCGGCGCCGTCTTCATCGATGCGGAGCACGAGCTGTCCTCCCCAGGTGAGGGGCAGGGACGCCACCCTGTCCCGTCCCCGGAGAAGCTGGCGGGCGTCCTGGGCAGGGCCGGGATCGGCGACCAGCACCTCGTGGTCGCCTATGACGACGCCGGCGGCAGCATCGCCGCTCGCCTGTGGTGGCTGTACCGCCACTTCGGCCATGACGGTCGAGCCGCCGTGCTCGACGGCGGAATCCGCGCGTGGACCGATGCGGGACTGCCGCTCGTCACCGAGCTCCCCGACCGCCCCGCCGCCGCCTGGACCCCGGGCGATCGGCGCGAGGATCTCGTCGACACGGAGGCGGTCCATGACCTCCTCGAAGGCGAGACGCTGCTCATCGACGCGCGCGCGGCGGAGCGCTACCGCGGCGAGACGGAACCGATCGACCCGCGAGCGGGCCATATCCCCGGTGCGGCGAGCGCGCCGTGGGCCGACAACCTCGACGCGAACGGCCACTTCCTCCCGCCGGAGCGGCTGCGTCGGCGGTACGCGGCCATCGGCGCCGCCGACCGGCCGGTGGTGGCCTACTGCGGCTCGTCGCTGACCGCGGCCCACGACCTGCTGGCCATGGAGGTGGCCGGGATCGGCGGCGCGCGCCTGTACGAGGGGTCCTGGAGCGACTGGTCGGCGGACCCGTCCCGTCCGGCGGCCGTCGGAGCGACGCCGTGAGCGACGACGAGACGATCGAGGAGCGCGACGACTGGGCCGGGTGGGACGATGGTGGCGCCGACCGCATCGGCCGAAAGCGGGATCGGCTGGCACGACTGCTGGCGGTGACGTCGATCCTGTTCTCACGCGGCAGCGGCGAGACCGGCGTCTCGGTCGACGAGATCGCTCGGCTGACCGGCATGAACAAGCGCACGGTCTACCGCGACATTCGGGCGCTGGAGGACGAGCTCGACGTGCCGGTCTTCCAGGCGGGCCGCGGCCGCTACGGGATCGAGCGCAAGTTCTTCCTGCCTCCCTTGCGCCTGTCGGTCCCGGAGGCGATCGTCCTGTTCCTGGCCTCTCGGCTCATCGCCCGCTGGTCCGACCAGTACGACGCGGCGGTGGTCAGCGCGTTCACCAAGCTGGCCGATGCGCTGCCGCAGCCGATCGCGCGGCACGTGGCGGCGACCATGGTGGCGGTCGGCAGCCACGACCCCAACGAGCCGTTCAGCCGCACCTTCTCGGCCGTGGCCCGCGGCTGGGCGGAGGGCCGTGTCGTCGAGCTGACCTACGACCCCGGCACCGGGACCGAGAAGCGGACCCGCGTCCACCCCTACTTCCTGGAGCCCGACGCGGCCCTGCGCAGCGTCTACCTGATCGCCTACGACGAGCCCGCCGCGGCGATGCGCACGTACAAGGTCGAGCGCATCCGGACGGCCACGCTGACCGCGGAGCGCTACGAGATCCCCGACGACTTCGACCCCGACGCCTGGCTCGCGAACTCGTGGGGCATCTGGTCGCCCGATGCGACCCCGCCGACCAGGATTCGTCTCCGCTTCACCGATGCCGTGGCACACCGCGTCCGCGAGGCGATCTGGCACCGATCACAGGAGCTCGTCGAGCTGCCCGATGGCGGCCTCGAGCTGGCGGTGACGGTCAACGGCATCGTCGAGATCCAGCCATGGATCCTGTCCTGGGGGTCGGGCGTGGAGGTGCTGGAGCCGCTCGAGCTCCGCGACGCCGTGGCCGAATCCGTCCGGGCGGCAGCCGCCCGCTATGGCGACTGAGGTCGAGGCCCGCTTCGGCGCCTCCGGGCCGGAGCCGCTGGCGTCCCTGGCCACCGTCCCACGCCTCGGGCCGGCCGAGCTCGGGCCAGCCGCGGCGTCCTCGGAGACGGACGTCTATCTCGACACCGCCGACGGTGCGCTCGCTGCCGCGCGGTGGGCGTGCCGGCTTCGCACTCGTGGCGAGCGCATCACGTTGTCGCTGAAGGGTCCCCCGGAGGGCGCGGGCGGCGGCTGGCTCCATCGGCGACCAGAGGCGGAGGGCGCCGCGACCGAGCAGCGCGATCCGGCGGCCTGGCCCCCGAGCCCGGCCCGCGAGCTGCTCGAGCACCTCAGCGGCGGGTCGCCGCTCGTCGAGCGATTCGTACTCCACCAGCAGCGCGTCGAGCGCAGCGTGACCCACGGCGCGCACCGAATCGGGACGCTCTCGCTCGACACCGTCGACGTGGAGCACGCGGCGGCTCGGGTCGGGCGTCTGCACGTGGTGGAGCTGGAGCTCAGCGCCGGCACCGAGGACGAGGCAGTCCTGGAGCCACTGGCCGCCGCCCTCGGGGCCGTGCCCGGCCTCACGCCGGCGCCGCGCACGAAGCTGGAGCGGGCGCTCGCCCTGATCGCCGGGGGATGAGCGGCACCGCCGTGCGCGAGTGGGCACGCGCTCGCACGGTCCCCGAGTGGACGATGCTGGTCGCCGGCGTCGCGGTGTTCGGCTACCTCGGCTGGGACAGCGCCCTCTGGGATCCGCGGCTCCAGCTGCTCCTCCACCTGGTCGCCGTCGGGGCGATCGCCGGCCTCGGCGTGCTCGCGATCCGCGGCGTCTCGCTCCCGCGCACCCCGCTCGACACACCGATCCTTGCGCTGCTGGCGGCCTTCGCCCTGGCCACCGCCTCGGCCATGAACCACGGCATGAGCCTCCGCGCCATGGGATCGATCACCGCCTTCGCGCTCGCCCTGCCGATCGCGCTGCTCGCGGTCCGGCACCGGCCCTCGTGGGTGGGGCTCATCACCTCGCTGCCCGTGCTGATCCTTGCCGTGCCGGCGCTGGCCGTACTCCTGTCGCGCCGCCTGGACTGGGTCCTCGCCGGTGCCCCCGGCCTGCCGCCGCTCCGCCTGCCCGGCGAGGGCACGCCGTTCGGGTCGGTGGCCGTGCCGCCGTTCGTCATCTGGTCGGCGTGGGCGCTCGCCGGACTCATCGCATCGCCGTGGTGGCGGCGCACGATCCGCATCGGCCTCGTCCTGGTCGGCATCCCGCTCACGATCCTCTCCGGCTCGCGGTCCGCCTGGCTCGCGATCGGTGCCGCGGCGATCGTCAGTGGGCTCCCCTGGGCCTGGTCGCATCGCCACCGGCTCCGGTTGCGCCGAGCGTCGGCGGGGCGGACCGTGCTCCTGGCCATCGGCGCGCTGGCGGCGGTGGCGGTCCTCGCTGCGTTCGTCGTCCCGCGCCTCACCGCGGTGACCTCGCTCATCTACCGGGTCGCCCTGTGGCGCGACACGCTCGCCGCCTGGCAGACCGATCCGCTGCTCGGCATCGGTCCGGGCTTCATGCCGTACGCCCGGCAGGCCGCCGCGGCGGACTTCACGTTCCCGGTCCGGCAGCCGCATTCACACAACCTGCCGCTCGGCGTCCTCGGCGACGCGGGGATCGTCGGGCTGGTGGCGGCGCTCATCCTCGTCGCCGTGGCGGCCTGGATTGCGGGGCCATGGCGGTCGCGCACCGCGACCGGTCGGGCCGCGGCGATCGTGCTCGTCGGGATCGGCGTCGGTGGCCTGTTCGAGGATCTCACCTTCTTGCCGAACTTCAACCTGCTGGTGATCGCGCTGCTGGCGGTCGCCATGGCCGATGCGGGCGCGGTGCGCTGGATCCCGGCGCCGTCCACGCGGACCACGCGCGGTCGACTGGCGGCCGCCGGCGCGGGCGTCGTCGGAGTCGTGCTTCTCGCATCGATGGTCACCGCCGATGCCGGGTCCGTCGCCTACCGCCAGGGCCAGGACGCGGCGGCGGACCAGCGCTGGGCGACCGCCACTGACCGGCTCGAGCGCTCCGCCGCCGTCGACCCGTGGCATCCGGCGGTCCCCAAGGCCCTGGCGATCACCGCGGCGGCCGACGGTCGCATGGCGCTGGCATGGCGCGCCGCCCAGCAGGCCGTGGCACGCAACCCCGGCGATGGCGCCTCATGGACGAACCTGGCCCTCATCTGTGCGCGCCTCGAGGACCCCGCCTGCCAGGAGGCGGCGCTCGAGCGGGCGGTCGCGATGGCGCCCTTCGGCACCCCGGACCTCGCGAACGCCGCCCTGGCCTACGAGGCCCTCGGCCTCCACCGGGAGGCCGACGACGCCTACCGGCGTTCCCTGCTCGCCGTCCGCGCAACCGCCCTGGCGATCGAGTGGCCGCGGACCGTCGAGGTCGGCGATACCGAGCTGGCGGAGGACTTCGGCGAGCTCACCGAGCTGAGCCGGCTGCTGGCCAGCCACGTCAACGGCGAGCCGGTCGACCCGGAGCGGATCGGGGACCCCGGCGCCCGGGCCCTCGCCCATGCACTTGCCGGCGACCGGTCGGCGGCAGAGGCATCGCTCGACACGGCGATCGCGACCCAGGCGGACCAACCCGTCACCTGGCAGCTGGCGATCGTGCTCCGCACCCACTGGGGCGAGCCGGTCGACGAGCTCATCCGGATCGCGGAAACGGTCAGCGGCGGCCCGTTCCTGCGGCGGGACCAGGTCACGCTCGTTCCGTCGTTGACCTACGACATCGCGAGCTTCCGAGGCGTGCCGCTGAACGGCCTGCTCGTCGACGCCGAGTCCCTGCGAACAACCCCGCCGTTCCCCTGGATCCTGGAGCCGCTGCTCCCCTAGCTGCTCCCGCGCCGGACGTCGGCCTCGTCGAACGGGAGGCGCTGGATGAGCGCCAGGCGCGGGCGCTCGGAGCCCATCACCGGCGCAATGGGAATGCGCAGCCAGGCCTCGCCCGCCGAGCCGGCACGGTAGCGTGCATCGAGACGGCGAGCCGAGAGCGACTCGAGGCCGAACCTCGCGAGGGCCTCGGCCAGGAGCGTGCCCTCGCCCCGCAGTGCGTGCGACACCACGCATCGGTCCCCGTCGCGCAGCACCGACTCGAGCCGCTGCCGGCGGGCCGAGAACGGACGCCGGCCCCACGAGTCGCCGCCGCAGTACAGCAGGTCGGCGGCGACGAAGCCCGGCCGGCCGGCGGTCGGATCCCCGGCCAGGCGACGACGCAGCAGCCCCGTGTCGAGCCAGCCTCCCTCGTCGAGCGCCAGTAGCCAGCCGTCGAGAACGACGCCGTCCTCCAGCAGCAGCTCCGGGAGCTCGTCGGCGAGCTCGGCGAAGGCCGTCATCGCATCGGCCATGCCCTCCGCTCGCAGGCGAATCAGGCGGCCGTCCTCGACCCAGGCGAGCGCCCGAACGCCGGGCCACCACGGCTCGAACAGGTAGGCCGCGTCATCGAACGGGGCGACGCCGGGCGTGGCGTGCATCGGCGCGACGCGCTCGGGCAGGCGGGTGGCTCCCACCCCGGTGGGAATCTGCAGGTCGAGCTGGTCTCCGGGCACGGCCCCGCGGACGTCAGGCGGTCTTGCGGCGACGCTTCGGCGGCGCCTCGGCCTCCGCAACGGCTGCCTTGCGCCTCGCCGCCTTCGGCTTGGCGGCCTTCGGCGAGGCCTCGTCGGCGCCGGCCTCTCGGCGATCCTGTCGGGCCGCGGCGACCGAGGCCTCGAGGGCCGCCATCAGGTCGGTGATGTTCGTCGGCTCCGACCGCTGCGCGGGCTCCGGCTTCTCACCGGACACCTTCCGCTCGATGACGGCCATCAGCGCCTGGCGGTAGTCGTCCTGGTACTCATCGGCGCTGAATTCGCCGGTCATGCTGGCGACCAGCTGCTCGGCCATCCTCCGCTCGGACGGCTTGATCTCGATCTCGTCCTCGGGGAGGTTCAGCTCGTCGGTCGCGCGGACCTCGTCCGGCCAGTGGAGGGTCGTCAGCAGCATGGTCTTGGAGTACGGGTTGAGCGCGGCAAGCTGCTCGCGGTCCTTGAGCACGATCTTGCAGATGGCGCTCTTGCCCTGCTCGGCCAGGACCGACTTGAGCAGGTAGAACGCCTTGGCGCCGATCTGGTCCGGCTCGAGGTAGTACGCCTGCTTCACGAACTGGGTGCCGGTGTTCTCGCGGTCGGCCGCGATGAACATCTCGATCTCGATGGCGCGCATCGTCTTCAGCGGGACCGAGTCGAGGTCCTCCTCGGTGACGACGACGTACTTGCCCTTGCTCCACTCGTAGCCGCGAACCGTCTCGGAGCGCGGGATGACCTCGTCGTGGTACGGGCAGTAGACCTTCATCTGGATCCGGTTCAGGCAGCTCGCGTGGAGCAGGTTGAAGCCTATGCCACCGGTCTCGGTCGCGAGGTAGAGCTTGACCGGGATGGTGACCAGGCCGAACTGGATCGCCCCCCGCCACATGGATCGAGCCATAGGACGTGCCGTGCTCCCGTTTCTGCGCTTCTGCTCCGCCGTGCCCTGCGGCGCCTGTCGAGCGCGGGCGGTGACTATACACCGGGTCCGCAAGCGGCCCAAACGCGACATGAGTACCCCATCGGTACCACGCCGATGGGTCATAGACCGATGCGACGGCCGCGGCGAGACTCTGGGCGTGACTGATCAAGCCGACTCGTTCCGCGCCTACGTCCTCGAGGACGATCCCGACATCGCCGCCCTCGAGGCCGATCTCCTTCGTGAGATGGGCTTCGGCGTCGTCACCTGCTCGCGGATCGTGGAGCTCGGCGATCTCATGGACGTGGCGCTGCCACACCTGCTCGTCATCGACGTCATGCTCCCCGATGGCGACGGCGGGGACATCACGGAGCTGCTTCGCACGGCCTGGCCCGGCATTCCCGCCGTCTTCGTGTCAGCCGCCAGCCGCGAGCGGCTCGCCGAGCTCGCCCCCATCGGACCAGTGGTCGCCAAACCGTTCGACCTGGAGGCGTTCCGCGAGGCGGTCGAGCGCGCGCTCGAAGGCGCCCGGGAGCTCCGCCCCGCGTCGTGAGCCGGCTCGCGCGCTCAGAGAACCTCGCTGCCCTGCGGCCCGGTGACGGCGACGAGCACCGATTCACCCGAATCGTTCAGCCGGTACCAGTGCTCGATCCTCACCGATGCCGAGAGCATGGCGCTGACCGGGCAGTAGCGCGTCGCCGACAGCTCGATCGACCGGCGCAGCGCCTCGGGCTCGACCTCGCCCCGCACGCGATGCTCGACGGTGATCGTCACGAAGACGCGCGGATGCTCGTCGGCCGACTCGCCGCTCACCGCGACCTCGTACCGGGTCGCGGCCTGCCGCTTCTTGCGAAGGATGCTGGCGACGTCCATCGACGTGCATCCGGCAAGCGCGGCGAGCAACGCCTCCTTCGGCGCCGCCGCCGAGCCGGGACCCTCCGGCGGATCGGCGGCCATGTGGATCGCCTCGCCCTGCTCCGTTCGGGCGTCGACACGCCCGTCGGCCGGATCGACGGAGGCGAGGATGGTGGTCGGCATGGTGCCAGCGTACCCGAGGTCGAGGCGCGACCATGCGCGTGATCCGGCCCCGCGCCATCAGCGCAGCCGAACGGCGTCGCGACCTCCTGCTCGCGGGCTCGATGCTGGCCGTCGGAATCGCTGCGGGAGGCTTGGTCCTCGTCACGTCGTCGGCACGGCTCACCGGCCTGCTCGCCATCGTCGCCGCGCTCGGCCTCGGGATCGGCGGCGCCTGGCTGATCAGGGTCACGCGACCGAACCGAAGCCGACGCCTCGCCGGCGCCATGGCCGACGTGCTGGCGACGACGTTCGACGACTCCTACACCCTGCTCGTCGCACCCCGTCTGCCGATCCGCGACACCGAGCGACTCGACGGCATCCTCATCGGTCCGGGCGGCGTCCGGATCCTGACCGCGCGCGACTGGCACGGCCGGTACCGCGTCCGCGGCCGGACGTGGGAGTTCGACGTGCGGGGTGGCCGCGGTTGGATCCGATGCCGCACGAATCCGAGCTTCGACGCCACGGCGCTTCGGAGCGGCTTCATCCGCTGGGCCGCCGATCGCGGCTTCCGTGACCTGCCGCTCCAGGCAGCGGTCGCGTTCCCGATGTCGCAGACCCGGGTCGTGCTCGAGGAGCCCGAGGACGAGATCGTCACCGCCGACAACGCGCCGTGGTGGGCGAACAGCATCGGCCGCGTCCGCCGCCTCGATGAGGCCATGGGCGCGCAGCTTGCGTCCGCGGTCATCGAGGAGGCCGAACAATACGCGCGGCAGGCACGTATCCTGGCCGTGGAGCGCTCGCGCTAGTCCTTGTCGGCGTCGCTGTCGGTAGCTCGCTTCGGCGCGCCATCGGTCACGACCATCACCTGGGCGCGATCCCGACGAACGGCAAGGATCGGGATCTCCCGGTCGAGTGACGGATGCGCGCCGGAGGAGAGCCGCACGTCGGTCAACGGCACGAATCGGTCGGCGACGTTGAGCAGGCCATCCACCGCACGACTTCCCACCGGGACGTGCACCGTCCCGTCCAGCCGCAGCGGCGGCATCGAGAGCACCGCCCAAGCCGGCTGCTTCTGGATCCGCATCTCGGCGCGGGCCTCACCGGCAAGGTCGGCGGCCACCATCACCAGGATCTCGTCGACGGACACCAGGGCCGATGCGACCCGCGGCTCCGATGCCGCCGCCGCGTAGTCGGTGATCGTGGCATCGTCGATCGTGATGTGACCGGACGGCAGCTGGTTGAGGATCTCGGCCACGCGGCGGAACGGGGTGTGGATGGTCCCGGCGATCCGGTAGGCCGAGGTGTAGATCTCGACCTCGACCGCCTCGACCTCCGCGAACCCCTCCATCCCGAACGCGCTCACGAGATCCCCTCCGGTGGGCGGGGGCGGGGGCGGGCGACGTGATCGGGCAGCTGCTCAGGTTCGTTCATCTCGCCCGATGGTAGCGCGCTACGAGCTGCCGTCAGGCCCTTCGCCGGTCGCGGCAATCCGCTCGGTCTCACCCTTGGCGCCCGTGGCCAGCAGGATTCGTCCGGTCGCCTGCTCGGCGACGAGCGTCTCCACGGTCGAAACGGTGTCGACCTCGCCCGGCCCCTTGTCGTCACGGATGCGCACGATCCGCGGGAAGCGAAGCGCGAAGCCGGACCGATGGCGCGACGACCGCATGATGCGGTCGAACGCGATCTCGACGACGACCTCGGGAACGACGGTGCGGTAGCGACCGAAGTCCTGGAGGGTGATGCTCGTGAAGCGATCGGTCATCGAGGCGATCTCCGCATCGGTCAGGCCGGTATAGGCCTTGCCGATCGTCAGCAGGCGCGCGTCGCGCGCGTCGGTCTCCCGCACCGCGAACGTGTAGTCGCTCAGGACGCCACGGCGCTTGCCGTGCCCCCACTCCACGCCGACCACCACGCAATCGAGCGTCGCGAGCGCCTTCTTGAGCTTGAGCCACCCGAGCCCGCGCCGGCCCGGCTGATACGTCGACTCGGGGTCCTTGATCATCAGGCCTTCGTTGTGACGCTCGCGTGCGTCATCGAACGCGCGGTCCAGCGCGTCGGGGGTGCGGGCCGTGGACAGGTGCGAGGCGAGGAATCGCTCGCCGGTGCGATCCGGCAGACCCAGCGCCTCCAGGCGGTGACGCCGCTCGCGCAGCGGGACCTCGAGCAGGTCGTCCCCGGCGTGATGGAGCAGGTCGAAGGCAACGAGCACGACCGGCACCTCCTCCAGCAGCTCCTTCGAGGGCCGCACGCGGCCGAGCCTGGTCTGCAGCGAGGCGAAGTCGAGGACCGATCCGGCCCGCCACGGGACCAGCTCCCCGTCGATCACCATCGGCGCCTCGTCACGCAGTGCCGATGCGGCGTCGGCGATCTCCGGGAACGACCTCGTCACATCGTTGAGGTCACGACTGAACAGTCGCACGGTTCCATCGGCCGCGAGGTGGAGCTGAGCGCGGATCCCGTCGTACTTGTCCTCGATCCAGGCTTCGTCTCCGACGCGGCGCATCACCTCGGCCGCATCGGCGACCGGGGAGGCGAGCATGAAGCGAATCGGCCGGCCGACGCGCAGGGCGGCATCGGCGAGGTGGCCGTCGCGGGCGAGGACCGCCGTCTCGCCGATCTGACCGGTGAGCATGTGCGCCCGACGCACGGGCGCGAGGTCCGCGCCAAAGGCCGCCGCGACCGCTTCCTCCAGGAGCCCCTCACGCAGGCCGATGCGCGGCTCGCGCGAGATCACCCGCCCGAGGAACCGGGCTTCATCCGGTCCGGATCGCTCCAGGAGCGACGCGAGGAGACTGACCCGCTCCTCGGCCTTCGGGGCCGCACTGATCGCCGCAAGGCCGTCGGCGACGTCGGCGACGGTGAGCCGCGGATCCGTCGGGGTGCGGCCGGCCAGGAGGTCCGCCGCCGCGTCGCCGAGGTCCGAATGCCGCAGGTAGGCGGCGCGCAGCGCCTCCTCGTCGGCCCCGCTCGCCGCCGACAGGGCGGCGCCCTGCTGGACCCAGCCCAGGCCGAGCCGGGCGGTCGGATCGACGAGCGGCCGCCCACTGAAGAAGGTCGCCGCGGGCAGGAGATCTCGCGGCGGCAGGGCGCGCAGGAACGCCGCCAGGATGTCGCGCTTCTCGTTCTTGCTCCGGGTTGCACCCACCGCGGCGGCGACATCGGCGAGCGCGGCGAACGGGGACGAGCCATCAGCCATGGCGCAGTCTAGGCATCGGTCTTGACCCCGGCCGCCTCGAGTCGGACGATGTGCGCATGGTCTTCCCGTGGCAGAAGCGAGACGTGCCGCCCGAGCTCGCCGAGCGCATCCCGCCGGGCCAGGTGCTGACCGACAAGTTCCCCGTCCTCCACTTCGGTCGTGTCCCGACCTACGCCGGCCTGGCTGGTTGGGACTTCCGGGCCTGGGGCGAGGTGGGGCATCCCTTCACCCTGAAGTGGGCCGAGTTCCGGAACCTGCCGATCGCCGAGCGGACGCTCGACATCCACTGCGTGACGCGATGGTCGAAGCTCGATACGCGCTGGGA
>Ga0299913_10001583_pt1 | contig 17044 bp, 21 predicted proteins | sample RVTome_9_FD_201360 | JGI IMG/M metagenome (GOLD analysis project Ga0299913, IMG submission 201360) | Soil microbial communities from uranium-contaminated site in the Upper Colorado River Basin, Wyoming, United States - RVT155D38 (version 2) ... | reverse complement strand
GGGCGGTCTTCGGAGCGTGCGAGGTCCGATCTTCACCGCGTGGATCAACCAGGGCCTGGATCCCGCCACGAGGGCGACGATCAACTCGATGGGGGGACAAGCCGACGCGGTCGGTCAGGCGCTCGCGGGACCGGTCGTGGGCGGCGTCGGCCGGGCGGTCTCCGTTCCGTGGGCCATCTCGCTGGCGGGCCTGCTCCGGCTCCCGATCCTGTTCCTGTACCTACGTGCGATCCGGCGCGGCACGGTGGGGACGCTCCCTCCTGAAGTCATGGATCAGGAGATCGATCTCGAGGAGGAGCAGCCCTAGATCGGTCGTGGGGGGATCGCAGCGACTGGGATGGTGTGCGCGTGCGACATCGGGCTTCGTCGAGCACCCTTGTCGCCGATCCTGCATTCGACACGGTGCACACCCTTCGTCCGCTCGGCGGTCGTCGCGACGAGGTCGTGCACATCCGGGGGCAGATGACCATCGAGGAGCGCCGCTCCGTTCGTCACGCGGACCGACAACGAGGGGGTGCCTCGCGTACGGGGGTCTTTGGCGAGCGCCGCGCGGAGCCGAGCCTCGGCGACCACGTCATCCCGTGCGGGCGCGGAAGGCGGGATCGCACGCCATGCGAAGCCGGCCCATCGGCCGAGTTCGCGGCGGTTCTTCCAAGCCCACAATCCCGCGGTCACCCGACTGATCGGCAACAATCTCCACAATCCCGCCATCACCTCGAACCCCCTCCTTCCCAGGGCTGCTCGTCCCGTACCCGAAGTGACGAGATCCGAACCCGTTCTTTCGATGTTTCACCTCATGACGTCCCGGGTAGCGGCGAAGTAACGGCCGATCGCAACCCACGGCCGTGCATCCCAGGGAGGTGAACCCATGTTGGAGATGTGGACGTACCGCACCACGGTGGCTCTCGAACCCGCTGTGGATCTCACTGGCTTCAAGGTGGAAGCCAACGACGGAAGCATCGGAAAGGTCGATGAGTCGACCGCCGATGCCGGCAAGAGTCACATCGTCGTGGACACCGGTCCGTGGATCTTCGGCCGGAAGGTGATCCTTCCGGCGCAGACGATCGAGCGGATCGATCTGGAGGACCGGGTCGTGTTCGTGGACCGGACCAAGGAAGAGATCAAGAACGCGCCGGAGTTCGACCCCGAGCGTGGGATCGACGCCACGTATCAGGACGAGCTCGGTGGCTACTACGGTCGGTACTACAGCTAGACACCGTAGTCGCGACGAGAGGACCCGGAGGGCTGATGCCCTCCGGGTCCTCACCGTTTCGCGGGCGGGCCTTTGCGGGTTGCCCAGAGCATGACGTCGTCGGCCTCGAGCGGAACCGGAACCGCAGGCGAGCTCCAATCGAGTGGCGCGAACATCCGCTGGTAGGCGGCGTGGAACGGGAAGATCAGCGTTTGCACGAACGCCGTCGACAGTCGGCGATTGGAGGTGAGCGCTCGCGCCCGCAACTTGATGACACGCGCAGAGCCGGCGGGTGTCCAGGTGTAGCCCCCGATCTCGAAGCCGGCGGCGCGGGCCTTCTCGAACAGTACGTCGGGCTCGTCGCGACGGACGTGACCGCACGCATCGTCGAGCGGCGACCACATGGACCCGTGGACGGGCGTCGACATGATCAAGATGCCGCCGGGAGAGCTGACCCGAGCCACCTCCGCGAGGAGGCCGGTGTCGTCATCGACGTGTTCGAGGACTTCGAAAGCGAGCACCGCGTCGAAGGACGCGTCGGGGAAGGGGAGCGCTCCTCCCGCGGGCACGGTTCTGCCCCCGCGCGCCGCGAGGCGGTTCAGGGCGTGGGCAGAAGCATCGATGAAGGTGGACGAGGCGACGGGGGCGGTCGGGCGGAGCCCAGGCCCGATCTCCAGGACGGAGCCATCGCCGATGCGCGGCGCGAGCCAGTTCCAAACATGTGGTCTGACCTGCACGACGCGACGAGAGCCCCTCCAGTGGTCGACCCCCGCCTTCTCCACGGGGACAGGACCACGGCGTTCGTCGGGTGTGTCGAGTTCTCGCACCGAATCTCCGTCACCCGGGTCTCGGCGCCGTATCCCGGCGCCTCCACATGCCTGTCTGAGAAGCGGGGAGCATACCCGCCTCACCGAACCCGGTCTGGTGGGGCGCGAAGGTCTCATCGCACTCTCAGGATCCTCTTATCCATCGTCGTTCGATCTGGGTTCGGGACGTCATGCTCGCCGATCTCGAAGCCTCTGGGCTGACCGGGAGACGGCGTCGATCCGTCGTCGGTGATGCGGAGCGGAGGCGGACGGGAATCGAACCCGCCAGGGAGCTCATCGCCCCCTCGTCGGTTTTGAAGACCGCGGGGCCCACCAGGAACCCAGACGCCTCCACGTCCGAGGATAACGGCGCCGGCTCCGAGCCCCCGGTGTGTACAGTCGCCAACGTGACGGAGCCGGCGCCACCGACGCAACGACACATCGCCTTGATCCTGGCGAAGGACCTTGCCGCTCACCTCGCGACGCCGATGCTCGTGGTCGACGCTTCGGGAAGCCTCGTCTACTTCAACGAGCCGGCAGAGCGCATCCTCGGACGGCCGTATGCCGAGGCGCAGATGACCACCGCGGACCTGGCGAGGGCCGTGAAGCCCGTGGATGAGGCGGGTGAACCGCTTCGGCTGGAAGATCTCCCGTTGGCAACCGCGTTCAGGTCAGGCATCCCCAGCCGAGGCAGGTTCTGGATCGAGGCCGCCGACGGGTACCGGCGTTCGCTCGAGGTGGTCGGCATCCCACTGTTCGCGCACGTCGATCGGTTGGTAGGCGGGCTCGCCGTCTTCTGGGAGCGGGCAGAGGAGTCCTGACGTGCGTGCCAAGTTCTGGGGCGCGCGCGGTTCGCTGGCGTCGCCGGGCCCCGACACCATCCGTTACGGAGGGAACACGTCGTGCATCGAGGTGCGACCCGAAGACGGCGGCCTCGTGATCCTCGATTCCGGCACGGGGATCCGCGCACTTGGGGCCTCGCTGGATGGGACGGCGCCGAAGCGGATCGACATCCTGCTCAGCCACCTGCACCTCGATCACCTCGAGGGACTCGGCTTCTTCGCGCCCCTCTGGGATCCCGCCACCGAGCTCCACATCTGGGGACCACCGTCGCCCACCCGTTCCCTGTCGGATCGGATATCCCAGTACCTCTCGCCCCCGCTGTTCCCCGTGCGACTGGCGGAGGTGCCCGCACACCTGGAGCTCCATGACGCTCTCGACGAGTCCTGGTCGCTCGGCTCGGCGAAGATCACAGCCCGCCCGATCATCCACCGGGGTCCGACCGTGGGCTACCGCATCGAGGACGCGGGGCGCAGCCTGGCGTACCTGACCGATCACGAGCCGGCTTTCGCGGTCGATCTCTCCTCGGTGGCGCCCGAATGGGTCTCGGGGTGGGAGGTCGCCGCGGGAGCCGACGTGCTGATCCACGACTGCCAGTACACCGAGGAGGAATATCCGGATCGAGCGGGGTTCGGCCATTCCAGCACTCGGCATGTTGCGGATTTCGCGCGCCTCGCCGGCGCACGTCGGTTGCTCCTGTTCCATCACGATCCCAACCACACGGACGAGGACCTGGAGTCGCTCTGTGACCGGGTGCGGGAGCTCTGGGACGGCGGTTCGGTGGACCTCGCTCGCGAGGGCCAGGAGATCGACTTCAGCTGAGCACATCTCGCGCGTTGCTCCTCAACGTCGGATGCGCGCCGTACGATGATCCTTCCGATGGACGCGGCATTCTTCGACCTGGACAAGACGGTCATCTCGCGGTCGAGCACGCTCGCGCTGTCGCGGCCGCTGTATCGGGCCGGGATGGTTTCGCGCGGGCAGCTCCTCCGTGGCGCGTACGCGCAGCTCGTCTACCTGCTCGTCGGGGCCGACGAAGGGAAGATGGAGCGACTCAAGGAGGGCATGCTCCAGCTCACCAAGGGCTGGGACCGGACCCAGGTGGAACGGCTCGTCGAGGATGTGATCCTCGACGTGATCGACCCCTACGTCTACGCGGAAGCGCTGGACCTCATGGAGCTCCATCGTTCCGAGGGCAGGCGCATCTACATCGTCTCGTCCTCGCCGGAGGAGGTCGTGCGGCCGCTGGCACGTCACTTCGGCGTGTCCGGGGTGATCGCCACGCGGGCGGCGGTCGGCGCGGACGGTCGCTACACGGGTGACCTCGAGTTCTACGCCTACGGCGAAGGCAAGGCTGAGGCGGTCAGAGCCGTGGCGAAGCGGACGGGGATCGACCTGTCGCGGTCCTTCGCGTACAGCGATTCGGCCACCGACCTGCCGCTCCTCGAGGCCGTCGGGAACCCGGTCGCCGTGAATCCGGACAAGGAGCTCAGGAAGGCGGCGGAGGAGCATGGGTGGCCGATCCGCGACTTCCACCAGCCCGTGCGGTTGCGCACCCGGATCGCCTCGGCGGCGGGTCCGAGAGCAAGCATCGCGGCCGCCCTCGCGGCGGCCGGCGTCGCGGCCGTGCTCGTCTGGGTGATCTTCCGTTCGCGCGCTGCCGGCCGCCGCGCCGCAGCCACGTCGTGAGGCTGGCTCGTCTCGGGCTCGTCCTCGGTGTCCTCGTCACAGCGTGCGAGAGGAGCACGACGCGGGCCCCGCCGCCCCTGGACCCGCCACCGGTGGAGTCCAGCCAGGGTGGCGGGGCTTGCTCGGACACGGAGATCGACGGAGCCGCGGTGTCGAGGTTCACGACGGATGGATCATGCTTGCCCGGCGATGTCATGGTCCTGTATCGCTGCTCGCCCGCGGCGGTGCCGGTCCTGCGCGTCTCGTCCGTCGCGGGTCCCGCCCAGTTCCTCGGAGGGCCGTTCGCGGTGCCGGTGGAGACGTTGCCGGCGAACGTGCGTCTGGTGGGGGAGAGCGGCGACGCGGAGGTCTTGATCGCCGACCCGCCGTCGCGCAGCTCGGCATCACCCGACCCGGCGAGCCCGTCGCTCGAAGACAGCCCCGAGCCACGGATGGAGCCGCTCGTGTACGTCCGCGTCGGTGGCGTGACGGAGCGATGGCTCCGGCTTGACGGCCGCCGGTCGCTCGACGACCCGCCGACCGTGTGGTTCATCGGCGATTCGATCCTGGACGGCGGTCGCGATGCGGTCGAGGCGGGGCTGTCCGAGTGGAACGTGACGCTCGACGCCGCGGTGGGACGGCCCTCCTCCTCCGGCGTCGCGCTCGCGACCGACGCGGCCGAGCAGGATGCCGACGTCGTGGTGATGGAGCTCGGCACCAATGACTCCTCCACAGAGGCCTTCGGCGACTACCTGGTCGAGACGCTCGACGTCCTCAGGGCGACTCCGTTCGTGATCTGGCAGACCGCGACGGGCCCTGCGGACGGAACGAGTATCCCGGCCGTCAACGGGACGATCCGAGAGGTGGTGCCGACCTACCCGAACGTCGCGATCGCCGACTGGGAGGCGTTCGTGCCCGAGGACGCGCTGCAGGGCGATGGGATCCATCCCGACGAAGGCTTCGAGCACCTGGAGTCGGAGCTCTTGCTTCCCTTGCTCTCCGAGTGGCGAGCCGCCCTCGAGAACGAGGGAGCGACTTCGTGCGGACGAGAGGTCGTGCGCGAGACGGCGTGATCCCGATCCGGACGTGAGAGAGCGGGAGGAGCAGGTATCAAGCGTCTCGTCTGCATCTTGCTCGGGCCGCCGGACCTGACGTGGCCCGGGGGCCTGAGCATGCCTCCCGCGGCAAGACTCGCGCGTGGGTTCTGCTCCCCCCGCAGCTACCTCTCGATAGCGTCTCGACCGTACACCCCCCGAACGAAGGTCCGCAAACGGGGGTCAGGAGCCAGACGCCGCGGGATGCTCCAGCAGGTCGGCGAGTCGCTCGGCGCGGTCGGCCGCCTCGAGCGGCATACCCGAGGAAACCGATCGCGCGATGAGGAGGAGCTCCCGCTCGACGGTGGGAGCCATGCGGCCGGGCCGCCGCTGGACGACCGAATCGAGACGGCCCACCGCGTGCTCCAGGCGACGCATCACGGCGAGCTCGGGGCTCCGCCGGTCCCGGTACTCCGCGAGCGAGACGATCTCTCCCATGGGCCCATGATGAGGGACGCCTCTGACATCCCTCGGAGGTCGGGCATTCGCTAGGCGACGCGGACCGAATTCACCGGCGCGAGGTGCTCCCGGACGGTGAACCAGGACGCCCCCGCGTCGCCCGACCCGAACACGTCCCCGGACGTCGCTCCGAAGTAGAGGCCCAGGCCGGATCCCTCGCCCTCGCGGTCGAACGCCTGCCGCAGGATCGTGAGGTAGGCCCCTTCCTGGGGGAGGCCGTCGTGCAGCGAGGTCCAGCTCTCCCCGGCGTCGCGCGTCCCGAACACGCGAACCCGCCCATCCACGGTGACGCGGTCGGTGTCGGCGACCAAGGGGATCACGAAGGCGGAGTCCGGGTCCGCGGGATCGAGCACCATCGGGAAGCCGAAGTCCGCGGGCAACCCATCCGCGATCGAGTTCCACGTCTGGCCCGTGTCGTCGCTCCGGTACACGCCGCCGTGGAACTGCATGAAGAGTCGTTCGGGACGGAGGGGTGCTCGGTGCATGTTGTGGACGCACAGGTCGATCGTGTCTCCCTGCGAGTCCTCCGGAACGTAGCGGGGCACGAGCCCGGCGTTGCCGTGACGCCACGTCTCTCCGGCATCGTCGCTCAGCCACACACCCACGGCCGAGATCCCGATCGCGAGTCGCTTCGGATCCCCCGGCCACGTCGCGATCGAATGCAGACAGAGGCCTCCTGCCCCCGGCTGCCACGAGCTTCGGGTCGGCTGATCCCACATGGCTCTGTTCAGCTCCCACGTGAGACCGCTGTCGGTCGAGGCGAACAGCGCCGCGGGAGCGACGCCCGCGTACATGAGCGCGTCCGCCTCACCCGGGCGGATCGACCAGATCCGTTCGAGTGACCAATCGTCGCCTTCGGGGAACGCGAGACCTGTGGTCTGCTCCCAATCGCCACCCGGATCGTCGGTGTACATCACGCGCGGGCCGTAGTGCCCGGACGTCACGGACGCGAAGTATCGCCCCGAGCGGGGATCCCGGATCGCGAACTCCACCGCGTCACCCGGGAACGCGCGCGCGGAGACCTCGAACGGCTTCTCCGCCCCCGGGTCTCCTTCGAGCGCGAACAGGCCCTTCTTCGTGCCCACCAACAGCTCGGTCATCTCGAACCTCCTGAAATCGACGGGAGGACGTGCAACGTCGCGTCAGGTGCGACGCGCGCGTCCTCCCTCACACGTTCCCCATCCACGAAGACGTTCACGTGGCGCCGAACGCGTCCGTGCTCGTCCAAGACCCACCCGGCGATCTTCGGGTGTCGATGTTCGAGTTCGCGCAAGACCTGACCGACCGAAGCACCGTCGATCGTGATCTCCCGGTTCCCCCCGGCCAGGTCCTTCAGCGGGGCTCGCAGCTTGATGACAGCCATGGTCCCGAGCCTATCCGGCGGCCGCGACGAAGCGATCGAGAGGGAGCTGCCATCCGCCGTCGTGACCCTCGCGCGCCTCCGCAGCCCGTGCGCCGAGCTTGTCCCATCCCCGATGCTCGAGAGACACGAGCGTCCCGTCTCCGTTCGGCGCGAAGCGGATCTCGACCTCGGTCGGTGGCTCTGGCCTGTCGTTCGGCTTCCATGCGAGCACGATCCGGGCGGGAGGCTCGTAGGCGAGCACCTCAGCCCAGACCCCTTCGACGCCCTCGGAGGTGACCTCGTAGAGACGACCACCGGCATGAGGCTCGAAGACGACCCGCTCCACCTTGACGCCGTCGCCGTACTGCTCGTCGGCCGCCCGCGAGAGGACCTCCACGGGCCACCATCGGTCGATGTGCTCCGTGAAGAGTCGGAACGCCTCCTCTGCCGTTCGGCCGACGTGGACGCGCTTGCGGACCGGTTCGAACATCGCTTCCCCTGCCGTCATCGCTGCCCCCTTCGGTGCCGAGCGGATGCGCGGCGACATCCCTTCAGTGCTCGGACGATCTCTTCCCGTCGAGCACGTTGCAGTTCCCTGCCCATCTCCGGATGCACAGGACCGATCATCGCTTCCTCCTTCCCGTCGAGCCCGAGGGCACCGACTCCACGTACTCCTTGAACGCGGCGAGACGCCGGTCCCACAACGCGCCGATCGCACGCATCCAGGCCTCCGCCTCGGCGAAGGGCTGGGTGCGAAGCTCGTAGCGGGTCTCGCGGCCGACATGCGTGGAGGCCGCAAGACCCGCCTGCTCCAGCGACTCGAAATGCTTCGCGATCGCTTGACGCGTGACCGGGATCCGCTTCGCGAGCTCGGTCGCGGTGAGCGGGCCGTCCTTCGACAGCTCGTGCACGACCCGGCGCCGGGTCGGGTCGGCGAGTGCGGCGAAGACCGCCCCTGCGGGATCATCCGTCACGCGGCCTCCAGGTATGCCTTCAGCTCGCCGAGCTCCTTCGCCCAGCCTCCGTCGTTGTCGTGCCAGGCGGACTCACGCTTCTCCTCGCGCAGCTCCGAGAACCCGCTCTCGACGACGAGGACGCGCGTCCCGCCTTCGACCGCCTCGAGCGTGAACTCCACCGACGTCTCCGTCGAGTCGGATCCGGCGCCGTGCCAGCGGAAGACGAAGCGGGAGGGCTCCTCCACGACCTGGACCGTGCCGTCGTCGAACCCGCCATCCTGCCACTCGAACCTGATCGCGCCGCCCGGCCGCAGATCGATCTCGGCGATCTTGTCCGGAAACCACCGAAGGAGCTGGTCCGCCTCGGTGATGGCTCGCCATACCCGCTCACGGGGAGCTTCGACGACGACCTCGCGCCTAACCTCGTCCGGGATCTTCATCTCAACCCTCCTGCAACTGTTCGGTTGCGCGAATGTTATGCAACTTAGGAGTTGCTTGTCAAGTGCGGCCTGGTGGTCCGCGGTGCTCGTCGCTCCTCGACGAGATGTAAGAGATCCGCAAGGGCCCCGTTCGCTGTCGGCTATGGGTCACTCCGGAGACTGAAAGGCGAGCGGTGGCGAGACGCGCCACCCCGGATCCCGGGAGGGATGTCTATGAAGAGAACGATGCTCACGATCGCGGCAGGTGTCGTGCTGGCTGTGGTCCCTGGAGCGGCATCGGCTGGCGTGAGTGGCCCGGCCTTCTACGTGAACGGCACGGTCTACCGCACGGTGGGGACGCCGACAGACCTCTCCGGCACCGGCGCGCCGGTTCATTCCTTCGACACGATCTACGAGTTCTTCGGAGCTCAGCTGAACGTGGCGACCGCCGCACCCGGAGATGTCGGGTACAACGGAGGCCGCTGGCTCGTGCATGGGCTCGGATGGAACTCGACGTACGAGGATGCCGTCACCGAACACGGGGGCACCAACGGTGTGATCGACACGAACGCCGAGATCACAGCCGTCCTCGCGGATGTTGGAGACGGCGGGGCGACGACCAGCGTGGTCAAGTCGTTCGTGTGCCCGGTCATCAAACTGCGGGGTTAGTCCAGCTGCATCGCCGCGGCGGGCCGGCGCCCTGGATCGGGCGCCGGCCCTGGCCGTTCCGGCGCGACGGGGAGAGGATGGTGGGATGAGCGACGGCCATGTGCTGATCGTGGACGACGAGGCGATCGTTCGCGACGTCCTCACCCGCTACCTCGAGAGAGAGGGGTTCCAGGTCGACGCCGCAGCCGACGGAGAGGCTGCGCTCGAGATCGCGGCCCGTTCCCGTCCCGACATCGTGGTGCTCGATCTGATGCTCCCGAAGGTGGACGGACTCGAGGTGTTCCGCCGTCTCCGCGATCTCTGGGACGTACCTGTCGTGATGCTCACGGCGAAGGGGGAGGAGATCGACCGCCTCGTCGGTCTCGAGCTCGGTGCGGACGATTACGTCTCGAAGCCGTTCTCCCCCCGGGAAGTGGTCGCGCGGATCCGCGCCATCCTCCGGCGGGGCGAGCGCGGAGCCCGCGACGGGGCCTCGCTCGTGATGGGCCGCCTTGAGATCGACCGTGATCGTCGAGAGGTCCGCCGCGATGCGGCTTCGCTGCACCTGACGCGGAAGGAGTACGACCTCCTGGAGCTGCTGGCGTCACAGCCCGGTCGCACGTTCACGAGAACGGATCTCCTCGAGAAGGTGTGGGACTTCGCGTGGGACGGTGACTCCTCCACCGTGACGGTGCATATCCGCAGGCTGCGGGAGAAGATAGAGGACGACCCGTCGGAGCCGCGGCACCTGGTGACCGTGTGGGGCGTCGGCTACCGGTTCGAGCCGTGACCCGTCTCCGTCCGTTCGCCATGCTCCTGGCGCTCGTGCTCCTGGGCGCGGGGGGAGCGCTCCTCGTCGCGGCGGCGCTGGGGATGAAGGCATCTGAGGTGGCACATCTCGCCGGCCTGCTGGCTCCCGCGGTCGTGGTCACGGTCGTTGCCGCGACACTCGCGTCATCGCTCCTCCGACATACGTCTCTCCGGCAGCGGTACCTCGCCATCGCGGCCATCGGAACGATGGTTGCCCTGGGGAACCTCTTCGCGCTCACGCAGGCGATGTTCGTCTCGGCACGGGCCGCCACGGTGCTGGCTGTCGTGCTCACCTACTCCTCAGCCGCGGGGCTCGCCGCGGCGTTCGCATCGGCACGCACCTCCGCATCGGCACTCGACCAGGTGACCGGGATCGCCGAGATCATCGGGGGCGGCGACCTTTCGGCCCGTGTGGGACCGCTGGATGCGGGGCCCGAGCTGGACCGCCTGGCCGCCACGATCGACCAGATGGCCGACCGGCTGCAGGTCGTTCGAGATCAGGAGCAGCGCGTCGAGCAGACCCGCAAGGACCTGATCACGGCGGTGTCACACGACCTGCGGACGCCTCTCGCGAACCTCCGCGCGATGGTGGAGGCGATCGACGAAAGGGTCGTCACCGATCCGCCGACGATGCGCCGGTATGTGGTCGACATGCGTCGGTCGGTCGCCCAGCTCTCGTCGCTGGTGAACGACCTTTTCGAGATGGTCCAGGTCGATGCCGGAGCGATCGAGGCGGAAACCGATCGGGCACAGCTCGACGACGTGATCGCTTCCGCGATCGCCATGGTGGAGGTGGAGGCTGCCCGCAAAGGCGTGCTCTTGGCGACGGACGTCCAGGGAACCGAAGCCGCGATGTGCTCTCCGCACCTGATCAGGGTGCTGCAGAACCTCCTCGTGAACGCCGTACGCCACACGCCCGCCGATGGGACGATCCGCGTCGAGGGCCGCCACCATCGGGGCGCTGTTCGGCTGGTGGTCGAGGACACCGGCGAGGGGATCAGCGAGGCAGATCTGCCCCACGTCTTCGACCCCTTCTACCGAGCGGACGCAGCGCGCTCCGGAGGAGGTGCTGGGCTAGGACTCGCGCTCGCGGAACGGATCGTCCATGCGCTGGGCGGCACGATCGAGGTCGCCAGCCGCCCCGATCGTGGCGCCCGATTCGACCTGACCCTCCCGTTGTCAGCGGATCCGGCGGTCAGTTCTTCCGGAGCTGGTCGGGGAATTTCCAGAACTCGAAGTGGTGACCGTCGGGGATCAGGAAGTCGCCGCCCCAGTTGAAGCCCCAGGATTCGAAGATCCGGACCATCTCGCGGTTCATGGTGGGCTTGGCGCCGTAGGGGTTCTGCGGCGCGTTGATATCGATGGCCGCCCCGTACGCGTGATACGAGGGCGGTGCGGTCGGGCTCCGTGCGACCGTCCGAGAGGCCCAGCAACCGGAGTAGACCTTGACCTCCGACACCAGGCCGGAACCCATCATCTCCTCGATCGCCCCCTGGACCATGGGGATCAGTTTGCGATGACAGGTGATGGTGCCCAGCAGGGGAACCTCCGTGGTGACGATGTTCCGCTCGACCCATGCCGGATCGATGGTGAGCCAGGCCGGGTCGGATTGCGGCGTCGCCGCGAACTCGCCGAAGGCCTCCTTCAAGAGGATCGGGGGCCTCACTCCGCTCGCGACGCGCACGTACGGAGTGGTGCCCGGCAGGTCCACTCGCAGCGGGTCGTCCCCGACGAACGGCAGCAGCTTCCGCTTCCATGCCGGGCGGGTGAGCTCTCCACCTGTCTGCGCGAGCAGGTACCGCTCGTGGGTGATCCCGAGCCGGCGCCCGACCTCGCGGCTGAGGAGCACCTCCGACCAGCCCACGGCCTCGTCGGGGACGACGGCGCCCACACGCACGGAGCCCGTACGGAACGTGAGCTTCCCGCCCGGGCCGAGACGGCGGAGCCTGGCACTGTGTTGGCCGAGCACCGCCTGCCCCGCGCTCAGCGCCCGGACGATCCGATCCCGAACGCTCGTTCCGACGAACGGGGCGTAGTCCTTCGCCTCCACCGCGAACACGTCGATCGGGAACGCGAAGGGTCTCGTCGGCTCATCGACCACCCGGCCTTCGGCATCCTGCGTCTTGCGTAGCCACAACGTGTCGCCGGCGACCACTGCGGCTTCGTCGAGTCCCGCGAGGCGCTCCATCTTCTGCCGGAAGTTGGGATCGTCGAAGCCCCCCGGGACCCAGGCGAGATAGTTCTCGGGACCCGCATATCCCTGACTGCTCCCGCCGAGCGGAGGTGAGCGGACCGGGGCAGCGTCTCGAGCAGGCCACAGCAGGAACGCCGCGGTCCCGACGACGAGGGCGAGGACCAGCGCGGCGGCGCGTCGCCGAACGGCGATCTGCTGCGGGGGCACGTCATCCAGGCTACTGCTGACTCAAGCTCGCATCCGCGAACCGGTCGGGTCGTAGAGGGGACGGGTGGAGAGGGTCGCCTTGACGAGCGTTCCCGCACAGTCCACCTCCACTGTCGTCCCGTCGTTGGTGAGGATCGCGGAGTCCATCATCGCCAGGCCGGCGGCGGCCCCGACCGTGTGAGCGTAGGCGCCCGACATCACGGTTCCCGCGATCCGCCCGTCGACGATCACGGACTCGCCGTGGAGGAGGATCGGCTCGGGGTCCTCGAGCTTCAGGCTGACGAGGCGGTGCGACCCCAGGGACCGCTTCGCGGTGCGAGCGGCATCGGCGCCCACGAACTCCTTGCCTAGCTTCACGACGTGTCCCAGCCCTGCCGTGTATGGATCGTCGGTCGGGCCCACATCGTGCCCGACGTGCACGAAGCCTTTCTCCATGCGAAGCGAATCCAGCGCGTGGTAGCCGGCCAGCCGGAGTTCGAGGTCGCCGCCCACCTCGAGGATCGCGTCGTAGACGTGCACCGCGAACTCCGCCGGTACGTACAACTCCCAGCCGAGCTCGCCGACGAACGATGCGCGGATCGCGAGCGCCGGTGCGTTTCGGACCTGGATCTCCTTCGCGGTGAAGAACGGGAAGCGCTCGTTGGAGAGATCGTCGGCGGTCAGACGCCTGAGCAGTTCACGGCTCCGCGGTCCCATCACGGCCAGGGTGGCGGATGCGCTCGTCACGTCGGCGATCGACACCGCCATCTCGCTGGCGTGCGAGCGGAGCCACTCGAGGGTGCGGTGCTGTGTGGCTGTCGGTGTGAGGACGAGGAAGCGGTCCTCGCCGAGGCGCGTGACCGTGCCGTCGTTCTCGATCCCACCGCGCTGGTTGAGGAACAACGTATAGACCACACGGCCGACCGCGACGTCGATGTCGTTGCTGCAAACGTGTTGCAGCAGACGGACGGCATCCATGCCTGTCACCTCGATCTTCGCGAACGAGGTCAGGTCGAACAGCGCCACTGCCTCGCGCGCCGCACGGTGCTCCTCGGCCGAGTAGGGGAACCAGTTCTGTCGTCCGAACGAGTAGTCGTAGGCGGGCTCCACTGCGGGCGGGGCGAACCAGTTCGCCCGCTCCCACTGGGCGAGCTCGCCGAAGCACGCGCCGGCGGCCTGGAGGCGATCGTAGAGGGGCGAGCGCCGGACATCGCGCGCGGTCGTGGCCTGCAGGTTGGGCCAGTGCATCGCATACAGGCGTCCGAGCGCCTCCTTCGTGCGTTCGTGCAGGTAGCGCTCGTTCGCCTGGGTCCTCGCGAAGCGACGCACGTCGACCTCCGAGGCGTCGAAGGTGGGTGCTCCCTCGCGGATCCACTCCGCGAGAGCGCGCCCCGCGCCCGGCGAGTAGATGATCCCTTGCGAGTTGAAGCCGGCGGCGACGTAGAGTTTGCGGACCTCGGCGGCCTCGCCCAGGCAGAAGTTCGAATCCGGCGTGAACGACTCGGGCGCGCGGAGGAACCGGGTGAAGCTCGCGTCCTTCAGTGCGGGGATGCGCCGCTCCGCGTTCGCGCGGACCGGCGCGAAGTGCTCCCAGTCGGGACCGAACTCGCCGAACGCCCAGTCCTCGGGGATCGAGCCGGTCGGCCGTGGCCGCCCGTCCGACTCGAAGGCGCCGATCATCAGCCCGCCCGCGTGGTGCCGCGCGTAGAAGTAGCCGTCGAGGCCGCGCACCAACGGCAGGAGGTCGTGCACGCCCTCGATCGGATCCGTCGAGACGTGGACGTGCTCGGCCGCGTACAGCGCGACCGGCACGCCGGCAGTGGCGGCGAGGTCACGGGTCCACAGACCGCAGGCGAGGACGACGGTCTCCGCGCCGACGTCCCCGCGATCGGTGCGAACGCCGAGAACGGACCGTCCCTCGGAGAGGATGCCTGTCACGGAGACGCCCTCACGGATCGTCACACCGCGGTCGTGAGCGCCCTTGGCGAGCGCGAGCGCCGCGTAGCCGGGATTCACGGTGCCGTCGCCCGGTTGGATGAGCGCACCCACGAGCCCGTCGGTCGAGGCAAGGGGCCAGACGTCCGGCACCTCCGAAGGTTCCAGCAGGTTCGCTTCGATCCCGTGATGGCGGGCGATCGCCGTGGTGTACCGGAGCTCCGTCATCCGCCCTTCGTTCTCCGCGAGCGTGAGCGAGCCGGTCGGCCGGAAGTGCACGTCGACGCCGGTCTCGTGCGCGAGCCCACGGTAGAGGTCCACGCCGTAGCTCGCGAGCTCGGTCAGCGGATGGGAACCGCGGACGCGAGCCACCAGGCCCGCCGCGTGCCACGAGGTGCCCGAGGCGATCCTCGCTCGTTCGAGGAGTAGGACGTCGGTGATCCCGAGTCGGGCCAGGTGATAGGCGATCGACGACCCGGCGATCCCTCCGCCGACCACGACGATCTGCGCCCGCTCGGGCAGCAGACCATCGGCGGCGTCTGGCGCGAACGACGTCGCGGTGAGCGTGTCGTCCAGCATCCGCTCCGTCATGGGCACGGAAGGATACCGGCGCCGAAGGTGGCATTCCGAACGATCGGTGAGATGTGGAAGGAGCGGGAAGGACTAGCTGGCGCGAGCGAGCTCGCGAGCGGCCTTGGCTGCCTCGTGCGCGGTTCTACGCTCGGCCTTGGCGGCGTCACGCGCTGCCCTGGCGGCTTCGCGTTCGGTCTTGCGCTCTTCCTTCGCCTCGTCGCGGAGTTCCTTGCGCTCGAGGTTGGCGGTGAGATGCTCGAGTGCGTTGACCAGCCCGTCGTTGTCGTTCCGCATGCAGTTCCAGAGGACGTGGGAGATCGCGTTCTCCAGTCCCTTGAGCTCCCCGGGAACCGGCTTGTCTTCGGGAGCGTCTTCGCCTTCCATGGCGGCGGCCGTCAGGCACTCTTCGGTGCGCTCGACGGTTGGCTCGAGCACAGCTTCATCGTCGCCCTCTTCTGCCTCGTCGTCGGCAGGCGCTTCTGTTTCGTCGGTGTCGTCAGCTTCCTCGCACTCTTCGGGCTCCTCGCCCTCGACAGGGTCCTCGCCCTCGACAGGGTCCTCGCCCTCGACAGGGTCCTCGCCCTCGACAGGGTCCTCGCCCTCGACAGGGTCCTCGCCCTCGACAGGGTCCTCGCCCTCGACAGGGTCGTCCCCATCCTCGACGGTGTCCCCATCCTCGACGGTGTCCCCATCCTCGACGGGCTCCTCGACAGGAACGCAGGTCGTGGGTTCGTCGGAGGGTTCGTCGAAGGCGTCGCCTGCCAGAGCGAATCCGGCGGACATGAGTGCAACGACCAGGCCGATGACGGCCACAAGACGGAAACGCTCACCCTTCTTCATAGCCCCAGTATCGGCCATCGGGCCCCCATCCCTGTATAGGTCTTTCGCACGAGGCCTGGCCGAGCGCGATGTATGCGATGGCTCAAGGCGGTTCCCCTCACGAGATCGTGATGCGGCCATTCGCACCGATCGGGAAGCTAGGGTTGTACGCGACCTCCCACGGGTGCCCGTCGGGATCGGCGAAGTAGCCGGAGTACCCACCCCATTCGGTTCGTTCCGCCGGCTTCAGGATCCGCGCGCCGGCACCCTGGGCAGCCTCGAACGCCCCGTCCACGGCGGCCTCGCTCTCCACGTTGATCGCCAGGGTGATCCCGCCGAACTCCGCGGTCGGTTCCGAGCGGAGCCCCGCATCCCTCGCGAGCGATTCACGGTCGAACAAACCCAGGTACGAGTCCGCCGTCTTGAACCAGCAGATCTCGTCGCCGACGGTTCCCGCAACCTCCCATCCCAGCGCTTCGTAGAACGCCTTCGACCTCGCCAGGTTGTCGACGCCCAGGGTCACGATGCTGATCCGTGCGGGAACACTCACGTCGGCCTCCTCGATCGATGGCCACGACGCTATCGCGTGCACCTGAGCGCAGGCGTGTCCGTAGAGTGAGCCGATGCCCGCCGTTCGGCTAAGTCCGAGGCTCCGCGTGATGTGGAAGGTCCACCGCTTCCTGCTGCGGGCGACCGGAGGCAGACTCGGATCCCGCCTCGGCAACCTGAAGGTGCTGCTGCTCGAGACGACGGGCAACAAGAGCGGCCAGCCACGGTCCGTCGGTCTCTCCCACCTCGAGCAGGACGGTCGCTATCTCGTCGTCGCGTCCTACGCGGGCGAGGATCGCGACCCGGCCTGGGCGAAGAACCTGCGCGCGCAGCCGAAGGCGACGGTCACCGTCGCGGGACGATCGTTCCCGGTCGTCGCACGGCAGCTCGAAGGCCAGGAGCGCGAGGCGATGTTCGCCCGGTTCGTGGAGGCGGACGCCGCGTACGCCGAATACGTCGAACGAACGTCGAGGGAGATCCCGGTGTTCGAGCTCCACCCGGAAGGTTCCTGACGCGTGCCGTCCATCACGGACGTGGAGGGGATCCGGGTCGGC
>Ga0299913_10001582_pt1 | contig 17044 bp, 18 predicted proteins | sample RVTome_9_FD_201360 | JGI IMG/M metagenome (GOLD analysis project Ga0299913, IMG submission 201360) | Soil microbial communities from uranium-contaminated site in the Upper Colorado River Basin, Wyoming, United States - RVT155D38 (version 2) ... | reverse complement strand
CGGTCATGTCCCATCTGCCCGTTACCCTGGGGGCCATGAATCGTCAGCCCGACATGCGTCAGATCATGAAACAGGCGCAGCAGATGCAAGAGCAGCTCGCCAAGGCGCAGGCAGAGTTGGCAGAGCGCCGCTTCGAGGGCTCCGCCGGCGGTGGCATGGTCAAGGCAGTCGTCACCGGTGGGCCAGAGCTGGTCGAGATCGAGATCTCCCCCGACGTGGTCGACCCCGAAGACATCGAGATGCTCCAGGACCTCGTCGTGGCCGCGGTCCGTCAGGCCATGGAAGAGGCAGTGAAAGCGACCAACGATCAGCTGGGCGGTCTCACCGGTGGTCTCGGCGGTCTGCTCGGTTGATGTTCGAGGGTCCAGTTCAACGGGTCATCGACGAGCTGGGTCGTCTTCCCGGGATAGGGAGCAAGTCCGCGCAACGTCTCGCCTTCCATCTGCTCACGATCGAGGAGGCCGACGCCCGCCGTCTCTCCGCCGCCATCAACGACATGCGCGACCAGGTCACCATGTGCACGCGCTGTTTCAATGTCGCCGCGGGGGAGCTCTGCTCCATCTGTCGCGACACGAGGCGCGACGACAGCCTGATCTGTGTTGTCGAGCGTCCCCAGGACATCGTGGTGGTGGAGCGAACCCAGGAATTCCGGGGTCGATATCACGTGCTTGGCGGGTCGTTGTCACCCATCAACGGCATCGGCCCGGGACAGCTTCGCTTCGAAGAGCTGAGGAGCCGTCTCCAGCCGGAGGGGGTCACTGAGCTGATCGTCGCCACCAACCCCACGGTCGAGGGAGACGCCACGGCGATGTACATCGCCCGCGAGTTCAAGCCGCTGGGTCTTCGGGTCACCCGTCTCGCATCGGGGTTGCCGGTGGGCGGCGACCTCGACTACGCCGACGAACTCACTCTCGGTCGTGCCCTCACCGGCCGCTCCGAGCTCTGACCGGCGCGCGACAGTCATGTTGGCGTAGGTTCGACCCTTCCAGACCCCACTGGAAGGAGGAGCATGAACAAGAAGCAGTACGCCAGCATGATGGAGCGGCGTGAGTTTCTGAAGCTGGCATCGATGGGGGCATTGGGAGCTGCAGCGTTGGCTGCCTGCACATCGGGAGACGCCGAGCTGGACGAGGCAGCTCAGGACGAGTCGCTCCCAGAGCTGGAATGGGAGATCGCCACCAGCTGGCCGACCTCCCTCGACACGATCTACGGAGGAGCCACGACCTTCGCCGACCGCGTGGCCGCCATGACAGGCGGAAGGTTCATGATCACCGCGCAGCCGGCCGGTGAGGTCGTGCCTGCGCTGGAGATCTTGCAGAACGTGGAGACGAACTCGATCGACGGTGGCCACACTGCGTCGTACTACTACATCAACCTGGACCCGACCACTGCATTCGGGACGGCCGTCCCCTTCGGGCTCAATGCCCGACAGCAGAATGCTTGGCTCTACCAGGGTGGTGGCCTGCAGTTGATGCAGGAGTTCTACGCAGAGCGCTTCAATGCCATCCAGTTTCCTGCGGGGAACACCGGGGTGCAGATGGGAGGCTGGTTCAACCGCGAGATCACCTCGCTGGCCGATCTCCAGGGTCTCGCAATGCGGATCCCAGGGCTCGGAGGCCAGGTGATGACAGAACTGGGCGTGACGGTCCAAGTCATCGCAGGTGGTGAGATCTTCCAGGCGTTGCAGACCGGTGCGGTGGATGCCGCCGAGTGGGTCGGGCCCTACGACGATCAGATCCTGGGCTTTCAGGATGTCGCCGACTTCTACTACCACCCCGGGTGGTGGGAGCCCGGACCGACCCTCGAGGTGCAGTTCCCGTTGGAGAAGTGGAATTCCCTTCCTGAGATCTATCAGGAGATCGTGAAGACAGCGGCGTTCGAGGCCAACACCAACATGATGGCCGCCTACGACGCCAAGAACCCACAGGCATTCCAGGAGATCCTCGAGAACTCCGAAGTCACGGTGTTGCCCTACCCCGACGATGTCATGCAAGCGGCTGCGGACGTAGCCAACGAGATCTACGAGACGAACGCGGCGGACAACGCCGACTTCGCGTCGATCTATGAGGAGTGGTCTGCCTTCCGGGACACGATCCATCCTTGGTTCGCCGTGGCCGAGACCTCGTACCTCGACTTCATAGCCGCCGGCCTGCAATAGCGCGCCCCAACCGATGAGACCCCGCCGATGCGGGGTCTCATCGCGTCAGAGACGGAGGATCGCCAGAGCCTCTTCTAGGGGCGGATCATTCCCGAAGAATTCGTCGATCAGCCATGTGACGGTCTCGGGGAAGACCATGACCAGAACGAGACCGAGCGCCTGCAGCCCCATGAACGGGAGAGCCCCGAGATGGATGTCGCGGGTCTTGACCTCGGGTGGTGCCACCGATTGCAGATAGAAGAGGGAGAACCCGACGGGCGGTGAGATGAACGCCATGTTGAGGTTGATTGCCATCATCACCGCGAACCAGGCCATCTCAGGCCCCACTATGCCGAGGGCCTGCGCCGCCGGGACGAACAGGGGCATCACGATGAACGAAATCTCGAGGAACTCGAGATTGATTCCGAGCAGGAAGACGACGATGTTGGCCACGATGATGAAACCCCACTTGCCACCCGGGATCGCGGTGAGCCATTCGGTGATCAGGTCCTGACCACCGAGCTGGTTGAAGACGAGGGCGAAGAAGGTCGAAGCAAAGAGGATTTGAAGCACCAGACCGGTGATGTCGGCCGTCGATCGCGCCGCGTCGAGGATGATCTGCCATGTGAAGGTGCGATAGGCCACCGCCAGCACGACCGCCCCCACCGCTCCCACTGCTCCGGCCTCGGAGGCAGTGGCGACTCCGGCGAAGATCGAGCCTAGAACCGTGAAGACCAGGACGAGGGGTGGCACCACGACCCGCAGCGCCTCCAGTGCGAGCTGGGGAGCCGTCAAGTTCCTTTCCACGGCGGGAATCGCCGGGGCGGACAAGGGACGTAGGTAGGCAACGACGAGGGCATACACGGCGAAGATCAGCGCCAGCATCACTCCCGGGATGAGTGCGCCGGCGAACAGCTCCCCGACCGAGACCGGGATGAACTGGGCAAGCACGATGAGGACGAGACTCGGCGGGATCAGCTGCGCCAGGGTGCCCGAGGCCACGATCACTCCCGACGCCAGCTTCGGGTCATACTTGTACTTCATCATCACGGGCAGGGCGAGCAGGCCCATGACGATGACGGTTGCCGCCACCACCCCTGTTGCTGCAGCCAGCAGTGTCCCCACGAAGACCACGGCGACAGCCATGCCTCCCCGCACCGGTCCCATCAGCAGACCGATCGTCCGGAGCAACCTCTCGGCAAGGCCGGACTTCTCGAAGACCGCTCCCATGAACACGAAGAATGGGATCGCCAGGAAGGTGAAGTTCGTCACCGAGTTCCTGAACCACTGGCTGAAGAGGATGTTGAGAGAGCGCACGGAGAGGTCTCCGAAGAGCCATCCGATGATGAAGAAGACGATGGCGGTCCCGGCGAACGAGAAGGCGACCGGGTACCCGCTGAGGATGATCACCAGGAAGACGGCGAACATCACGATGGCGAGCACTTCGAGGCTCATCGAGGGTTCACTCGATTCGGGTGTGCTCGATGGGCGTGTCCAGGTGCACCAGATGCCCGCGTCCGGTGATCACGGCGTAGAGCTTGACTTGCTCGGCGAGCGCCTGGATGAGGAGCAGCAGGAATGAGATGGCGAGCAGGGCCTTGATCGGTCCCTGGGGCAACCCGTCGGCGTCAGCCGACTGCTCCCACACCTCGATGGACTGCCATGCCTGTGGGAAAGAGACCCAGATTCCGATGAGGCAGAATGGGATCAAGGCGGTCCAGTGACCGATGAAATCGATCCAGGCCTTGCGGCTCACGGGCTGGTTGGCATACCAGAAGTCGACCCGAACGTTGATCTGGTGCTTCAGCACGTAGGCGAAGCCGAGCAGGAAGATCGTGGCATAGAGCCAGAGCTGCAGCTCGATGATGGCATTGCTGGTGAGGCGTCGCCCGATGTTCTGGCCCGTGTAGCGGAGGAGGACATTGACGAAGCCGATGACCACGGTAGGGATCACGACCCATTGGGCGATCTTGCCCGTGAGCTCCGAGAAGCGATCAGCCCAGCGCTGATACGCGAAAAAGGCGCTCAACACCGGGCCGTAATCCTCGCGTCTCGTCTCGGTGGTCAGAGTTGGGCTCCTCCAGGTCGGGTGGCACCCTACCGAGCCGGATTTGAGAGGTGTCGTCGATTGTCCCGTAATCTCTCGGGCCCGTGGGACGCTCACATCTCGTCTGGGACTGGAATGGGACCTTGCTCGACGATCTTCACATCGTCGTCGAGGCGGTCAACCGCTCCATCGCCATCTTCGATGTCGCCCCGATCGATGCCGACGGGTACCGGGATCATTACACCAGGCCGGTGCGCCACTTCTACGACAGTCTCTTCGGGCGGGTCGTCGCCGACGAGGAATGGCTGCGACTCAACACGATGTTCCACGACGTCTACTTCGACCTCGCCACCGACGCCGCCTTGGCGCCCGGAGCCCGCGAGGCAATGGACCTCCTCGAGGAGGCAGGGTGGGGTCAGTCTCTGCTCTCCATGTCACCCCAGGAGTGGCTCTCGGGGATCGTCGACCGGCTGAATCTCACCGACCGCCTGGCACTCGTCGATGGCATGTCCGAGCGAACCGGCGGCCTCAAGGCGACCCACATGGAGGAGCACCTCAGGATGCTGGGAACGGATGGTGCGTCGGTCGTGGTGGTGGGAGACACGCCGGACGACGTGGCGGCGGCGCGTCATGTCGGTGCCAGGGCCATCCTGTTTCACGGCGGGAGCCATCACATCGACGTACTGGAGTCCGAGGGCGTCCCGATCGCGGAGACGCTCGTCGAGGCCGTGGAGATGGCTCTGGACGCGTCCCTCTAGGACGTTGTTCGACTTCTAGTCGACGGTGACGCTCGAGATCGCCCGGAGCCGGGCCAGGTCGTGCACCGCGGTCATGTAGCGGATCGACCCCGTCTTCGACCGCATGATCACCGAGTGGGTCACTGCCCGCCCATCTCCACCGAAGTTCACACCTTTCAAGAACTCACCGTTGGTCACTCCGGTGGCGGCGAAGAAGACGTTGTCGGACGAGACCAGGTCTTCGATGGAGAGCACCTGGTCCAGATCGAGACCTTCATCGCCGGCGAGGACGCGTTCGGACTCGTCGCGAGGCCAGAGCTTGCATTGGATCTCACCCCCGACGCATTTGAGCGCAGCGGCGGCAATGACCGCCTCCGGAGAGCCACCGATTCCGAGAAGGATGTCGGCCTCGTGATCGGACTGTGTCGTGGCGATGGCGCCGGCAACGTCACCGTCCCGGATCAACGAGATGCGGGCCCCCGCCTCGCGAGCCGCGTCGATGTAGTGCTGGTTGCGAGGACGGTCGAGGACGAGCACCCGGAGGTCATTCATCTCCTTGCCGTTGGCTTTGGCCACCCTGGAGAGGTTGTGAGAGACGGGTGCCTCCAGATCGATCGAGCCGGCGGCCTCAGGCCCCACCGCGATCTTGTCCATGTAGACCAGCGAGCCCGGGGCATACATCGTGCCCCGCCCTTCGGCGAGGGCGATCACCGCGATTGCATTGGGGAGCCCGTACGCGGTGAGCTCGGTCCCATCCACCGGGTCCACGGCGACATCGACGACCATGCCGGTCCCGCTGCCCACTTTCTCCCCGTTGTAGAGCATCGGGGCCTCGTCCTTCTCTCCTTCCCCGATGATGACCTCGCCGTCGATGTCGATGGTGGAGAGATGGAGACGCATCCCGTCGACGGCGGCTTGGTCGGCGGCTTCTTTGTCTCCTCGTCCGAGCCACCGAGCGGCGCCCATTGCAGCTGTCTCGGTGACCCGGACCAGGTCGAGGCCGAGATTGCGCTCGACGGGCTCGACCATCAGGCGGCGACCTTCACGACGATGGCATCGCCCTGACCGCCCCCGCCGCAGAGCGCAGCAGCGCCAATCCCGCCGCCGCGATGGCGGAGCGCGTTGACCAAGCTGACGACCAGGCGGGCCCCGGTGGCTCCCAGGGGATGGCCCAGTGCCACTGCACCACCGTTGACGTTCACCTTCGTCTCCGGGATGTCGAGCATGCGAGCCGACCATAGGGAGACCGCGGCGAAGGCTTCGTTGATCTCGACGAGGTCGAGGTCCGCGGGTTCCAGCCCGGCTTTCTTGAGAGCAACCAGCAGGGCCTCTGCCGGGCGCTCGTGGAGGGTGGCGTCGATGCCCCCGATCTGACCGTAGGCGAGTATCTCGGCGAGGACGGGCGACCCGGTGGCTTCGGCTGCCTCTCTGTGCGCCACCACCACCGCGGCGGCACCGTCCGAGATCTGGGACGCATTGCCGACCGTGATGGTGCCGTTGGCGAGAAATGCGGGTCGCAGCGCGGCCAGGGTCTCCATGGCGGCCTCAGGTCGGATTCCCTCGTCTGCCGCGAGCTCGACCATTTCCCCGACCCGCTGGGGGACCCCAACCGGGATGATCTCACTGGCGAACTGTCCGTTCCGGGTGGCAGCGTCGGCGAGCTCGTGGCTTCGGGCAGCCCACTCGTCCTGTTCTCCGCGGCTGATCCCGAGACGCTCGTTCTTGTGATCCGAGGACTCACCCATGGTGCAGTTGTCGAAGGCGCAGAAGAGACCGTCGTTCTGCAGGACGTCGACCATCTGGACATCGCCCATCCGCGCTCCCCAACGCACCTCGCGAACGACGTGCGGCGCGTTGGACATCGACTCCATGCCCCCGGCCATGACGAATTTGGCGTCCCCTAGCTCGATGCCGCGAGCGGCCAGCCCGATCGCAGCCATCCCTGAGAGGCAGACCTTGTTGATCGTGACGGAGGGGACCGTCATCGGAAGCCCCCCGTTCACGGCTGCCTGCCGGGCCGTGATCTGACCCTCACCCGCCTGGAGGACATGACCGAAGATGACCTCGTCGACCTGGGACGGATCGGCGGCAGACCGCGTCATCGCGGCCGATATGGCGGCACCGCCCAGCTGTACGGCGCGAAGCGGCTTGAGGGCCCCGCCGTAGCGCCCGATGGGGGTGCGGGCGATGCCGGTGATCACGGAGTTGCTCACGGATTCGATGGTACCGGGCATCCGAACACAGCTCCGCCGCGTCCGCGTCTCGAACGTTCTGCTGACCTCTACCCTCTCCTGAGGTGAAACTGCTCAATCTCGACCATGTCGCCATCGCCGTCGAGGATCTCGACGCGGCCCTGGCCGGTTACCGGTCCCGATACGACGTCGAGCCCCTGTATCGCGAGATCGTGGACAGTCAGGGCGTGGACGAGGCGATGATCCCCGTCGGCGGGTCGTTCGTCCAGCTGCTCCAGCCACTCTCGCCTGAAACCCCGGTGGGCCGATTCTTGTCGAAACATGGTGAGGGTCTTCATCACATCGCTTACGCAGTGGCCTCCATCGACGCCGCATTGCAGCATCTCAGGTCTCAGGGCGCCCAACTCGTCGACACCCAACCGCGGATCGGTGGCCGCGGAGCTCGCATCGCATTCGTTCATCCGGGGGATCTCGGCGGAACGCTCATCGAGCTGGTGGAGCTGAAGCATGGGTAGGAACATCGAGATCAAAGGCGGCGCCGGTGAGTTCGAGGCGACAGTGATCGCCGTCGTCATCGACCGCATCGCCCGGGAGGAGGAAGCGGCCCGTCAGGGGAGAGGAAGAGGAGAGCCGGGTCTGTCCGCCTGGATCCGCGCCATCTCCCACGAGGACCCCCGCCTCCCCAGAGACCAGGTCTGGCCCGACTGAACGGCGTTGCTATAGCAGCAGGTCGTGGTTTCCGAGACCTCACGCTATAGCAACGCCCTTCCGGATCAGCGGCGGAGGACCTCGCGCATCTCGGGTGAGCGGAGCAGCCAGGCGGTGCCTAGGAAGGCTGCCAGGGTGACGGTCCCGGCCACTGCCGCAACCAGCAGCGCCGACAGCAATGTGACGGAGCCTTCACCGCTGATCGCATCGACCACGAGCCACCCCAGGCCGGCGGCGACGCCTGCGGAAATGATGGCACGCAGAAAGGCCGGGGCGAGTCGGCCGACTGCGGCCCACCCCGAGTCGTATCCCCACGCCACCAGGAGCCCAAGGGCGTATCCGGTCATGACGAGGGTGGAGGCGAGGGCGAAGCCCTCGACACCCATGACCTCGTAGAGGCCGAGCCAGGTGGGGACGGCGATGATCGAGAACAACGTGCCCACGATGACCGGTGTCCACATCTTCCGCTTGGCGTAGAAGTGCCTGGCCAGGAGCTGGTGAAGACCCCAGGCCGGGATGGAGAAGGCGAGCAGGACTACCAGGGCTGCCACGAGGTCGGTGTTGTCGCTGGAGAACCGTCCGTATTGGAACACCACCCTGACCAGGGGTCTGGCCAGCACCACCAGGCCCGCGGTGGCGGCGGCAGCGACGAACAGCGTCTTGCGTGCGGCGCGCCCGGTGGTCTCCACCAGCTCGTCACTGGCTCCCCGGGCGTAGAGACTGGCGAGGAACGGAAAGGCGGCCACCCCCGCTGCCTGGGCGATGACACCGATCGGGACCATCGTCAGCTTTCGGGCGTAGGACAGGGCTGCGGTGGCCCCTTCGTCCAGTTGGCCGAAGATGCGGACGAACTGCTCGTCGAGCACTGCGACCGACTGGCCGATCATGAGCGGGATGGCCAGGACCAGGTACTCGCCCACGGAGGATTGCCCTCTGGGAATGGGGGTGAGCCAGGTGCCCGTGCGTTTGGCACCCACCCACTGCAAGCCGAAGTTCCCGATCGCAGCACCGACGACTGCGCCGACGAGGAACATCTCCGGTGTCGCCTCCCCCAATGCAGCGCCGGCCAGGCCGCCGGCGATGATGCCCAGGTTGTAGATCACGGGTGCAGCGGCCGGGATCACGAAACGCTTGTGGGTGTATTGCACCGCCATCAGGAGAGCGCCGAGCACCAGGAAGACCTGTGCCGGGAGGACTATGCGGGTCATCGAGGTCAACCTCTCCGCGTCGGCGATGCCAGGGAAGATCAGACCGGTGAGCTGGTCGGCGAAGACCCACATCACGATCGTGAGGGCCACGATCGCCCAAGCCACGAACCGGAATACGGAGGTGAAGGCCTGGCTCGCCGACTCCGGATCTCCCGCCTCGAGATGACGACTGAGAATGGGCACGAGTGTGATCGTCAGGTAGGCCCCGGCGAGGAAGTAGTTGAGCAGGTCGGGTATCAGGAAGGCGTCGAAGTAGAGGTCGGCCTCGGTATTGACACCGATGAGGCCGGCGATGAGCGCGTCGCGCACCAGCCCGAGGACGCGAGACAACAGGACGCTGGCCGCGATCACGGCCGCCGCCCCGCGCATGCTGATCGGCCGGCTCATGTCATCCCGCATGTTCTCGCAGCTCATCGCGGAGGCTCCCCGGTACGACGAGGTCGCCATAACCCGAACCGAGCATCAGACCCGGCTTGTAGGTCCCGTGGTAGTCGCTCCCTCCCGAGGGGATGAGGCCGAAGCGCCGGGCCAAGTCGGCGTATCCCTCCCGCTCATGGCGCCGATAGGCCGGGTAGACGGCCTCGAGCCCGACGAGCCCGGCTCGCCGAAGCCGGGCGAGCAGGTCGGCCATTTCCCCGGCGGTGGTGATGCCGAGTGTGTGGGGGTGGGCGAGGACTGGCACGCCACCAGATTCTCGCGCCAGTGATATGGCCTCTTCGGCATCGAGCCGGTTGCGGCCCACATATGCCGGCTTTCCGCTTCCCAGCCAGAGGTCGAACGCGGTGCGGATATCCGGCACGTACCCCCGCGACATCATCACGGCGGCAATATGGGGGCGCCCGACGCTGCCTCCGCCCGCTTCTTCCTCGACCTCCTCGATCGTGATCGGGAGACCGACCTTCGAGAGCATCTCGACGATGCGGAGGTTTCTCTCGTCACGACCGGCGCGGAGGGCGGCGAGACGATCTCCGAGCGGGGAAGAGCCGGGTAGGAGCCAGAGGACGATCAGATGCATCCCACCTCGATCGAAGTCCAGAGAGAGCTCGAGACCCGGAATCAACTCGAGCCCGGACCCTTCTGCTGCCGATGCCGCCTCTTGCAACCCCTCCTGAGTGTCGTGATCGGTCAGGGCGAGACTGCTCAATCCCGACTCGACCGCCAGCTCGACGACTTTCCTCGGTGGGTCGGAGCCGTCAGAGGCTGTGGAGTGGCTGTGGAGGTCGACGATCATCAGGTGCTATCTGATGATGCCCGTCGGGACCGTCAGGAATCGGCCACGTCGATCGTGATCGACTCGATGTAGACCGTCTCGAGGGGCCTGCTCTGCTCGACCGACCCTGGAGCGGTGGCAGTGGGTATCGCCATTATCCGGTCGATGGTGTCCTGGCCGGAGACCACCGTTCCCAGGACGTTGAACTGATTGGTCAGGAAACGTCCGTCCGGCCCGGTGACCACCCAGAATTGCGAGCCGGTGCTGCGAGCACCTCGACTGGCCATGGCCACCACGCCTTCTTCGTAGACGAACCCATCCTCGGGAAACTCGTCTGCGATGATGTAACCCGGGCCGCCGGTCCCGTCGGCCTGGGGGTCCCCGGTCTGGAAGACGAAGTTCTCCGCGATGCGGTGGACCACCTGCCCGTCGTAGAAGCCCTCCCGCGACAGGAAGACGAACGAGTTGGCCGTCTCAGGCGCAGCCGCCGTGTTGAGCTCGATGGCGAACTCGCCACAGGAGGTGGCGATGGTGGCAGTCACATCGGAAGTCTCTGTGATGTCCGGCTGCGGCACGGGGGCGTCGAAGGTCATCACCTGCTCGGGTGGAGGCCGTTCGGCGCCACATGCTGTCTCCTGATCCCGATAGTCCTCATACGTCCCTGGCACATCGCTGTCCTCGCCGCTGAAGGCGCCGCTGACGGCGAAGATCCCGATCACCACGACGCCGAAGACGAGGGCGGTGATGAGACGACGGCCCAACTCGCGGCGTGACTCTTGTTTGCGCTCCGCCTCGCGTTTGGCGGCGCGCTGCTCCTTCTGGCGTTGACGACGGTCCGACATGGCGCCGCGACTCTAGGCGGCACCCCCTCCCAATCCGGAGACGGTGGTTCGTAATGCGGGGCTGGAAGATCCAAACTGTGTGGATCATGCCGGTGGTGGTGCAGAAGTACGGAGGGACGTCGGTTGCCGATCCTTCCCGGATCAAGGCAGTGGCCGATCGCGTCGTGCACATGCGGGAGAAGGGCAACGACCTGGTGGTCGTGGTCTCCGCCATGGGCCAGACTACGAACACCCTGCTCGATCTGGCAGCCGAGGTGAGCACGGCACCACACCCTCGCGAGTTGGACATGCTGCTGACCGCTGGGGAGCGGATCTCCATGGCGTTGCTCTCGATGGCGCTCAACGATCGAGGAGTGCCCGCAGTCAGCTACACAGGGTCTCAGGCGGGGATACTCACCGACTCGGCCCATGGGGGAGCGCGGATCACGCGGATCACGGGGGAGCGCGTGCGTGAGTCGCTCGACGGCGGCAAGGTCGTGATAGTCGCCGGCTTTCAGGGTGTGGACCCGGCTTCGAAGGAGATCACCACCCTGGGTCGAGGTGGGTCGGACACGACGGCCGTCGCGCTCGCGGGGACCCTTGGGGCCGAAGCCTGTGAGATCTTGACCGATGTGAACGGGGTCTACACCGCCGATCCCCGGGTCGTCTCCGATGCCCGGCTCCTCGCAGACGTCGAATACCGTCAGATGCTCGCACTCTCCGAGGCCGGGGCCGGTGTCCTCATGCCTCACTCGGTCGAGTTCGCCATGGATCATTCGGTTCCAGTGCATGTCCGCTCCTCGTTCACCGACGAGGAGGGGACATGGCTGCGACCGGAGGTCCCCAAGCGGCGGTTCGTCGGCATCGCCCATCGGATCGGCCCGGATCACGGGGTAGTCACCGTGATCGGCACCGAGGCTCACGTAGCGGCTACCGGTGAGATGGTGGCGATGGACGAGGCAGGCATCGTGACCGCCCTCGTCGGCTCCAACGAGCAATCGGTCTCCTTCTCGGTGGACCCGGAACAAATCGAGGATGCCGTCAGGTTGCTACATGTTCGGCTCTTTGCATTGGAGGCCAACTCATGACGACAGTTGCAGTTGTCGGCGCCACAGGTGCCGTCGGGCGCACGATGCTCTCGATCCTCGATCAGCGTCGATTCCCCGCCGACCGACTCCGGCTCGCTGCCTCGGAGCGCTCGGCCGGTCAGACAATCACCACTCATCTCGGGCCGATCGCGATCGAGGACCTTTCAGCTTTCGACCCCGAGGGTGTCGATATCGCGCTCTTCTCGGCTGGGGGCGGGCGCTCCAAGGAGCACGCCCCTAGGTTCGCCGCCGCCGGCGCCGTGGTCGTCGACAACTCCTCTGCGTTCCGCATGGATCCCGCCGTGCCCTTGGTGGTGGCCGGAGTGAACGATGAGGCAGCTCGAGGCCATCAGGGAATCATCGCCAACCCCAATTGCACGACGATGACCGTCATGATGGCCGCCGGCCCCCTCCACGAGGCAGCCGGCTTGCGCTCGATGGTGGCCACGTCATACCAGGCAGTGTCGGGCTCGGGTCATCAGGGTGTGACCGAGCTCCTCGAGCAACAGGGGCCCCTCGGCTCGGATCTCGATGCGCTGATGACCGGTGGCTGGGAGGATCCCGGCGCGAGCCTCTACGAGCGGCCGATCGCCTTCAACGTGCTCCCCTTTGCAGGCAACGAGGTCGACGGTGGCTACACCGACGAGGAGATGAAGCTGGTCAACGAGTCACGCAAGATCCTCGACATCCCCGACCTCGCCGTGGAGCCGACATGTGTCCGGGTTCCGGTGCTGGTCGGGCACGGGGTGGCAGCCACCCTCTACTTCGATCGGCCGATGTCTGGCGACGAAGCCCTCTCAGTGCTCAGCTCGGCCCCTGGCATCGACCTCTGGAAGGACCAGACTCCGACACCTCTCGACAGTGCGGGCCGGGACGATGTCCTGGTCGGCCGTGTCAGGGAGACGGTGTCCACACCAGGAGGGATCAACATCTGGGTGGTCGGTGACAACCTGCGCAAGGGTGCGGCATTGAACGCGGTTCAGATCGCCGAGCTGATCGTCTGACGGAACGGGTCAGCCGTCGGATCGGAGGAGCGCCGACATCCTCCGCCTGAGCCCGGGATGGGCATTGCGCATCCCCAACTCCAGGGCGAAGCGTGCGTCTTCGCTCACGTCGAGGACGACTGACTCACCGTCGGCTCTGATGTGAAACCCGTCGGGCAGCGCCTGGATCCTCAGGTTCTCCTTCGACCAATCCGCGACAGCCTGATCGCCGATGGACAAGACGATGCGATCCCCGGTGAGATCGACGACCACGGGCGTCGCCTGAGTCTCTTCCCCTTCGATCAGCAATCTTGCGGCGTACTCAGTCATTTCACCTCCCTGATTCCACACGCACAGATTATCCCCGGTTTTGGGGTGCGAGTGAGAAAGCACGAAACGACTAGTCCTCTGGAGGGCGCGGACCGAGAGGCATAGTGAGCGTGAACACGCTGACGCCCTCTTCTCTCGAATAGGTCAAGTCTCCACTTCACCGGCCACCTTGTCGCGTGGAAGAGGGGGATGCTGACCAGCGAGAGGCGAGCGCACGACAACTGACAAATGCGACCGCTCTCCTGTCCAGGGCGCTCCGACCGATCTGGCGTGCCCTCGATGCTTCGGTAGACTCGCCCGATCGGGACGTGGCGCAGCTTGGTAGCGCGCAGCGTTCGGGACGCTGAGGTCGTCGGTTCGAATCCGGCCGTCCCGACCACAAAGGTGCTGGTCAGAGACTTGTCGACGGTCTCCGGCCAGCACCTCGTCGTTTCATCCCGCGTTCATCCCGCGTCCAGATACTGGAAGGTTGATTCTGTACTCGCTTTCGAACTGGCGGACGTTGCTTGGGCTCCGGATCGGGATAGGAGAACCGATGACAGAGCGGGAACCGGCTACGGCCGGTGAATCACCGGCTCGGTCCGTATCGGCTCCGGGCGATTGGCCGGGACCGCCGCCATCGGCATGCTGAGCTTGGACGCAACACCCGGTCAGGGGTCCACGAGAATCAGATCCCCGTAGTTATCCAGGTGGTTGGCGCGGGCATCCTGGACGTCTGGATCGTTCGTCCGATTGAGTCGCTTGTGATGCAATGTTCGCTCTCCCCACGGTATCCAAACGAGGCGCTGCGACGTCTCTCGGAGGTACGCGCACCTCACGAAGAGACATTGACCGGATTCATGGACAGTTCGTGCGGCTTAGTCGTCAGGCGATACCGTTGCCCTGTGCGTAGCTCCTTTCGTCGACGCTGCACAAGGGAACCGGCCAAGTCGATTCAATTCATCGACACCGCCGGTGTGACCGATGTGTGGAGCTGCCAGCGTCATGCCCGAGCTGCTCGAGCCGCAGCAAAGATCGTTGGATCTGAGCCGGTCTATCACGCGATGGACTGGCTCCGGCTTGCGGGGCCTCTCGGCTGGCTCCTCAGACCGTTCGCCCAGCACAAGCCACGCCTTCTGCGACCTCAGGAGAATGTCTATGCGGCGGGCCGGGGGTACCTTCTCCCGCTGCTTTCCACACAGTCGTACGACGAAGGGATAGCCCTAGCGACATCGGAGGACCGGGTGGTGGACGTCTCATCCGGCCAGATCACTGTTGAGGTCGACTGGTCTGACATAGAGAGCTATGAAATCGGCGATGTGCCGATTCCGTATTACGACGAGTCCAAATATGCGGTGCAGCTGAACACTGGGCAACGGACCGGCCGGTGTCTGCTCGCCGTGCGACCGCAGGACAAGCAGTCATGGCGGGTCGAGCTTCGAGAGCATGCAATCCCGAAGCGTTGAGCTTCATTGAGACCACTTCACCGTGAACCTTGATCGCCACAAGCATGAGCTGTCGAGGACAATCCATCACCGCGTTATCCGAGACGTTTGGATCGAAAGGCGGCCACCCTCTCTTTCTATGACGAGAAAACACACCGCCTTCGTTTCGGAACGTTGGACAGTCAGATGAGCTCAGTCGACGACTGGGATCCGTTGGCCCTGGATGCCGTTCAGAGTGCCTTTACGGGTGCCCCTTTCCGATGGTGGATCTGCGGCGGCCTCGCGTTGGAGCTTCATGTCGGCAGAGTCTGGCGATCTCATGAGGATCTCGACATCGGCATCCTCCGGGAAGATGCTCCGGCGGTGTACTCCTGGCTGGCGGAATGGGACCTTTGGGTCGCCGCAGGCGGAAGCTTGAGGCCATGGCACGGCGAACCTCTGGATTCCGAGCGTGATGAGAACAATGTGTGGGCTCGACGCAGCGTCGACTTGTCCTGGAGTTTCGACCTCACCGTCGGGAGCGGTAATGATGCTGAATGGATCTATCGGCGAAACGAGACGGTGCGACGCGACTGGCACGACGCTGTTCTGCGGACCCCCGAGGGTCTGCCCTACATTGCGCCAGAGATCCAGTTGCTCTTCAAGAGCAAGAACCCGCGACCAAAAGACGAGCTCGACGCACGACAAGTGATCCCATTGCTGGACCCCATACGTCGTGATTTCCTGTCCGACCATTTGGACGGTGGTCACCCGTGGCAGGCCCTGACGACCATGAACGCTACCCGGCCGGTGCAAGTTGTCGCAGGCCTGCTACGTGAGGGGGATCGGGTTCTCCTCTGCCATCGGAGAACTGACAGAAGCCACTATCCAGACGTCTGGGACCTCCCGGGCGGCCGAGTAGAGGAGGGGGAGACCCTCGGTGGCGCGCTGACACGCGAACTGCGGGAAGAACTTGGAATCGTCGCCCGGTTGTCCGACGAAGCGCCGTGGGTGACTCTCATGAACGACACCCTCGACTTTCACATCTATCTCATCGATCACTGGCAGGGCGTGCCCGACAACCTGGCCACCGACGAACACGACGAGATCAGATGGTCCAGCGCTCGTGAACTGGCCGACCTCAACCTAGCCGACAATGCCTACGTGAAACTGGTGGAAAGAGTGTTGACCTGACCTACGTCCGACGGAGGTACACCGGGCTGCCGAGATGAGCGGCGGGGATAGCCCTCGTCAGTCTGAGCTCCTCACAATCTCGGGACCAGCAGACTGCAGGCGATGGGTCGGGTCTCGTCAGTTTCTATCGGGTCTCGGGCCAGCACCTTGGTCATTTCCATCCGGCGTCCAGCTTGGACTGTCTGTGAGACGGTCCGTGGGTCGCCGGTGGAGTGGGATGGAACTCGAGACCTCGACCTGCATTGAACGCGCCAGGGTGGTTGGGAAGACAAGCATTCTCCAGCCGTAGGATGGTTTGGACATGGCTAAGAGGCACCTACCGATCGCTTGCTCGCTGCCGGCCAGAGAGTCGAGAAACCAAATCGGGGAGTGGCAGGCTTTGGTCGAACACCAAGTTGCTGTGCGTCGAGTGAACGATGGCTTCGAAGTGGTGTACGACGTCGACGTCTCCGATGTCGTCGAGGATCTGGCGCAACGAGAGGCAGCGTGCTGTGGCTTCCTCGACATCGTTTCCACGCGGACGCCGGGCGGGGTGCGTTTGATGGTGACCTCGCCGAACCCGGACGCATTGCCGGTGATCGAGCTACTCGTCGGCGCGCAAGGCTGAGACTCTCGGCTGGAGGCCGAAGTCGATGACCGGGTGGCTCTCCGGCCTGGCGTAGGTCGAGCGTCACTGGCTGGCTGCCAGAAACGGGATTGTCCGGTTGCCATGGCCGTTCCTCCCGAGATCCGTGGCCGACGCGTCGGTAGCTTCGAATTCGCCTCGCTGTGTATGCGGATTTCGCTGTGTAGCCCTCACCCCGCTCAGAGGCCCGTGTGGAGGATGCAGGATGTGAGGTGCTGGCCGCCGACGTCGGCGAGGCGCACCGGCTCGACAGGGGTGAGGGAAATGCGCACCTTGGTCCCGTCTCTAGCGAGGTTGGCGAGAGCGCCCTTCATCGCTGCCGGAATGTCACCCTCCGCCATGGCGGTGGTGACCGCCGCAG
>Ga0299913_10001581_pt1 | contig 17045 bp, 14 predicted proteins | sample RVTome_9_FD_201360 | JGI IMG/M metagenome (GOLD analysis project Ga0299913, IMG submission 201360) | Soil microbial communities from uranium-contaminated site in the Upper Colorado River Basin, Wyoming, United States - RVT155D38 (version 2) ... | reverse complement strand
CATGGAGTGCGAATAAAGCTTAACTCTGCTACGAAAATGAAGCTAAAGAAAATCCTGAGTAGCTAGCATTTCATTCAATTTGGAATCAGCCTATTCCACCTGTAATTAATACCACATGGCTGACATTTTAGGCCCTGTATCTATATCCCCATACACATGATGGGGCCATCCAAATTTGAACAGCCTTAGTGCGTGAGGGAAGGATAGACTAAAACGGTTGCAAATGACTTTATTTTCACTCTTTCTACCCACTAGGTTGCTAGCCGCCCGGCTCTATGTTTATCCTTACCCTGTCCGGCCCTATCACCGTGAACGGGGAAATCTCCCTTTCTGACACGTCTATCATTATGCTATAAAGGACCCATGCGCCAAACACAAACGCAATGATTGCCGGGATTACCAGCACGACCCACATGCCGCTTGCCATGCAAGTATATCGCAGCCGCCGGTAAAAAACTAATCCAGATGATGCATTTATAACCATCTTTTCATGCTTTCACCTCATGTCCAACTCGATCTTCTTCTCCCCCAGGTCCATCGCCGTAATCGGGGCCTCGGAAAAGCCCGGCGTAGGCAAGACGATCTTTAACAATATCGCAAAGCACTTCAAGGGCAAGATCTATCCTGTCACCCCGTCAAACCCGACCGTGGGCGGCCTGACGGCGTACAAGAGCGTGGTCGACATTCCTGAAAGCGTCGACCTTGCAGTAGTTGCTGCTCCTAGCAGGTTCACCCCGGCTGTAATGGAAGAAGTGGGCAAAAAGGGGATCAAGGGCGCGATAATAGTTTCCGCAGGTTTCAAGGAAGTGGACGAAGCAGGAGCAAAGCTCGAAAAAGAGGTCGGCGAAATCGCGAAAAAGTACGGCATCAGGGTCATCGGCCCGAACTGCCTCGGCATCATGAGCCTGTCAGAGAATAACATGATGAATTCCACGTTCTTAAAGATCACGCCAAAGTACGGCGGCGTTGCGCTCGTGTCGCAGAGCGGCGCCATCTGCGCAGCAACAGTCGAGGACGCGGAAGCCCAGAACATCGGCTTTTCCAAAGTCATCAGCATGGGCAACAAGGTTGACATGGACGAAAGCGACATTCTCGAGCTCCTGGCGGAAGACGCTGACACCCGGGTCATCGTCATGTACCTCGAAGACATACGCAGCGCAAGGCGCTTCATGGACATTGCAAGGAGGATAACGACTGAAAAGAAAAAGCCGATCGTTGTGCTAAAAGCGGGCAGGACGACCGAAGGCGCCAAGGCGGCAGCTTCCCACACGGGCGCGCTGGGCGGCTCTGACGCAAACTATGAGGCGGCGTTTACCCAGTGCGGCGTGATCCGCGTCGACACCATGGGCGAACTGTTTGATCTCGCCACCGCGTTTTCAAAGCAGCCGCTGCCAGACGGCGGAGTGGTCATTGTTTCCAACGCCGGCGGCCCCGCGATAATTTCCACCGACTCGTGCTCCCGGTACGGGCTAGAGATAGCAGACATCTCTTCCATCCGCGACGATATCTCAAAGGTCATACCCGCGTACGGATCGCCGAGGAACCCGGTCGACATTGTGGGCGACGCAGATTTCACGAGGTTTGAAAACGTGCTGAACCTTGTCCTTTCGCACCAGAACGTAGGCTCCGTCGTGACCATGTGCACGCCTTCGGCCACCCTGAACTACGACGACCTTGCGAGGGTGCTGATCAGGATGTCGAAAAAGTTCCCGGACAAGACGATGCTTGCGTCGCTGATGGGGCTTGCAGAAGGCATTGAAAACAGGGCGATAATGTCCGAAGGCGGCGTCCCGTACTACCTCTATTCAGAGCCGGCGATAAGGACGCTCAAGGCGATGTATGATTTCAAAAAGTGGATCGACACTTCTGCCGCCAAGGCGTCAACCCTGCAGTTTGCCAAGGACAAGAACAGGGTCAAGTCGATATTCGAGCAGGTCCGCAATCAGGGAAGGAACAACCTCCTGGAAGAAGAGGGCTATGAAGTGCTAAGGGCCTATGGGTTTCCGGCCCCAAAGAGCATCCTTGGTGCAACCGAGGAGGAGTGCGTCAGGGCTGTAAAAGAAATAGGCTATCCCGTCGTCATGAAGATCGCGTCGCCGGACATTATCCACAAGTCCGACGCCGGCGGGGTCAAGGTGGGAGTAAAGAACGACGACGAGCTGCGCGCCGCTTTCAGATCGATAATGGAGGGCGCAAAAAAGTACAGGGTCGACGCCAGGATAAAGGGCGTGCTGTTGCAGGAAATGGTCGAGGGCGCAAAGGAGACGATACTTGGCGCAAGCCAGGACCCGACGTTCGGGCCCGTAATCATGTTCGGCCTCGGAGGCATTTACGTCGAGGTGCTCAAGGACGTGGTCTTTCGCGTCGCGCCGATAGACGATCGCGAGGCGGCGGGGATGGTCGAGTCGATCAAGACGATAAAGCTGCTGAAAGGCGTCAGGGGCGAGAAGCCGTCAGACCTGAAGGCAATCGCGGATTCTCTGCAGCGGCTGTCGCAGCTGGTGGTCGACTTTCCAGAGATAAAGGAGTTTGACATCAACCCGCTCCTTGTGCTCGAAGAGGGTAGGGGCGCAAGGGTTGTAGACGCCAGAATAATCCTGAAATAATCAGAGCTTGCTTCCGCATTCTGCACAGAACGTGGAGCCGGCCTCGTTCTGGTATCCGCACGCGTGGCACCTTCCGCCCGACGCGGACTGGGCGTCAACAGTCTTTAACAGCACAATGTCGCCGATCTTTGAAATGCCGTCCCACGGGACCTGCCTGTCCCCGATCTTGAGCGTGATCCTGGCGCTGCCGGATTCCCTGCTCAGGCCGACCTCTTCCACCTTGCCGATGAGCATCGCCTCGCTGTCGTAGGCGGCCATGCCGACAAGCGACTGCAAAGTTACAAAGCTGTCGCTTGCTGTCGCAACGGCCGGAGTGGCTGCAATGTCTGGAGTGGCAGCGGCTGGCTCGGCCTTTGGCGCAAGAGCCTGCGCTTGCTGCTGCGCGGGAGCGTCAAACTTGCGATACTGCGCGATGGTGGCGCTGCATGTCTTGCACTTGTACTCGCCCTTTTCGATGAGCGTCACTCCTTCTCCCAGCTCTTCGTTGAGGTTCTCGTAGTGGACTCCGGGCGCGCCTTCGTACTCTTTTTCGCACTTGTTGCAGTAGTATTTCGCGAACCTGTCTTCGTCGAGCCTGCCGACGCCGGCCAGGAACAATTCCGGGCCGCCGAGGTTGCCCTTTTTCTGCTCTTCATCATTTATCCTTGCAATAGCGTAACCGCCCGAGCCGCGCAGTTTTTTCTGTGCCATGTCTTCAGCCATCATGATGTGTGCTAGTGTTTCAGAAACAAGTTATTTAAATCATGTCAAACTGGCGCGCCATCACCGGCGTTTCGCCGTTCTCTGTCCGCACGACTTTGTCGACCACCCCGTAGACAGGCGTGCTCAGGCTGCCCAACTCTATCTGTATCACGTTGAGTTTTACCATCATGATCGTTGCGTTTACTCTTGTGGTCGGGCCGTTTGCAAAGTCAAGCGCGCTTGTCAGCGCCATCGTGCCGTCGCTAAGGAGCAGATCTGAATCATTCACTGCCATCAGGCTGGCAAGCGAATACGCCCGCCTGTCGAGGCCGTCTGACCGTGAAGCGCCTCGCATCGTCACAAAGGGCCAGGGGCACGTACTATTCCTAGAGCATAAACTGTGAGGTCGCGGATCTTGAGGGCCGGACGCATTGCATCATAGTCCGTGGTGTCGCTCAGGACCGGCGCCTTGTTCTTGGTGGGCCCAGATTCAGATACTGCTCCTCGTAGAGGTCCGGCCTCGCTTCTTGCTCTTCCGGCTGAACTAGTCCACGCAGACCAACAGGGTCAACAAATCCACGGACTCGGCTGGCCGGTTTTTCCTACCAGCTCGCGGCAGGAAGAGCCCGGCTCGTGACCGAAGGCTGGCCCCGATGATAGCTGAAGAGAAAGGCCAGCAGTCGTACGTTGATGGGTCGCTGGCCCATGGGTAAACAGGGGACCAAGGGGCCGCTCGTCGCGCATGAGACGCGCCTTATTCTTGCTGCAAGCACCCGCTAGGACTCTGTGTCTAGTCACGGGCCCAGAGACCTGGTCCACTGCAGGCGGCGGTACAAATGGTCCCCCGGGGCCAATACCATTATACTCCTATACCACCAAGACAAGACCCTTTGGTGTCGAACACAGAAGTGGGCCCCTCGAATAGATGCCGCGGGAGAGCCTGGCAGTAGTCAAAGGTGGGCCGTGGCCCCATACGTGGAGGGTTGGACCCCTGTCGTGGACGATCCCCTCGCGGATCAACTATCTTTGTTTGAATAGATAGTGTCCCGCGGCATTGTATTGAATCGAAAAGGGCCCTTGGCGCCGTGGCCTTGGCCTGCGGAGCCTGTGGAAATGCAGAAACCCCCCCACCACGGCGGCCGCACTTCTGGGCGTCGAACTGCAGCCCCCGATACGTCGATCTAACGTCGTTTTCTGTCCGCCTACAGTATGCCTAGGTGGGAAGGGGGGTTTCCGCGTTTCCGCAGCCTGCTAGTATCCTTACGATCACCCATGCACCACTAGGATCACCCTTGGAAGGCCCTCCCCCCAAGGTGCCGCAATCCTCATCTTGCCGTCCCACAAATTTGTGGATGATGGCAAAAGGTAGCAGGCATGGACCCAACGAGCCCCAGCTGACGACTAAACCATATTGTCCAACCTGCCGATCCGGTGACGTGTTCTTTATGTCCAGAACCAACGATTACCGGTGCAAGCGATGCGGGGCCACGACCCCGAGGGGCAAGATAGTGTTGGGCCCGACGCAAATGGCGCTTCTGTCCAATTGAAAGCGGACCGCGGGCAGAGCGGCCCACTCGACTTCTGGAACTGCAAAAGACCAAACTTTACTCGGTCACTCACCTATTCGTGTGGTCTCCCCAAGGGTGGGGCCAAGGTCAGGAGCCATGAAGCCGGGACCAGCCCCTTCCAGGATCGCCTGTCTGGCGTACATGGGTGCGCAAGGCTGTTTGGGCCCAAGGGTGTTAGCAAGGTCAGTCGGTTCGGAAACCACAAGAAGACGGCAGAGCCATAAGGGTGGCTTAGTAACCCTTCCGATTTTTTCCAAAAATAAAGCCAATTCAAATTCGGTCAGCCCCATAACGTTAGGGGGGATAGTAATACAGAGTACCAAGATGGATCCCAAAGATCTGCTGGTTCTAGCAGGAATCTTTATGGACGTTTACATGTGTAATTGGTACAATCATGACAATCGATAGCACGACTTCTGGTTCCAAGAACAAGCCACCTTGTTACAGATGTAATGATTGGAACTGGAGAGTTGAGGAAAAGCATGAGGTCAGTGAACATCTAATGTATTGCGACAAGTGCTGGCAAGAGGTCAAGGCTTACCTACATAAAATGTCTTGACAAGCCCTTAACAACAAAATCTATGCTATTAAAGGTCCCTGATACCTTGCTTAAGTAGAAGCATTACGTGATCAAGTCTAACATGCCAACGTACATGATCCAGGGTGCATACGGTCCAGAAGGATTGGCAGCTATAATCAAGAATCCTCAGAATAGAATTCAAGCAGTCAAGCCTGCAATAGAAAAATTGGGTGGCAAGCTGAAAGACGCTTATTTCTCCTTTGGTGAATACGATTTTGTCATCATAGCAGAAATGCCGGACAACGTGAGCGCCGTGGCGATATCCCTAGCTTTTGGTGCAGGAGGTGCACTCAAATCGACAAAGACAACGCCTCTCCTGAGTGCCACCGAAACAATGGAAGCAATGAAGAAAGCATCTACAACAGGATACAAACCTCCAACTACATAGCTGCTAAATGCAGATCCTTGGAGAAATTGAAGTATATAGCATTGCTCAAGTTAACCCTTAATACCCGTCTTCATGCCATCAGCATGTATGGATACCCAGCTATTCGGTGTCTTTGCGACCCATCGCCCTGAATCGTGTCCCCTGAACAACAAGCAGAGTAAAGCTGCGATGATAAGAATTGACGACAAGATCAAAACCCTCATTGAAAGATTCCACGTCAAGAGGATCATTGGATTCTACATGTCGGTCCTGGAACACCAATGGGTAATAATAGTAGAGGCTGAAAGCGCTCATGAGCTGGAATCTATGTGCATTGAAGCTGGTATTTCTGCATTCAATACTGTCAAGATAGTACCGCTCAATAATTTCGACGTGGTAATGGAAAGAATTCGAAGATAAAATGTCGTATAATGTCCCAAGATGGGCATCGACAAGTAAGCTAAAGCTTGATCCTTGGATGTTGCGTCTAGAAATCTGCTCGGACATTTATTAATTAATATGCGCAAAGGCCACCAGGATTGGCAGTGAACGCGGTAGTGCTTCTGCTGTACAGGAACCTGGTCGCCTCCGTGGACAAGGTGTTCCTGGTGTGGCAGGTCCTCTTTCCCATAGTCTACATCTTTATCGCAGGCTACTCCTATTCTGCCCTCATTGGCGGGCAGGGCGTCCCGGTAGGCGCCGCGAGCGTCACGTACCCGGCGTACCTAGCGGCAGGCATGATCGGCTTTAACGTGATGAACAGCAGTACGATTTCCGGCAGCATAATATGGAACGACAAGCGGAACGGCATGTTCCAGCAGATACTGGTGATGCCGTTTGCGAGGATGGAGTACATCGCCGGCAACATCCTCACCATAATGTTCATGGGGCTTGCAAGCGCCGCCCTCATATTCGTGGCAGGCGCCCCGGTGCTTGCAGGGAGCGCCGAGCCGACGCTCGTCGGGTCGCTATACGTGCTCTACGCCCTGATAACCGGCGCGATATTTTTCGGCTCTATCGCGGTAATAATATCGACGAGGCTGAGGAGCAGCGAGGGCTTCAACGTAATAGTCAACAGCGTGTTCCTTTTCTTTTCGTTCGTCAGCACCGCGTTCTATCCTGTACAGGGGGTGCCCGGGGCGCTGGGCGCCGCGTTCTACGCCAACCCGCTGACCTACATCGTCGACGTGACAAGGGCAGGGATCTTTAACCAGATCGACTTTTTCGTTAACGTCGAAGTCGGGGTCATCGCCGCGTTTACCGTGGCGGCGTTCCTGCTCGCCACCCTTTCAATGATGAGGATGAGGATCTAGACCTGATTGCCGATTACCGTGAGGAAGACTTCCTCCAGTGTCGGCGGGTTAACAGAAACGCTTTCTATCTGGACTGAATTCTTTGACAGCGACTCGATTATCTTGACAAGCATGTCCTGCGCGTCTGCCGAGCTTATCCTCACCGTGTCTTCCGCGGGCGTTTCAATTGTAGAGCCGCCGGCTATGGGCCGTATCATGTGCATGACAGACTGCGCGGTGTAATCCTTTAGCTTTATTTCCACGGCCTTGACGCCGCCGTATCTCTGCTTCAGGCCGGCCGACGTGTCCGTCGCGATTATCCTGCCGTGGTTGATGATGGCAATCTCGTCGCACAGGTATTCCGCCTCCTCCATGATGTGCGTGGTGAAAAACACGGTCAGCCCGCCCTGCACGCGCTTTTTGACATAATCCAATAGTATGCGCCGCGCAGAGGGGTCAAGCCCACTCGTCGGCTCGTCGAGGAAGAGCAGATCCATGTCGTGCATGAACTCGCGCGCCACCTGCACGCGCCTCCGCTGGCCTATCGACAGCTCGTCGTTTTTCATGCCCTTGAAGGAAGCGAGGTCGAACTTTTCCATCAGCTCCCTTGCCCTGTCCCGCCTCCTTTCTCCCGGCACGCCCCACATCATGCCGTACAGCTCCAGCGCCCGCTCTACTTTCAGGTTCGCCTCAAAGCTCGGCTCCTGCAGCACGACCCCGATCCTCTTCTTGATCTCCCGCTGGTGCTTCACGATCTCTTTGCCAAACATGCTGACGGTGCCCGACGTCGGGTGGACAAGCGTAGTGAGAACTCGGATGGTGGTGGTCTTGCCGGCGCCGTTTGGGCCAAGGAAGCCAAACACCTTCCCATACTCTACGTCAAAGCACACGCCGTCGACTGCGTGCACCTGCCCGTAGCTCTTGCGCAGGTCGGAAACGTGGATGCAGGACTCCATAGGCGCATAGTCAGAACTGCACCTATTTTATTCTACGGAAGAGGCGGCCCTAGAGACCACCTCTGAGAGCGCAGGGTGGATGTGTACAGTAGTTGCGATGCTGCCAATGCCGGCTCCAAGCTTCATCGCCACCAGCGCTTCATGTATCAGGATTGACGCGTTGCTGCCTATGATGTGGCAGCCGAGTATCCTGCCTTCCTTTGACACGAGGAACTTTGCAAAGCCGTCTCTTTCTTCGATTGCCTCGCCCATCGCAGTCTTGATGTACGGGTAGACTGCCCTGGAATATGCCGTATTGTTCTTCTTCAATTCCTGTTCCGTGTACCCAGCGCCGGCTATCTGCGGCGAGCTGAAAATCGCGTGTGGCATGGCGGTGTAGTCCACCGGAATTTTTTTGCCATGCACGAGGTTGTGATACGCGTACTGCGCTTCGTGGTTGGCGGCGTGCTTGAACAGGTAGCGCCCCGCCGCGTCGCCGAGGGCAAATATCCCCATGACGTTTGTCTCAAGGTATTCATCCACCTTGACGAATCCCCTGCCGTCTGTTTTCACGCCTGTCTTTGGCAGGTCAAGCAAGTCGGAATTTGGCGTTCTGCCTGTCGCTACCAGCAGCTGGTCAGAGTCGACTTTAATTTTTTCACCTGAAGAGTTGTTCGCATTGACACGGAATATGGCATTGTCCTTGCTTACCGATTCGACGTTATAGCCTAGGTAGACGTTATATTTCTTGGAAAATAATTCAGTGAACTTTGCCGCGACTTCTTCGTCTTCATTTGGCACCAGCACGCCCCGGCGTTGTATGATGCTTATTTTTGTCCCAAGTGAGCCGAAAAAGTGCGCAAGCTCTGCCGCGATGTACCCGCCGCCGATTATCGTGAGCGCGCGCGGCTGCTTTTTCAGCCTCAGCGCCTCGTCGCTTGTCAAAAAGCCGATCCCTTCTTCAAGCCCTTTTATGTTGGGGATCGCCGGGCGCGTCCCCGATGCTATCAGTATTTTGTCAGCCTTGATCGTCTCGTTCCCTACGGAGAGGGTCTTTTCGCCAACAAACCGGCACTCATGCTGAAAGAGTTTTGGGTTGTCGGTTTCAGAGAACCCCTGCCTGATCCCGTCCGAGTCAGAGTCGACTATTCTATTTGTCCTGCTGACGATCTTTTCAAAATCTATCGAAAACCCGCCGACGTTGATGCCAAATTGCTTTGCGGTATTGATCGTCTCGGCGACGTCGGCGCTGTGTATCAGCAGCTTTGAAGGGATGCAGCCCCGGTTAAGGCACGTGCCTCCCATCCTGCCCTTTTCAATAATTGCGACGCGCATGCCATGCTGCGCCGCCGCGTTTGCCACGTCAAGGCCCGAGCCGCTTCCAATGACTATCAGGTTGAATTCCTGCACATCCTATTATCGGGCATATTTTAGATAAACGTGACGCTCTCTCTCAAGATATATTAGCAAGTAGTTGGTAATGTTTTTTTCATATCTGGAGGTCTGGTGAAAAAGCTTGTCGTCGCCACCGTCGCACGATTTCAAGGGCATGCTGGAAATCATGCTCAGGCAAAAGCCCGAGCTTACCCCCGAGCAGATAAGGGACATGATCGACGAAAAAAAGCGCAAGGTGGGCGCGGGCTACCTTACCGACCAGGGCGCGCTCTTTCTCGTCGCGGCCGACCTCGGCATATCGTTTGACAGCATGCCAAAGGCACAGGCAGGGTTGAAGGACATTTACGTCGGGGCAAAAGAGGTGACCGTCGTCGGCAGGATAATGAACGTCTACCCCATCCACACGTATACAAAGAGGGAGAGCAACGAGCAGGCGGCCACGCGTACCATAGTCGTCTATGACAAGGACGCAAGGGTGAAAGTGAAATTATGGGACAAGCACGTCAGGATACCGGACGAGATGGGCCTGCAGGCCGGCGACATCATCAAGATAATCAAGGGCTACGTGAGGGCGGGGCTTGACGGCAAGCCGGTCATCAACCTCGGCAGCTACAGCGCGATAGAGACCGTGCGCGACGACGCGGCGATCCCGAGTATCGATTCGCTGGTCTCCACGATTGACGCTGTGAGCGGGCTGCAGGACAGCGCCGTCATCACCGGCACGATAAGCGCCAACCCCCGCGTCAGCGAATTTGTCAACGCAAGGGGCGAGGCGAGCAAGTCGCTCCAGCTGCAGGTGTCAGACGACGCGGGCACCAGGACACTCCGCGCGGTAATCTGGAACGTCGACGAGTCCAGGCTGCCAAAGGTATTCAAAACCGGCGCCAAGGTGCGCATGATCGGAGTCAGGATAAAGCAGGGCAACCCCCAGTACGGCAACGGCGACTTTGAGATCCACGGCGACGAAGGCACGATACTGCAGTTCTCCGGCTCGCAGGAAGACGTCGAGGTCATGCCGCTAAGGGTGATATCTGTCGGTGAGGAAACGGGCAGGGGGAGCTTTCTCTGTCTTGCAGCTGACAGGGCCGGCAGGGCGCTTGTGCTGACAGTCGACAACTCGCTTGCCAGCTCGGATCAATTGAGCGCCGGCGCCATGATCGAGTGCGTTCCTTCCAGGATATTTGGCAGCTCTGTCGTGCTTTCAAAGGACGACTCGTACATCAGGATGACTGACGACGACGCGTCTTTTCCAAAACTGGCAAAGTTTGAAAAAAAGATCAAGGACATCCAGGTGTCGCAGGACCCGTGCATCATTGAAGCCATTGTATTGCAGGCGCCCGAGACCGCGGACGTGAACACAAAAACGGGCGAGACGGTCCCGGTGACCTCCACGCTCCTGGGCGACGACACGGGCGAGATAAGGCTGGTCGGCTGGCGCAACCAGAGCGCCGGCGTCAACAAGCTGAACGTGGGCGACAGAGTGAGGCTCGCCGGCGTCACGGCAGGTGCGGGCCGCGAAGGCAAGGCAGAGCTGACGCTCAGGCCATATTCTTCCGTGACAAAGCTAAGATAATTAAGCATCAGGCAGTTGTTTTTCTGTTGGCGAGATCACCAGCCGCGCGCATCGCAAAGCAGGCAAACGAGCTCAAGGCAATGGCCCGCAGCCACTCTGCAAGGACCGACGAGAATTTCAAGGTCGGAGTCGAAATTGAAATATGCCTTATTGACGCCAAGGGCAAGCCCGTCAACGCCAGGCCGGCGATAGAGCGCCTGCGCAAGTACCACGACATCGACTACGAGTACGGCAAGTGCCAGCTTGAATACAAGACCGAGCCCGTGTCGTTTGACCGGCTCATCAGGCTGAATTCGCAGTTTGAGGAATTCATAGAGCACCTCGACATAGTCGTCAACAAGGTTTACCGGCGCGACGTCTTTCCCGTGTTTCTGGGCGCAAACCCGTCGCCCCGCGTACTGAAAAGCGGCCTCATCACGAAAAAGCCGCGCTATATGCAGCTGGCAAAGTGGCAGAAAAAGATCCCGGACGTCGAAATCGACGGCCAGAAGATCAAGGCGCTGCATGCCGCAGCCGCCATACAGGGCTTCCACCTCCACCTGCAGGGCAAGAACCCCAACTTTACCGCCCAGATGTTCAACCACATTCTGAATTTGATTCCTGCGGCGATACTGCTCGGCGCAAACAGCAGGCTCTTTGCCGGCAGGGTGTTTTCACTCCACGAGCCCCGGATCTACCTTTACGACCAGACGGAGCAACAGAACTCGGGGTTCCCCGGAATCTCGAAGTATCTTGGCGGAGTCGAGGACTATATCGACTACATCGTTTCAAGAAGGCCGGTGATCGCAAAGGACTATTTTGGAATGGTAAAGGAGCGGCACGACGATGCCCGCATACGGCTCAACACCGGCTTTTATCGGGTTGAGACGAGGGTCATGTCGGTCCAGCCGACTCCAAAGACAATGATGGCGCTGATAGAGTTTTTCGCCGGCTACCTGCACAGGGCTATCCACGAGGAAAGGGCTCTGCGGCCTCTGGCGTCGGTAAGGGAGGAGCGGCACGCGGTGGTGAGGTACGGCTTTAACGCAAAGACGCACTTTAACGTCATTGAAACCGTCAGGAGCCAGCTTGACTATGCGCGCAAGGGGCTCGCAGACCTCGGGACAAAGCCGGACTTTTTGAACATACTTGAGAAAAGGCTTGAAAACAGGACCACCGCCGGCGAGTACGTCGTCAAGCTGTGGCAGTCAAAACTCCATGTTTCTGCCGAGCACGCCCTGCAGGAAGTCGTCGCGGACGTCTGGCAGAGGACAAAGAGCAACCAGCCCATTGCATAGACGTTACATGCATAACGCTCAAGTAATGCTCCATTATTGTAGTTAGCGCATGGGCGAGTTGGCGCCAGTTGCAGTTGGACTGGCAGTCGGAATAGCCTTCGTGCTGCTGTTTTCAACTTCACTTGATCAGGCCCAGACTTTTCCCATCGATTCTTCCTCCGGCGAGCCAAAGCCCGGGCAATTCAGGGAAGCCGCGATCAAGATAGCACTCCAGAACTCTACATTTCAAGGAGTTTAGAGGAAGGGAAATGGTGATAGCAGGCTACAGGGACTGGGGCGTATCGCACATGTATTATGACTGCCCCATCGATTACTGTGCACACATTAGTTTTGCAGACACGTCTGACCCAAAGATGTCGCTGGTTTCTGTTCTGGTAAATATGCAATCAAACAAAGTAGTTGGAATCAGGGCCGCCCGTGACTTTTTAGTTGCAAAGACAAACGATGTCGAAGAGGTAAAGTCCTTTCTTTCCAGATATCCAGATGCAAATGTGAGGATCAACCCGGGTCCAGGCTATTCTGAAGTCATCTATGAAGCCGAAACAACCACAAAAACTCTGTCGCTGGTGGTAAGAACGACCCCGATCGGCGAGCCCACAGGATTGCATGCAGAATGTTTTGGTGGGGACGAAATAATCAGAGTGTCTGACAATGTTGCAGGTTTTATCGAAACAACTGACTGTTTAGATTAGTCTGCCCAGAAGCCGCGGGTAATCACGTACTGCCTTTCCGCTTCGTAGATGCTCTTGTACACCTGCTCCTCGTCGATATAGTTGCGCAGTATCCTTGCGGCAGTGTCGGCCCCGACCCCGTGGCCTGCCAGCACGACGACGGCTTTCTTGCCAAAGTTGTTGACAAGCGACGCCACCTTCCACGCCCGCTCGAACTTGTGGTTCTGCTCCGGCGTCAGCTTGTCCCCTGCGAGCCTCGTCCTGATCACCTTTGACATCTCGTAGTCTGACCAGAATGTCGCAGTGACGAGGCGCGACCTGCAATGCGGGCACGACAGCTCCTCCGGCACGTCCTTTGTCTCCATCACCCGCTCCCACTTGCCGCAGCGGATGCACACCAGCCGGTGCTTTGTCTTTTGCAGCCGCTCCTTTACCAGCTCGATCACCCCCTTTTCGACGCTGAGCGGCATCGCGCCGGCCATCTTGCCAGAATGCTCTATTATCGTCTTTGCAAGGTCTGAAAATTCGCTCACCTCCAGCCAGTGGACCTTGATCTTTTTCTGTTTGACGTCGTCTAGCACCTTCTGCGTCTGCCGCATGTCGTACTTGTCGTGCACCAGCTCGCGTATCGACTCGGCGCTCACCGGCGTTTTCGAATACCGGTCATAGATCATGCGGGCGACTTTTTTGTCGTACACCGCCTCCCTGCTCACCATGCCAAAGCGCTTTGCAACCGTCCACACTTTCCAGTTGATGTTGTGCGTGCCCGTCAGCGCGGCAATTACCACCGGCTCCAGGTCGTAGACGTCACTCAGTGCAGCTTCGAGCCTGCCCTGCACGATCCTCGCGCTCGAGGTGAACATTATCCGGTAGGCGTCCGACCTCGACTCGACGATGTAGCCGAGCTGCGACGACAGGATGGTGGACAGCAGCGACGCGATGGTGTTGTTCACCTTTGAGCCAAAGACAGAGTGCATGACGATCATGTTGCGCGCAATGTAGCTTTCGACGACAATGTTCTTGGAGTCAGGAATTATCTTGAGCGCCTTTTTCGTGTCGTCCATTATCGGAGTCGACAGCTTGGCCCGGCCGCTGGCGGCTAAGCCGCGTATTTCGCCCACTTCTTCCGCAGTCTTGTAGTCGACGGGTATCATTTCTCCGACCCAGTAGGGGATGTTGATCGCGGCCCCGTGCAGGGGTTCGACATTGACGACCAGCCGGCCCTCGTCGACAGCCAGCACGCGCCACTGCGAGCCCTTTAGCACAAAGACGTTGCCCTTTTCGCCATAGTCGCCCACGAACTGCTGGTCAAGCGTGCCTATCCTGCGCTTGCTGATCGAGTCAATGACTTCGAACTTTAGCACGTGTGGTATCATTGAGAGGTTCTCGAAATAATACTTGTACGCCTTTATCCTGCGCGCATAGCTGCGGTTTTCGCGATCGTATCTTATCACATTGTGGCTGGCCAGTATATCGAGGCAGCTTTCCACGTCAAAGAGGCTGACGTTCCGAAACGGGTGCGCCCGCGTCATCAGGTCGTACGCATATTCTACCTTTATCGGGTCGCGGGTCTGCATCGCCAACCCTACTAGATGGTGGGCCATCACGTCGAGCGCGCCTTCGTGCATCTTTTGCTCCTCTATCGAGCCCTTTTGCATGCGCCGGATTATCGCAAGTGCCTCTATCTCGTCGTCAGGGTTGTTTGTCACCACCAGCCCCTTGGCAAAGCTCTTCCGGCTGTGCCTGCTCCGGCCAATCCTCTGCATCAATTTTGATACCTGCCTAGGCGAGCCATAATGAATGACGAGATCGACAGAGCCTATGTCAAGGCCGAGCTCGAGCGAGCTCGTGCAGACTACGATGCCGGCCTCGCCCGACCTCAACGTGTGCTCGGTCTCTTCGCGCATCTCCTTTGAAAGCGAGCCGTGGTGGACGTCCACCTTGATTTCGCCCTGGTTCTTCATGATGGTGCCCAGGTACTCGGCCTCGTCCCTTGTGTTTGTGAAAAGCAGGATCGAGCCTTCGACCTTTTCCTTCTTTACATACTCGAGGATAAAGTGCGCGACGTTGTTGAGTGAGCCCTTGACGAACCTGACGTCGATGTCATAGCCGCGACTTGCAGTGTCCACCAGCACTGCGTGTCGCCTGCCTGTGCCGGAAACAAACTGCGCGGCCTGCTTCAGGTTGCCGACCGTGGCAGAGAGCCCTATTCTTGAAACGTGTTGCGACGATGTGGCCTGCAGCCGCTCAAGGCTCACTGAAAGGTGGCTGCCGCGCTCGTTTGCCACCAATTCATGCACTTCGTCGACAATGACCCACTGCAGCCCTTTCAAAGCGGCGAGCATCTTCTCACTCGTCAGGATCACTCCGAGCGACTCGGGCGTAGTTATCAGCACATCAGGCGGGTTTTCGACTATTTTTTTCCTCGCCGCAACCGTGGTGTCGCCGTGGCGGATTTCAACCCGCAGGCCCTCCGACTCTGCATAGCGCACGACGCGCCTGAGGACATCGTTGTTTAGGGCGCGCAACGGAGTGATGTACATCGCCCTTATCATCTTGGCCTCGCTCTTTTGGCTGGCAAGCATCGTGAAAACCGGGAGCACCGCTGCCTCGGTCTTCCCAGAGCCCGTAGGCGCGACTAGCAGGCAGTTTACCTTCCTTGCAATCACTGGCAATGTTTTTCGCTGTATTGTTGTTAAAGATGTAAAGCCTTCTTTGCGGAACTTTTCGATGACGAGCTGCTCTTGCAGGTGGTCACTTTTCAGTGTCTGCAGCTGCTCCGGAGTGCTGCGGTTCTCGTTTTTGTTTTTGGCTTGATCTTTCATAAACCATTACTGCAAACAGGCCGGCGATGAACAACCCGACAGCGACCAGCGCGTACGAGTCAAAGTTTGCAATTTCTCCTGCCATCGCCAGTTATCCATTGTACGTTCAATAAATATATACCGTTCCGTTAAACAGACCGAGAATAGATTTTCCGTCTGTAATCGCTCGTCTTATCCTGCGTAAGACGGAGATTTAAGTTCTGCTGCTTTTATTGGTTGCTGCTAGAGCTTTGTTGCTGCAAAGATTTTTCATATTCTCTGGCATTGTGTTCAATTTGCCGCTTTCGGATTGCTTGAAGCTTCAGATATTCTCTGTTGCCTTTGGTTGTCAAGGAGTAGAAGATGAAGGAGGGTGGGTCATTTCTATATGTAACAGGGTCAACATCTTTGGGCTTGTCTATATTCACCCATCCCCTCAATTTCATGTAGTTACAAACCTTCATGATGTCTCCAGTGCTCCAGCATACGTGCTCTCTGATGTCTCTGGCAGATACCATTTCACTATTGTTCTTGCCCAATTCTCCAATCAATCTTAATGCTGAGCCATAACCCTTGTGTGGATGACACTCTTCCCAGCTGTGCTTTCGTGCATATATTTCCGCATACAGATACAAGACTGCATTGCGAGTGGGTGGGAATGACATGAATGCCACAGTCAAGATGCCACCCCAGAATGCAGCAGCAATTTGACTAATGCTCGTCACTTCACTCCAGAATCCATCGAATGACCTAACGTTCCCGAACATCAATTGAGATTGGATGACTTGACTTATAAAATTGATGTTCTAGTTCTAAATGTATCTTTTGCATAGCCAGCTTTTCCAAAAATCCTTCCTCTTTGGTCTTTCTGCTTTTGGTTGTGGGATGGCATTGCCTGTATTATTGATTTCAATACTCATTTCATGCGTTTTCACAAAAAAGTGCATGTAACTAATAATGATTAGCACTGAACCAAATCCATAGGCAATTAGAGAAGCGAAGGTAATGGACATTGTTACGATGTGGATTCCGAGACCACCACTCACCAATACCGCACCCAAAGTGATTAGTGCGCTTGTGAGAGTCTGTATTCGAGCGAGTTTGATATTATCCAACCGTTCTTGATTACTGTTCAAGTGCTAAACTTTTAGCTGTGTTGGCTCAGATTAACGGTTGTATGTCAAGATTCTGCACTGAATGTGCATGAGAGCTTTTCGTGCAGAGTTGCGTTGTTAGGGTTGTGACATACTTCCCTATATCTAGACACGATGGTTAGCATCCTCTGTGGTCAGCAAT
>Ga0299913_10001580_pt1 | contig 17046 bp, 22 predicted proteins | sample RVTome_9_FD_201360 | JGI IMG/M metagenome (GOLD analysis project Ga0299913, IMG submission 201360) | Soil microbial communities from uranium-contaminated site in the Upper Colorado River Basin, Wyoming, United States - RVT155D38 (version 2) ... | reverse complement strand
TGGGCGTTCAACGACTGGGGACGGTTCCTACCCGAGCACACCACCACCGCGTCGCTGCTGGACCGGCTGCTGCACCACGCCGTCATCATCGTCACCGACGGCGATTCGTATCGCATGCGCACCAGAAAAGGAGGACCTACACCATGACCTCGACCCGGCCGGGGGTGGGGAATTTCACCTGGCCACAGATGGGGAATTTCAACTGGCCATGGACAAACGGCGGAGGCAGGGTGGATTCCAAGCCACTGCGGGTGAATGAGGGAATGCGGCGGCATTCGAGGCCGTCGAGCCGGTGAGATCGCCGCGATGCGCGTCTTTGCTTTCTTACGTCCGGTACCAAACGCGGCTCTACGATCTGTGGCGCGCATCCCGCCTGCGTTCATCCGCCAGCCGCTTGGACAGCTGTCGGCCGGAGATCGCGGCAGCCACTGCGCCCACGACCACAGCTCCGGCGAGTGCCAGGCTCGGCCCCAGCGGGGGCTCCAGGACAAGCGCGATGACGCGGCTGCCAACCAGCCAGACGACCATGACGCTCAAGAGTCCGATGCCGACACCGGTGGCCCACGCGGCAACACTGTCCGGGCTCACTCCGGCGCGAATGAGAGGAAGACCGGCGGGAAGGCCCCGATCGCTCCCAGGAGTCCAAGGATCAGCGACACGGTGAACCAGGCTTTGAGATTCACGTCCTTGCCCCGCAATGCAACCGCAAGGATGATCCAGCTCACCGCCCACACGATCACCGCAACGGTCGTCTTTCCGGCCAGGGGCCCCACCCCCTGGCCGAACTCCCACCACTCCAGGAAATCGTGGATCGGCACCGAGACCTCAGACAGGACGATCAACGCACCCAAGACAGAGATTCCGATTCCCGCCGCGAGCATGGCGGCAGCTGCGGGGCCGTCAGGCCTGGCCGGCAGGTCCAGCTCGGCGAGCTCGGGCACCCGTTGGTCGTCACTGTGTGTTACCGAGTGAGACATTGCTTCCCCTAGGCGATCGGGGCGACCTTGTTCAGGAAGGCGCCGAAGACTCCTCCCACGACTGCGGCCGCGAACGCTCCGACGAACATGACGATGGTCACGGCCCGCAGCCATGGCTGGGCGATAAGCCGCGGCCCGTAGTAGGTCACCACGAATGCCGCGGCCGTGGCCAGGAGCGGCGCCGCCCAGCTGATGTGCTCCTTCCACTCCATCCCGAACGAGTGCCACTGCGCGGTGCTCCCTGAGACGTCTGACAGGAGGAAGTCCCGCGGGGAGCACGTGTCCGAGGGGAGCATGGCGCCCGCACAGCCAGCGAACTCATCGCCTCCCGACTCCGCCAACGCCTCCCGATACCAGGGGTACACGATCCAGGTACCGCTGATCACGGTGAGCCAGGCGACCACGGCCATGAGCCATGTTCCCACGTACAGGCGGCGCATCCGTTCCCGTATCCCCGCGGGCGTGATGAATCCGGGTCGGAGGCTCCACAGGCCTGCCAGCCCGCCCGCGAAAGCCAACAGGAACACTGTTCCGAAGACCAGCCCGTGGACGACCGTCCACGCTTCTCGGTATGAGAGTTCCACTGGTATCGCCTCCGCCGCTCGACACGTCACACACGGTCGGTCCGACGGCAAGGCCACCTCGTCAGACAACGCCGAGCTGACTAGGCCTTTGTCCACGACGCCTCCACGGAGCCGCAGATCACTACGAATCATGCCGGACAGACGCGGAGAACTCAAGGCGCTGCCCTTCGAGTCCTACCACGAGCTGGAATGTATCGACGTCCGTATCTCACGGTCGATAGCGCCCGTGACGCTGGGCTGGCGACGGGCAGTGGCATGACTGGCGCGACGCCTCCCCAGCTCAGCATCTGGCGACGAAGAGACCCACTGTCAGCTGCAGCTCCCGGTGCACGGTCGCTCAGCTCGGGCCCAGATCCGGATGAACCGCTTGCAGGGCGCACGCGTAGTACGCAGGAAAGGCAGTGCAAGGAAGAAACGAAGGGAAGCTCATGCGCCGATTCGCCCTCGTGCTTGTGATCGTGGTGTTCGTCCTCAGTCTCGCGGTGCCCGCACTCGCGCACAGCGCACCACCGTGCAACGACACCGACATGGACGGGCAACCGAGTGGCCAGGAATACGCCGAGCACCACATCGTCCCGCTGGCGCAGGCCGGCGACCTCGGTGCTGGCGGTCACATCCCGGGAACGCACCACGGGTTCAGTCTCTGTGACCCGTCCGGAACGTAGCGCGAGCCGCTGCAAGCGCTGCGCCACGCGGACGCTGGCCGACGGTTCGTTCTACGGAAAGTCTCGTTGGTCGCGCTAACCCAAGGCTCCCCTCAGGTGACGTCGCCAGAGGAAGGTTGCCGTCTGCTTGACGAAGGGCTGATCGTGGTGGCCGACTCAAGTCCGGCCGGCTGCATGAGGCGGTTCGGGAGCCGACCGAACGCCGTCAGCCGCCGACGACCGGCCCGCTCTCGCGCGTCCAGGCGGCGAGGTTGGCGAGTCGTTGGGGTGCAACCTCGCGGGCGAACTCGCAGTCGGGCGGGTCACCGCACCCGGGGTTGCCGTCTCGTGCGTGGAAGTTGGACAGGCAGGTCGGACAGCGGACGTCCAACTCCTCCGGCAGGTACGGGCACTCGTAGTAGTGGCAGCCCCGCTGTCCCTCGCCGGTGGCGAAGTCGTAGCTACACTGCGGGCACTGCCGGAACGATGCAGCCCGCGCCTCCGTGGTCTGTCTTGGCCGACGGAACCGCATCATCATCACTCCGGTCCGCGAGAGTGCCCCCCGAGTATCCTCGCTCCGCCTCCAGACAATCGAGGCCGGACGACCCCCTGGCCACGGGACCATCAGCCGACCGGCCGCCCATGGTGTCTGCCCACCACGTGCAACCGGTGAACGTACCTTCCTCCGCGTGCACGTCCGTCGGTCGACCACTTCGGACATTCGGACGACCCAGGTCAAGGCCTCCGCGGGGGTCGCGCTGAGGGATGTCTGTCCAAGGCCCACGATCGCCGGTGCGGTCGTCACGGCCGCGCCACGCCCGAGCGGCCGATCTTGACGAACCTTGAGTGCCCGCCGCCCGGTTGCTTGAGGTGGCTGCCGTAGGTTTCGAGCCGCATCCGCACCACGGACGCGGTCCTTGACCGAACGTGACCCTGCCGGGGGCGTGGCCTGGGTGGGAGGTGATGGCCGTGCAGACGCAGCCAATCATCGGTAGTCGCTCTGCCAGCGGCACCACGCGCGCTTCTGGTCGCCAGCATGCCCGGACGCCGCACGGCTCGTGGATGGACAGCGAGCCGGTTCGCGGCAGCACTCCGGACCCCAGGTTGTTGGGTCTGTCGGGCTTGGAGGCCATGCGGGCGGCGTGGGGTCGGCGCGTCCCCGCCCCGCCGATCCACTACCTGCTCGGCCTTCGGCCCGTGATCGTCGGGCCCGCTGGGGTCACGTTCGCCATGCCGGCCAGCCCACAGCTGCGCTCCGACGCCGGGGTGTTCCACGCCGGCACGTCGGCGTTGGTGGCGGATGCGGCCCTGGCCGGCGCGGTGCAGGTCACGCTGCCGGCCGGCGCGGTGGTCGCGACGTCGGACGTGTCGGTGAACTTCCTGCGCCCGGTTGATGTCGACAGCGGCCAGCTGATCGCGCGTGCCCGCCCGGTCGACGTCGGCGACTCGTCGGGGCTGGCCGAGTGCACCGTCGAGGACGGCCGCGGTCGCCTGATCGCCCACGCGACCACACGGTGTTACGTCATCCGCATGGACACGCCGGCGGCGTCGCAGCAGCTGCCCGAGCTGCCCGACGTCAGCTACGACACGCCCCACCCTTACGAGCGGCCCGCGCCGCCACCGATGGCGGGCATGTGGGCGGAGCGGTCGTTCATCGAGGTCGTGGCCGCCAAGCGGCGCGGCGAGCTGCCGCTCGCGCCGTGTTCGCAGCTGCTGGGCTGCAACGACCCGACCGCGCGGGACGGCGTCGCCGCGCTGTCGCTGCGGGCGACGCGGTGGCTGGCGAGTCCCGCGGGGACGGTGTACGGCGGCGTGCTCGCGTTTCTCGCCGATATCGTGCTGACCGGAGCGGTCAGCACAACAGTACCGCATGGGACGATCTGCTCGCCGCTGGATCTCAAGGTCCAGTTCGTGCGCCCGGTATGGCCCGACGGTCACCGGCTGCGCGCCACCGCGACGGTAGCGCATCGCGGACGCAGGTTCGCGACGGCGCACGCCGAGGTCGTCGGTGAGGACGGCAAGCCCGTGGCGTTGGCGATGTCGTCGGTGGTGATCGTCGAGGGGCGGTCGTGGGCCTCGCTGGTCGTCGCCGACCACGCACCCGGCGACGAGGCCTGGTCCGAGCCGAGCACGGGACAGGGAGAAGCGAAATGAACGTGTTGATTGTGACCTTCCGCCTCGACGGCATGTCTGTAGCCGAGTACTCCCGGGCCTGCGAGGAGTCTGCGCCGCTGTTCACCGCGGTGCCCGGACTGGTCGCGAAGGTGTGGCTGGCGGATCCCGCGACGAACGCCTACGGCGGCGTGTACCTGTTCACGAGCTCCGACGCCGTCGCTGCGTACCTCGCCTCGGATCTGTTCCACCGGCTCGCCGAAACCCCCGGCCTAGGCGGCGTCACGGTTGACGACTTCGGCGTGCTGGAGCGTCCGACGAGCGTGACCGGCCGAGCGATTAAGGTCGCGGCATGACGGGCAGCTAGGCGGACCGATCGCTCACCCACTCGGTTGACTGGAAGGAGCGGAACGTTGGTGGGTGTTCGTGATGGTCCCACGACGACGGGTGCGCAGCGGCGGCCGTTGGGCGTCGGCGCGTCGCACGCCGACGTCATTGTCATCGGATCGGGCTTCGGCGGTGCCGTGTCCGCGGCGCGGTTGGCCGAGCATGGCCTGAGGGTGTTGTTGCTCGAGCGTGGCCCGTGGTGGGGAGACACATCGGCAGCCCCGGGCGGCCGGCGGCGGCCCTTCCCGCGCGGACTGTGGGGTCTGCGCAACGCGGTGCGTGACGTGCGCTCCGCGCGCGGCAAGCGGGGCCGCTGTGTCGTGTTCAACCGCGGCGGCCTGTTGGCGATCCACCGGTCCCAGCGGCTGACCGCCGTGACGGCCAGCGGCGTCGGCGGCGGGTCGCTGATCTACGCCGATGTGCAGGCGCAACCCGACGGTGCGTTCTTTGACTACCTGCCCGCCGAGATCTCCGACGCAGAGATGCACCCCTACTACCAGCGTGTCCGCGAGGCCCTGCGGCCGTCGCCGTTGCCCGATCGCCCCGCGCGCACCGTCGCGTTCGAGCGGGCGGTCGCGTCCTGCGGGTTCGCGCCCGTGTTTCGTCCCGAGCTGGCCGTCGCCTGGCCGCCGGCCGATGCGACCGGACGCGCACGACGGTCCAGTTCGTACCTGTTGGGATGCGAGTATCCCGGCAAGCGCTCCCTGGACCGGACCTACATCCCGCAGGCGATCGGCCGGGGTGCCGACGTGCGGTCGCTGTCGGAGGTCGTCGCGCTCGAACGCGGCGCCGGCGGCTACCGCGTGCACTGGGTCGACCACGCCGCCCGGCGACGCTACTGGGCTGAGGCGCCGCTCGTGGTCGTCGCCGCCGGAACCCTCGGCACGTTGCGGCTGCTGTTCGCCGCTCGTGATCGTGACCGGTCGCTGCAGCTGCCGCCCGCGCTGGGCCGGGGCTTCTCGGTGGGCGGGGACATGATGATGACCGTCTACGATTCCCCGGCCGCCGGCGAATCCGGCTACGGTCCATGCCCCGGGGCGGGCATCCTCGTGGCCGAGGACGGCGAACTTCGTTTCGTCATCGCCGAGATGGACGTGCCCGTCGATGCGTTGCCCCTGCCCAACGCGGTTCGGCGGCGGCTGCTGCGCAGCGTGATCCTGGCTGGGATGGGCCGCGATGCCTCCACCGGCACCGTCGAGTTCGACGGCCGCGAGCTTCGCACCGCCACCGACCGCTCACTTGATCCGCAGCTGTTCGCCGAACTCAACGCCGCCATGACCCAGATCGCAAGAGCATATCGCCCGACCAGGATCAGCCCATCGGTGGATCCGGAATCTGACGAGCTGCTCACCGTCCACCCGTTCGGCGGCGCAGCGATCGCAAACGGGCCCCACGACGGCGTTGTCGACCACACCGGTCAGGTGTTCGGCAACCCCGGTCTGTACGTCGCTGACGGCGCGCTGTTCCCACGGGCTCCGGGCCTCCCGCCGGCGATGACGATCGCCGCGCTGGCCGAACGCCAAGCCGCACCGATCGGCCAGCACGGGATCCATGGAGTCAGCAAGTGTCGCTCGGGGCTGGCGCGATAGCGGTCCTGGGCTCGGCGGTGCGCCCATCCGGGTGACGCGCACACCAGAACTCGGCTGCCGCACCCGTTGACCATCGCGAGGGCCACCGGCCAACGGTCCTGGAGCTGTCTCTGCCCCGACGCCTCCCCTTCGGCGACGCCCACCCCGCCAACTCGACAATCGGCTCTGGCGGCAGGTTCCAGATCCTGCCTATGCTGTGTTCGTTCACGTCATTGGAGGTTGCGCCATGAGACGTGTGATTGCATCGCTACTCGTGAGCGGGGCTGTGATGCTGACGCCGATGCCGGCGCTCGCGGCGAGCTGTCCGGACGGCTTTCATGCACACCCCGTTGTTGACGGCGACCACGAGCACGGGGAGCACCGACACGTCGGGCTCGACGCCGATGTTATAGATCGCAACAGGAACGGCCTGATCTGTGTGAAGCACGTCGACCCGGGTGGCGTTCACGTGCACATCGACGACAGCGCTCCCTGATCCCTTGATCGGTCTCGATCGGACCTGAGCGCGGGAACGGCTCTTGGCCTCGACGTGGCCCCGTCGAGGCCGCGCGGAACGCCTCGACCCGGAGCGCGTGATCCTGCGCGCCGCGCGCAATACCGGAGATAGGAAACCGCGGGCCCACACGTTCCGGGACACGAGCGCGGCGGGGACGCTGGCGAGCGCGGCGGCAGGCTGCGCACGCCGATCCCGGTGGCAGCCATGAACCAGACGTCCGACCGCCTGATCGTTCCGCGCCCCGGCACGCCGGTGGCGCCAGCCGAAGATGCGCGCCGCGACGAGATCTCGCCGTACAAAGCGCTGCGGCTCGCCTGGATGGTACGGATCCTGCTGCTGGAGCTGCGCGAGACGGACCTGGACGAGCGGGCCCGAGCGCGCTTCCGCGACATCTACGCGCGGTCGGTCACCGTGCTGCGCGAGGCTGTCGGTCCCCAGCTCGCCGACGAGCTGGGCGAACTGCTTCCCGAGCTCGACACCGAGCTCCCCACGCAGAGCGAGCTTCGCATCGCACAGGCGCAGCTGACGGGGTGGCTCGAAGGGCTGATGCAGGGCGTGCACGCGACCCTGTGGAGCCAACAGCTCACGGCGCAGCGCCAGCTCGAGGAGATACGCCTGGCGGCGCAGCGTGCCGAACCGTCGGCGTCGCCCGCCACGCAGCCGTACCTGTGAGGCCACGGCGTCAGCGCGACGCCGCACGGGATCCGGACGCTCCGCCCCCCAGCAGGACGCCAAACCCGAGGAAGAACCCGACGTCGTACAAGTTGCCGCTGTTGTGGACCTCGTAGAGCGTGACGTCGTCGGTGAACAGCGACACGACGAAGGTGATCGGCGCGATGACACCGTGCCACAGGCCCAACCAGAACCCGGCGACGACACCGTCCTGCACGGCCGTGCCGACCTCCGGGTTCGGGCCCGGTGCGCACGCGGTCGCAAGCAGGAGGAGCAGGAGCACGAGCAGGCCACACGGCCCGATGCGCACCGTGCGCCGCTGGACTGTCACGCGCGGCCTCCCGTCACCACGGCAGCGCCGACGTTCCGCAGCAGGGCGATCAGCACGACGACCGCGATCGCGCCGAAGACCGAGAAGCCGACGATCGGACCAACCACCTCGGCGGGCGTGAACGACAGTCCCAGGCGCAGCTGCACGACCGTCGTGATGATGATCAGCGGCATGAGCAGCGCCTCCAGGACGAGCAGGGACGCAGCGATCACCTGGCCCAGCGGACGCGACCGCGGGATCAGGACCCCTGCGGTGACCGCAGCGGGGACGATCACCGCCATGTCGAGGGCGTTGGTGAACAGGGTCGTGTGGGCGCCGAGCGTCGCGGGCGGCGTGCCGGTGAGCAACGCGTCGATCGGCTCCATCAGCCAGATCCCCAGCGTGACCACGCCGCTGGCCAGCATGAACGCGCCGATCCACCGGCGCGGCCGGCGTGGGAGGTCGACCAGCCCGGCCGGGTCGATGGCGACGAAGGCGGCCACGAACGAGAACAGGCTCGTCGAGAACAGCGCGACGTAGACCAGGAAGTACTCGTTGTAGGCAACGGCGCCGAGGGCGTAGCCGGCGCCGTAGTACAGGAGGTAGCCGAGCGTGCCGAGCAGCAGCAGGCGCCCGCGCACCGATCCGCGCAGGGTCGAGACCATGGCGATCACCAGGAGTGGCAGCCCGAACAGCAGCGTGGTCACGTCGCTGCCGATGCTGCTGCCGGCCACGAACGCGCTGTCGTGCCGGTACAGGCCCTGCCCGTGCAGCACGATCCGTTCGTTCCAGGCGTTGGTCACCACGGTCGGACCGTCGCCGCCGGTCGAGAGCAGGCTCGCAAGCGCCGTGGCGAGTGCGAGGAGGCCGACGGCGGGCGTCAGGAAGACGGGCGACACGGGCGGCCGACCAGCGACCGCTCCCCCATGCAGGTGCCCGACCGACCTCATCCACAGCGGTGCGCGCACGTTCATGCGTGCTCGTCATCGCGTTCCACCTCCCAGCAGGCTCCAAGCCTGCACGGTCGACAGCGGAACCGGCAGGGTCCAACGTCCCGGGTCCCCGTGGACCGCCGTCGGGACCCGGCGCCGTGGCGCGTCGTGTCACAGCCAGCCGCGCGACTTGAAGAAGCCATACAGCGCTGCGGTGCTGGCGACGATCAATGCGAGCGCGAACGGATAGCTCAACTCCCACCTGAGCTCGGGCATCGTAGGAAGTTCATGCCCGTGGACACCGGTGATGAGGGTCGCGACGACGAGGATCGCTGCCCATGACGAGGTCGCCTGCATGACCTCGTTCGCCCGGTGCGACGCCCCGACCACCTGGGTCTGCGACAGGCCGTTGAGCAGGAGGAGCTGCGTGTCGATCTGCCCCCGCAGCTCGACGACGGCGTCGTGGCTCTGGCGGACGTCGGCGGCGGGACCTGCCGAGGCCCATGGCCTCCTCCGTCAGGTTCGCGAGCGTCCGTCGCAGTGGACCGAGCGCCCGATGCAGCGCGAGGATGTCACGCCGCAGCGCCTGGAGCGCACGGTGCGCCGCGACCGCATCGTCCAGCGACGTCCGCTCGGCGGCAGCGAGCCGATCGTCCAGGTCGTCGCTGACCTCCCAGATGCGGCGTCCAGCGTCAACGGCACGAGGACGGTCGTCCGCTCGCGGCCGACACGCAGCATCGAGCGGCCGGCGGCCAGCCGCGCCGCGAGGTGCTCGGGCGCGGTGCCTGCAGCGCCGGCGACGACGTCCAGCTCCTCGGGGGTCGGGTCCTCGACGTCCAGCCACCACACGCCCCGGTCGCTCGCTCGAGGAGCTGCAGCGCGTCCCTGACCCCGATGGCCTCGTCACCCGGCCCGTCGCTTGGGCCCCATCGCACACTCAACATGCCGTCCTCCGTTGCGCGTCGATCGGTCTCGGGCACATCATCACCGCACGGGACGCCAGGGCCGCACGGTTGAGTCGTGCGACGGGCACGCGGCCGGCCGTTCGCCCCTGTGAAGCCGTGCGCGACGGCGCACCCTCGAAGCGCGCAGCCCGGCGGCGCATCGGATTCGGAGCGCGAAGGAGACGCACGTGAGCGCACGTCAGGCCGGACTCGCGGCCACGGCAGCGGTCGCGGCCGGCTACGCCGGCGTCCAACATCTCGGCCGCACGTGGGCGCGACCCGCGAAGAACGACGGCGCCGCCTTCCGGGTGACGACCTCGTCGCCAATCCGAAGACGCAGACGACCCACGCGGTGACCATCGCGGCTCGACCGGACGCTATCTGGCCCTGGCTGGTCCAGATGGGGTGGGGTCGCGCGGGGTGGTCACGTACCGCTGGGTCGACCTGCTGCTGTTCCCCGCCAGCGGGCCGAGCGCGACCCGGATCCTGCCCGCCCACCAGCGTCTCGCCGTCGGCGATCACATCCCCGACGGTCCGCCCGAGACCGCGTGCCACTTCACCGTGCGCGAGCTCGAACCTCCGTCGGTGCTCGTCCTGCACTCCGACTCGCACCTCTTCGGACGACTCGCGGACCGGGAGGACGTCGCGATGGACTGGGCGTGGACCTGGCACCTCACCGCCGACGCGCTCGGCGGCACACGGGTCGTGCAGCGCAACAACCTCCGGCTGACGCCGCGGTGGCTCCACCTGGCCTACGTCGCCACGATCGTGCCCGCGGACTTCGTGATGGCCCCGCAGCCACCTGCTCGGTCTCACGCGTCGGGTCAGCACGCCTCCGCGCGCACCGGTCCCGCCCAGCACCCGGCCGCCTGAGCGATCAGCGCCAAGACGGCACGGTCACGTCGCCACCGCGGTCGTCGCCGGGTCGACCGTCCCGTCGTCAAGGCCCAGGTACAGCTCCTCCTCCTGCGCGAAGTGCAGGCGAAGGATCGCGTGCAACCCGTAGAGCAGCCGACGCAGCTCGAGGCGGTCGCCCGGCCCGGGGTCATCGGCGGGCAGGTTGGCGATCAGGCGATCGAGCAGCGCGACCATCCGCTCGATCTCACGATGCGCGCCGATGAGCGGCTCAGTCGGATCCCTTCCACCGCTGACGGATGCGAGACGGGGGTAGAGCTGCTGCTCCTCGGTCTGCTCGTGCGGCAGCAGCCGGTCGACGAGGAACCGACGGACGTCCTCGAGATCGCGCCGGGCGTCCGCTGCGGACGCCCACTCGAGCCGGTCCGCGACGGCCTTGACGTCATCGACGCCTGCCAGCAGCATGCGGTGCTCACTGCGGAACAGCGCGCTGGAGCGGCGATCCGCCGCCGTCACCCGGACGGCGCCGGGCTGGCGCAGCGCCCGCAGCGCGTTGACGATGACCGCCACGTCGATGGCCTCCTGCAGGATGGCTCCGACCACCGGCGCGATGGTCCCCGCGGCGGCGAAGCCCATCGCCACCAGCGACAGGCCCATGCCGACGACGACGCTCTGCGCGGCGATGTGCCGTGACCAACCGGCGATCGCCATCCCTTCGGTGAGGCGGTCGAGCCGGTCGACGGTGATCACGATGTCGGCCGCCTCCGACGACGCGGCGGCGCCTCGCGCACCCATGGCGACGCCGAGGTCGGCCCCGGCCAGCGCGGGCGCGTCGTTGACGCCGTCACCGACCATTACGGTCGGCCCCCGCTCGACATCCCGGCGGTCGCGGACGGCGGCGATCTTGTCGGCGGGGGTCAGCTCGGACTTCACGTCGTCGAGGCCCAGCGCGCTGGAGACCACCTCGGCGACGGCACGATCGTCGCCCGTGAGCATCGCGACGTGGGTGACCCCGGCGGCGCGCAGCGAGCGCACCACGCGACCGGACTCCGGTCGGAGGGGGTCGTCGAGCAGCAGCACCCCGCGGACCGCGCCGTCGACCGAGACCAGGACGGCCGACGATCCGTCCATGTGAGCCCGACGCTGCGCCGCGTCGACGACCGCAGGCACCGCGACGCCGTCGGCCACCCACGCCGCCGAGCCCAGACGGACGTCCGCATCGTCCACCCGCGCAGCGATCCCCACGCCGGGATGCTCGGTCACATCCGTCGGGAACGTCAGCCGCAGGCCGCGGTCACGCGCCGCGTCGATGATCGCGTCGGCGAACACGTGCGACGAGGCCTGCTCGACGCTCCCCGCGACCCACAGCACCTCGTCCGGGTCGGTCCCCGGGACTGCCACGACCTCGGCGACGCGCGGAGCGCCGGCCGTCAACGTGCCGGTCTTGTCGAACACCACGGACGTCGCAGCGGCCAGCTGCTCGAGCGCGCCTGCGCCCTTGACGATGATCCCGCGTCTCGCCGCGACCGAGACCCCCGAGACCAGCGCGATCGGAGCGGCCAGGATCAGCGGGCACGGTGTCGCCACGACGAGCACCGCGAGCGCCCGGACAGGATCACCCGACGCGATCCAGGCTCCCGCTGCCACGACCAGCGTCGCCGGCACGAACGCCAGCGCGTACCGGTCGGCCATCCGGGTGAACGGCGTCCGTGCGTCGGCGGCCTCGCGCACCAGCCGGACGATGCCCGCGTAGGTGCTGTCCGCCGCGGTCGTCACCGCACGCACCCGGACGGGCCCCCCCGGCGTTGACCGCGCCGCTGCCGACCCGCCCGTGCTCGCGGCGTGACACCGGACGGGTCTCGCCGGTCAGTGCCGACTCGTCGAACAGCGCAACGCTGTCCACCACGACGGCATCGACCGGAACCGCCTCGCCAGACCGGACCACCAGCAGCTCACCGCGCTCGATCGCGTCAACCGGGACGGTCTCGACGTGGTCATCGCACAGGCGGTGCGCGACCCGTGGTGCGCTGTCGAGCAGTGCGGTCAGCTCACGTCGGGCGCGACCCGCCGCGTAGGCCTCCAGCGCCTGTCCCCCGGTCAGCATGACCGCGATGACCGCGCCCGCGAGGAACTGTCCCAGGGCCAGCGCACCCACCATGGCCAGCAGCGCGATCACGTCGACGCCGGCCCGTCGGCGCACCAGGTCAGCGACGATGTCGACGACGAGCCGGACGGCGACGGCCGCGGTCGCACCCGCCCAGACGACGTCGGCGATCCAGCCCGCACCCGCCAGCGCGGCGACACCCCCCACCGCGACCGCGAGGACGCTGACCAAGAGCATCACGTCGCCACGCCTCCTCGGCATGTCCGCCCATCCGATCGGAGTGTGTGGCCCACCGTCGCGCCGTCGCCACGTCGCGTGCAGTCCGGTCGTCCCACACCTGCGGCGCAAAGGTCCCAGGACGCTCCGCACGCCTGCCGGCCACCTGTCTCTGCGGACATCCCGACACACGACGGGTCGGCCGGCCGGAGGTGGAGCCGGGGGCCGTCCTGATGGACGGCCCGCGAGGATGGGACATTCGGCTCTGGACCGGCCGTCGTCGCCGCGCGATGCTGCGGTGTGCACAGGTCCGGATGCGCGGCCGACGCGCGGTCCGGCCAACAGGCGGACGTCGGGGCACGTCCACATGCCGACACGATCGCTGCGTACGGCACGGTTCGTCGACCGGCAGGACGCCGGTCGGCAGCTCGCCGACGCCGTCGAGCGCCGCCGGTTCGCCGACCCGGTGGTGCTCGCGTTGCCACGTGGGGGCGTTCCGGTGGCGGCGGAGGTCGCCGCGCGGCTCGACGCGCCCCTCGACGTCCTGATCGTGCGCAAGCTCGGCTGCCCGGGGCGTCCCGAGCTGGGCGTCGGCGCCATCGCGGAGGATGGCGTGGAGATCCACAACGAGGATCTGATCTCGCGGCTGGGCGTCACTGACTCGGAGCTCGCCGCCGTCGCCGCCGCCGAACATGCCGAGGCCGATCGACGCGCCCGCCGCTACCGGGGCCGCCGGCCACCGACGCCTGTCAAGGGACGGACGGCCGTCATCGTCGATGACGGGCTGGCGACGGGCTACACGGCGCGCGCGGCGATCGCCGTGGTGCGATCGCGACAGCCGGACAGGATCGTGGTGGCGGTCCCGGTCGCGCCCGGAGCAACCGTCGCGGCGCTCGAGGCCGTCGCGGACGAGGTGATCTGTCTGCGCACGCCGGCGCGGTTCATCGCGATCGGCCAGTGGTACGCGGGCTTCCGTCAGGTCCGCGACGACGAGGTCGCGGCGCTGCTCGCCCGTGCGCCCGCGGGCGGGTCCGCTGGTGCGCAGCCCCACGTGCCATCCGAGCCGCTGCAGCGCGACGTGACGATCCCCGCCGGCGCGACCCGGTTGCCCGGCACGCTGACCATGCCACCGGATGCGACCGGGCTCGTCATCTTCGCGCACGGCTCCGGCAAGAGCAGACACAGCCCCCGCAACGTCGCGGTCGCGCGCACGTTGAACGGCGCAGGACTGGCGACGATTCTGTTCGACCTCCTCGATGACCGCGAGGCGGCGGATCGTGGGAACGTCTTCGACATCGAGCTGCTCGCCGAGCGGCTCGTGGCGGCGACCGCGTGGGCCGAGGCACAACGCGAGGCCCGCGACCTGCGGATCGGCTACTTCGGTGCCAGCACCGGCGCCGGGGCCGCGCTCGTCGCCGCGGCCCGACGCCCCACGATCGCGGCGGTGGTGTCGCGCGGGGGACGTCCCGACCTGGCGGGCGGGCTGCTGGGCGACGTGTCAGCTCCGACGCTGCTCATCGTCGGAGGCCGCGACACGCCCGTGATCGAGCTGAATGAGCGCGCGCTGGACCAGCTCGGAGATGGCCGGCACCTCGAGATCGTGCCGGGCGCCACGCATCTGTTCGCGGAACCGGGGGCGCTCGAGCGCGTCGCCGAGCTCGCCGCGGACTGGTTCACGACGCACCTCCCATGGCCGGACGCCGGCTCCGACGATCCGGCGCTGAGCGGACCGACCACGCCGACGAGGACGCCGCCGGATACAGGGGCGTGACCAGGGAACGGATGAGCGATGCCGACAGGGACCATGCTGTGGTTCGATCCGGGACCGGCGAGGGGCGGGTCGTGGCGTCCGGACGCGAGTATCCGGCCGACGTGTCCGACGTGGAGCCGCGCGCGCGTGCGACCGGGGCCCGTGTGCACTTCGACATCCAGCGGGTCGATGCCGTCGCGAGGGCGGTACGTGTCGCGGCACGGCCGGGGACCCGCACGTCGACGCGCCAACGGCGGTTCGGTGACATGACCGGCAGCGCGCATCCGGCGGAGAAGGGTCGCGCACCGCTGACCCATCACCACACGGCGATCGACCCCTTGTACGTGGGACGCCCGGTCGCCCTCGTGCGCCACTGGATCCAGGCGGCCGACAGCGGCCACCTCGACGGGCTCCTGCCCCTCTACGCGCCGGACGCCGTCCTGCACACGCCGTCCGGGGACCACCACGGCCGTGCCGCGATCCGTGCGTTCCTGCTCGACAGCGGCCTGTTGAGCCGCGGCTGGAGCGCCCGCCCGGTCGGCGTCGAGGACGACGTGACCGCGGTGCGCCAGGTCACCGCGCCGGATGCAGGTCGTACATCACGGTTCCGGACCGCGCACGGCCAGATCGTCGAGCAGTGGGACGAACCGCCGGACGGCACCGGACCGTGACGCCGCGGCCCTGCACGTCGCCCGCGGGTGATCAGCCGCGGTGGGCCACCACGTCGGCGGCGATGCGCGCGCTCAGGGTCCGCGCGGCGGCGCGCACGGCAGGGGTCATCGTGTCGCCGACGTCGAATGCGGCGCCGCACACGCCGTAGACCAGCAGACGCGCCGGCATCCGTCCGAGCGCACGCGCGAGCTCGACGGCGTCGGCCAGCGATGCGTCGTGCGTGCCACCCGTCGACCCACCCGCCGGTAGCCTGCCCGCGACGGCGTCGAAGCAGCGGACCAGTCCGGGTGCCGCCGGCGCACGCACGGCGTCGATGACGATCACGTCGTCGGCGTGGCCCCACGATCCGAGCAGCTCCAGCGGCGAGCCCTCCAGCCGTCGGACCTCGACCTGCGGCAGCGCACGGCGTCGGAGGTCGTCGGCGACCAGCAGCCCGACGGTGTCGTCGCCGCGGTCGGGGTGGCCGAGGCCGAACACCCGCACGGTCACGTACGCTCGATGGTCAGGTCGATGAAGTGCGTCGCGCATGAGATGCACGGGTCGTAGTTGCGGATCGCCTGCTCGCACGCCCACTGCAGCGCGTCGTCGTCCATGTCCAGCCGGGCCTGCACGAACCGCGCGAGGTCCTCCTCGATCGACCGCTGGTTCTGTGAGGTGGGCGGCACGATCACACCGTCGGTCAGCAGCCCGTCGTCACCGATCGTGTAGCGGTGGTAGAGGATCCCCCGCGGGGCCTCCGTGGCGCCGTGCCCGGTCGCCGCGCGTGGCTCGATCGGGACGAACGGGCGCTCGGGTCGCTCGTAGCCGTCGATGAGCCGCAGCGCCGCCACGACCAGCGGATGCAGACCGATCGCGCCCTTGCGCGGCGTCTTGGGCTCGGCCTGACCCAGGTAGCGTCCGCCGATCTCACTGACGCGCTCGGCGACCGTGATCGCCGGCTCAGCGCTGTCGATGTCGACATGCGGCCACCGCAACCCGACCAGCTCACCCGGCCGCAGCCCGCACATCAACCCCGTCACCCACAGCGCCGGCCGCCGGTCACGCGGGATCGCAACGCGCAGCAAGGTCACGACCTCATCGATCGTGAACGACTTGCGGGTACGCGCCGGCCGCGCCTCCGGCAGCAGCACATCGGCCGCCGGGTTCGTCCTGATCGTCCCAAGCCGCAGCGCGTACAGGCACGCCTGGTTCAGATACGTCCACGTGTGGTCGATCGTGCTCGTCGCGTAGCCCGCGTCGGCCATCTTCCGAAACGCCCGCTCCACCCGCTCGGTCCCGGTGCGGTCAACACGCAGCCCGCCGATCGAGGGACGCACATGCCCATCGAACAGATAGCCGATCGTCGCGATCGTGCTCGCGGACTTCGTCCGCGCACGCCGACTGTTGCGGCTCACGGCCGCCTTCGGACATCCCGCCGCCACCCAGGCGTCCAGCACGTCGTTGAACGTCGCCAGACGCAACCGGCTGGCCGGAGCCGAACCGTTCCCCTGCGCACGCTGGGCGAGCAGCTTCTGCAGGTCGCGTTCAGCGTCGACCCGCTCGATCCGCTCGACCTTGCGGCGCGATCCGTCCGGGAATCGCACCCACGCCATCCACCGCTGTCTTGCGTCGTTCCACCGCACCGACGGTCTTCTGGCCACGTTCGGACCCTTCCCTCGACGTAGCCAACATCGCGTGTCAAGTCCCGGTACCCGTCTGACAGGTTGGCTCCGGTACCTACCTGACACCCTGCACGGGTTAGGCGGCGTTGCTGCGGTTGGGACGCCCTCCGGGGTTGGCCAGGGCGCCGTGCTCGCGGGTGC
>Ga0299913_10001579_pt1 | contig 17050 bp, 16 predicted proteins | sample RVTome_9_FD_201360 | JGI IMG/M metagenome (GOLD analysis project Ga0299913, IMG submission 201360) | Soil microbial communities from uranium-contaminated site in the Upper Colorado River Basin, Wyoming, United States - RVT155D38 (version 2) ... | reverse complement strand
GGGAGGAGCGAAGAACGATGCGCTGGGGAACGGGTTGGGCTCGAGGCCGAGGGCGCGGTAGCGCTTGCGGTCCTCGTCGCTGAGCTGGATGTTGTTGTGGTCGAGGAAGAGGAGATCCTCGCCCTTCACGTTGAAGATCAGCGCCTTGGTGTTGAGCGCCTCGGCCTCGAGAACGCCCGAGTTGAAGAGGCTGTACAGCAGGAAGGTCGCGTACGTGGTCTTCGTCGCGACGCCGGAGATGCCGCTGATGTTCACGTGCGCGCCGCGCGTGCCGTCGAGGAACTCGAGGTTGATGAAGATCGGCTCGTCGTCGCGCGTCAGTCCGGCCGGCAGCCGCTTCTCCATCCCGTCGAAGAACAACGCTTCGTCGCGCTGCTTGCCCTCGGCCTTGACCACCGGCGCGCCGGGAAGCGGCGGGATGAACACCTCGGGCTCGAGCCGCGTCGCGGTCACCAAGGCGGCCTCGACCACGTCGCCGGGAAGGATGCCCTCTTCGATCAGGAACACGTCGGATTCGAAGCGGGCGCCCTCATGGCGGGCGCGGATGTTGCTGACCACGCCGTGGATACGGATCGGGTCCCCACCCGGAGGGACCCGCTCCGTAGTGACCACGTCGTCCAACTGCAGGATGCGTCCCTCGGACAGTCCCACCCAGAACTCGAGCGGGGTCGAATCCTCGGTACCCAGGACCCGACCGACGGGTCCTTCGCCTGCCTGTTCCAGCGTCATCTAGACCTCCCCATGGGCATCTTCGCCAGGGTACTCACGCCCTGAGACAGGTTTGGTGTTATCCGGCGAACGTTTAGCCTTCAGGGACCATGAACTCGAAGCTCTTCGACTCGCGCGCCCAGCGGCTGAGGGATGCCACGGTCATCGCGATCTTCCGGATGACCCAGGCCGAGCACGCCGTCCAAGCGGCGGCGTCGGCCGTCCGAGGCGGCTTCGAGGCGGTCGAGGTGACCATGAACACCCCCGACGCCACCGACGCCCTGGCCGAGATCGCGGGCCGGGGCGAGGCGCTGGTGGGGGCCGGGACGATCCTGGAGCCCGAGCAGGTCAAGGAGGCCTACGACGGGGGGGCCGAGTTCATCGTGACGCCGGTCGTCGCCCCCGAGGTGATCGACGCGGCCCACGACCTGTCGCTGCCGGTCCTGATGGGGGCGTCCACGCCCACCGAGATCCACACCGCCCGGAGGGCCGGGGCCGACTGGGTGAAGGTGTTCCCCGCCGAGAGCCTCGGGGGGCCGAGCTACATCGAACAGGTCCTCGGCCCCCTCGAGACGACCCCGATCCTCGTAACCGGTGGCCTCACCGCGGAGAACTATCTCGGCTATCTGGATGCGGGGGCCGAGCTCGTCGGCTTCGCGAGCAACGTCTTCGACCCCCAGATCGCCGCGGCGGGCGACTACGAGGAGCTGGAGCGGCGCGCGATCGAGGTGACCCGGAGGCTCGACGAGTACTTCTCGGACAAATAACCGATCCGCTCCGGCCGTCTATCTGACGATCGAGGCCGTCTTCGGCTTCGCCCAACTGATGATGGGGACGCTGTTCTCCGTCTACCTGATCGTCGAGGCGGGCTTCGATCCCTTCCAGTTGGTCGTCATGGGCACGATCCTCGAGGTCACCGTGCTCGTCTTCGAGGTCCCGACCGGCGTTCTCGCCGACCACGTCAGCAGGCGGCTGTCGGTGATCGTCGGAGTGGCGCTGTCGGGGATCGGGTTCGGTCTCACGGGTCTCGTCGAGTCGTTCTGGCACATCGCGATCGCCCAGATGTTCTGGGGCGTCGGCTACACCTTCATCAGCGGCGCGCAGGTCGCCTGGATCACCGACGAGGTAGGTGAGACGGAGGCCGCGAAGCTCTACGTGCGCGGCTCCCAGTACTGGCAGTTCTCCTCGGTGCTCGGGATCGGCGTCGGCGTGGGTCTCGCCACCATCTCGTTGGGGCTCCCGCTGGTGGTCAGCGGCGTCGTCCTGCTCGGGCTCGCGCTCGCGCTCGTCGTCGTCATGCCGGAGGACAACTTCCCCGGACGGGGGGCCGCGGCGGGCGAGGCCCGCTCCGTTCTCGCTCCCTTCCGCGGCGGCATCTCGATGCTGAAGACGCGCCCGATCCTCGTGCTGATCCTCGCGGTCGCCCTGATCCAAGGCCTGTCGACGGAGGGATTCGATCGCCTCGCTCACCTCCACCTGATCGCCGACACCGGCCTCCCCTCCATCGGAGGCCTCGACCGCGTGCTGTGGTTCGGCATCCTCGACGGAGGAGGACTGTTGCTCGCGATCGCGGGGGCCGAGTACGTCAAGCGGAAGGTAGACGTCACATCGCACGCCGGGGCCGCAAAGGCCCTTGCGTTCATCGACACCCTGCTCATCGTGGGCGTGGCCTTCTTCGCGCTCGTCACGAACTTCTACGCCGCGCTGATCGCGTTCTGGATCGTGGCGTTGTTGCGGGAGGTGAACGAACCCATCTACGAGGCCTGGGTCAACCAGGGGCTCGAGCCGAAGTCGCGCGCGACGGTGAACTCCATGGCGAGCCAGGCCCACGCGTTCGGGGAGGTCGGTGGGTTCGGCTTCGGGCTGGTCGCGCGTGCGAGCGTGCCGGGAGCGATCTTCCTCTCGGGCATCGTGCGCGCCCCGGCCCTCCTGCTCTTCTGGCGAGCCTTGAAGAAGGGCACCGTGGCGACGCTGCCACCGGAGGAGATGGAGCCGGTCGAACCCGAGCCCGGCCCCCCGACCGACACGGTCGCGATCAACGCCCCCGATCGCCCCTGAGCCGTAGCCCGGCGCTTCCCTTCCCACGCTAGGTCGTCGCCCGACGATCCCGGCCGCCAAAAGAAGGGCTGAGATCGGAAGGTTCGGGGCCCGCACCCCCGAATCCATGGAGGGTGAGGCTCGAGCGGATCTTCCTGGTGGCGGCATTGGTGGGCGTCGCTCTCCCCGCCAACTCCACGCCCGCCCGCGGACCCGCCGACCTTCGCCACGAGCGCGGCGCCTTCGCGATGTTCGCCCTCCCGGCGCGGGGGGACGGCACGTTCCCGTTCGTGGCAGCCCTGGTCTTCGGTTACGCGACGAACGGCGGCGATGAAGCCCTCTTCGGGGTCCTTCTGAAGGGCAACTGCGAGAGAGAACGCGGCGACGGATGGGTCAGCATCGGCTGCCGCGGACGCGGCGGCGTCGGGGGCCGGCTGCGGGGCAACGAGTTCCAGATGGATCCGGCGATGCAGAGTGCGTCCCTGCGCCTGTCCAAGGGCCGTTCCGAGCACGAGGTTCGCTGGGTCGCGGACGGCCGGCCGTCCCCGTACCAGTCCAGCGAGTGGTGCTACTCGGGTCCCAGCGAGGAACCAGAGGGTGAGGGACATGGAGGAGGGGTCTACCAAGCCGCCCTCGCGAAGGGGACCGCGTTCGGTCGCAAGCTCGAGACGTCCGGGCGGTGGATCGACCTCGCCGAGATGGATCGAGGCGGGATGGTGAGCCAGTGCGGCTACCTCTCCGCCGACGACCTACGGGCGTTGCGCGCCGGTCGCTACGAGCGCGTGGACTTCCGGATCCCGGTCCGCTAAGGAACGGTCTCGAGCAGCTCCGCGAGCGACTTCTCGATGCCCTCTGCCAGCACGCCGAGATCGGGGGCGGTGTCGTAGTCGCCCAACAAACCGAAGCCGATCACCCCGTTGTAGGAGAACAGCGCGACCCCGATCGTCGTGTTCCCCGATAGAGGCACCACGGGGTAGACCTCGAGCATCTGGCGTCCCATCGAGTAGAGCGGGAACTGGGGGCCGGGGACGTTGGTGATCACGAGGTTGTAAGCGCGCTGGCGCGCGACGACCCGTGATGCTTGAGCCAGCACGGTGGGCGGCGCGTACTCGCCCAGAGACGTCAGGAGCTGGGCCCCCACGGTCTGCCCCGAGGCCTTGAGGTGTTTCATGTTCTCGCTGACCTTGTGAAGGCGGCGCACCGGATCCGGCTCCGAGATGGGAAGCGGCGCCCACATCGAGGCGACGCGGTTGCCGAGCGCGCCCTTGTCGCCGTCCGAGCGAACCGACACCGGCACCATCGCGCGCAGCTCGAGGTCGTCCACCCTCTCGCCGCGGCCCTTGAGCAACCGTCGGAGTCCTCCGGAAACCACCGAGAGGACGACGTCGTTGACGGTGCCCCCGTGCAGGTTCTTCACCGACTTCAGATCCTCGAGGTTGGTGAGGACGGTCTCGAAACGGCGATGAGGGCCGACCGGCTGGTTCAACGTGGAGGCCGGTGCGAAGTCCAAGGTTCCGCCGACGAACGCGCCCAGGGCCCGGGCACCTTCCACCACGCGGTTGGGGAGCCGGGCGGGATCGATGAGCGCCGACTGGACCGTGCGTAGAGCTTCGGCCGGCGACGCCACCCGCTCGCGCACGGCGTCCATGAGGAGCTGGTCGCCGCCGGGCTCGGGCTCGGGGATCCACCTCTCGAGCTCGATGTGCTGCCCCTCGGGACTGAGGTCGAGCAGAACCGACATGATGTCCGCGCCCGACACGCCGTCGACGAGACAGTGGTGCGTCTTGGAGATCAGAGCGAAACGATCGCCGCTGAGGCCCTCCGCGAACCAGATCTCCCACAACGGCTTCGAGCGGTCGAGCTGCTGGCTCATGATGCGCGCGGTGAGCCGCTTCAGCTTCGTATCGTCGCCGGGATGCGGGAGCGCCGTGTGGCGCACGTGGTACTCGATGTTGAAGTGCGTGTCGTCCACCCAGACGGGGCGCCCGACGCCGAAGGGCACCTGCGCGATCTTCTGACGGAAGCGGGGGACCAACTGCAGCCTGTGACGCACCCCGTCGAGGAAGTCCTCGTAGTCGGGCGGGGGGCCTTCGAAGATCACCGCGGCTCCGACGTGCATATGCGTGTCCGGCCCCTCCAGGTGCAGGAAGAGCTCGTCGAGTACCGAGAGACGTTCGTTGCGAGTCATGAGAGATGCGATGGTACCGGCCTGGGTAGGTTGCACCCATGCCCTCGACCCACGAGGGGCTCGTCAAACTGGTCGCGAGGGACTCTTCCGACGACCGGGTCGTCGACGCCTTCCGCCTCACGGACCGAGCCGATTTCGTCCCCAAGTCCCAGCGGGGGGCCGCCTACTCCGACCGCCCCATACCTCTGCCGGAGAGTCAGACGACGAGCCAGCCCTCGCTGATCGCTCGCATGGTGGAGTCCGCCCGGGTGGGCCCCGGCGACAAGGTCCTCGAGGTCGGCACTGGGTATGGCTTCCAGACCGCGCTGCTGGCTCGCCTTGCTCGCGAGGTCGTTTCGATCGAGCGCTTCGCAGTCCTGGCCCGGTCGGCGTCCGAGAACCTCGCGCGCGCGAGCATCGTGAACGCCACCGTGATCGTCGGTGATGGGTGGGAGGGCTGTCGCGAACACGGCCCCTACGACGCGATCGTCGTGTCCGCTGCGGCCAGCGAGGTCCCGCGTGCGTTCTCCGAACAGCTGAATGAAGGAGGTCGGTTGGTGATACCGGTGGCGAGGAGGGGCAGCGACGATGTCCTGCTCTTCGTGAAGAAGCAAGGGCGCCTGGACGAGAGCGCCTTGATAACACCGGCACGTTTCGTCCCGCTGATCCCGGGGGCCCCAGCCTCGTGAGGTTGCGGTTGTCCGCCGCGGCGCTCGCCGCCGTGCTGCTGGGTGCCTGCGCGCTGCAGCCCGGGGACGCGCCGTCGGGGGCCGGGCCGTCGGCCTCGCCCACGGTTTCCCCATCCCCATCCCCGACCCCGACCGACGTGCCGGAGCCGTTCCACTTCGCCGTTCTCGGCGACTTCGGCAGCGGGCTGCCCGATCAGAAGCGCGTGGCCGACCGGATGTGCGCGCTGCGCGAGAGGCATCCCTTCGATCTGGTCCTAACGACAGGCGACAACGTGTATCCCGACGGCGATCCGGCGCTCTTCGACGAGGTCTTCTTAGAGCCGTACGGGTGTCTCTTCGATGCCGGCGTGCGTTTCCGCGCGGTGTTGGGCAACCACGACGTCCTCACGAGGAACGGCCGTCCGGAGCTCAACGAGCCCGCCTTCGGCATGAAGCGTCGGAACTACGTCGTCCGCACCAATGGCGTTCGTTTCGTGATGGTCGACTCGAACGAGCTCAGGCGGGACTGGTTGCGCAAGGCGTTGCGCGCGGAAGCGGGGGATCGCTGGACCATCGCGGTCTTCCATCATCCCGTGCGATCCTCGGGCGAGCACGGTTCCACCCCCGGGTTCGAGACCCTGCCGAAGCTGTTCGCTCGCAGAGGCGTCGATCTCGTTCTCAACGGCCACGATCACAACTACGAGGCCACCGTGCCGTTGCGCCGTATCCGTTACGTGGTGACGGGGGGTGGGGGAGCGGTGATCAGGCCGTGCGGAGAGCCCGGGTGGTTCACCGACGTGTGCCGTTCGCGCTACCACTTCCTGTTCGTCACGACCGGGCCTGGGTCGGTGAAGGTGCGTGCGGTCGCCCCATCGGGCCGGCGGTTCCACGTCTTCTCGACCCAGGGGCGCGATTAGGACCGGAGCACGGCGGGTAGGTACGAGGAACCGTCCATTCAAGGAGGTGGATCGTGTCTACCAAGGACAAGATCTCCAACAAGTCAGAAGAGTTCAGCGGCAAGGTGAAGGAAGGCGTCGGTGACGCCACCGACGACCGCTCCCTCGAGGCACAGGGGAAGCGGGACCAGGCCAAGGGCAACCTGAAGCAAGCGGGCGAGAAGGTCAAGGACGCGTTCCGCAGCTAGCCCAGGGTCTCTCCAAGGCGATCACAAGGGGCCTGCAGGGCCCCTTGTTTCGCGTCCGTCCACCTAACCAGGTGATCTCGTTAGCTAGCGCCAGCGTTGGGTGCCGTACACCTTGGCGGCCGCCAGGTAGAAGGCGGATTGCTCCCAGGCGTGCGGCTGCGACAGCATCGTCACGATCGGGCTACGGGCCTTGGGGAAGTGCATCCAGGCCCCGCCGAGCAGCCCGGTCCGATCGGTGGTGGGACGGGTCGCGATCCAGAGCAGAGCGCGGCGCAGCTTGCGCTGCTTGCGGGTCTCGTCGGCCCATTCGTACGCGTTGCCGAGGGCCGCGAGAGATTCCATGGCCCCCCTCCGTCTCTCTCCGTTCATCGCGCGCGCCAGCGCCCGGAAGTTGACCGCGGCCTGACCCTTCGATCGCTTCGAGCCGTAACGTTCGAAGCCGACCGGCCACAGGTTCGTGCCGCCCACGCGGTGATCGCGCGAGTAGCAGGTGCAATCGGGGTCGTAGAAGGTCGCGCGGATCGCGGCGGCGAGCTCGTCTCGCCTCACTCGCCAGGCCCGAGCGTTGTCGCGCGAGGTCTCGGTGTCGAGAACGGTGGCGGCGCGGGCCGCGGAGTCGAGGCCCAGCCAGGCGGCCTGGGCCCCCACCAAGGTGCGTGAGGGAGCCGGGTCGTCGCCTTCGTTGGCCGTGCACTGCAGCCCGGTCGCCGGGTCACGGCAGCCGAGCGGAGGATCGTCGGTCAAGTAATGAGCGGCGCGCTGGATCGCCTCGTAGACGGCGAGTAGGTAGCCGCGGTCGCCGGTGCGCGCGTAGTGGTCCCACAGGGTCCAGATCCCCAACCCTGTGGTGTCGATCGCGTAGGGGATCGATCCACCCGCCACACCGTCGGAATAGTGGTTCTGGGCCCAGTTCCCGGCCGGCGTGCTGCTCGCGCCCGGGGGTCTGTCTATCGCGGTGGCCTGCAGGTTCGCGTAGCGGAGGTTGTGGCGTTCGACCATGCCACGTTTGCCCGCGACGTCGAGCATCCGGTTGAGGTAGGCGCCGTCGCGCACCCAGTCGAGTCCGAGGGGAGCCTGGGTGGCGATCGAGGTGACGATGAGGCCCGTGCGCGCCGTGTTCTGGCGCGCGGTCAGTAGAGCCCGTTTCGCCAGGGCAACGACCGCCCGGGGGCCGCGCGGTATCCGTAGTCCCGAATACCAACGACGCCACCACCGGCGTTTCGCGCGCATCAGCCTGCGGGCGGACATCTCACGAGCGATCTCGAGGCGATCGAGGGCGGCGTCGCCGGTCCTCGCCGCCGTGACGTACAGCGTCACGGACCCGTTTGGCGACACCTTCCTGCTCAGGGCCGCATCCGCTGGTCCGGTGACGCTGCGGTCTCCCCGCAGACGTCCGTCGCGAGCGTCGTCGAAGGCGCTTCTCCCGGCGCCGCCCGTCGCGTAGACGTCGGTTCCGATCTGATGCTGGGTCGAGGAGCGCGAGAAGCCGAGCGCGAGGCCCACGCTGGACGCGTCGCCGGTGGACGTATCGGTGCCGGAGCGTTCCGCGACCACGGCATCGATGCGACGAGAGAAACGAGCTCCGTCGTCGTCGTCATCGTCCGTGCACCAGTCGTTAGTGGGTGAGTTCTGCATCTTCGAGTAGACCGGGTTGAAGTTCGCGAACGCCACCACGCGGGTACGCGCGACGGGACTGTTCCTCTTTCGCGTCAGAGCGACGTGCCGTGCGAGCACGTCCTGGTTGTGAGCCACAACATCGCGAACGGTGACCACGAGCTTAGAGGCGCGATTCGTGAAGCGCGTCTCGACCGTGTCGCCGTTGGGACCGGCGAAGACCTGACGGCTGCGCCAGGTCCGCAACCACGAGAAGTTCCACTTGGCGGCCCCCGCCCGCCGCCACGCGATGCCGAGGAAGCTTCCCTCGTTGGGCGCGGCGCCCATCCGCGGCGCGGCCCGGTCGGTGGTCCGGTACGCGATCTGGTCGTAGAAGGACGGAGACGGCCACTTCATCACGGTGACGGTGGCGTCGTCGTTCAGGCCCACGCTGAGCTTGCCGTTGCCGGTGACCGCGCTGATGTCTGTCGGTCCGAAGGCCTCCGGGGTGGGGGCTTGGTCGTCCTCGCATCCGGCCGGCGTCTGGGCGCGTGCCGGAGGCGCCGGAGCCAGCCCGACGCAGAGAGCCAAGAGGAGACCGGCGCCGATACGCCGGAGGGGAGGTTGCCGCACCTGACCCGAGGATACGGGTGGAGGCCGGCGAGGCCCTCGCTAACCGCCGGACTCCCACCTTTCGAGATGAAGGGAAAGTTGTCGTACCCCCTCGCCATGATGGATGTCATGGGATCCGAACCTCTCGATCGGGCGATCGAGCTGCTGGAGAAGGCGAACGCGAACCTCGAGCCCGAACTCCTGAGCGCGCCCGATGCGCGCGAGCTTCTGGGCCTCTATTCCCGTGTCGAGAAACTCGGCGCCTTCGGCAAGGTGGCGCTCGCTCGCAAGGTCGACGACGCGGCCGAGATCGCACGGATCGCCGGCATCTCCGTCGGGAAAGCGAAGGAGACGGTCTCCACCGGACGGGTCCTGGAAAGCGCAGCCCCGCTGAACGAAGCCATGAGGTGCGGGGAGATCTCTTTCGACCAAGCTGCCGAGATCGCCAGGGCAGAGGGATCCGCCCCCGGGGCGTCTCGCGAGCTACTCGCCACGGCTTCCGAGCAGTCCTTCCGCGTTCTGAAAGACAAGGCTCGGAGGATCAAGCTCGAAGCCGAGCAGCACCACGACCTCGCTTCTCGCCAGCATGCCGCGCGGTCCGCCCGCGCCTACAGCGACGCGCTGGGGATGATCCACATCCATCTAGCACTCGAGCCCCACATCGGGACCCCGATCGTTGCGCGCGCGGAGGCCGAAGCCGCTCGCCTGGCGCGAGCCGCCCGGGGACAGGACACGCTCGAAGACTTCGAGCGTCACACTGCGGACGCCTATGCCAAAGCGCTGTCGAGACCTGGATCGACCAAGAGCCGCTCAAGGCGTCCGGAACTGGTGGTGCTCGTGAGCCACGAGGTGGCGAAGCGAGGGTGGACCGAAGTCCGCAAGGGGGAGGTCTGCAAGATCCCCGGGATCGGGCCGGTCTCTCCCCAGGTGGCGCGGGAGATCGCCGACGACGCGTTCCTGAACGGCGTCTTCTTCGACGGGAAAGACCTGCGCCAGTTCGCACGATGGACGCGTCATATCCCGGTCGAGGTCGCGGTGGCTCTCGAGCTCGGCCCAGCGCCCTCATTCGACGGGGTCGCCTGCGTGGACTGCGGCAACCGTTTCCGGACCGAGTTCGACCACATGCAGCCGAGGAATGCCAAGGGACCGACATCCAACGGCAACCTGAGGCCTCGATGCTGGAAGTGCCATCGAGCCAAGACCGCGAGCGATCGCAAGAGCGGCAAGCTCACACCACCGGAACCTTGAGGGTCCGCAATCCCCGCCGATCCCCACCGTCGTCCCGCGAACCGTCGCCGGAAAAGCAGAAACCTGTCTCAGGCCATCACTAGGTTGGGTCCATGGAATACATCCTGTTGTCCCTCGCCCTCGCGGCCGTGGCCGCGGCCCTGTTGCTGCGCCGTCCCCGGATCGGCGCCCGGCCGGACCTGAGCTCCCAGATCGCCCTCATCAGCCAACGGCTCGAGGGCATCGACGCTCGCATGACCGCGTCCCAGTCGGATAGCCACGCCTTGACCGCGGATCTCTTCGGTCGCCTCGGCGAGGTGGCCCAGGCGACACAGGCCGTCGCCGAGCAGGCACGTCAGTTCACCTCGCTCCAGGAGCTGCTGCGTGCGCCGAAGGCCCGCGGGGGCCTGGGCGAGGCGATGCTGGAAGAGCTGCTGGGCCAGATCCTGCCCCCGCGTTCGTTCGCACGGCAGTACCGCTTCGCGACGGGCGCGATCGTCGACGCGGTGGTGTTCGCCGGCGGGCGGAAGATCTGCATCGACTCCAAGTTCCCACTGTCGAACTTCGAGCGGGTCGTTTCCGCGAGCTCGGACACCGAGCGGGTTCAGGCCGAGCGTGCCTTCGCGGCCGACGTCGAGGGTCACATCTCCGATATCTCTCGCCGCTACATCGTGCCCGATGAGGACACCCTCGACTTCGCGGTCATGTACGTGCCGGTCGAGGCCGTCTACGGCGAGGTGCTGCGGCTCAAGCACCGGGGCCGCTCCCTGTTCGAGATCGCCATGGAGGCCCGCGTCATCCCGATGTCCCCGCTGACGATGTACAGCTACCTGCAGACGATCCTGTACGGCTTGCGTTGTCTGCGCATCGAGGAGGATGCCCAGACCATCCTCAGACGGTGCGGTCGCCTGACCCAGGACATCGAGCGTTTCGCAGCGGAGTACGACACGCTCGGTAGGCACGTCTCGAACGCATACGCGCGCTACGGCGAGGCTTCACGCACGCTCGAGAGATTGCGCATCTCGATCGACCAGATCGTGGACCTCGCGGAAGAGGAGCCGGGCGACGCCGGCTCCCCGACCGCGACCGCCGTCTAGCACCTCAGTGCCTGGGGTCGAAACCCCAGGCAGAGTGCGCCATGTAGTCGTCGACGACGTCGACCAGGTCGGCCACCACCCCAGCGTGGTCGACGTGACCGTCGTGTGCCAGACGATCGCGCAGGGCCGAGAGGGTCCCGGCCAGCAAGGTCAACACCAGGTCGCCCAGGGACGGCAGCGGAGGACGGTCGCCGTTGTGGGAGGTCATCGAGACCCCTCGCTCTCGGGCAGCATCACGTCGCGGTGCTTGGCCCAGTAATGCTTGCGGACGGCGGGGCCCGCGCTCCACCCGTCCGGTATCCGGATCCTGGTGCCGCAGGTGCGGCACCTCACGCTCTTAGCGGGCGTCTTGCTCCCGCTCCGTCGGCTCTTCGCCAACGCGATCACCTCCCGGCTCCGGGAGTCGCGGCCGGGTCAGAGGTTAGTCAGGGGGTACGACAGGTTCAGTGAGCTCGCTTACGGGCGACCTTGAAGTTGTCCCACACGGTCCTGCCGTCGAGGTGGTCGATCGTGTCCTTCCAGATCAGACGCGACCGATACTTCCTGCCTCCGGGGAAGGGGGCGTGCGTGTAGTCGAAGGAACCGTTCGCGCGGGTCCTGAACCTGACGATGTCGTAGGCGCGCCAGCTGCCGTTGCGGTACTTCTGCGTCTCTATCTTCACCTTCTCGCGCACCGTGGCCGGATCGATGTCGCCCGACATGTCGACGGACTGCCCGCCGCGGAACTCGGTCCCGGCAACGGCGAACTCCGCTCTGGCGCGCGGGGCCTCGTGCATGTACCTCAGCGAGTCCGCGGCGGCGTCCCGGATCAAGAGCGCGTGCAGACGCTGGCCGGTGGTGGATGCCAGTACCGGCGATCGGTTCTCTTGCGCCTCCGAGTTCAGGTTCTTTAGGGTCCATCCCTCGGTCGTGTCCTCCGCGAGGAAGGCGTCGTCCTCCTCGGTGAAGGAAACGGCGGGGCCGTTCGCGGAGATCGCGATCGACGGGTCGCCGGTGACAGTCAGGGGATCTCCCGCTCTGACCTCTGTTGACGACCACACGTCGCCGTCGCGTCGCGCGTACATGACCTGCTGGAGACAGCAGGTCTCGACGGCGTTCACCAGATACACCACGTGCGGCTCCCCCGTGCCGTCGCCCGTGACGTCCACCCCGTACTCCATGACCGCGGCGTCGGTGGCTTCATCGACGGTCTCGTCGGTCGCGTTCGAAAGCGTTCCGCTGCGATAGTGGACGCCGTGCTCTCCGGTCACCTCGTCGACCGCGCGATAGACGAGATGCAGACCCCCGCTGCCCCCGGCTAGGGCGGGGAAGGTGTGCTCCCGGCAGTTCGTGTCGTTGATCGACACGTTCATCGGAGGCGTCCACCCTCCTACGGACAGCTCGGAGAGGTAGAGGTCCTCGTTACCGGCGCAGGGAGCCTGTTGGAGCCCGGTGAAGACGACCGCCGGCGAACCGTCGGCCTGCAAGGCGATGTCGGGGAAGCGAGCTCCGTCGATGTCCGCACCACCGGGGCCCGCCAGCACCTCGAAGCTCCATGTCCCACCCTCGTTCGAGGCGACCTCGACCACGTCTTCGCCTGATGCCGTCCGATAGTGGTAGGCGAGGTACACGATGCCGTTTTCGTCGACGGCGATCGCGGGACGGAGATCGTTGAGCGACGTCAGGTCCTTGGGAACCTCCCAGGTCCACCTGGCCCCACCGTTGTCGTTCGTCCCGTAGTAGAGGCTGACTGTGTTGTCCGCATCACCCTGGTCTCCCGCGAAGACCGCGTGCATGCGATCGTTCACGACGACGGCGTCATGGCCCATGTCGTCGGCGGCCGAGACGATCTTGACGGCCTTGGTCCAGCCTCCCGGAGGGGTCCCGGCCCTCACCGGCAGCAAGGGGACGATCAGCAGCGCCGCAACCAGCGGCGCCAGCACGCGGCGCGGCGCCACTAGAGGTTGGGATCCCCGGGGGATTCCGACGAAGGTGGCGAGGCGTCGGTGTGGGACACGGGTGACTCGGGCGCAGGAGCAGCGGGAGCCGCGGCCGCGGCCGCCAGCTGCGCCTCGAGCGCCGTCATCTCGGCGACGAGGGCATCGGCCTCCGCGCCCGCCGTCGCGCCCTGGGTGCGTTCCTTATGGACGAGATAGCCGAGCTTCTTTGCGTTCTCGTCGATCTTCTTGCGTGTTTGCGCCTGCTCGACCTTCTCCTGAGCCGTCGCGGTCGCGGCCTTGGCTTGCGTCGCGACGTCTTGTGCGGCGGACTTCATCTTGTCCATGAATCCCACGCTGACCTACCTCCTGGTTGCGTCGTTGCGGTGTTGCGGTGTGCGAACGCCTACTGAGCCGGCGGGGTGGTTCCGGACGCCGGTGGCGGGGTTGGATCGCTGGGTGTTGCCGGCGTCGAGGGGGTGGTCGGCGCGGTCGGAGGCGCCGCCGGGGTCGTCGGCATGACCGGCCCTGCCCCAGACGTTTCCTCCTGCATGTGGAGATAGCCACCGGCCGTCGCCGCCAGCGGGACGATCCAGCCGATCAACAGCAGTAGACCGCGGCTGATCTCGAGCCCCGCGGCACCGCCGAGCCCGAACTCGCGGGGGCCGATCAGCAACGTGAGGATGGTCGTGAGGGCGGCAACCCCACAGAGCGCCACGTAGGCCAGACCGAAGCCGACGGGCAGGGTCAGGTTCGCGCCCATGGCGCGCGCGATCACAAGGCCCAGCGCCACCAGGAGAAGTATGAGGCCGAGTTTGGGAACGAAGTTGAAGGCGTCGGACCAGAGGCTGAACCGCTGGCTGTCGCTGAAGCCGAACGCCTCTACCTCGTACTTGGCCCACATCGGAAGGAACGACAGGATCAGCATCAGGAGCGAGGCGCCACCCACGATCTGCTCGCCCCGAGATAGTCGGTTGAGATCCACCCGAACTTCCCCCCTTCGGTTACATGGCGCGCCGTAGCTCCAGCGCTCTCATCGACTATAGGGAGCCCGGCCCGTGCGGACTAGGTATTTGAGGGAACTGCCTCGAAGAACGACACGACCCTCGTTCCGGGCCGGGCCTCACCCGCCGGGTCCTCAGGGGGGCCGGTAGTCGGGGCTGTAATCCTCGCCGGGGTGGGACGTCAGGTTGACGACGTCGGCGACCTCCAGGTCGATGACGTACACGTCGGCGTTGCCGTCGGGTGCCCGGCGGCTCCAGAACGCGATCTGGCCGCCGTCCGTAGAGAAGTTGGGCTCGCCGTCGAGGGCGGGGTCGAAGGTGACGCGGGTCTGATCGCTTCCGTGCGCGTCCATCACGTAGATCTCCTGGTCGCCGTGCCGCCGCGACACGTACGCGATCGAGCTCCCGTCCGGAGACCAGTTCGGGACGAAGTCGTTCCATTCGTTGTCTGTGAGCTGCAGCGGATCACTCCCGTCCGGCAGCATCGTGAATATCTCGTGATCCCCGTCGCGATCGCTCCAGAACGCGATCCGGGTCCCGTCGGGCGACCAGACGGGATGCTGATCTCGGTCCGGGTGGTCCGTGAGCCGCCGCACGCCGCTTCCATCGGAGGACATCGCGTAGATCTCGTAGTTGCCGTCGCGTTTGCTCGTGAAGACGATCTCCTCGCCGTCCGGCGACCACGATGGAGAGCGCTCCCGCGCGGGGTCATGCGTCAACCTGGTCTGATCGGAGCCGTCGGCGTCCATCACGTAGATCTCCTCGTTGCCGTCACGGTCGCTCCAGAACACGATCCGTTCTCCATCCGGAGACCATTCCGCGGCGATGTCGGCCGCGTCGTTGCGCGTCAGTTGCCGGGGCTCGCTTCCGTCCGGGCGCATCACCCAGATCTCGGGATCCCCGTCCCGCCTGCTCTCGAAGGCGATCAGGGCCCGGGTGTCCTCCGCGTCCGAGTGGCTCGAAGCGGGTACCGGGGGACCAGTCGTGGGACCCGCACCCGGCGCGCACGAGGTCACGCCCACGGCCAGAAGCGCCAACATCCTGCCGGGAGCGTCCATCAAACGAGTGTGGCAGCGCGTGGGGCTAGGTTCCACGTATCACTGCACAGAGCAGATGCCTATTCGGCTCGGCTTCTGAGCCCGTGGAGATCGAGCACGATGATGTTGCGGCGTCCGGTCTCGATCCAGCCTCGGCCCCTGAGATGTTGGAGGGCCTTGCTCACCGCTTCACGCGACGCCCCAGTCCATCCCGCAAGCTCGTCCTGGGACAGTGGGAGGTCGATCCGCGTGCCGCGTTCGTCGGGTGTGCCGAAGCGTTCGGCCATCTCAACGAGGCGCCGGGCGACGCGGCCCACCGTGTCGTGGGCGGCGAACTCGATCCTCTTGCGATCCGCATCCCGCAAGCGGGCGACGACCAGTTCCAGGAGAGCGAAGGCGGCGGTGGGTCTCTCGCGCACGAAGCTCCTGAAATCCTCCGCGCCGATCATCAGCGCCTCCACGTCGTCGAGCGCGGTGGCCGTCGCGGAACGAGGCTCGCCGTCGATCGCCGAGAACTCGCCGAGGAGCTCACCCGGCCCCCGCACGGCGAGCACGACCTCGCGGCCGTCTTCGGTGAAGTAGGAGACCTTCACGCGTCCGGAGACGACGATCACGACGCGATCGGAGGTGTCTCCCTCGGTGAACAGCGTGGTCGACCGCTTTAGGGCACGCCGGCGCCCCAAGGCCGTGAGGGCGTCGCGATCCTCCGCGACCAAACGCTCGAGGAAGCTCGGCTCGCTCTGTTCGTCCGCCACCCGTACAAGCTAAGCCATCGACTAGGACAGAGAATGTGGTGTGAAAGAGGACGGAAGGCGAGGGGGAGCGGTGAGTCGCGACGACACCCGAGCGGGCGATCACGTTCGAGGGGGGACCGTCACCTTCCTCTTCACCGACCTGGTCGGTTCCACGCAGCTGATCGAGTCTCTGGGAGACGACGTCTCCGACCCTCTGATCCGCACCCACCTACGGCGACTCCGCGCGGTCGTGTCTCGTCACGACGGTCACGTCGTCAAGTCCCTCGGGGACGGGTTGATGGCCGCTTTCTCCGGTGCAGCGCAGGCGATCGATGCTGCCGTCCACATGCAGCAGGTCGTCGCCGCGTCGCGCGATGAGGAGGGTCCGAAGCTCGAGCTGAGGGTCGGCATCAACGCCGGCGAGGCCGTGTACGACGGCATCGACTACTACGGCAAGCCGGTATGGGTGGCGCAGCGCTACTGCGACGCGGCCAAGGGAGGTCAGATCCTCACCTCGGAGGTCGTGCGCGCGCTCGTGGGGTCGCGTGGCAGTCACCGGTTCGACGATCGAGGAACCGTCGCACTGCGCGGGGTAGCCGAGCCGGCGCAGGCCCTGGAGGTCGCATGGGAGCCCGATCCGCATGTCGACCTCGCCTCTCTCGACGCGAGCAACGGCAGGAGGCGCGACCGAACCGCGTTCCGCGTCGTCCTCGGCGTTGCGGCCGTGGTGGTGACGGCGGCCGCCGCGTTCGCGTGGACCCTGGATCGGAACGGAACCGGCGAGGGGCCTCCCCGATCCACGCCGACCGATCCCGATCGTACGGCGGATCCCTTCGAACGCGTCCGCCTCCATGCGGCCAGCGTTCATCGCGACAACCGGCTGGGGGAGTCGAGAGCGGGCGAACCCTCGGTGGCGAACGGAGGCAGAGTAGTGGCGTTCGCCACCGCCTCCGAGCTCACGCGTATCGACAACAACGACGTCGCCGACGTCTATCTCCATACGGGGCGGGGGGAGGAGCCGATCCTGGTCAGCTCGGCGGGGGGGCAACCAGGCAATGCCGCGAGCATCAAGCCGGATATCTCGGCCGACGGGAGCCGCGTCGTCT
>Ga0299913_10001578_pt1 | contig 17053 bp, 12 predicted proteins | sample RVTome_9_FD_201360 | JGI IMG/M metagenome (GOLD analysis project Ga0299913, IMG submission 201360) | Soil microbial communities from uranium-contaminated site in the Upper Colorado River Basin, Wyoming, United States - RVT155D38 (version 2) ... | reverse complement strand
CCTTGCGGAACCCGTCGAAGCCGTAGAACGACGGGTCGTAGTCGTCGACGTACGCCACATTCGCCTGCTTCGGCACGTCCATCCCCAGCCCCCAGTACACGCCGTTCACGACGAGCCGGCGCAGGCCCTCGTTCTCGAAGTCCGTCGCCGATCCCATGGTGATCGTGAGAATGCGGCTCGTCGCGCCGCCATCGTGCGTGTGCAGACGAGTCCAGACGACCGGCATGGGCGGATCGTTGACGCCCTGCTCCTGTTTATCCGTGGCCCGGCGTTTGCGGTAGTCGGCCGGCGGGGAATCCGGCGTCATCCCCTGGAGCACCAGCCCCCGCATCAGGATCGTGGCGTCGTCGGGTGGATAGGCCTCGTAGACGTCCGTGTCACCGAAGACCGAATCGACGCCCCTGAGCACCGGATGGTCCCGCTGCGATGGCTCGATCACGCCTCGGGTCGCCTCCGCCTTGTGCCGCCCCCAGTGCGTGAGCCACGTCTCGCCGAGCACGCGCTTGCCGAAGCCTCCCTGGTTGTTGTAGTTCCACGATTCCCACGGGCTTCCCTTCGACAGGCCGTTGAACGCATGCGTGCTGGTCCGGATCGCGATGATCGGAACGCCCGCGCGGATCCTCTGGTCGAAACGCGCCATCGTCTCGTCGGGCCAGTTGCGGAACCGCAGCATCATCACGATGGCATCCGCGGTGTCCAGCGCCTCCGGGTCGGACAGCGACCGCGTGTTCTTCGGGTTGATCGTGCCGTCATCGTCCAGCGAGAACAGCACGGTGGACGTGAAGCCGTGGCGCTGGCTCAGAATCTTCGCGAGCATCGGCAGCGCCTCCTCGCTGCGATACTCCTCGTCGCCAGCGAGGAATACGACGTGCCGGCCCTTGCCGGGCCCGTTGCCCGGAGCGTACCTGATGCTCGTCTCTGCGGCGTGCAACACCGTCACGGTTACGGCAGTCAGCAATGCGAGCATGGTCAGACGTCTCATCGATCTCTCCTGGGCGGCGGCGACTGTTCCACTGAACGCAGGGCTGAAGCCCTGCGCTACGATCTCGGTTCAGGCCCGGCGCTACGATCTCGGTTCAGGCCCGGCGCGACTGCTTTCGCCGACGCAGGGCTGAAGCCCCGCGCTACGACGCGACGGGGCGGGCGACGTTCCGCGGTTGAGTCCGGCGCGACCGCCATAACGCGAGCCGCAGGGATAATTCTCTACGGCTCCCTCATCGCCCGACGGAATGTTCCCGGGGGCCCAAGACGCTCGTACAGCTCCTCGGCCCATGCATAGGTTGGCGGAAGGTCGCCCCAGATCGTAAGCGCGGCGGGGTAGAGCAGGCCAGCCACCTGCGGCAGATCGGTGTACCGCAGGCAATTCAGCATCTCCAGCGCAGGCCCCTTCCCATCGGGCGTGCCGCCGGCGTCCTGGGTTGCCGGCGGCGACTCGAGGACGACCGCATGCACCCCGCCATCGAGCAGCGCGGCGTAGAGCGCCACGGCGGCCATCTCGCCGCGGGCGGCGAGGGCGACCTGCGACGCATCCACGCCGGGCAGCGTGCGGACCGCCTCCAGCCCGCGCAGCGCATCCCAGACACGCATGCTGGCGATCGTCCGTCCGATCCACACGGCGGCCCGCCGCACGTGCCAATTCAGATCCTCGCCCCACGACGTATCGCCAGTGCCGCGCGTCTCGACGATCGCTCTCACCCATGCCGGGCTGGTGCGGCCGGCGAAGCTCTCCGACTCGTTCCGTGCCTCGCCCGGCGACCGCAGGACGACGACCGCCGGCGCCCCGCCTTTTAGCTCGCGTGGATTCCGCCGGACGCCGTGCAGGCGCCATCCCTCTTCCGACGTGAACGCGAACCGGGTGCCAGTCCCGCCATCCAGCGCGAACTCCTCGACGACGTCGAGCGACGAAGGCTGGCGGGGGAAATGGTTGAAGGTGTCCGCTCGCAGCCTGTTGACGACATCCTGACGCAGCCGTTCGACGTCCGTCATCGCCGCGAGTCTCGGGGGTGACGGCAACTGCAGGAACCGGTCGTGGATGACGGGGACGCGGTCACCCGGCGGGGGCCCGACCGAGTAGACCCTCAGGGTGTCTTCCGTTTCGAGCCGCGCCGGATCCAGCTCGAGGTCGCCGACCTCCTCGGGCGGCACGCGCTTCCCCATCAGGTGCTGCAGGAACCAGGAGAAAATCGCCGTCCGCGAGCGCTCGTGATACGAGTGGCCGCCCGGAGTCTCGACGAGGCGCAGCATCTCGCTGCTGCCGAGCGTCCCATACACCTTCTGCAGCTGTGCATGCACCCGGCGGATCGCGTGAATGGGAAAAATGCCGTCCTGATCGGACGAGGCGATCAGGAGGGGGCGCGGCGCGATCAGCGCGCCGATATCCGCCAGGTCCCACAGGCGCGTGTTGATCCACCACATGCAGTCGCAGTGGCCGTCGATGACGCGGTCGTAGATGTGCGACTCGAGCGTCGCCGTACCGCAGACCGGCGAGCAGGCGGTGACCCGCTCGTCGGCCGCGGCAATCCACCACGTGGTCGCACCGCCGCCGGAGATCCCCGTCACGCCGAGGCGCGTCCGGTCGACCTCGGGCCGGGACGCCAGGAGGTCCAGCCCGCGGATGCCGTTCAGCAGCTCGATGGCCGCCGGCGAGTAGCCGCGGCTGTACCAATGGAACCATCCCTCGCGATACGGTCCGTGGTGATACCCCGCGGCCTCGCCAAGCTGCACGGTCTCCACGATGAGCGTCGGGAACCCCAGCTCGGCGAAGCGCCGGGGGTGCGCCTGGTAGTGCACCTTCTGCTTCTGCGCATGGCCGCACACGTACAGCACGCCAGGCTTCGGGGACCCAGGCGTGGCCGTGTCGGGGATGTACAGATTTGCCGTGATGTGGAGGTCCGGAAGGCTCTCGTAGTGCAGCTTTTCGATGCGAAAGGCCGCGCGCTTCACCGCGCCGGTGATCTCGTACGGCACGGCGGAGCCGGCTGGCGGCCGATCCTCCACCAGCTGCAGCCCCATCGTTTCGAGGAACTGCCGCCGCTTCCCGGGAAGCTGTCGTTTGAAGTCGGCCGGGGTCGCGAGATCCGCGAGCGCTCCGTCGGTGAGGCGACGCGCTTCCCGTGACAGGTACTCACGGATCGGCAGGTTCGGTGCAAACGCCGCAGCGGGCCTCGGGTTCACGGCCTGTGGCGGCGCGTCGATCGATCTGACGTCGTGCCACCCTGGCCGTCCGATCGCGGCCGACACGCCGCCCGCCGCCAGCAGCTCACGTCGCGACAGTTTCATGAATCGGTCCTCCGCGTCAGCGGCGAGAGTACACCAGAATCAGCGGGAAACCCGCCGTGATGCGTGCGCCTCGTACACGAGCCGCGACACGGCGGCGATGAGCTCCGCGCTCTTCGTGCGATCGTCGAGACCGCGGACGAGCACCACGAGCACGTACGGACGGGGGGCGTATACGATGCCTGCGTCGTGGTGGATGCGCGTGATGCTGCCAGTCTTGTGGGCGACCCTCGTGCCGCCGGGAAGGCCTGCGGGGATCCCTTCGGCGAACGTCTGTGCCTGGAGGACGTCGATCATCTCGGCGTCGGAGGCCCGGTCCACGGCCTCGCCCCGCGCCAGCCGCTCGAGCAGCGTGAGCAGCGCCCGCGCGGTCGTCGTGTTGTTCCGCCCCTGCGCGAAGGCTTTGGCGTCCTCGACGCCCCGCAGCACCTGCATGCCGTGCGCGCCGAGCCGGGTAACCGTGCGGCGGATGTTCTCCACGCCGAGACGCTCGATGAGCAGGTTCGTGGCCAGGTTGCTGCTGACGACGATCATCGCGCGACACAGCTCCCTCAGCGTGCGCGACTCGCCGATCGCCCCGTAGAGTGTCTTGTCGGAGTCGTCCTTCTCGTCCAGCCCGTACGGGCTCCCGTCGACGATGCTGCGGAAGGTGTTGGTGACGGTGAGCGGGTCGTCGAGCGCCAGCCTGCCCGCCCGCGCCTGTGCGTACAGCTCGATCATTACCGGGACCTTCATCGTGCTCGCGGCATGGAAGGTGTCATCCGCGGCGACGAACAACGCATCCCGCCCATCGAGGGTCCAGTAGGCGACGGCCGCCTCCGCGCCTGCTGCGGAGATTGCCTCCCGCACCTGCTGTTCGAGGGAACGCGGTGTCGCGGCGTGCTGCGCCAGCATCAACAGGAGGAGTGCGGACATGCCCGGCTACGCCACGGCGGGGCTCGTCTGCGGCATGGCGGCGAGGTCGCCCCAGGTCTCCGGGTCCTGTGAGACGAGCGTCGAGAGATAGAGCGACACATCCTCGGGCGGGTAGCTCCCGGCGACGGCCCCGACGGCTGCCTCGAGCCGGTCGCGCTCCGGCTTCACCACCGTTTCGTCGCTGATGAGCCCCTCCTCGTGCGCGATCCCGAGCGCGTCGAGAAACGCGGTCATCATCGGCCGCTGGCGGGCCAGATGATAGTTGACGAGTGCTCGCGCGGCCACCGCGTCCGGCACGGTCGGAAGCCGCACCAGATACCGGGTCTTCTTCTCGACCGGCAGCGTGAGCACCGTCTTGGCGCGGAACTTCATGTGGGTTGCGATCGACGCGCACGCCTCGACCTGCTGTTCGGCCGACTGTTCGTCGTTCCAGAAGAGCTCCGCCGCGGTCGTGCGCCCCTCGACCGGCAGCCGCTTCCAGAGGCGCGACGGCCGGAAGGCGTTGAAATCCTGATCCATGCCCCCGAATGTTAGCAAATGCAGAAGGGGCGGCTGCCAGCTTCCGGCTGTCAGCGGGCGATACGGACGGTGCGCCTGCGCGAGAGCGTTGGGACTGCCCGACGGCAGATTGGGAGTTGGAGATTGGGAGTTGGGCTTGGCAGTTCGGACGGGCGGTTGCCCGGCCGTGCCGAGCAGGTCCCGTGCTCGCTCGCGCATGGTGGAGCATGGTACGATGATCGGTTCGATGTCCTCCGCGGAGCGTCTCTTCACACCGCGCTTCTTCGTGATGTGCGGGTTCAGCTTCACCGTCTTTCTGTCCGCGTTTCAGCTGCTGCCCACGGCGCCGTTCCACATCATCGCGCTCGGCGGATCGACCGTCGCGTCCGGCATGTTCCTGGGCTTCCTCACGTACTCGTCGGCGTTCTCCGCCCCGCTGACCGGCGCGTTCGCGGACCGCATGGGGCAGCGCCGCGTACTCATCGGCAGCAGCCTCGCGCTCGCGCTCTTCGCCGGCTGCTACGCCGTGATCACCGACTACAGGCTCGTGCTTGCGCTGGCACTCGTGCAGGGCGTGTTCTGGTCGGCGCTGCTATCGGCCTCGGCGGCCTACACGACGGCCATCCTGCCGGCGCACCGCCGGGCGGAGGGCATCGGCTACTGGGGCCTCTCCACGATGGCGGCGATCGCCGTGGCCCCGACGGTCGGGTTCTGGATCTTCCACTACGGCTGGGTGTGGCTGTGCGTGCTCGCCGGAGCGTTGAACCTGGTGATGGCCGCCATCGCCTGGACCCTCGAGGACCATCCGCGCCCGGAGACGACGGAGCGCCACGGCGGGCTGCTCGAGTGGCGCGTGCTGGTCGTGTCACTGACGCTCTTCCTGTATGCCTATGGGTACGGCGGCATCACCAGCTTCAGCGCCATGTATGCCGACGCCAGCGGGACGTCGCCGAAGGGGTTGTACCTGACGGCGCTCGCGGTCGTCATCCTCTGCACGCGCCCGTTCTCCGGGAGGCTCGGCGACGTGTGGGGATACCGGCGGGTATTCGTCCCGTGTCTCGTGCTGATCAGCGTGGGCCTGGCGTGCCTGGCGATCGGCGGGACGCGGTTCTGGATGATCGTGTCAGCCGTGATCTTCGGGATCGGCTTCGGCACCGCCTACCCGGCGTATGTCGGGTATGTGCTGCGTGACGTCTCGGCGGCACGCCGCGGTGCGGCATTCGGCGCGATTCTCGCCGCCTTCGATACCGGCATCGGGACGGGCTCCACGTCGATGGGCTGGCTCATCAGCCGCATCGGATTCCAGGGGGCCTTCGGCGTGGCCGCCGCGATCTCGGCGCTGGCGGTGCCCTACTTCCTGTGGGTCGACAGGAGGCAGACACGTGTCAACTCCCAACTCCCAGGCCCAAACTCCCAAACAGAGCCATTCGAGACCGCTCGTTGAAGGCGCTGCAACTCGGTACCTCGCCGCCTGTTCACCGAGCTCTCTCGATCGACTCTCCTTTGGGAATCGCGAGTTGGAGAGCATCGTGGCGCCACGCTGTCCCGCGAGGAGCTCCTCAACTGAGGTGTGCGTGCACGGCCTCGGCTACAAGTTCGTCGGCTGACCTCTCGACGCCGCGCAACTCCCCACTCTGAGACGAGTCGCGTTCCCCGGGACCTGCGCGTTGGGAGTTGGGAGTTGGAACTTGGGAGTTGACGGTCGATACCCGTAAGATCCCCCCGTGCGCATCTGCGACGCTCACTGTCACTTCTTTTCGTCGCGATTCCTGGAGATCCTCACCAAAGACCGTCACGATCTTGCCGCGGACGACCGGGCGCGCGCGGTCGCCGGGCTGCTCGGCTGGGACCCGCCGGGCACGCCCGAGGACCTCGCGGACCGATGGGTGGCGGAGCTCGATCTCCACGGCGTGGCCCGCGCGGTGGCGATCGCGAGCGTGCCCGGTGACGAGGAATCGGTCGCGCGTGCCACGGCGCGGCATCCATCGCGGCTTGCCGGTTTCTTCATGTGCAATCCGTCCGCGCCCGACATCGCCGACCGGCTGGCACGCGCGCTCGGCGAGTGGCGGTTCCGCGGCGTGTGCCTGTTCCCCGCGATGCACCACTACAGGCTGGACGAGAAGGGTGTCGCGGCGGTCTTCGAGGCTGCCGACGCCCGACAGGCGATCGTGTTCGTCCATTGCGGTGTGCTGTCGGTGGGCGTACGGAAGAAGCTCGGCCTGCCGTCGCCCTTCGACCTCCGGCTCGGCGATCCGCTGGCGGTCGCCGCGATCGCCGCCCGGTTCCCTCGGGTGCCGGTCGTGATCCCGCACTTCGGCGCCGGACTCTTTCGCGAAGCGCTGATGGCGGCCGACCAGTGCCCCAACATCCATCTCGATACATCGAGCAGCAACGCGTGGGTGAAATATCATCGCGACCTCACCCTGGACGATGTGTTTCATCAGGCGCTCGCCGTCGTGGGGCCGGATCGCCTGCTGTTCGGGACCGACTCGTCGTTCTTTCCACGAGGATGGCAGCACCAGATTGCGGACGCGCAGCGGAGGTCGCTCGACTCCGCCGGCGCCGCCGCGGACGTGCAGGAGAAGATCTTCGCGGGGAACTTCGACCGGTTGATGGCCTGACGCGGCGCGCCGGGCAGGTCTGACGAGCGTTACCGGACCGTCACACCTGAACCGGTCGTCGTGATGCTGGCGCCCGCGGGCGGTGAGGGCTGTGGGAGGTCGATCAGCGCGTGCCGACCGGCCGGGCGCCCCGGGACGCCCCCTGCGGCGGGACTTTGCGGCGGTAGACATCGAAGAAGCGGGTGGTTGCACGATGGAAGCGCTCGTTGAGCGCACGACCGGCTTCGCCGGGCACCGGCCCGAGCCGGCTCCATGACGCTTGCGCCTGACGGACGTCCTCCGCCATCGTGCGCCACTTCCCTTCCTCGCCCGCGCGCCCGCCGATCGTATTGGCGGCGAGCGCCTCCCGGAGCATCGTGGCGAGCGCCTGCGAGGAGTTGGCGGGCGGTGGCGCGGCATCCTTCAGGAAGCTTTCCACGCGCGCGATCAGCTTCTCCATCTTCTGGCGGTTCGGCTCTACGTCCAGCTCGGTACCACGGAACGCCTCCGGGTGAGCGGTCAGCGTTCGCTCGAGCGCGGCGACGAACCGTGCGCTGAGCGGGTCGGCACCCTGGCGGACGACTGGCGTCGACCGGTTCCAGCGCGTGCGCAAGGATCGCACCTGATCGAGCAGCGCCGCCGGATCCGCGCCGTTGGTGCCGGCGCTGCCCTGGGTGGGCGCCAGCGCTTCCAGCTCGGCAACCAGCTGCTCGCGATCCGCCTGCTTGGTCTCCAGCTCGATCTCGTCGCGCCGCTTGTAGCGATCGAAGAACGTGTCACACGCGGTCCTGAACCGCTGCCACACTGCCTCGGACTTGTTGCGGCGCACGGGACCGACTGCTTTCCACTCCACCTGCAGCCGCCGGATCTCGGCGGCTGCCTTGTCCCACTCGCGCGAGCCGGCGAGCTCCTCGGCCCTGGCGCAGAGGGCCTCTTTGCGGGCGAGATTGGCCGACCACGTTTCCTTCCGCTCGGCGAGATCCGCGTTGCGCCGGGAGAAGAACCTGTCGCACGCGTCGCGGAATCGCTTCCATGTGGCCTTGGTCTCGTGCCGGGGGACCGGACCGATCTGCTGCCATTCGGCCTGCAGCTTCTTCAGCTCGTCGGCCGTCTTGATCCAGTCCGTCGAATCGGCGAGCGCCTCCGCGCGGGCGATCAGCGCGAGCTTCTGTTCAAGATGGCTTTTCCGCTCCTCGTTGCGCCGGGCGAAGAACTCCCGGAGCCGCGTCTGCACCGGATCGGCCGCCTGGCGATAGCGGTGCCAGAGCGCCTGCGCCTGCGCGCGCGGCGCCTCGGCGACCGTCTTCCAGCGTTCCTGAATGTCGTGAAGCTCGCGGGCAGCCTTGTCGAGATCCTCGTCCTTCGGCCCCTCAGGCGTATCGAAGCCATACCTCACGCGAAGCGCTTCGGTTCTGGCGATGAGCTCTTCCTGGACGGCCGCATTGGCGAATCGCTTCCATTCGTCCATTTCCCGCAGCTCGTGGAGCCGCGGCGTCAACGCTGCGGCGCCAGCCTGCAGCCGTTCGAGGAGCGCCGGCTGCTCGCCCTCGGGGACGGGTGGCGGGGCTTCGATCGCTGCGCGCAGGTCGCGCGCGAGCCGGTCGGCCTCGCGCAGCGTCAGATCTTCGGCGCCCGTCCGCTTGGCGGCTCGCTCGAGGAGCTGCTCGATCCGCAGCTGGCGCTGCCGCAGCGCGCGCTCCTCGGCCGCGTAGCGCTCCTCGTCCCGCTGTCGGACGCGCGCGGCGGCCTGCTCGTATCGATCCGCGACGGCAGGATCGAGCTGCTCCGATCGGCCCGTCAATACGGTCCACTCCGAGGCCACACTGTCCCAGGCAGCCCTCGGCGTGTCGTCCCCGGCGGCCAGCCGTTCAGCCTCCGCCGCAAGCTCGGCGAGGCGCGCGTGTGTCTCGTGCATCTCCAGCCGGTTGCGATGGCGCTGCAGCACATCGCCGCAGACCGCGTCGAAGCGTTCGTGGAGCCCGCGCGACGAGTTGTCTTCTTCCCGGGGCTCGAGCGCCGCCCAGGCGATGCGCGCCTGCTCGATCTCGGCGGGAATGTCCTCGCCGCGATATTCGTCCAGGCGCTCGATCAGCTCGACACGGGCCCGCCGCAGGGTCTCCCGGCGCTCGGCGGCCTGCTGCCGCTCGGCCTCCGCCTGCTCGAACTCCGCGATCCGGCGGCGCGCGTCTTCGATCGCGGCGGCAAAGCGTGCGCGGCTGTCGGGATCCAGCTCGAACGCCGGATCGGCGCTGATCCCGAGCGAGTCGGCTTCTGCCTCCGCGAGCGCGTCGCCGGTGCGCGGTCCCGCGGGAGCAGCGGCCAGCGCCTCGACCCGCGCCAGCGTGCCCGCCACCTTCTGCTGCCATGCATCTAGCGCGAGGCGGCGTGCCGCCTCCGCGTCTTCGATCGCCTGCATCATTGCCCGCGCCCTCTTTGCAATCGCCTTGTGCTTCGCCCGCGTGGCGACCGTCTCGGCCAGCTCGCGCAGCTCGCCGCCGCCAGCGGTGGTCTCGGCCGCGCGCTCCAGCGCGGCGAGTCCTGCGTCCTTGTGCTCCGTCCTGGTGGCGACGTTCACCAGTTCGGCTCGATCCCCGATCCGCGCCACGGCGTCGAGCGCCGTCTGCGGGTCTGCCGCGGTCCGGGCAACGTTGCCCAGGAGCCGCGTGTCGTGCACGCGGCCGAGCGCGGCCGTCCGCACCGTATCGTGCGGCGAGCCTTTCGCCACGGCTGCGAGCTGGCGCTCGTCCTCGAGCCCCTCCAGCGCCAGGGCCGCCTCTCCGTCGGAGTCGGCGGGCACACACGCCATGGCGACCAAACGGTCGCTCAGCTCCCGCCGCAGCTCGGCATCCTGCTCGGATCGGACGAGTGGAACGAGCTCCGCCGCGGCGGACAGCCGCGCGGCGGCCGCCCGCCGGACCCGCACGTCCACGTCCTCGGCCGCCAGTTCCCCGAGCACCCGCCGATGCTCCTCGTCGGCAGGGACCTCCGCCACGGCGCCGGCGCGGATCACCGGGTCGGCGTGTCGCCAGCGGGGTTGGGGTTTGAAGCGGTCGAGGAATGACATCGGCGATCTTGGCAGCCCGTCCTGGTCAGTCGTCGGATTCCTGCGTCAACCATTCGGCGATCTGCTCGCGCGACAGCCTGTGGTCGTCGTTCAAATGCACGATCATCGCCGCCAGCGGCAGACGCTTGCCGCAACCCTGCGGACACCGTTTCGTGACCTCATCGAGACATCGGAAGAGCCGCTCGAGGTGGTCGGGGACCAGCTTGCCGTGATCCCGCGGCAGGCGATACACGCCTTCGTACACGGCGCCGAGCGCGCACGACCCGCCGTGGTCATCGAAGTAGCTGCCGAAACATTGCGGGCCCCGCCTCGCGCCGGCCCGGATGAATCGGGCGAGCTCCTGTTGCTCTCGTTCGGGTCCAGCAGACATGGGGCGTGTCCTGGGAAGTGTCTCGCGCGTTGCGCTCTCGCAAAATGTCTGCCGGCTGAGGCGTCCCGTTAACCTGCTGACGCGCAAGGATCGCTCTTGGAGAAGCCGCTTTCACAAGCACGGCCGATCCATTCGATTGAATCCAGATCGTCGCTCATTCGGATCGATGATGCGGGTACGTGCTGGCCGCCGGGTGTGTCACGGAACCTCGTCAGAGGCTGGTAGGATCACTCGCTATGGCGCTGGTGCTGCTCGTCCCGCTGCTGTTCGTGCTCCAGGCAGAGAAAGGTGTGCAGCCCGCGGGCGATACGCCCGCACCGGGCAACCCGGTCGTCACCATCTCGACGTCTCACGGCGACATCACGGCGGAGCTGTTCAAGGATCGCGCGCCGGTGTCGGTGCAGAACTTCCTCGGCTATGTCGCGGACGGCTTCTACGAGGGTACGATCTTCCACCGCGTGATTCCGAAGTTCATGATCCAGGGGGGCGGATACACCGCCGACATGGTGGAAAAGCCAACGAGACCGCCGATCCTGAACGAGGCGACCAATGGCCTGAGCAACACCCGCGGCACGCTGGCGATGGCGCGAACGCAGGCGCTCCGCAGCGCGACGGCGCAGTTCTTCATCAATGTGGCCGACAACCGCGCCGAGCTCGATCACCGCGGCTATGCTCCGAGAGATTTCGGTTACGCGGTCTTCGGCCGCGTGCTCAGCGGGATCGAAGTGTGCGACGCGATCGCCCCGGTGAAGCGGCATCAGCTGGGCCCCCACAGCGATGTGCCCGTCGAGCCGGTGACGATCAAGTTCGTGCGCCTGATCCAGGAGTAGCCGGCAACCGGCGCATGTCCCGACCACTCCTCGTAATCTTCCTTACCATCTTCGTCAACCTGGTCGGCTTCGGGATCATCATTCCGCTGCTGCCGTTCTATGCGGAGACGTTCGGCGCGTCGCCGCTGACGATCGGACTGCTGTTTGCGTCGTTCTCGATCAGCCAGCTGGCTGCCTCGCCCGTGCTCGGCGGGCTCTCGGACCGGTGGGGGCGGCGGCCCGTTCTGATCGGCAGCCTCGTGGGCACGACAGTCAGCTTCGTCGTGCTGGCGCTCGCCGACAGCCTCGCGATGCTGTTCCTCGCGCGGATCGTCGACGGGCTGTCGGGCGGCAGCATCACCACGGCGCGCGCCTATATCGCCGATGTCACGACCGAGGAGGATCGCCCTCGCGCCTTCGGGCTGCTCGGCGCGGCGTTCGGCCTCGGATTCATCATCGGGCCCGGTCTCGGAGGCGCGTTGTCACACATCAGTTACACCGCGCCCATCTGGGCGGCGGCCGGGATCACGGTCCTGGCGATCGGGCTCGCGTGGCGCTGGCTGCCGGAGACGGTCCACCGTGCCCACGCCGGCGGCGGCGCGCCGTGGCAGGACCTCGGCGAGATATTCCAGCGGCCTGGCCTGCGTGTGCTCTTGAGCATCGATTTTCTCTACTGGATGGCCTTCGCCGTCTATCAGACGACGTTTGCGCTCTTCGGCGCACGGCGCTTCGGCTTCGACGCGACGCATACGGGGTACCTGCTGAGCGCCTTCGGCGCCGTCGGGGTGCTCGTCCAGGGGGGGCTCGTTGGGCCGATCGCCGCCTCGCTCGGCAGCCGCCGGACGCTCGTCGTCGGGCTGCTCTGCGCGGCCGCCGGGTGGGGCGGCAGTGCGCTGACGCACAGCGTGCCGGTCTTCGTCGCCATGCTCGTGCCCGGCGCCGTCGGCATCGGGCTGTGCAACGCGATGCTCTCGTCGCTCGTCAGCAACGCCGCCGAGGCGTGGGAGCAGGGCCGGGTGCAGGGAGCTGCGGGTGCGCTCGAGAGTCTGGGCCGGGCGATGGGGCCGGTCTGGGGGAATGCCGTGCTCCAGGAAGTCGGTGAGGGGGCCGCCTACGGGGCTGCGGCCGGCCTGCTCGTCGGCGCAGCCGGAATGGCCGTGCGCTACGAGCCGCGGCGCAAGGGAATCGTCCAGGTGCCCGCGACCGACACCGCGCCGCGCGCGCCGTGATCTGGCGGTCCCGCGCGCCGGCCGCACCGCGCCGGCCCGCCGTCAGCGCAGGCCCGCGGCCAGCTCCGTCTCCAGCCGCGTCACCAGATCGTCCATCTGGCTGACGATCGCGCCCACCGTGTCCGGCTGCGTGAGGTCCACGCCGGCCTTCTTGAGGAGCTCGATCGGGTAATCGCTGCCGCCCGCGCGCAGCAGGTCGAGGTAGCGCTCGCGCGCCGCCCCCCGCGCGGCCGGGGGCGCCTGCATGATCTCGCGCGCGAGGCGCGCGGCCGAGGCGAAGCAGGTGGCGTACTGATACACGTAGTACGGCGAGTTGTAGAAGTGCGGAATGCGCGACCAGGTCAGGCCGGTGAGCGGGTTGGTGTCGAGCACGTCGCCGTAATACTCGTCCAGCAGCTGCTTGTACAGCGCCGTCAGGACCTCCGCCGTGATCGGCTGGTCCTGCTCGACGAGGCGATGGGCGCGGAGCTCGAAGTCGGCGAACAGCACCTGCGTGTAGAACGTGCCGGCGATGTTGTCGATGGCGTGCTGCAGCAGGACGATGCGCTCGGTGGGATCGGCGGACAGGGCCAGCATGTGCTCCAGCAGCAGCGCCTCGCTCAGCGTCGACGGCACCTCCGCGACGAAGATCGTGTAGCTCGAATAGATGAACGGCTGCGTCTCGTGCGACAGGATAGTGTGCATCGAGTGCCCCATCTCGTGCGCGAGGGTGAACACGTCGTCCAGCGTGTCGGTGTAGTTGAGGAGCATGTACGGATGCGTGCCGTACACGGGCGCCGAGTACGCGCCCGACCGCTTGCCGTCGTTCTCGTAGACGTCGATCCACCCGCCGGCGAATCCCTCCTGCATGCGTGATCGATACTCCGGACCGAGCGGCGCGACGGACTCCACGATCCGCGGCAGCACGTCGTCGTATGAGTACTTCCGATCGAAGTCGACGAGCGGGATGGAGAAGTCGTAGACCTGATAGGTGGGCACGTTCAGGATGCGGCGCCGCAGCCGGTGATAGCGGCGCAGCGGCTCGACGCCGGCGCGTGTCGACGCGATCAGGTTCTCGACGACGGAGGTGGGGATGTTGTCGCCGTGGAGCGCCGCTTCGAGAGTGCTGCCATACCCGCGCGATCGCGCCTGGAACCAGTCCCGCTGGCAGACGGCGTTGTACAGGGCCGCGTACGTGTTGAGGCTCGACTGATAGATCGTGTGCAGCGCGTCGAAGGCTCTTGCGCGGTCCGCCTGCTCGCGGCGCGTCGCAAGAATGGCGCGATACTGCGCGTACGACACGACGACGGCTTCGCCCGTGGAGAGCGTGACCGTCGGAAACCTGACGTCGGCGGTCGACAGCGCGAAGTACGCGTCGTTCGGCGCGGCCGCAAGGCGGCTCGCGAGCGACATCAGCCGCTCCCCCTTCTCGTCGAGCACGTGCTCCTGCTGACGGTACAGGTCTTCGATGGCGAACCGGTAGAGGCGCAGCGGCTCTGACGCGTCCATCCAGCCGCGTACGGTCTCGAGCGGGATCGCGAGCAGCTCCGGGTTGAACCACGACTCGGCCTGCTTCCAGCGGGCAAACAGGATCTGGACCTGCTGGCGCCTGGCGTTGACCGTGTTGTCGCGCTGATCCTCGTCGTAGCGCAGCGACGGGAAGTACCACACCCGGTAGGCGAGCTGCCCGAGCCGTTCGGCCAGGCTGTAGGCCTGCAGCAGCCGCTCGGGGCCCAGGGCCAGCGTGCCTTTGAACCCGGCATACTGCTCGATGCCGAGCTCGAGCTCCTTGTACGCGGCCGTCCACTCCTCCCAGCCGCGGAAGATGTCGTCCAGGCGCCACTTGAAGCGGTCGGGCACATCCGCCCGGTTGCGGGTGCGCGCGGGCGGATCGGGGACGAGGACGTCGGACGAGTCGAAGAAGGGGGTAAGGGGCATCAGGACACTATAAAAGGGAGAAGGATAAAGGGAGAAGGGCCAAGGGCCAAGGGCCAAGGGCCAAGGGCCAAGGGCCACCAAGGGCTCAGGCGCCGGGCCGTCGCGCGATCAGCACTGCTCCGGCCCAGCTCCGCACGCCGTCAAAGATCTGGGCCATGACGGCGTCCGGGCGCGGCGCGCCGCGGCCGGCCACCTTGAAAGAATGGTCCCCGGCGGGGACCTCGTACAGCGACGCCCGACGAAGTTCGCCCAGCAGCCTGCGGACCTCGTCGGCCGTCCCGAACGTATCGCGCGTACCCTGCACGAAGAGCATTGGTTCGGCAATCGCGGGCAGGTGGGCGTCCCGCCGCTGCTCGGGCCGGCCGGGCGGGTGGAGTGGATAACCCAGGAAGACCAGCCCCGCGAGGCCGTCGCACCCCTGTGCCGCGACCTGCGAAGCGATCCGGCCTCCCATCGACTTGCCGCCAATGAAGAGCGGCAGGCTGCCGAACTCCCGCCGGGCGGCCGCGACGGCCTCCCGCCACGCCGACTCGAGTACGTCAGCCCGATCGGGCACCTTGCGGCCGCTCGCCATGTACGGGAAGTCGAACGTGGCGGCCGTCAGGCCTCGTGCGGCCAGCCCGGCCGCCGCGTCCACCATGAACCGGCTGGCCTGCCCCGCGCCGGCTCCGTGGGCGAGCACGATCGCGGCGTCCGGAGCGCCAGCAGGCGAGATGCGCAGATCCATCAGAGGCCAGTATCGCGCGGGCCTGGGCCTCTGGTGCACGTTGCATCACATCATCTACTAATGTAGATTCATGGATATGTATCTTGGCAGCCCCCTGTTCCGCCTGCTCGGCGACGACGTCCGGTTGCGGATCCTCCGGCTGCTGGCTGCAGAGCGGCTGAACGTGACGGAACTGACCGGTATCCTCGGCATCGCGCAGTCGGGCGTGTCCCGGCACCTGGGCATGCTGAAGGACGGCGGCCTCGTCGCGGAGCACCGCGACGGCGGCTATGCGTGGTACCGCCTCGCGCCCGCTCTTCAAGGGGACCAGAACGGGAGCGCCCCCCTCGCGGCGCTCCTGCGCGCGCAGTTCGACGAGGCGGCGCGTACGCTCGATGGCCGGGCAGACGATGCCCGCCTCGAGGAGGTGCGCCGGCTGCGCAAGGAGAACTTCGAGCAGCACAGCGGCGCGGATGCCCGCGAGCGGCAGCTCGTGCCGGGCCGCAGCTGGGCGGCGTGGGCTCGCGCGCTCGGGCACCTGCTCCCGCCGCTGCGGGTGGCGGATCTCGGCTGCGGGGAGGGCTATCTCGCGATCGAGGCAAGCCGCTGGGCCTCGCGGGTGATTGCCGTCGACCGCTCTGCGCCCGTGCTCGAGCGTGCACGGGCGCTTGCCCGGCGGCGGCGTGTCCGGAACATCGTGTGGCGGCGCGGCGACATCGAGCGGCTGCCGCTCCGGGACGCCTCCGTCGATGTCGCCATCCTGTCGCAGGCGCTGCACCACGCGGAAGATCCCGTCCGCGCGCTGCAGGAGGCCGCGCGGATCCTCGCGCCGGGCGGGCGCGTGCTCGTGCTCGACCTGCGCGAGCACGATCAGGAGTGGGTGAGTCAGCGCCTCGGCGACAGGTGGCTGGGCTTCTCGGATCACGCGCTCGCCCGCTACGTGCAGGAGGCCGGGCTCACCCGCGTGCGGGTGACGACAGGCACACGGCGGGCGCGCGATCCGTTCTCCGTCCTCATCGCGAGTGGCTGGAAACGCCACGACGCGGCGGGCGGCGGGAAGGCACACGGCAGAAGGGACACGGCATCATGAGCTTCGACAGGTTACGCGCGGCACTCGACCGCCGCGTGCTCGTCCTCGACGGCGCGATGGGGACGATGATCCAGCGCCACACGCTGACGGAGGCAGACTTCCGCGGCGAGCGGCTGACGGACCATCCGCGCGATCAGAAGGGCAACAGCGACCTCCTCGTCCTGACGCGTCCGGAGGTCATCAGCAGCATCCATCACGAGTACCTCGCCGCGGGCGCCGACATCGTCGAGACGAACACCTTCACGAGCACGTCGATCGCGCAGGCGGACTACGGCCTCGAGCCGCTGGTCTACGAGATGAATGTCCAGGGTGCCCGCCTCGCGAAAGCCGCCGCGGCCGAGTGGACCGACCGCACGCCCGGCCAGCCGCGGTTCGCGGCCGGCGCGATCGGGCCGATGAACCGGACGCTCTCGATCTCCCCCGACGTGAACGATCCGGCGTTCCGCGCGATGACGTTCGATCAGGCCCGTGAGGCGTACGAGGAGCAGGTCCGCGGGCTGCTCGACGGCGGCGTCGACCTCCTCCTCATGGAGACCATTTTCGACACGCTGAATGCGAAGGCCGCGATCGTCGCCATCG
>Ga0299913_10001576_pt1 | contig 17063 bp, 16 predicted proteins | sample RVTome_9_FD_201360 | JGI IMG/M metagenome (GOLD analysis project Ga0299913, IMG submission 201360) | Soil microbial communities from uranium-contaminated site in the Upper Colorado River Basin, Wyoming, United States - RVT155D38 (version 2) ... | reverse complement strand
CGGCTTGTGCCGTCCGGCTTCGAGACGGAGGTGGCGTCGTGACCGCGACCGTCCTGGAGCGCGCCGCGCTGACGTCACCCGCAGCGGAACCGCCGCTGCTCAGCACGGATCGGCTCGAGGTCCACTTTCCGATCACCGAGGGCATCATTCTCGAGCGGCGCGTGGGGGCGGTCCGGGCGGTGGACGGCGTCTCCCTCGACGTCCATCGCGGCGAGACGCTCGGCCTCGTCGGCGAATCGGGCTGCGGCAAGTCCACCTTCGCGCGCGCCGTCATCCGGCTCGTCGACCCGACCGGCGGCAGGATCCGCTTCGACGGGGTCGACATCACCGATCTCGGCGGTGACCGGTTGCGCCGGATGCGCCGCCGGATGCAGATGATCTTCCAGGACCCGTACGCCTCGCTCAACCCGCGGATGACGATCGGCTCGATGCTGGCCGAGCCGTTGCGGGTCCACGGCCTGGCCCGCGGTGCGGAGGCCTCGACGCGAGCCCGAGAGCTGGTCGACATCGTGGGGCTGCCGCGCAACGCGATCAACCGCTACCCACACGAATTCTCGGGCGGCCAGCGACAGCGCGCCGGGATCGCCCGGGCACTGGCAGTGCAGCCGGAGTTCATCGCCGCCGACGAGGCGGTCTCGGCCCTGGACGTCTCGATCCAGGCGCAGATCGTCAACCTTCTCACCGAGCTCCAGCGCGAGTTCGAGCTGACCTTCCTGTTCATCGCCCACGACCTGTCGGTGGTGCGCCACATCAGTGACCGGATTGCCGTCATGTACCTCGGCGAGGTCGTCGAGCTGTCGCCGGCCAAGGAGCTCTACGATCATCCGCTCCACCCGTACACGACCGCGCTCGTCTCCGCCGTGCCGATCCCCGACCCGAAGGTGGAGACGAGCCGCAGGCGTATGATCCTGCGCGGCGACGTGCCCTCGCCGGCCAACCCGCCATCCGGCTGCCGGTTCCACACCCGCTGCTGGCTACGTCGGGAGCTCGGCGATCCGGAGCGCTGCGCCGACGAGGCGCCGGCGCTGCGTCCGCTTCTGCCCGGCCACGGCGTGGCCTGCCACTTCGCCGAGGAGCTGGCCGGCGGCGCACGACGCGACGAGCTGCTCATTGCCGGCGCCGCCCATTCCCACGCGCGCGACACCGACGCAGAGGAGGCCGTCGCGTCGACCGACCTGCGCCCGTCGGAGGACGACGGGGGTTTCTTCGCGGATGAGCCAGGTTCCCACGACGAGCGCCACGGCTGAAGCCAGTCGGCCATACTGCGGCGCATGGAGTACCGCATCGCGCTCGCGCAGATGGCGCCGCGCCTCGGTGACCTCGACGCCAACCTTGGGCTCGCAGGGGACCGCGTGCGGGCCGCTGCCGACGAGGGCGCGGCGCTCCTCCTCCTTCCCGAGCTGGCGCTGACTGGCTATCTGCTCCAGGACCTCGTCCCCGAGGTGGCAATGCGCGCCGACGATCCGCGCCTGCTCGGGATCGGCGCGGGGGCCGCCGGGATGCTGGTCGCGGTCGGCTTCGTCGAGGAGACCGCGGAGCATCGGTACTGCAACAGCGTCGCGCTCGTTCGCGACGGGGAGCTCATCGGCCTCCATCGCAAGGTGTATCTGCCGACGTACGGCCTCTTCGACGAGGGCCGCTTCACGCGGGGCGGTGATCGAATCCGGACGCACGACGCCGGTGCGCCGATCGGCCGCATCGGCCTCAGCGTGTGCGAGGACTTCTGGCACCCGAGCCTCCCGATGCTCCAGGCCCACGATGGTGCCTCGCTGCTCGTCAACGTGGCCGCCGGACCGTCGCGCGCGCCGGGTGGCCCTGCCGGCCTGGCCGCCATCGGCGGCTGGCACAAGATGCAGGACACGTACGCGCTGCTCGGCACGGTGCCGCTCGCCTTCTGCAACCGGGTCGGGAACGAGGAGGGCCTCACCTTCTGGGGCGGATCGCGGATCGTGGCGGCCGACGGGTCGACGGTGGCGCAGGCTCCCCTGTGGGAGGAGGCGCTGGTGGTCGGCACGCTCGATACCGATGACCTGCGGACCGCCCGCTATGGCCTGCCGATCCTTGCCGACGAGCGCCTGGAGCTCGTTCGCCGCGAGCTCGATCGCATCATCGGCGAGCGCGCGGGGATCGACGGGGTATCGAAGGATTGAGCGAGCGCGCACCCCTGCCGCAGATCGAGCCGGCGCTGGCCATCGAGGTCATCGTCGGGTTCATCCGGGAGCAGATGACGCAGGCGGGCTTCGAGCGCCTCGTCGTCGGCCTCTCAGGTGGGGTCGACTCGGCGACGGTCGCGTTTCTCGCCGCACGGGCGATGGGTGCCGAGAACCTCCTGGCCGTGCGGATGCCGTATCGGACCTCGTCAGCGGCGTCGGAGACCGATGCGATGCGCGTCGTGAACGCGCTCGGCTGCCGGACTGAACGGGTCGACATCACGCCCATGGTGGAACCGATGCTGGCGCTCATCGCGGATGACGATCCCGACGCCCTCAACGTGCGGCGCGGCAACGTCATGGCGCGCCAGCGGATGATCGTCGTGTACGACCGCTCGGCGGCCGACGATGCCCTCGTCATCGGCACGAGCAACAAGACCGAGGCGCTCCTCGGCTACGGCACGCTCCACGGCGACATGGCCGCGGCGCTCGCGCCGATCGGCGACCTGTACAAGACCCAGCTCCGGGCCGTGGCCACCGAGCTCGGGGTGCCGCCCGAGGTGATTGCAAAGACCCCGTCGGCCGACCTGTGGCCAGGACAGACCGATGAAGAGGAGCTTGGACGCTCGTACGACATGCTGGACCGCGCGCTGTACGCGCTCGTCGACCGGCGCTGGACGGTCGACCGCTGCGTCCGGGCCGGCCTGCCGCGGGACCTCGTCGAATGGGTCGATCGTCGTGTGGCTCGCATGGAGTTCAAGCGCCAGCTGCCGCCGACCGCCAAGCTGTCGCTCCGAACGCCCGGCTTCGATCACCTCTATCCGCGTCGCCGGCCGGGCTCGCGCCGGGAGTAGGACGACCATCGTGCGGAGAGCCTCGTTCGCCGGCGTGAGGCCCAGCCTCACCCTTCGGCTCGCCGATGAATCTCCGTCCGATCGGTGGTCTAACCACCGACGATCACCTGCGAAGGAGCGATGACCATGAAGCTGACCGCCACGATGATGCTGACCGTGGACGGCGTGTACCAGGGCCCCGGCGGGCCCGACGAGGACCGCCGCGGCGGGTTCGAGCGCGGCGGATGGACGGCGGCGCATGCCGATCCGGAGATGTGGCCGTTCCTGACCTCGTGGTTCGAGCGTGCGGATGCGCTGCTCCTCGGGCGCAAGACCTGGGAGATCTTCGAGCGCTACTGGCCGCACCATGACGCCGGCGACCCGGTCTCCCACGGCATCAACGTTCTGCCCAAGTACGTGCCGTCGAGCACGCTCACGGATCCCGCCTGGAACACCCATGTGATCAATGGCGACGTCGAGGCGGCGGTTCGCGAGCTCAAGGCGAAGCCCGGGCGCGAGCTCCAGGTCCATGGCAGCGGCGACCTGCTCCGTTCGCTGCTCGAGCGCGACCTCGTCGACGAGCTCAACCTGCGGATCTACCCCGTCGTGGTGGGCGACGGGCTTCGGCTCTTCCCGGAGCGTGGCCAGACACATGCCCTGACGCTGGTCGAGTCGCGCACGACCCCGTCCGGCGTGATGCTCCAGACGTATCGACCGGCCGGCCGCGCCACGTTCGGGACCGCCGGCTGAAGGCGCGGCACCTCGGCCCGCCGACGTCATCGGGCGTCTCATCGGCTGCCGTGATCGGCGCCGAGCCGTACCTCCGCGACCGATCGAGCCCGAGACGCAGCGATCGGGTGGCCGGGCGACGGGACCGGGGGAGAAGCCCCGTCGCCCGACGGATCACATGGCGACGACGGCCTCCAGGTCGTTCTCGGCCGCGCCGTTGGTTGCCGGAGTGGCGTCGGGGGCGTCGGCCACGGCCTGCGCCTCCTTTGCGTACTCCTTCTTGGATCGGCCCGAGAGCATCTCCAGGGAGGCGACCACGACCTCCGTCTTCCAGTGTCGCTTGCCGGCGTCGTCGTCCCACTGGCGGGTCTGCAGGCGACCCTCGACGTCGACGAGCTGGCCCTTCGACAGGAACTGGCCGCAGATCTCGGCCAGGCGATCCCAGGCGACGCAGGGGTGATACTCGGTCCGTTCCCCGCCTCCGCCGCGGTACTCGTTCGTGGCGACCGTGAAGGTCGCGACGTGTTTGCCCGACGGCAGCGACCGCAGCTCCGGGTCGCGGGTCAACCTGCCGACGAGCATCACCTTGTTCATTGCGATGGCTCCTTCCATCAACGCAGCGCACCGGAGGCGAGGCGGCCGCTTGCCCAGCAACGCTAGCGACGCCCGCTTACCAGGCGATTACGCGCCGCTTATCGAGCGGCAGGGAGGCAGGACCGTCGTGGGGCGGGCATGAGTGAAGCCGACCGCCGGTGCCCGTGGCGCCTTCGGTCGGCTGCAATCCTCCGCACGCAAATTCTTCCACGGCAGACTCCGGGCACGCCTCGGGCAAACGACGTAATTTCGTAGAGGTGAGCCCTCAGATATCGCGGTCGCTATCACGCTCGCGGGCGGTCTGCAGCTCGTCGGGGGAGCGCGGCGGCTGCTCCCATCCCATTCCGTCGACCTCCGAACGGGCCACGTTGAGGTGCACGGTTTCGCTCTCGACGTTCGCGATCGCCGACGCCGGGACGTAGAGAAGGGCGGAGAAGTGTCCCGGTGAGACCTCGATGTAGTGCTGGCCCACGTCCCGGACGCGGCCGACCCGGTGGTCATCGTTGGCGACCACGTCCCAGCCTGGCTTCAGGTCCGCTATCCGCATGGCTCTCCCGCTGTTCCCGGATCCGGATCGTGCACGACGAAGGGGTTGCAGCGTATCACCGCGACGGTCTCATCGGACGCGCCCTCGGCCCGCGGGCACGCCCGACCGGAGCGTCGGTCCGCCGGATGCGTGGCTATACTGGCCGCCCGCGGCAGCCATCAGCGGAGCGGCGCGCAGCCCGAGGACGCATGAGCGAGGCATATCCCTACAACGGTCGCCTGAGTCGCTGGGACGAGGTCGCGCCCGGCCTGGCCATCATCGGCGTGGAGGCGCTCGAGACGCCGTTTCCATTCGAGCCTGGCCAGTACGCCACGCTCGGACTCATGGGTCCCGCCGGCAAGCTCGTGCAGCGCCCGATGAGCATCTCGTCGAACGCCGATGACCTGGCGGAGTACGAGTTCTTCATCCGGCGCGTGGAGGGTGGGGCGTTCACCCCGCTGCTCTGGGAGCGATCCGTCGGCGACCCGATCAACATCAAGGGCCCGAAGGGGAAGTTCCTGCTCCAGGAGGATGGACGCCGATCGCTGTTCGTGTCGTCGGGGACCGGCCTGGCGCCGTTCATCAGCATGATCGAGACGCTGCGGGCCCGTGGCCTGACCCGCGACATCATCGTGCTGCATGGCGTGAGCTACGACTACGACCTCGCCTGGCGTCAGCAGCTCACCGAGCTCGAGCAGGGTGGGACGTTCCCCCTGCGCTACGTGGGCACGGTCTCCCGGCCCCAGAGCTGTCCCGAATGGACGGGCTGCACCGGCCGCGTCGAGGCGGTCGTCGACGCTCAGCTCGACGAGCACGGGCTGACCGCCGAGAACACGACGATCTACCTGTGCGGCAACCCGGACATGATCACCGCGGTTGAGGAGATCGCCGAAGGTCGCGGCTTCGCCTCGGAGCAGGTGCGCAAGGAGCTCTACTGGCCGAAGGGCCGGAGTCACTGAGCCCACTGCCATGACCGACGCGGGGCGGTTCTCTCTGACCACCGCCATCTTCTATCCGTCGCCGAAGCCGGCGCTGCACTCGATGTTCGAGGCGATCGGCGCGGACATGATCGCGCGCTATCATCGCCTGCTCGGCGAGGAGGTGCGATTCCTGACCGGGCTCGATGAGCACTCCGCCAACGTGGAGCGCGACGCCCGGGCGCAGGGCATCGATCCGCACGACCTCATCGACCCGTGGGCGGCGACCTGGCAGGCGACCTTCGAGCGTTACGGGATCAGCGCGGATCGGTTCATCCGCACCACCGATGCGGACCACGCCGAGGCCGCCGCCGAGATGGTGCGACGGGCGCAGGCGAACGGGGACGTCTACCAGGGCGTGTACTCCGGCTGGTTCTGCAACGGTTGCAACGAGTTCAAGACCGACCAGCAGCTCGTCGACGGTCGCTGCCCGGACCACCCGACCCTTGATCCCGTCTGGCTGGAGGAGTCGAACTACTTCTTCCGGCTGTCCGCGTACCAGGAGCGGCTGGAGCGGCTGTACGCCGACAACCCGTCCTTCTGCGAGCCCGAGCACTTCCGCAACGAGGTGCTCGGCTGGCTCCGGGAGGGCCTCCGCGACTTCAGCATCAGCCGATCGGGCGCCACCTGGGGCATCCCGTTTCCCGCCGATCCGGGCCATCGCATCTACGTCTGGTTCGACGCGCTCACGAACTACCTGACCGGCGCCGGCTTCCCGAATGACGCCGATGCGATGGCGCGCTGGTGGCCGGCCGACCTCCACGTCATCGGCAAGAACATCACCCGCTTCCATTGCCTGTACTGGCCGGCGATGCTCATGAGCGCCGGGGTCGAGCTGCCGAAGCAGGTGTTCGCCCACGGCTTCATGCTCGACCGTGGCGAGAAGATGAGCAAGACGACCGGCAACAGTCGCGATCCCGATGAGACGGCCGCCGTGTTCGGGGTCGACGGCGCGCGCTACATGGTGCTCCGCGAGGTGCCCTTCGACCGGGACGCCGATGTCTCGACCGATGGCTTCGTCCGTCGCTACAACGCCGACCTGGCGAACGACCTCGGCAACCTCGTGAACCGCACCGTCAGCATGAGCAACCGCTATCTCGACGGCGTCCTGCCGCCCGTCTCGAACGCGACACGCGACGCCGACCGCGAGATCAAGGCCACGGCCGAGCGGGTCGTCGCCGGCTACCACGCGGCGATGGAGCGACTCCACCTCCACGAGGCGCTCGGGGCCATGATCGAGCTCGCCGGCGCGGCGAACGGCTACGCCGAGAGCCAGGCGCCCTGGAGCCTCAACAAGGCGGGGGAGACGGAGCGCGTCGGGGAGGTGCTCGCCGTGCTGGCGGAGACCTGTCGCATCATCGGCCACCTCCTGGCCCCCGCCGCGCCCGCCGGTGCGCGGCGCATCCACGAGCAGCTCGGCGTTCCACCCCCGTATGACGAGCGGGGTGCCGGTGGTCCCGGCCTCGCCAGCCTGGCGGCCTGGGGCGGGGGACCCGCCGGCTGGCGCACGGGAACGCCGACGCCGATCTTCCCGCGGGTGGAGATGGAGGTCGCGGGCTGAGCCGCCGCCGTGCGCCCGCGCGGCTCCCCGGGCTGGTGGACTCGCACGTCCATCTCCAGCACGAGCGATTCGACGCCGACCGTGACGAGGTCATCGAGCGCGCAGCGGAGGCCGGCATCGAGCGGCTTCTCGTCCCGGGCTGGGATCTGCCGTCCTCCGAGGCCGCGCTCAGGCTGGCCGAGCGCCACGCGCCGCTCGTGGACGCGGCCGTGGGTGTCCACCCGCATCACGCGGCAGCCATGGACGAGGCCGCGTGGCGGCGCCTGGCCGAGCTCGTCGTCGATCCGCGCTGCCGGGCGGTGGGCGAGATCGGCCTCGACCTCTTCCGCAACCTGTCAGCGCCCGAGGTGCAGCGTGAGGCCTTCGCACGCCAGCTCGCGCTCGCGGCCGATGCCGGCCGACCGGTGCTCGTCCACGACCGGGATGCGCACGCGGAGGTGAGCGCGGCACTGCTCGGCTGGGCGGGACGACCCGGCCACGCGGCGCGCGGCGTGCTGCACGCGTTCTCCGGTGACGCGGCGATGGCCGGCCGCCTGAGCGGCGCCGGTTTCCTCATCAGCTTTGCGCTGCCGGTCGCCTTTCGTTCCGCGGCCGGCCCGCGGGCGGCCGCCGCCGCCCTACCGGTGGGACGATTCCTGGTGGAGACGGACGCGCCGTACCTCGGTCCCGACCGCGAGCGGCGGAACGAGCCGGTCACGTCCCTGCGCGTCGTCGCTGAGCTCGCCCGGCTGCGCCAGGTGGAGCCGAGCTCCCTGGTCGCGCCGGTCCGCGCCGCGTACACGGCCCTCGTGAGCTGACGGGCGTCCGACCGGTCGGACGCCGGGCTTGCCACGGCTGGCACGCCGGTTGCACCCCGGGACGCGTGGCGAGCGTGCCAAGCCACGAAAAACTGAAGGAGGGTCCCTTTCATGGGCCAGGTCAACGTCAACACCCCGAACGATGGAGAGCCCACTGGCAGCAGCGGTGCCGGGTTCATCCTGGGCATCATCCTGGCGATCATCGTGATCGCCGTGCTGGTGTACTTCCTCGTCCTTGCCGGCAATGGCAACGGGGACACCGATCCCGGTAACGGTGGCGGTGACACGAACGGCGGAACCGAATCCGAAGCCCCCGCGGAGAGCATGGACGACGGGGCTGCGCCGAGTGGCTGGAGGCTCGTCGACATCGCCTGAGGACGTTACGACCAGGCGCGAGGCGGCGCCTCGACCTCCGGGTCGAGCGCCGCTTCCTCGTGTGCGCGGATCGTGTTGACACTCGCCTCGCGAGAGTGCTACCTTCCCGTTAGCACTCTCGATGGTTGAGTGCCAGTCCCGCGGTCGAATCGGCCGAACCTGGCGCTCCCGACGAGACGCAGATCTCACCATACAGGTCGCATCGGTTGCGCACGCAAGGAGGCACTACGCACTCATGACCAGCACGGTCACCGGCACGGCCACCGGGCTCAAGCCCCTCGGGGATCGCCTGGTGGTCAAGCCCACCCCGCGCGAGGAGATGACCAAGAGCGGCATCGTCCTCCCGGATACCGCCAAGGAGCGCCCGCAGGAGGGCACCGTCCTTTCCGTCGGGCCCGGGCGCACCCTGGACGACGGGAAGCGCGAGCCGATGGAGGTCAGCGAGGGCCAGAAGGTCCTCTTCCAGAAGTACGCCGGCACCGAGTTCAAGCTGGACGACGAGGATCTGCTGATCCTCTCCCAGAAGGACATCCTGGCCGTCATCGAATAACGGCCGCCGACGACACACCGATGCGCCGCGCGGGGACCGCCCGGCGCGCACCAAGGAGGATACGAAAGAACCGTGGCGAAGCAGCTGCTGTTCGAGGAAGAGGCGCGTCGCTCGCTCAAGCGCGGCGTCGACAAGATGGCCGATGCCGTCAAGGTCACGCTTGGCCCCAAGGGCCGATACGCTCTCCTCGACAAGAAATTCGGCGCACCGACGATCACGAACGACGGTGTCACCATCGCGCGCGACATCGAGCTCGAGGACCCGTACGAGAACATGGGTGCTCAGCTGCTCGAGGAGGTCGCGACCAAGACGAACGACGTGGCCGGCGACGGCACCACGACCTCGATCGTCCTCGCCCAGGCCATCATCACCGAGGGCTTGAAGAACGTCACCGCCGGCGCCAGCCCCATGGGCCTGAAGCGCGGCATCACGAAGGGCGTGGAGGCGATCGTCGAGGAGATCAAGCGCCTGTCCAAGCCCGTCGAGACGACCGACGACATCGCGCACATCGCCGCCATCAGCGCGCGCGACCCGGAGATCGGCGCGATGATCGCGCAGGTCATGGACAAGGTCGGCAAGGACGGCGTGGTCACCGTCGAGGAGAGCCAGGGGCTCAAGATGGAGACCGAGTACGTCGAGGGCATGCAGCTCGACCGTGGCTACGTCTCCGCCTACATGGTGACGAGCAGCGAGGGCGGCAAGCTCGAGGCCGAGCTCGACCAGCCGTACATCCTCGTCACCGACAAGAAGATCAGCGCGGTGGCGGACATCCTGCCGACGCTCGAGAAGACCGTCTCGACCGGCAAGCCGCTCCTCATCATCGCCGAGGACGTCGACGGTGAGGCGCTCGCGACCCTGGTGGTGAACAAGCTCAAGGGCACGATCAGCGTGCTGGCCGTCAAGGCTCCGGGCTTCGGCGATCGCCGCAAGGCCATGCTCGAGGACATCGCCACGCTGACCGGCGCCCGCGTCATCAGCGAGGAGGTCGGCCGCAAGCTCGACAGCGTCACCCTCGAGGACCTCGGCCAGGCCCGTCGCGTGACCGCCACCAAGGACACGACGACCATCGTCGAGGGCAAGGGTTCCGAGGAGGCGATCAAGGCCCGCATCGGCCAGATCAAGCTCCAGGTGGAGGACACCACCAGCGACTTCGATCGCGAGAAGCTCCAGGAGCGCCTCGCGAAGCTGTCGGGTGGCGTCGCGGTGCTCAAGGTCGGCGCGGCCACCGAGGTCGAGCTGAAGGAGAAGAAGCACCGCATCGAGGATGCGCTGAGCGCCGCCCGTGCCGGCGTCGAGGAGGGCATGGTCGCCGGTGGCGGCTCGGTCCTCATCCACTCGCTCCCGGCCCTCGACAAGGTCGAGGTGCTCGGCGACGAGCTGATCGGCGTCAACATCCTGCGTCGTGCGCTCGAGGAGCCGCTGCGCCAGATCGCGGTCAACGCCGGGATGGAGGGCTCGGTCGTCGTCGAGGCGGTCCGCAAGCTCGAGCCCGGTCACGGCTACGACGCCCAGAAGGGCGAGTACGGCGACCTGTTCGCCGGCGGCGTCATCGACCCCGCCAAGGTCACCCGCTCGGCGCTCGAGAACGCCGCCTCGGTGGCCGGCCTGCTCCTGACGACGGAGACGGTCATCACCGACCTTCCGGAGAAGGACAAGATGCCGATGGGCATGCCGCCCGGCGGCGGCGGGATGGACTTCTAAGCCATCCGACGACAACGCGACGTGGAGGCGGGCCGCCGATGGGTGGCCCGCCTCTTCGCGTTTGGGACGCGTTCGGGACGCCCGCGCCGCAGGGTATTGCCAGATTCCACTCCGTGGTTGGCATCTGACACGACCTGCCTCGGGACGCGGAGTTCGTCCAGCCGGCGCGACTAGCGGCGTGCCGACCTGGCCGACCGGACGACCGCGAGGAGGACCAGCGCGGCGACGGCGAGGCAACCCGCGGTGCGGGTCGGTGGCACGGTCGGGTCGGGGGACTCCTCCGGTTCAGGAGCACCGGTCGCGATCTCATCCCAGTGGCGGTCGTCCGCGAGGGCGGCATCGGCGCAGGCAGCATGGGCGGCGATGGGCGGGCGCCCGACGCTCGGCGCATCGGGCGTGATCGGCCGCTCGCAGAAGACGCAGGTGATCACATCCGCACGGTAGCAGGGCGGATCGCCGAATCGGGAGCCGAATCGATCATCGGACCCGGAACCATCTGACCATGCGGCGGCCGTCGGCGGCGCCGTACACTCGCACGGTCGCGAACCTCGCCATGCAGGAAGGACTCATGCCCGTCCACCTCCGCCGACGCACGCTCGTCCTCACCATCACCGTCGGCCTGCTGGCCGGGATGCTTCCCCAGGCGGCGCTGGCTGCGGCGCCGAGCCTGGCGACCGCCACCATCGCCCAGGGGCTCGCCTACCCATGGGACGTCGCCTTCCTGCCCGACGGCAGGATGGCCGTCACCGAGCGCCCCGGGCGCATCCGCGTCTATGCCAGTGGTTCACCGGGAGCCGGCCTCGTCCGCACGGTGACCGTCCCGGGCGTGCGGGCCGAGGGCGAATCCGGCCTGATGGGCATCGCGGTCGACATCGACTTCGCCTCGAACGGGTACGTGTACGTGTGTGCCTCCCGCCAGGTGTCGGCCGGCTGGCGGAACGAGGTGCTGCGCTACACGGTTGCGCCGAACGGCAACTGGGGCGGCCTCAAGGTGCTGGTGAGCGGCATGCTCGCCAACACCATCCACAACGGCTGTGCGGTCGAGATGGACCGATCCGGGCGCGTGTGGGTGAGCATGGGCGACGCGAACCAGCCGGGCCTCGCCCAGAACCGGAACAGCCTGAACGGCAAGATCCTGCGGATGAACCGGGAGGGCGGAACGCCGACCGACAACCCGGTGATCGGTGGCGTTCGCAACATCGTGTACTCGATGGGGCATCGCAACGTGCAGGGCATCGCCTTCCGGCCGGGGACGAGCCATGTCTACGCGGTCGAGCACGGGCCGAACGTGAACGACGAGATCAACCGCATCGTGGCGGGTGGCAACTACGGGTGGCCGTGCTACACCGGCGCCAACACCCCGAACAACACGACCGGGTGCGGCCCGGCAGGCAACTACCGGGCGCCGCTGTGGGCGTCGGGCACCTCGACCATCGCCACCTCGAACGGGACGTTCGTGGGCGGCACGCAGTGGGCGGACTACACCGGGCACCTGTTCGTCACCACCCTGAAGGAGCGCGACATCCGGCGCTTCTCGATCAACGATGCCGGAACCTCGCTCGGCGGCCCGGCGACGCATTTCAACCAGGCGTGGGGCCGGCTGCGGGCGGCGGTGCTCGGACCGGGCGGACAGCTGTACGTCACGACCAGCAACGGCACGAACGACAAGGTCATTCGGATCAGCCCGGCGACGCCGGTCGTGGCCCGCATCGCCGGCGCCGACCGCTACGCCACCGCCGCGGCGCTCAGCAAGTCGGCGTATCCATCGGGCGCCACCGACGTGGTCATCGCCACAGGTGCCAACTTCCCCGATGCGCTGGCGGCCAGCGCCCTGGCCGGTCGACTCGCCATGCCGGTGCTCCTGACGACCGCGTCCCAGCTGCCATCGGTCACCAGGACCGAGCTGAGTCGCCTGAAGCCGCAACGCATCTGGGTGATCGGCGGGACGGGCGTCATCAGCGAGAGCGTCCGCACCTCGCTTCAGCCATATGCGTCGAGCGGCCAGGCGACCCGGGTCGCGGGCGCGGACCGCTACGCCACCGCCGCTGCCGTCAGCGCCCGCTGGTACGCGCCGGGCGTGCAGGCGGCCTTCGTCGCCGTCGGCACGAACTTCGCCGATGCGCTGGCCGGCGCGCCGGCGGCCGCCCTGCGCGACGCGCCGCTGCTCCTCGTTCGCTCGAGCGGCATCCCGGCCTCGACCGCGGCCGCGCTCTCCGACCTCAAGCCCCAGCGGATCTACGTGCTCGGGGGCACCGCCGTGATCAGCCCGTCGGTGGCGTCGGCCCTCGACGCGTACACGACCGGCCCGGTGACGCGCCTGGCCGGTGTGAACCGCTACGCCACGGCCGAGGCGATCACGCGACACTTCTGGACGAAGTCGACCGCCTACGTCGCCAGTGGCGTGAACTTCCCCGATGCGCTGGCCGGCAGCGCCGTGGCCGGCAGGAACGGGGTTCCGATGCTGCTCGCCGGCGCGACCGACGTTCCGCGCTACACCGGACAGGAGATCCTGCGGCTGTCGCCACGCCAGCTCACGATGCTCGGCGGAACGGTCGCCCTCAGCCCGGGCGTCGAGGCGAGTCTCCGGCGCCTGGTGGCCCGGCCGTAGGCGATTTGTCGAGTCGCGGGCGCATCGGTTCGTCGTACCGTTCGATCGGCGCCACCAGGCGCCCCGACGGGAGATGAACCGATGCGCTACGTGCTCTTCAACTGGCTGAGCCCCGACGACGCCCCGATCTGGGAGTCCTGGAGCTCGGAACAGCAGCAGGCCGACGTCCAGCGCCACGTCGAGTGGTTCGCGAAGCACCGGGACCACATCGTGGGTGGCGATGAGCTCGATGAGCCGCGCACGATCAAGGCTCTGCGGCCCGGCCGCCAGGGCGAGGGGCTGGTGGTCACCGATGGACCGTTCGTGGAGACGAAGGAGATCCTGGGTGGCTTCGTCATCCTCGAGGCGGAGGACATCGACCAGGCGGTTGCCATCGCCTCCGACTGGCCGTCGCTGGTGACGATGCCGCACGCCACCGTCCAGGTCCAGCCGGGCTATGTTCGTGACTGAGGCGGGGGTGGCACGCGGTGTGCAACCCATGACCGACATCATGGAGATCGCCATCGCCGTCATCGTCCTGGCCGTGGGGCTCATGCTCGAGCGGAGCCGCGGACGGGAGGAGCCGATTCGCGTCCGATCCGACCGGGTTCGCTGAAGCCGGCCGGACACGCGACGGGCGGGTCACCCCTAGAATCGGGGGGATGCCCGACACCGCGCCAGCCCCCGTCCCGCGCCTCGCGCCCCAGGAGATCCTGGATCGCCTGAACCCGCCGCAGGGGGAGGCCGTCAGCCACCTGTCGGGGCCGCTGCTGATCCTCGCGGGTGCGGGAAGCGGCAAGACCCGCGTCCTTGCGCACCGGGTCGCCTACCTCATCGCCAGCGGCGTGAAGCCGTGGCAGATCGTGGCCGTCACGTTCACGAACAAGGCCGCCGGCGAGATGCGCGAGCGGATCTCCGGCCTCATCGGTCCGGAGGCGGCGCGCGAGGCGACGATCGGCACGTTCCACGCCATCTGCGCGCGCATCCTGCGGCGTGACGGCACCGCGATCGGCCTGACCCGGAGCTTCACGATCTACGACCGGGCCGACCAGGTCGCGCTCGTGAAGTCGGTGCTGCGGCGCCTGGACCTCGACGAGAAGCGCTTCAGCCCGAGCGGCATGCTGGCCTGGATCGGCCAGCGCAAGGACGAGCTGGCCGATGTCGCCACGGCCGCGCGACAGGCGAACAACTACTACGACGAGACGGCGGCGCGGGTCTACGAGGCATACCAGCGTCAGCTCGGCGAGGACGACGCCGTCGACTTCGACGACCTGCTCATGCGCACCGTGTTCCTGTTCGAGCAGCACCCCGATGTCCTCGCCCGCTACCAGGGACGCTGGCAGCAGATCAACGTGGACGAGTACCAGGACACGAACCGCGCGCAGTACCTCCTCTGCCGGCACCTGGCCGCGAAGCACCGCAACCTGGCGGTGGTGGGTGACGACGACCAGTCGATCTACTCGTGGCGCGGCGCCGACCTGCGCAACATCCTCGACTTCGAGGCCGACTACCCCGACGCGAAGGTCGTGAAGCTCGAACAGAACTACCGCTCGACCCAGACGATCCTGGATGCCGCCCACTCGGTGGTCAGCCGCAACGCGGGACGCAAGGACAAGCGGCTGTGGACCGATCGCGGCGACGGCACGCGCATCACGCTGTTCGACGCCTACAACGAGTACGAGGAGGCGGAGTTCGTCGCGCGCCAGGTCGAGAAGCTGGTCGGGGCCGGGCGACGTGGCGGCATGGCCGCCCTGCTCACCAGCCGGGCCGATGACGAGGACGGGACGCTGAAGTACGGCGACATCGCGGTCGCCTACCGCATCAACGCCCAGTCCCGCGTGCTCGAGGAGGCGCTGATGCGCTTCGGGATCCCGTACCAGCTGGTCGGCGGCACCCGGTTCTACGAGCGTCGCGAGGTGAAGGACGCTCTCGCCTACGTGCGCCTCGCCCGCAATCCCGCCGATCGGGTGGCGCTCGGCCGGATCATCAACGTCCCGGCGCGCGGCATCGGCGCCAAGACGATCGAGGAGCTCGGTGCCTGGGCCGAGTCGCGCGACGTGAGCATGTGGGACGCCGTCCAGGCGGCCGGCGAGAACCCGAACCTCGTCCCACGGGCGCGCGCCCAGCTGGGCGTGTTCGCGGACCTCATGCGTGGCCTGATGGCGATGGTGCCGCATGAACCGCCCTCCGCCATCTTCGATGCCGCGCTCGAGCGATCCGGGCTCCAGGCCGCGGTACAGGACGGCAGCGACGAGGGGGAGGAGCGCTGGGCGAACGTCATGGAGCTGCGCGGCCATGCCGCCGAATTTGACGAGATCGCGCCTCCCGAGGGCCTCGCGCGCTTTCTCGAGGAGGTCGCGCTCGTCAGCGACCAGGACGAGCTCGAAGAGGCACCGGATCGCGCGACGCTCATCACCCTGCACGCCGCCAAGGGCCTCGAGTTCCCGGTGGTCTTCATCGTCGGCATGGAGGAGGGGCTCCTGCCGCACCGGCGCGCGCTCGAGGACGAGCGGGAGCTGGAGGAGGAGCGCCGCCTGGCGTACGTCGGGATGACGCGGGCGAAGGATCGGCTCTACCTCGTCCACGCCCACCATCGGTCCACGTACGGCGTCGGGGCCCAGGCCGATCCGTCCCGCTTCCTGGCCGAGCTGCCGGAGGACCTGCTTGCCTCCGAGCGCTCGGCGGCGCCGTTCCGCCGCGGTGGCGAGCGCTGGGCGGGCACCGACGACGAGGGAGGCTGGCTGCCCGGCGGGTATCGCTCGCCGACGCGTCGCGTCCAGGAACCGCTCCGCCCGATCTCGCTGCCGGACCTTGCCTCCCCCGCGGCACCACGGGCGGTGGGCCGCCGGCTCGACGCGGCCCGGGAGCGGGTGGCGGCGGCATCGTATGACGGTGCGGCGAGCGTCGATCTCGGCAGCGGGACCTTCTCGGCCCCGGGCGCCGGCAATGCCCTCGGGGCGGAGGAAGAGCCGGCCTGGCGTGCCGGCGACCGTGTGAAGCATCGGCGCTTCGGGGATGGGATCGTCGTCAGCAGCCGAATCGTGAAGGGCGACGAGGAGGTCACCGTGGCGTTCATCGGCGAGGGCGTGAAGCGACTCATCGCCGCCTACGCGGGTCTGGAGCGCGCCTGATCCGGCGCCACGTGCCGCGGGCCGGTCCTGACCACTCCCAGCGATCACAGCCGACACGAAGGCTCCTTCCCGCCCGCCCTGACCGCTCCCAGCGATCACTCGAGCGACGTGGTAGAGCCGCCGCTCCGCCGGTACAGCGTCGCAGCTACGATGCGTCCATGATGCAGCCATCGGAGCGAGGGTGAGCGAGCCTGACGAGCCGCCGGGTGGACCCGGGGCAACGGCGCGGCTGATCGGCGACCTTGAGGCAGCTCGATCGGACCTGTTCGGGCTGCTGTCGTCGGTCGCTGCGGCGGACATGACCACGCCCGGCCTCATCGGTGAGTGGAGCGCCAGGGACCTGATCGCGCACGTCGGGTATTGGGCCGGCAATGCGGTCGAGGTCATCCACGCCGTGGAGGAGGGTCGTGCCGACGAGGTCGGCGAGGGGAAGCCGCCGACCGACGAGGTGAACGAGACGGTGGCGCGGGTGGCTCGCCAGACCGATCTCGCCACCGTCCGGAAGCGCGAGGCCGCGTCGGTCGATGTCCTCCTCGAGCGCCTGCGGCGCAT
>Ga0299913_10001575_pt1 | contig 17067 bp, 16 predicted proteins | sample RVTome_9_FD_201360 | JGI IMG/M metagenome (GOLD analysis project Ga0299913, IMG submission 201360) | Soil microbial communities from uranium-contaminated site in the Upper Colorado River Basin, Wyoming, United States - RVT155D38 (version 2) ... | reverse complement strand
TCGCTTCGTTACCGGCAGGAGGAACTTCCGCTGATCGTAATCGCCGGAAGCGAATACGGGACCGGATCGTCGCGCGACTGGGCAGCCAAAGGCACTCTCCTCCTCGGCGTCAAAGCCGTTATCGCAGTCAGCTTCGAACGCATCCATCGCTCGAATCTCATCGGGATGGGCGTTCTGCCGTTGCAATTCCTGGCCGGCGACAATGCCGAAAATCTCCGGCTTACGGGCAAGGAAGTTTTCGACATCGAGGGGCTTGCCGACGCGAAGACGCGCACGGTTTCCATCACTGCAACCAGAGCCGATGGCGATCAGGTCCGCTTCGCGGCGAAAGTGCGGATCGACACACCGAAGGAGCGAGACTATTTCGAGCACGGCGGCATCCTGCACTACATGCTGCGACAGCTGGCCCGCGCCGAAGCCGCGTAATGTTGTTCAAACTTCGAAAAGACGGCAGCACCGCCGTCGCCGGCCCGCTCTGGATGAAGGTTGCGGCCGGAGCCGCGGCGGCCGTCGTCGTGCTGTTGATCGGCCTGGCAGTGTACTGGTCGGGCGAGCCGGAGATCTTCTGGGTCAATGAAAAACCGGACAACGAGCGAACCGTGGTCGGTTACGCGACCGTCGACACGCTGGTCCGGGTTGCTAAGACCATGCTCGACAAACCCGGCGGTTACCTCAGCAACGACATCATGCCGCCGGGCGTCGTGCTCGACAACATCCCCAACTGGGAATTCGGCGTGCTGCAACAGGTGCGCGACCTTGCGCGCGTCATTCGTAACGATCACAGTCGGAGCCAGTCACAGTCCAGAGAGGATGCCGACGTGGCGGTCGCAGAGCCGAAGTTCTTTTTCGACAACGACTCCTGGATCCTTCCTCCGACGGAGTCGGAATATCGGGTGGCGATTAGAGGGTTCGAGCGTTACCGGGACCGGCTTTCAGGTATAGGCGGGAACGCCCAGTTTTTCGCGCGGGCGGACAACCTGAGGGAATGGCTGGCGCAGGTGGAAAAGCGACTCGGCAGCCTCACGCGCCGTCTCGGTGACAGCGTCGCAATCAGCGTGATCAATACGGACCTGGCCGGCGATCGGTCAGCCGCGACCAGTTCGGAGCTCGGCGATAACGTGACTGTCGGAACATCCTGGTTCGAAATCGACGATATTTTTTTCGAGGCGCGAGGGACTGCCTGGGCGCTCGTTCATTTTTTCCGTGCCGCCGAGTTCGATTTCGACCAGGTGCTGTCGGACAAGAATGCAGCCGTCAGCGTGCGCCAGATCATTCGCGAACTCGAAGCAAGCCTGCAGCCGCTCAGGTCGCCGGTCGTGTTGAACGGCGGCGGATTCGGCCTTTTTGCGAATCACTCGCTGGTGATGGCGAATTACCTCGCGCGTGCCAACGCGGCGGTGATCAACCTTCGGGAGTTGCTCGACCAGGGTTGATCGATTGGCCGGGCGGCCTCAATGGAGACCAATCCACACAGGCACGCGCCGCCAGCTTTCGGTCAGCTTTTTGTCGAGACGCCGGTAGTCCGGTTCAAACTGCCCGACCAGTTTCCAGAACCGCTTTGAATGGTTCATGTGGCGCCCGTGGCATAGTTCGTGGACCATTAGATAACGCACCACGGCGGGCTCCAGGAACAACAGGCATACGTTCAGACTGACGGTGCCCGAGCAGCTCCGACTGCCCCAACAGGTACGTTGCGCCCTGATCTGGATTTTCCTGAAAGGCGTATTCATCAGGAGCGACAGCGAGCGCAACATCGGCTCGAATTGCTCCTTTGCGATCGTCGCGAGACAGCGGCGCAACGCCTTGACGCAAAGGGCATCGTCATCGACGCGACCTGTCAGCACGATTCGGGTCGCGGACCGACTGCAGCGGATCGTTGTTGCGCCCGGCGTCGGCCGGTATCGCACCGAAAGCCTCTTGCCGATCGAAGCCAGTTTGATCGCATCGGGCAGCGCGAAAGGTTCGTTCGGGTGATCGCCCGCAAACGATTCGCGCGCGTCGCGTATCCACGCTGCATTGTCCCGTACGAAGGCCTCTACGTCTGCCGCCCGCGTGCGTCGCGGTACAACCACTTCCACGCGCCCGCCAGGATAGACCTTGATCATCAGCCGCTTGGCTCGTGGGCTCTTACGCACCGCAAAGCCCGGCGTCATGCCGGGCCCGGGCGTGTCCGGGAACAGGTTCAGTTGACGTTTGGGAGTCCGCACCGAGCTATTCTAGCCGGATTTTCCGGCGCGGAAAGCGGGTGCCGGTGCATTCCATGCCGGCGTTGCACGGAACGGCCGGCCTGGCACGATCTGCACAAATATGGCGTTACGGGCGTCGGCCGCTGAAGCGCACCGCATCATCCATGCTCATGACCCCGGTGACCCCGCCGACCTCGGCCGATTGGCTGATGTACAGATCCACCTCGCGCTCGAGTCGTATATTGCCGACCACACGCGCTCCGGGACCGATCACTATCCGGGGCTTCCTCCGGCCGAAATCGACACCGCGGCTGCGGGATTTTTCGACCACCAGGTCGCCCTGCAACGTGGCGTTGTCCGACAACGTCACGTCGCCGTGAACGGTGCTGAGATCGCCGCCTATGCCTGCGCCGCTAATGTCTATTGCTCCGTTGACGTTGCTGACGTTCAGCTTGACCGAGGAGCCGGAAGCGAGGCTTATTTTGCCGTTTACCACGGACACCTCGCCATCGATGCTCGAGTTCTCGCCGATCGTGACAGAACCATTGACGCTGGAAAGATCTTTGGCGGTGACGCCGGAGGCGACCCTGACACTGCCGTTTACAGTTTCCGCATTTTCGACTCTGGCATTGTCGTCGATCCGGATTGCGCCGTTGACTGTCTCCAATCCGCCGTTGACGACCGCGTCGCGGCCGACCGAAATGCTGCCGTTCAGCGTGGAATGACCGTTACTTTCGGTGCCGGCCTCGACCTCGAGGCTCTTATTCATATTGAAGCCCTGCGCGGGCGCGCCGGCAGCGAGCGCGGTCAGCACCGCGGCCATCGGTACGAGTCTGAATCTGTTGAGCATGTTCGGGTCCTTGAGGAGTCGGTGAAGGGGCTTGCGGACGCCTGCGTCGCAGTTCGTCGGCGTTTCTTGTGATCTCAGCCGGTTAGATGCCGACCGTCGGAAAAAGGTTGTGATAAGCGCGCGGCGCGACCAGGCGCCGCTATGCGCCCCGGCAAGCAGAAGGTAGTCTATGCGCTCTTTATGCCGCGGTTGTCGGTCATGCGAAATGTGCTCGAAGCGCGAAACCTCGTCAAGCAATACCCGGGCGTGCTTGCTGTGAATAATGTCAGTTTTTCGGTCCGGGAGGGCAGCTGCTTCGGGCTGCTCGGGCCGAACGGCGCCGGCAAGACTACAACCGTGGAAATGATCGAGGGTGTAACACCACCTACCGCCGGCGAGATTCTGTATTTCGGCGAGCCCGCCGGCCGGCGTTTTCGCGAAGAGGCCGGCATTCAGTTCCAGAACACCGCGCTGCAGGATTTCCTGACGGTGCGGGAGACCATCGAACTTTTCCAAAGCCTGTATGACCGTAAGGCAAACCTCGATCACATCATCGCGGAATGCTCGCTCGGCGACCTGCTCGATCGCGACAATCGCAAACTTTCGGGCGGGCAGCGGCAGCGCCTCCTTCTGGCAGTGGCCCTCGTCAACCGTCCCCGGCTGATATTTCTGGACGAGCCGACCACCGGGCTGGACCCGCAGGCGAGGCGAAACTTCTGGAACCTGGTAAAACGCATACGCGCCGGCGGCACGACGGTGGTCCTGACCACGCACTACATGGACGAAGCGCATGTGCTGTGTGACGAGATCGCCATCATGGACGCTGGAAGAATCGTTGCCCAGGGCAACCCCGATGCCCTGCTCCGGCGCCGATACCACAACGTGGTCATCGAACTGCCGCTGGAGGACGTGAGCGGGGATCTCGAAAGCATCGAACATCGCCTGGTCGACGCCCAGGGCATCATCGAGATACTGACCGATGACGTAAACACGACGCTCAAAGACCTGGCAATCCACGTCACCGGGCTCAACCGGCTCAAGATCCGCCAGCCGAATCTCGAAGATCTGTTTCTCGATCTGACCGGGCATTCCCTGCGGACGTGACCGGATGCTGAAACGAATTTACGCGATCTTTCGGGCACGCAACCTCGAATTCCTGCGCGACCGCAGTTCGTTGAGCTGGAACATCATTCTGCCCGTGGTGCTGATGTTCGGTCTGTCGTTCATTTTTGGCGGGGGCGCGCGCGCGGAATATACGGTCGGGGTATTGCAGTCGGAAGTCCGGATAGACAGGAGCAGTGATCCGTTCCTGCGTACCGATTACATTGACTTCGTTCCGGTGCAGGACCATGAGGAGGGAATGGCGAAAATTGCGCGGCACCAGCTCGATCTGCTGGTACGTCTCGAGCCGCCACGGCAATACTGGATCAATCCGGATTCGTCGAAGGGTTACTTCGTCGAGTTCGCACTGAAACAGTCGTTCGACGATCGGCATATCGAGAAAGCAAGAATCACCGGAGAGCCGGTGCGCTATGTCGACTGGGTCTTGCCCGGCATTCTCGGAATGAACATGATGTTCAGCTGCCTGTTCGGCGTCGGTTACGTGGTGGTCCGGTATCGCAAGAACGGGTTTCTCAAACGACTTCGCGCGACGCCGTTGCGGGCTTTCGAGTTCGTTATCGCACAAGTCGCCTCCAGATTGCTGTTGATCCTCGTGATTACCGTCTTCGTGTATGCAGGCACCAGCTATTTCCTCGACACACGCATGGAAGGAAGCTATCTGACGCTGCTGACAATCGCGGTGCTCGGTGCCATCAGCCTGATCTCGATGGGGCTGATGGTGGCGGCCCGCGTCACGAGCGAGGAACTGGCCGGCGGCCTCCTGAACCTGGTGACATGGCCCATGATGATGCTTTCGGGCGTCTGGTTTTCGCTCGAGGGAGCCGATGAATGGGTTCAACAGAGCGCGAGAGTTTTCCCCCTGACGCACGTTCTCGATGCCGCGCGAGCGGTTATGATCGACGGCGCGACGATCAAAGATGTACTTCCACAGATGGCGTTGTTGAGCCTCATGAGCATGTTGTTTCTGACGCTGGCCGCATCGATCTTTCGCTGGCGCCCGGCATAGTCTCGATAGAAGACAGTGATAGATTTGATAGACATCGGCGCGAACCTCACCCACGACAGTTTTGACGCAGACCGTGACGAGGTTATCGACCGTGCAACCGCCTGCGGCATTCGCCGCCTGATCGTTACGGGAAGCAGCGAACAAAGCAGTCTCGATGCGGCCAATCTTGCAGAAAGCCGGCCCGGAGTGCTGTACGCAACTGCCGGCGTGCATCCTCACCACGCGAGAGAATACACGCCGCCGGTCAGTGAAGTGCTGGTGCAATTGCTGCAGAGAAACAGCGTCGTTGCCGTCGGCGAGTGTGGCCTTGACTACTTCCGTGACTTCTCACCGCGAGAGGCACAGCAACAGGCGTTTCAGGCGCAGCTGGGCCTGGCGGAGGCTGTCGGCCTGCCGGTATTTCTCCACCAGCGCGCAGCGCACGACGATTTCGTCGCGATTGCACGACCCATGGTCCCACGAATATCGCGTGCCGTCGCCCATTGCTTCACCGGCGATCGCAACGAGTTGCACGAGTATCTGGACATGGGGCTCTATATCGGAATCACCGGGTGGATCTGCGATGAGCGGCGGGGCGTGCAGTTGAGAAAGCTCGTCGCCGACATTCCGCTGGATCGCCTCATGCTTGAAACCGACGCCCCCTACCTGTTGCCCCGCACTTTGCAGCCGAAACCCCCGACCCGGCGGAACGAACCGATGCACCTGCGTGAAGTGCTGCGCGTTGTCGCTGAGGCGAGCGGCAGAACGGAGGAGTCGATTGCACGGGCCACGACTGCGAACGCCGAACGATTCTTCGGCTTGTGAAACGAACGTTCATGGCCCTTCTCTGGCGCATGATGCTTGGCAGTGTCAGGGATCTCGCACCGGTCGTGCTGGTCATTCTTTTCTTTCAGGTCGTCGTGTTGCAACAGCCCGCCGGGGAACTGATGGGGCTGCTGGAAGGCGTCCTGCTCGTCCTCGTTGGCCTTGCACTTTTCGTCTATGGCCTCGAGCTGGCGCTTTTTCCGATGGGCGAAACGCTGGCGTACGCGCTGGCGCAAAGAGGCAGTTTTCTCTGGCTGCTCGTGTTCTCGTTTTTGCTCGGCTTCGGCACAACTCTGGCGGAACCGTCACTGACTGCTGTCGCCTCCGAGGCTGCAAACGCAGCGGCTGCCGGTTCTGCCGTTGCGGACTCCGACGCAGCGAAAGGAGCTTACGCTCTCGGTCTGCGGATCACTGTGGCCTTGTCCGTGGGAGTAGCGCTGGTACTGGGAGTGACGCGCATCGTCCTGGGCTGGTCATTGCCGCTGCTGGTTATCAGCGGCTACGTCACCGTCATTATCCTGACGTTGATTGCGCCGCCTGAAACGATCGGCATCGCTTATGACTCCGGCGGCGTCACAACGTCGGTCATTACCGTCCCGCTTGTCACCGCCCTGGGGATCGGGCTGGCATCATCCCTGGCAAGACGGAACCCGATGAGCGACGGGTTCGGCATGATTGCGTTGGTAATCCTGACGCCGATGATCTTCGTGATGGCGTATGGAATTCTGCTCGCATGGATCTGATCCTGGACTTCATGCACCTCATCCTCGACACGGCGATGGACGTGCTGCCCGTTGCGCTCTTCATGCTTTTCTTCTACCGCGTCGTACTGGGTCAGAAACTCGCAAACCGGGCGAATATTCTCGTCGGGCTGGCGTTTGTCGTTATCGGGCTCTCGCTGTTTCTGCAAGGGCTGGATAAGGCGCTGTTCCCTGTCGGCCGCATGATGGTGGAACAATTGACGGCGAGCAGCCTGGTAACGGCGGAAATTTCTCACTGGTCGAGCTACTATCCGATCTATGTGTTTGCATTTTGCATCGCGTTTGGCGCGGCGATAGCGGAACCCGCTCTCCTTGCCGTTGCCCATAAAGTCAACGAGCTCTCGGGCGGCGCTATCAATGCCTGGGGCCTCAGGGTAGCGGCGGCGATGGGCGTGGCGGCGGGAGTTACCCTTGGCTGTATACGAATTGTCACCGGATTGCCCCTGCATTGGTGTCTTGCAGCGGGTTACACAATCATCATTGTCCAGACCTTCACTTCGCCGCGTGTGATCGTGCCACTGGCGTACGATTCCGGCGGCGTCAGCACGACCGCGGTAACCGTGCCGGTAGTGACGGCGCTGGGTCTCGGGCTCGCCGAACAGGTGCCGGGGCGCAGTCCATTGCTGGACGGCTTCGGTCTGATCGCACTGGCTTGTGTGTTTCCTGTAGTTACGGTACTGGCGTACGCTCAGGTCACGTGGTTGATGGAATGGCGCCAGGCCCGCCGAATTATCGCCGGCAGAGACGAAGGCTCCAGGGAGAAATGACATGCACTTCAAGTTACTCGTCGTTTTCGTGGAAGAGCGCAAGACGGACCCGGTCATGGAAGCTGCCCGCGAAAGTGGAGCGACGGGCTGCACTGTGATCCATCACGCGCGCGGCGAAGGGTTGACCAAACCGACAAGTTTTCTCGGTATGTCCCTGGCCACGCAACGGGATGTCCTGCTCATGCTCGTCGAAGAGCACCTGAGCCGCCGAATACTGGAGCGCATCAGCGAGATCGGGGAGTTCGATGTCAAGCCCGGCACAGGCATCGCTGTTCAGATCGACGTGGAGGATGCCGTCGGAATCATACATCAGGCTGAGGAACTGACCGACGTGGTGGAGGACCAGATATGAAGAAGGATGACGTTACCGTTCGCCAGGTCATGCGCGAAAACGTCGCTTTCGTGGACGGCCGCATAGATGTGATGGAAGCAATGCGCATCATGAAACGGGTTGGCGCAACGAGCCTGATTGTCGAGAAACGCTATGAGGACGATGAGTATGGAATGGTGCTTTTTTCCGACATCGCGAAACAGGTCATTGCCAAGGACCGCGCTCCGGAACGCGTCAACGCCTTCGAGATCATGGCCAAACCGGTCATTTCGGTACGACCGGGAATGAGCATCCGCCACTGTGCCCGCTTGTTCGAACGCTGCGGCATCAGCCATGCACCGGTGATCGAGAACGACAAGGTCATCGGAATCGTCAGCTACTACCTGCTCGTCCTGGGCGCGCTGGACCTCGACTAGGAGTGTCAGCTCGGTACTGAATTCTTTTTGATATCCGGAGAAACCATGCTTCTCTTAGTCACCGCGGTTTCCGTGGTACTGATCGTTTCATTTTTGTGTTCGGTGTCGGAGTCGGTGCTTTTGTCGGTTACTCCGGCGCAAGTCGAGACGCTGGCCCAGAAGCATCGTCGCGCGGGACGGCTGCTGGCGGACTACAAGCGCAACATCGACAGGCCCATCGCCGCCATTCTGATCCTGAATACCGCAGCTCATACCATCGGGGCGGCAGTATCGGGTGCCAGTTACTCACTGCTTTACGGCACCCAAACGCTGTGGATCTTCACCATCGTTTTTACGATCGCCGTACTCCTCTTTACCGAGATTATTCCGAAGACGCTCGGCGTCACCTACACGGCCGGCCTCGCGAGACCCGCAGCTTTCGGCATTCGCGCGATGACGTTCGCGCTGCGCCCCCTGGTTGTCGTGAGTGAACAGATTTCGCGGACCCTGAGGGGCCAGCACACCGCCCCGGTCACGTCGGTGGAGGAAATTCGCCTGCTCGCGGCGCTCGGCCGGACCGAAGGCGCCGTGGGCGTGCGGACGGCCAGCATGATCGTCGGGGCCACCCACCTACGGCAGTTGACCGCATCGGATGTCATGCTGCCGCGGCAGCAGGTGGTTTATCTGTCCCAGGACATGAGCGTCGAGCAGGTCCTGGTGACGGCGCGTAATTCAGGGCACAGTCGGTTTCCGTTTGCGCCTGAAAACGATGTAGACCAACTCTCCGGAGTCGTGATCATCAAGGAATTGCTGTACTGGCTGCAGGATAATCCGGGCGTCGCAATCGACTGGCCGCCGCTCGTGCATGAGCCGATAGTGGTCCCGGAATCGATGTCTCTTCTTGCGCTGTTACGGACTTTCCAGGACGCGAGACAACATATGGCAATCGTCGTGGACGAGTACGGCGACGTGGAAGGCATCGTGACCCTGGAAGACGTGCTGGAGGAGATCGTCGGCGAGATTCTCGACGAGAGCGATCGGCCCGTCGAGAATATCTGGCCGCAAAGCGACGGCTCGTTACATGTCCGGGCGACGGTAGATTTGCGCAAAGTCTGTTCCAAGCTGGACCTGCCCTGGCAACCCGAGGATGCAGTAACGACTGTCGGCGGTCTCGTCACGGAACTGCTGGGCCGCCTGCCGGTGCGCGGCGACGCCGTCGAGTGGAACGGCTGCCGGCTGGAGATTCTCGCCGCCAGCGAACGGCGCGCAGAACTGATCGCGGTCACCCGGCTCCCGTTGACGGAGAGCGAAGGCGCATAGGAGCCCGCCACGCGGGCAACCGCGACAAGCGTTGCGACTCGCCCGCACGACCACGCGGTCCCATCCCGGCGCAATGGTCGCGCAATCGTCAGATATGCCGATAACGAACGAGGGTGCCGGCCTCGGAAGCTACTGCCTTGCCGCGGATACGTTCCCAGTGCGGCTTGAAGGCCTCGACTTTCATTTTGGCGCTGGTCTTGTCCTTTTCGACGAACTCCTCCAGAAGCTCGTCGAGCGTGCAGACGAGGCCCGGCACGCCCTTGGTAAAGGTCGCGCCGTCCAGAAACAGAATTCGACCCATCACCGGTACCTGCCGCACGATTGCACGTACCGCGGCGATGCGGTCGTAAAGTGCCGGCTGCGGATTCGCGAACGTGAATCGTCGCTGATCGCTTATCACCGTCCAGTCCTGCATTTTGTCACTGCCGAAAACCGTTCCGATGACGTCCTTGACGTCGATGATGAGAAGGCCGCTCGCCGTAAGCAGCAGGTGGTCGATCTGTATCTCGCCTTCATCACCGTTTGGCACGACCAGGCCGTCGATACGTTCGAAGGCAATGGCGGAAAAAATTCTGGACAGCGACCGGTCTTCGCCGCGCCTGCGTCTGTACTTGACGAGCAACAGAAGTAACAGGAGTACCGCAACGATCAGCAACAGCAGATGAGTTTCGGAAAGATCCGCGGGCAAGTATTCGCTCATCGTCCACGTGTTCCCTATCCGGGCGCCAGGCAAGCTTATTTATCGCCTGCCGCGGTAGCCACGTCAAGGTGAAACCCATGATGCAGCATTCCCTCGAATGCGCCGAGATCGGGCGCAATGCTATGGTACCGGCTGGGGCGTTCGAGAATAGCGCGCAGTGACTCGGGCAAGGGCACAGGACCGCCGATCAGCGGCTCGACGGTCTGCTCGAATTTCGCCGGATGCGCAGTCGCGACGACGATCCAGTCTTGCGCGCGTCGTTCATGATCATCCATCTGTCGGTAAACGACACTTGCCGTTGCCGTGTGCGGGCAGGTGGCGAAGCCATACCGGGAATAGTCTTCGCGGATCTGCTGTTCGATCTGTTCGTCGGAAACGGAAACGGCGCGCATCATGCCTCGGAGCTCGACAGCCTCTCCGAACGACACGCGAAGGCGTTCCATGTTGCTGGGGTCGCCGACGTCCATTGCGGATGCCAGCGTTGGTATACTCGGTCCCGGTGCCCATCGGCCATCGCGCAAAAAATCGGGAATAACCCTGTTCGCGTTGGTTGCCAGAACGACCTCACCGATCGGCAGCCCCATTTGCCGCGTCAACATCAGTGCGAGAGCATTGCCCAGATTGCCGGTCGGTACGATGTATGACGGCATGCGGCCCGTCTCCCGGTATCGAGCCAGGCTCGAATGTGCGTAGTACGTACACTGCGGCAGAAGTCTGCCGATGTTGATGCTGTTTGCCGACGTGAAACGATAGCGTTTGTTCAGCGACTTATCGGCCAGCACTGCTTTAACCAGTGCCTGACAGTCGTCGAAGGAGCCCTGCACCGCCAGCGCGAGGACGTTGCCGCCCCAGCAGGTGAGTTGCCGCGCCTGGCGCGCCGAGACCCTGCCCTCTGGAAAAAGCACCACAACACGGATTCCGGTTCGCCCATCGAATGCTGCTGCTACCGCGCCGCCGGTGTCTCCGGAAGTGGCGACCAGAATGGTCAAAGGCTTGTCTGCGCTTTTCTGCAACCTGCCGAGGCAGCTTGCGAGAAAGCCCGCGCCGACGTCCTTGAAAGCCGCCGTGGGACCGTGAAACAGCTCCAGCAGGTGTGCCCGGCCGGCGACGACCGGCAGTTCGACCAGTGGAATGGGAAAGCAGAATGTTTCGGAGAGGATGCCGTCCAGCTCGGGCGCAAGCGTGGACTGGTCGAAAAAAGGCGTCAGGAGCACGCGTGCAACCTCGACGATCGACGCTGCGGAGTCAAACTCGTCGATGCCGAATCGCGGTAACGACTCCGGTATGAAAAGTCCACCGTCTCCGGCAATGCCGGACAGGAGTGCGTCGTCGAGGGAGGCGGTCTCTCCGCCGCGTGTGCTCGTGAATTTCACTCTTCAACCTGCAAGTGCGCGCCGGGTGAATCCATCGGACTGAGCCAGGACTCGCATTCGACTCCGGAACTGCGGCAGACCTCCTCCATTGCAGCGGCGACCTGCGGCGCCAGAGCGGCACTGCACAACGCAAACATGCTCGGTCCGCTTCCGGATAGCGAACAGCCCAGCGCTCCCGCCTGCAGCGCAGCGCCTTTCGCATCGGGAAAAAACGCAACCGACGCCGCGCGCTGCGGTTCGATGACCACATCGCGCAGCGAACGGGCAACCAGCTCAAGGTCGTCTCGTTGGCAGCCGAGGATAAACCCTGCCAGGCAGGCTTGTTGCGTCAGCCATTGTGTCATCGTGCAGCTTTGCGCGAGATGGCGTCGCGCGGTTGCGGTGTCTATCCTGAGCTGCGGATGTACCAGTACGCTGTTGAGACCGCGCGGCGTTGCCACATTGACGCATCGCGGCAGTAATCCGGTCGGACAGAAGACAAGTCCGCCGAACAGGCTCGGCGCGACGTTGTCGGCGTGCAGACTCCCGCTTGCGGACTTTTCGCCTTCCAGCGCAAACTGCAGCAGTTCCTGCGCCTGCAGCGGCGCTTCCAGCAGTGCGTTCGCGGCGACGACAGCGGCCACCGCGGACGCTGCCGAACTGCCCATGCCGGACTGCAGCGGAATGCCTTTCCGCACGACCAGTTCGAGACCGCCGCGCCCCCCCGCGGATCGCCACAGAGCCGCGGCGGCGATCGCCGCGGTATTCCGCTCGGGCTGCATCGAAAGATCCGGATGAGGCTCGCCATCCGGTGCGCGCACGTCGCTGACAACAACGCCTTGGGCAGGACGGCGCCTCGCGGACACGAAATCGCCGACGCCCTGCAACGCAAGCCCGAGCATGTCGAAGCCGACGGCGACATTGCCGATGGACGCCGGTGCGAAAGCCGTGACGAATCCCTCCTCGTTCATACGGAGACGCCGTCACCGAGGAAAGCCGCGAGGCGCAGCAGATCGCCGAAAACTCCGCCCGCCGTAAGCTCGGGCCCCGCGCCCGGTCCCTGCACGACCAGCGGGTTGGCCGAATAGCGGTCGGTCACGAACTGCACGATGTTGTCGGTGAGATTCATCTTGCTGAACGCACTGTCCGCGTCGACCGTTTCCAGGCCCACGGAAGCGGAACCGTCGGCGCTCAGCTTCGCGACGTAACGAAGCACGCCGCCCTGCTCTGCGGCATTCCGGAACAGTGCGCTCATCTGCCCGTCGTACTCCGACAGTCGGCTCAGGAATTCATCGAGGCCGACTTCCCGCAGCGCTTCCGGCACCAGGTTCTGCACCGGAAACTCGCCGATTCCGATTGTCCACCCCATCTCTCGCGCAAGTATCGTCAATTTGCGCGCAACGTCCATGCCTGACAGGTCATCGCGCGGATCCGGCTCGGTGTATCCGGATTCTTTCGCCGCTCGGACAATTTCCGAGAAAGGAACACTACCATCATAGACATTGAACAGATACGCGAGCGTTCCGGAAAGAACGCCCTGAATCGAATGCACGCAATCGCCCGTATCGACGAGATCGCGTATGGTTCGTATGACCGGCAACGCAGCACCGACCGTGGTTTCGTAGAAGCAATGCGAGCTTCCTGCCCGGGCGCTCTGGCGTATCTCGTCGTAATAGCCAGGTTCGCCACTGAAGGCCTTTTTATTCGGAGTGACGACGTGAATGCCGCGCCGTAACCAGTCGCAATATCGTCCCGCGATCTCCTCGCTAGCCGTGCAATCGATGATGGCCGCATGCGGCAGATGGTCGGCGTGAATGTGGCGCACGAAGCTGCCGAAGTCGAGATCGACAGCAGAGGCTTGCAGATCCTGCCGCCAGCGGTCGAGGGCGATGCGCCGCTCGCCGAACAGCATGCTCTTCGACCTCGCAATCGCCCTGATACGCAAATCCAGATTGAATTCGTCCCGGAGGCGCGAACACTGACGGTGAAGCTGGTCGAGCAGGGCACTGCCGACGGTGCCGGGGCCAATAAGTCCGATCGATATGGTTTTGGCCGAAAGATAGAAACCGGAGTGTACCGCGCGCAATGCGCGTGTCACGTCTTCCGTGTCGACCACCGCGGATATGTTGCGCTCCGATGAACCCTGTGCGATGGCACGTACGTTGATCCCTGCCCTGCCGAGCGTTGCGAAGAACTTGCCCGCAATGCCCGGCGATCCCGCCATGCCGTCTCCGACGACGGCGATGATGCTCTGCGCTACGGTGGCATCGATGCTCTGGATCTGACCGCTGACAAGCTCCTCCGCGAACGCATCGCTTATGACTGTCATTGCCCGTTCGGCGAAGTCCTGGGGGACGGCGATGCAAATGGAATGCTCGGAACTCGCCTGGGAGATGAGCGTGACAGAGACGCCGGCCTGCTTCAGCGCCGCGAAAAGGCGGTCCGCGGTGCCGGGCACTCCTATCATGCCGGCGCCTTCCAGGTTTACGAGTGCCATTCCGCCTACGGCCGTTATGCCTTTGATCAGCTGCGTCGAAGGTACGCCGGTTCTGATGTGACTGCCTGGCTGTTCCGGCGCGAAGGTGTTGCGAATCAGTATCGGAATGTCATTGTCGACCGCGGGACCGAGTGTCTGGGGGTGAAGGACCTTGGCGCCGAAGTAGGCGAGTTCCATCGCCTCGTTATAGGAAAGGCTGTCGATCACCTTCGCTTCCGGCACACGGTTGGGATCGGCGCTCATCACACCATCAACATCGGTCCAGATCGTCAGTTCCGCCGCTCCGGCCAACGCGGCAAAGATCGATGCGGAAAAGTCGCTGCCATTGCGACCCAGCGTCGTCTGCAATCCCTCCTCGTCAGCCGCAATGAAGCCGGTTATGACCACAACTTCGCTCAAGCCCTCGGCAATCACATCCGCCCATTTGGCGCGTGAGGATTGCCACTGCACTGCAGGACCCAGTTCACTGTGGCGGACCGTAACGACCCTGCGCGCGTCGATCCAGCTTCCCGCGCGAGGGCGGCCCAGCAAGCGGTCGAGACAGGCTGCGAGAAGGCGGGACGACCAGATTTCGCCGTAGCCCGCTACGACGTCGGCACTCCGAGCCGAATCGTTGGCTGCCGCTGACTCGAGCAAAGCCCCTATTCCTTTCGCGTCCTCGCGCCAGAGATCGAGCAACTCTGCAAGCACCCTGCCCTCGGTCAATTCGCCGGCGCATTCGGCGTACTGGACGCCGATCTCCTGCAGTTCGGAGATATAGCTGCGATCGTTGCGCATCGCGAGGCTCGACATGCGCAGGAGTCGATCCGTTACGCCACGCATCGCGGAGACTACGATACCGAGCCGCTGGTCCGGCTGGTTCGAGACGATAGCGGCAACGCGCCGGAAGCAGGACGCATCCGCCAGGCTGCTACCGCCGAACTTGTGAATCTTCCATTCTTTCCCGGACAACTTCAGGCGGCTCCCGCGCAAAAGCCGCTAATAATAGCCACAGCGGCAAGGGGCGTCGCCTGTTTTATATGAAATCAAATTGAGGGAGGGAGCGCGGGAGTAAAAGTGGTGGGGCGTGTAGGGATCGAACCTACGACCAGTCGGTTAAAAGCCGAATGCTCTACCTCTGAGCTAACGCCCCGTTGCGTCGCGCGCGGCATGATACCGGACCGTCGACAAATGACAAGCTGGTCCAGCCCGCATTATTCATGAACGGCACAGCGTCGCAGCGGAGCCTCGGCGAGGGGGAGGGGTTTTCAGGATCGTCGGCAAACAGGATGTTTGCCGCGAAGCCCCCAGGGACGGGTTCGCGGCGTTCCTGAAGACCCTCCCCCTCGTCGGGGCTCCGCCCACCACCAACACCAAGCGTTCATGAATAATGCTGCTAGTGCCCTTCTTCGGCCATGCGGCTCAGGCGTTGCTCGGCCAGCCTCGCAGCAGTCGTATCCTGATATTCCTGCTGCACTCGTTGTAACGCCCCACGCGCTTCATCCCAGCGTTGGAGTTCGTAATTGACATAGCCCAGCTTGAGCAATGCGTCCGGCACTTTGCGTGACCGCGGATACTGGTCGATCACGACTTCGAACTCTCTCAAGGCTTCGTCGAATTCGTCGGTGACGTAATAGGACTCGGCGAGCCAGTACTGCGCGTTGTCGGAGAGCTGGCTTTCGGGATAACTGGTCAAAAACTGCTTGAAGGCCGCCGCAGCCGCCTCGTAGCGCTGTTCCTTCAGCAGGTCGAAAGCGGCCTGGTAGTTATCCCTGTCCGAACCGCCGGGGACCGGCAACTCTCCCGGCGCGAGCGTTCCGCCGTCGCCGCCGCCCCTGCCCAGCAGGCTTTGCTCCAGAACCTGGATACGCTGATCCAGATCCTGATACAGATCCCGTTGCCGGGTCGAAGTTTCCTCTGCCTCGTACTCGAGCGTTTCCGCTCTACCCTGCAGTTCGGCCGCCTGTCGCTGCAGGTTATCGACCTGCAGAGCGATGTCGACAAGACTGCCGCTCGCCAGGATGCGTTCCACAGACATCAGGCGACGCTCGAGGTCGTTGAGCTTCAGCACGACCGGATCGTCGGCTGGATCCGTCATAGCACAGCCCGTCAGCAACAGTGCCGACAGGAATGCGGGCAGGGACTTGTTTGCTTTGGTCACGCGACTCTCGCTCAGTTCGTGTACTTTATTTCTACTCGGCGATTCAGCGCGTACGACTCGTCGTCGCTGCCTACCGCGGCCGGCCGCTCCTCCCCGAAGCTGACGGTTGAGATCTGTTCCGCCGATGCGCCCTGGATGAGGAGCATGCGCCGTACTGCCTGGGAGCGCCTCTCGCCCAGGCCGATATTGTACTCCCGCGACCCGCGTTCATCCGCATGGCCTTCCAGCCTGACCCGGGTGCGCGAGCTGTTCGCCAGCCTGGTGGCATGACGGGACAGCAGGTCGGCGTATTCGGGCCGCAGTTCAGATTGATCGAAATCGAAGTAAACCACCATACCGAGTTCGCCGGCGGCGTCCCGGCCTTCACCGAATTCTTCGCCGGTGCCGAATGTGTCGTTGTCGATGCCGCTCCCTGATCGTTCCCCCTGATCGGCGCCGACCGCGTCCCTGTCATCTTCGATGGGCTCCGGATCGGGCACCGGCGTGGAGCCGCAGCCCGCGAGGATCAAACACAGCAAGCCGCTTCCGAGTATTTTGTAAGCTGTCATGTCAACTGTCCTTTGCGTATATTCGAACCGGATCGTCAGCGCCTGTCCGATGTTTATCAGTTATTTACCAGATCTTTCTAATGTAGATCATTGCTACGGATCCCGCCCGAACGGCGACCACACCGGCTCGCGGACGTCGCCCTCTCCCGAGGCGAGGCGTTGCCGCACAAGGCCGTCTGCCGACACCGTTTCCAGAACCCCGTGGCCCCCCTGCCTGGTCGCATAAATCAAGGTATCGCTGTTCGGTGCGAAGCTCGGTGACTCGTCCTGCTGCCCCGTCGAAAGCACCAGCAGGCTCCGCTGTCCGAG
>Ga0299913_10001574_pt1 | contig 17070 bp, 13 predicted proteins | sample RVTome_9_FD_201360 | JGI IMG/M metagenome (GOLD analysis project Ga0299913, IMG submission 201360) | Soil microbial communities from uranium-contaminated site in the Upper Colorado River Basin, Wyoming, United States - RVT155D38 (version 2) ... | reverse complement strand
CCCGGATGCCGTGCTGGTCGGCGTCGGCCGGCTCGCCGCGGTGCACGGCCGCTCGACCGACACCGGCGGTGCCGGCGGCGCGGTGCTGGTGGTGGACGTCGGCGGTGCGACGACGGACGTGTACTCGGCGGTGTCGGCGCCCGAGGAGCCGGCCGAGCACGCGGTCGGGCTGGCGCCACAGCGGCGGACCGTCGAGGGCGACCTCGGGATGCGGATCTCCGCGGTCGGCGTCGCGACCGACGCGGTCGGCGAGAAGCTGGTGGACGCGGCCGACGGTGCGCGGCTGCGGCTGGCGGCGCAGCGGCGGGCGGCCGACCCCGGCTGGGTGCCGTCCACGGTCGACGGCGCGGCGACCGACGCCCGGCTTGCCGCGCTGGCCGCGGTCCTCGCGCTGCGGCGGCACCTGCGGATGATCGACAACCAGCTCGGGCCGCGCGGCGCGGGGCTGCTCGTGCTGTCCGGCGGGGTGTTCCGGCACGCCGACGCGTCCGCCATGGCCAACGTCGTCGGAGTGCTGCGCGCCGACCCCGTGCTGCGCCCTGTGCTGCGGCACGCCGCGCTGCGGGTGGACTCCGACTACGTCCTCGCCCCGGCCGGGCTCCTGGCCCACGACGGCCAACTGGCCGCGGCCGACGCCCTCGTCACCCGGCTCACCGGCTAGCCGCGGTCAGCCCGCCGGTTGCCCCAGGGCGGGCGGCCGGGACCGCGCGTCGCCGCCGTTGCCGAGCCCGTTGCCAGAGCCGTTGGCGGCCGGCAGCCCGGCGGCCAGCGCGACCGCCCTGTCCCACTCCGGGTCGGCCTGGTAGTCGCGGTGCCCGAGGATCCCCGGGTGCCAGCGCTGGCCGGGCACGGGGCGGCCGGCCGGGTCCGGCAGCCAGTGGTCGCCGCCGAGCACCAGCGCGCCGTCCGGGCTGCGCGTCGCCGCGGGCAGGGCGCCCTCGCTGCCGTCGGCGCGGAAGCCGATCCCGAGCAGCGACCCCTCGAACACCTGCCGGCGCCACGTGGTCACCGCGCCGCCGATGGGGTCGGTGCCGCGGCACAGCGACCGCCACCGCCCGCCGAGCGCGCCGGACAGCTCCGCGAGGCACGAGTGCGGCACCACCGACGGGAAGGCCCGTGGGTACGCCCACTGCAGCTGCGAGCCGGCCGTGACGAGCCCGACCCGCGAGCGGTCCGGCACCGGCAGGTCGGCCAGCAGCCGCGCGGCGGCGACCGCGGTGAGCAGGCTGCCCTGGCTGTGCCCGGCCAGCACCACCCGCACGGTCGGGTCCGCCAGGTGCTCGCGGGCCCGCCGGACGAGCTCGGGCACCACCTTGAGCGGGTAGCACGGCGGCACGGTCGGGTGCGCCTCGCGCGGCCAGAACGACACCAGGTCCCACAGCTGCCCGAGCTGGCGGGCCGCGTCGGGCTGCCGGGCCGCGCGGTACACGGCGCCGAGCAGCCCACCGGCCAGCGCGGCGAGCACGGTCACGCCGAACGCGCTCACCGGCGCGGTCCACGACGGCAGTTGCACGCTCGCCAGGTGCACGCCCCAGCGCACGCCGACCAGCGCGACGAGCACGCCGGCCACCGCGATCACCACGCGGTGCACGTGGCAGCGCATGAGGTCGGCGCGCCACCACGCGGGCGCGACCGCGGCCCGCTCGGCCGGGCGCGAGTGCAGCATCGGCACCTCGACGGGCAGGCCGCCCCTGCGGCGGACCAGTCGCCACTGCCGCACGGCCAGCGTGAGGCCGACGAGCAGCGCGCCGGCAGCGAGCAGCGCGCCGCCGGCACCCCACACCACGGTGATGGCCGAGTAGCCGGGCGGCAGCTCCAGGTCCTCGCGGCCGAGCACCCGGCGCGCGGTGAGCGCGAACCCGGCGCCGAACCCGGCACCCGTCAGCACCGCGAGCGCCAGCACCGGCGCGGCCGCCCAGCCGCCGGCCCACGGCCGCATCTCGCGCGGCAGCGCCGACCAACCCGGCCTCGCCAGCCGCGCCGCCGGCACCAGGAGCAGCGCGAACGCCCCGCACAGCACGGTCAGCATGGCGCTGATCGACTCGATCGTGCTGTCCGAGCCGGGCAGCGGCCCGGCCGGCAGCGGCAGCATGACCGCGACGGCCACCAGCAGCGCGGCGCCGGCGGCCAGCAGCATCCGCCGCGGCCACGCGCCGAGCACGAGCCGCACCCAGTCGCCGCCGCGGTCGGCCGAGGTGCCCGTCGGGTCGTCCAGCAGCACGACGCCGGCCACCGCGATCGACAGCAGCACGAGGGCCGCCACCCATGGCGCGGTGAGCCCGCCGGCCGGCCCGTACGGCCCGCCAGCCGCCAGCAGCGCGGCGGTGGCCAACCCGGCGATGGTGTGCAGCGCGCGCAGCGTCGGGGTGTCCGGGTCGCCGGCCAGCGGGGTCGCCGGCAGTCCAGGTCCCGGCGCGTGCGGTGCGGCCCCTGGGCTGGTGCCAGGTCCCGGCTCCGGCGCGGTCCACTCGGTGCCGGACACCCGCCACAGCAGCCACAGCAGCGCGGCGACCGGCAGCAGGCCGACGGTGGCGCGCAGGTACGGCGCGGTGCGCGCCCACTCCGGTGCGGCGCCGGCCAGGCAGCCGGTGCCGGGCGCGAGGCACTGGGCGGCCAGCAGGTCCAGCGACAGCAGGGTGAACTGGCCGATCAGCAGGCAGGTCAGCAGCAGCGACACGGTGCGCAGCAGCGAGCGCAGCAGCAGCGCCAGCGAGCGGCCGACCGAGCGGTCCGGCGGCAGCGGCGGCAGCATCCAGTGCGCCACGTTGGCCAGCGCGAACGGCAGCAGCAGCGCCCAGGTGGCCTTCGCCCAGCCGCCGGAGGTCATGGCGCCCCACACGTAGCCCTCGACGGTGCGCGGCACGGGTCGCCCGGCGGCCATCAGCACGGGCCCCGGCGCCGGCCTGCGCAGCCGGTCGGCCGGCCGCACCACCCGGCCGAGGCCGTCGCCGGCGACGTCGACGGCCGCCACCGCGTCCACGAGCGACTCGGCGGATGTGCCGCTGAACCCGTGCACCCGCAGCTCCACCACTCGGGTGTCGGCCATCAGCACACCCCGATCCTTACACCCGTCGCACGTCTGACCGGTCCGCCACGTCGGTACCGTTCACCCGAAGAGTGTCAACGAGGAGCGGGAGCAGATGACGACCACCGAACACAAGAGGCTGCAGTCGATCAACGGAATCGACTTCGCGGTCGCCGACCTCGAGCTGGCCGAGTTCGGCCGCAAGGAGATCCGGCTCGCCGAGCACGAGATGCCCGGCCTGATGGCGCTGCGCCGGGAGTACGCCGAGGTCTACCCGCTGCGCGGCGCGCGGGTCTCCGGCTCGCTGCACATGACCGTGCAGACCGCCGTGCTGATCGAGACCCTGGTCGCGCTCGGCGCCGAGGTGCGCTGGGCGTCCTGCAACATATTCTCGACGCAGGACCACGCGGCCGCCGCGGCCGTCGTCGGGCCGCACGGCACGCCGGACGCACCGCGCGGCGTCCCGTGCTTCGCCTGGAAGGGCGAGAGCCTGCGCGACTACTGGTGGTGCACCGAGCGCATGCTGACCTGGCCGGGGGGCCAGGGCCCGAACATGCTGCTCGACGACGGCGGCGACGCCACGCTGCTCGTGCACAAGGGCACCCGGTACGAGAAGGCCGGCGTCGTGCCGTCGGCCGAGGACGACGACCCGGAGGAGTACAAGGTCGTACTCGACCTGCTGCGCGAGTCGCTGGCCGCCGACGCCGGCAGGTGGACCGCGGTCGGCCAGGGCATCCTCGGCGTCACCGAGGAGACCACCACCGGCGTGAACCGGCTGTACCAGCTGGCCGCGGCCGGCGAGCTGCTGTTCCCGGCGATCAACGTCAACGACTCGGTGACGAAGTCGAAGTTCGACAACAAGTACGGCATCCGGCACTCGCTGGTCGACGGCCTCAACCGCGGCACCGACGTGATGATCGGCGGCAAGCTGGCCGTCGTCTGCGGCTACGGCGACGTCGGCAAGGGCGCGGCCGAGTCGCTGCGCGGCCAGGGCGCCCGGATCGTGGTCACCGAGGCGGACCCGATCTGCGCGCTGCAGGCCATGATGGACGGCTACCTGGTCGACCTGTTCGACGACGTGGTGGAGAAGGCCGACATCGTCATCACCACCACCGGCAACAAGAACATCGTCACGGTCGAGCACATGGAACGGATGAAGCACCAGGCGATCCTGGGCAACATCGGTCACTTCGACAACGAGCTCGACATGGCCGGCCTCGAACGCCACCCCGCCGCCCGGCGGATCATCATCAAGCCGCAGGTCGACGAGTGGGTGTTCCCTCCTAGCAAACACAGCCCCGACGGGCACTCCATCATCGTGCTGAGCGAGGGCCGGCTGCTGAACCTCGGCAACGCCACCGGCCACCCCTCGTTCGTCATGTCGACCTCGTTCTCCAACCAGGTGATCGCCCAGATCGAGCTGTTCACCAAGAACGAGGAGTACGACAGGGAGGTCTACACCCTCCCCAAGATCCTCGACGAGAAGGTCGCGCGCATCCACGTCGAGGCGCTCGGCGGCAAGATCACCAAGCTGACGAAGGACCAGGCCGAGTACATCGGCGTCGACCCCGAGGGCCCGTTCAAGCCGCCGCACTACCGCTACTGAGCAACCGCCGTCCAGGGTGGATGGACCATCGCACCGTCAGAACCGGGCAGCTGGTCCATCCACCCGGATGCCTCGCTCAGCTGGCCCAGGCCAGCAACGGCTCGCGCCGCTCCGGATCGCGCAGTGCCGCCAGCGCGCCCTTTTCGAGCTGCCGGACTCGTTCCTTGGTCAGGCTCAGCCGCTCCCCGACGTCCTGCAGTGACCACCGCTTGCCGTCGGTCAGCCCGTACCGCAGGGTGATGATCAAGGCTTCCCGCGGCGGCAGCGTGTCGACCAACGCCCTGAGCTGTTCGGCCAGCGCGCGGAACTCGGCCACGTCGTGCGCCACCAGCACGTCCTCGTCCGCGATGAGGTCCGCGACGGTCGTCTCGCCGTCCTCGCCGACCGGGAGGTCCAGCGACATGCTGGACTTGGCTATCCGGCGCAGCTCGATCACCCGTGCCTCGGGCAGCTCCGCGACCGCCGCCACCTCGGCCACCGTCGGGTCGCGCCCGTACTCCAGCTGCAGCTTCCGGTCGATGCGGGCCAGCCGCGCGATCTGCTCGACGACCTCGACCGGCAGCCGCACGGTGCGGGTCTGCTCGGCGATGCCGCGGTCGATCGCCTGCCGGATCCACCACATCGCGTACGTGGAGAACTTGAAGCCTTTCTGGTAGTCGAACTTCTCGACCGCGCGGATCAGCCCGAGGTTGCCCTCCTGGATCACGTCCAGCAGCGACAGCCCGCGGTGGCTGTGCTTCTTGGCCACCGACACCACCAGCCGCAGGTTCGCCCGGATCATCCGGTCCTTCGCCTGCTGCCCCTCGGCGGCGAGCCGCTCCAGATCGCGCCGCCGCTCGCCGTCCGGCGCGTCGCCCCTGCGCAGCAGCTCGGCCGCGTACAGCCCGGCCTCGATCTGCCTGGAAAGCTGCACCTCCTGGTCGGCCGTCAGCAGCGGCGTCGCCGCGATCTGGTCCAGGTAATGCCGCACGAGGTCCGCGTCGCCGTCCCGCTCCCGAGGCTCCGCCCGCATCGTCCGGTTCCCGTTCCGCACCCCTCCAGGGTGCCCGCGCACCCCCGAAACGGCCAGCCGGAGCCCAGCCCAGGCGCTAGCGAGCCGGCCAGCGGCTCAGGACGTATCTGGCCTTCTGATCAGGATCGAACTCCCTGGTGGCATTGCCGACCCTGACGTAGAACGCGGTCCTCTTCACCAGCTGGCCCTTCTTGTCCACCACCACCCTCGCCTCGACCGGGACAGCAGACGGCCGAACGTGCACCCGGCAGACGTCCGCGCCGTTGACCGTGTGGATGTATGCGGTCACGTTGGCGGCCGCGGCATCGCCCATCGCCGCCCGCAGCACCTCGCCCAGGTGCAGTTGGAACAGGTCGCGGTCGTCCTTGCCGTTCTTGTGGAGTGTGGCGTAGTCACCGGTCAGACCGGTGACCGAGCTGTCGTCGGAGACGCCAATGAGGAGCGTGCCGCCGTCACGGCTGTTCAGGTAACCGGCCACCGTCTTGACGACAACGCTCTCCAGAGGCTTGTAGACCTCGCCCGTTTCACTGCGTACGCGCAGCGTGGACTTGTACTCCAGGTGCTGGCTCTCCTTGCCTGGGCCGAGAAGGTCGCCGACGGGACAGTGCTCCTGCCACGCCACCTTGGCCCTGCCCTGGATGAGCTTGAGGTAACTGGTGAGCACCAGCTCCTGCTCCTCCGGGTTGTCCAGCAGCTTGAGTGACATCTCCTCGGCAATGCCCATCTGTTCGACGAGCTGGTCGGCGAACGCCTTGGCAAGGACCAGCTTGAAGTTCTCCGGGGTGTTGACCGCGGCCGCCCGCTGGATGTCCTCCCTGGCGGCGAGCTTGTCGGCGATGAGGTCGAAGTAGAGCCGGTCCTCGTTGCTCCACTTGGTGCCGAACCGATCATTCAACTTGGCGATGATCGTGGAGAGTGCCTCCTCCTCGGGCATGACCTGACGACCCGTGCCCGAGAAAATCGTGCTCACTTCGCCGTGCTGCGTGTCCAGGGCCAGTGAACCGTCGAAGGTGCGCTCGTTCCGCAGGTGCGTGAGCGCGACCTCGCTGCCGAGGTCGAGGCTCGCCTCACCGCCGCGCCGGACGAACGCGGTGAGGGCCCTGCAGAACAGGTAGTCCGCCTCCAGCTTCACGTCGATGAAAGGCACGACCTGTGACAGGAATGCGTAGGTGCGGACGAAGCGGGTGAGCGCGTCGCGGAACGTGTCCTGCGCGTCGTCGTCGAGTCCGTGGAAGCGGTCGATCGACGGCGTCAGCGCGGCGTGCACCCTGGCGTGCGTGCTCGGTGTCGGCGGCCCGACCAGCAGCGCGACCGTGGCCTCGATCTCCGCGCCGTGCAGCACCCCGTGCTCGTCGAGCTCTCGCCGCGTGTCGTACAGCAGGTTCGGGTCGGTCGGCGGCGCGACCGTCGTGGTGTACCACGGCGCGAAGGACTCGCGGATGTCGTCGGCGTCGTTGCGGAAGTCGAGCACGAACGTGCCGTCCTTGCCGTCCATGGTGCGGTTGAGCCGCGACAGCGTCTGCACCGCTGCCAATCCGGTGAGGGTCTTGTCGACGTACATCGCGTACAGCAATGGCTGGTCGAAGCCGGTCTGGTACTTCTCGGCGACCACCAGCACCTGCCAGTGGTCGTCCGCGAACTCCTTCGCGGTCTGCGATTCCGGAAAGCCGTTCATCGACGATTCGGTCCACTCCGCGGCACCGTCGATCACCGTGCCGGAGAACGCCACCAGGACCCCGATGTCGTAGCCGTGGTGTTCGCAGTACGACCGCAGCGCCTGCACATACCGCACTGCGTGCAGCCGGGACGCCGTCACCACCATGGCCTTGGCTCTGCCGCCGATCCTGTGGCGGACGTGCTGCCGGAAGTGCTCGATGATCACCTCGGCCTTCTGGGACAGGTTGGACTCATGCAGGCTGACGAACCGGGCTATCGCGGCCCTGGCTTTGGCCGGGTCGTACTCCGGGTCGTCGACGACCTTCTTCTCGATGTTCCAGTACGTCCGGTACGTGACGTAGTTGGCCAGCACGTCGAGGATGAAGCCCTCCTCGATGGCCTGCCGCATCGTGTACGTGTGAAACGCGGTGTGCTTGCCGGCGGCCGGGTCAAATCGGCCGAACTGTTCGAGCGTGCGGCCCTTCGGCGTGGCGGTGAACGCGAAGAAGCTGATGTTCGGCTGCTTGCCGCGCGCCCTTGCCACTACATCGAGCGCGTCGGCGACGGGGTCCGCCGGCTCGCTGGTCGCTTCGGCCCGCTCGGCGTCGTCGAGCTGCCGCTCGGCCGCCGCACCGAGCACGAGCTTGAGGTTCGCAGCCTGTTCGCCGGTCTGCGACGAGTGCGCCTCGTCGACGATCTTCTGCACGACGCCGTGCGCGTGCTCGAACTGGTAGATCGTTTCCTGCAGCTGCTTGTCCAGCACGGTCCGGTCGGTGATCACCACGACCTTGTCGAACACCGGCTCGTCGTCGGCGCCGTGCAGCGTGGACAGCCGATGCGCGAGCCAGGCGATGGTGTTGGATTTTCCGGAACCTGCCGAGTGCTGCACCAGGTAGTCGTGGCCGGGGCCATCGGCGCGGGCCGCCTGCAGCAGGTCCAGCCAGGCGTCGCCCTCCCACACCCGCTGCCACAGGTACGCGGTGCGGTGGCCGTTCGGGTTGGGCGGGTTGCCCGCGCGGCCGTCGTGCCCGCGGTTGAACGGCAGGAAGCGGGTGGACCGCCCCGCCAGCCTGGTGGTCATCGCGACCTGTTCGGTGTCCACCGCGAAGTGCACCACCGCCCGGCGCGCGAGCGTCACGTTGTTCGGGTCGCGATCCGTGCGGTACTGCGCCTTGGCGTCCTCGATGCCCTGGCCGGTGAGCGCGTTCTTCAGTTCGGCGGTAGCCACCGGAAGGCCGTTCACCAGCAGGGTCAGGTCGAGTGACTTCGCGCCGTCGTACCGCAGCTGCCGGATCACCGTGAGCCGGTTCTGTTCGTACCGCCGCACAAGGTCCGACGTGAGCCCGTGTGCCGGCCGGAAGTACGCCAGCCGGATCGGCACCCCGTGGTCCACCACGCCGTGCCGCAGCACGTCCACGGTGCCCCGCGAGTTCAGCTCCTTAGCCAACCGCGCCTTGAACGCCCGCTGGGCCGCGGGTGTATCGCCGTGGATCTTCTCCAGCTTCTTCCACTGGGTGTCTTGCGTCGCGCCGATGAACGCGAGCGTGACTGCGAAGTCCAGTCCAGTCCGGCTGTGGTGTCGAAGTCGTGCCCGCCGTTCTCCTCGTACCCGCCATGGGCGACCAGGTCTGCGACGATCTCCGCCTCGAACGCCGCCTCGTCGACCTGCATGCCCGCCCCTCTGCGCTGTCGGACTGACTCCGACCATATCGCCGTCGGCGATCCGGGCGTTTCGGCGAGGGCCCGCCGGGGCGGGACGCCGTCTCTTAACGTTTCTACGCGTGCGGCTTTGGCGCGGTTCGTTACTGCCGACAGGGGAACAGGCCGTTGCGGCGCGGGTTCCTGTCCGGGTCGATGTAGCGCGGTGGTCGGAATTCGGGACGGCCGTCGACGACGGCGCATTCCCATTCGGAATGGTGCAGCAACCGGTGATGATGGCCGCACAGCAGCAGGAGATTGTTCAGTTCGGTGCGGCCGCCATCCACCCAATGGCGAATGTGGTGACTGTGGCACCAGCCGTGCGGCCGGTCGCAGCCAGGAAAGGCGCAGCCACCGTCGCGCAGCACCAGAGCACGGCGCAGCGCGGTGCTCACGGTGTAGCTCGCCCGTCCCACGTCGAGCGGTTCGGACCCGGAGCCGAGCACGGCGGGGATGACCTTGCAGTCGCACGCGATACGGCGGGCGGCGGCAGCGTCGAGGTCGCCCGCGCTGTCGAGCCGGGCGGCGCCGATGCCGTCGCGCAGCGTCTGGAGGGCCACGGTCACCAGCAGGTGCGGCTTCTCGCCGGCCTCGGCGGGCAACCCGGCGCTGTCCGCGGCCAAGTGCAGGATGTCGACGAGCGCGTCGCCGTTGCGCTCGGCCGGGGTCCGCACATCCGGGCCGCCCCCGGTGCTGGGCCGAGGCTTGGCCAGCGGGCTGAGCAGGGCTCGGAGCAGCGCGGACGCCTCCGGCTCCAGTTCACCGCGAAACGCCGTGCGGCCGTTGGGCCTGGTCGTCAGGTGCAGCTCGTTCGCCGGGTTCGCCAGCTCGGTGTCGTTCGGCGGCGCGCCGTCCTGGTCGAGCAACGCGCGCACCCGGGCGCCGACCCTGGCCAGCGTGCGGGCGTCCATGCTGGCGGCCGCAGTGACCATCGTCTGCTCGGCGTCGGCGATCGCGTCCGGCCCGACGTGCAGTGGCAGGCCGGTCAGCGACCTGGCGATCACGTCGACGTGGTCCGGCCCGAGCACCCCTTCCCGGGCGGCCGCGCCGGTGGCCGGCAGCGGTGCGGGCAGCGAGCCACCCGATGTCAGCGGCACTTCGGTGACGGCGCTCGCGTGGTCGATCCGCCGCTTTGCCTCGCGGGGCGTTATTCGCAGCACATCGCGCAACAGCTCGCTCAGGCTCGGATAACCGGATTCGGCGGCGGCATTGCGCAGTTCCAGCTCGGAAATCAAGTCCAACGCCGCCGAGTATTCTCGCCGCATTCGCGACTCCAGCTCGCGGAGCTCGTGCAGCAGTTCCTCCCGGCCTCGCTGCCACGCCGCTGTCATATTCCTATTGTCGCCGACAGCGGGGGTCATTGAAATAGTTCGAACGGGTGTTCGATTGCGCTGTGCCGGCGACGCGCTGTGATCGGCGTCCGCCAGAGTTCGAGTTGGCGGGTGTCCGCGGCCGAGCAGCGCGGCCATGGTGCCCGAACCGATGCGGAGCCCGCCGCCAGTGTCGCGCCAGTCGGCCCGCAGGGCGGCGGCGTCGTCAAAAGTCGAGCAGTCAAATTCGAATGAACGTCGAGTTCGTTCAAGGAACACCTACGTGGGGCCGGGCCCGCGTTCGCGCTCGAGCAACTCGGCCACGGTGACGGGCCGCCGCGCTACGACTGGCTGGGGGTCGCGGCAGACGTGTACCGCGAGCCGTCGGTGCAGGCTGCGCACCCGCACGGCCAGTACCGCCAGCCAGGCGTAGCCGCCGAGCAGCCCGGCGCTGAGCGCCAGGCCCCACCACGGCGGCATGTCACACGGCAACCGCGACGGGCGCGGACTCGATGTGAGTACCGTCCGGGTCCACCGCAAACCGCCACGAACCGGCGGTCGGCCTTCCGCTGTCGAGCCACCACTCGTACGCGGCGACAATCTCGTCCCACAGGTCGCGCGGGCCGTACTGGTTCACGAGATTGGAGCCGCGGCTGCGCAGGTGTAGCCGCGCCCAGGAGCCGGTGCTGGCGTCGACGAACCAGTGGTCGTCCGGCGGGATGAACACCGTCGCGCAACCCGGTACCCGCAGTCCGATCGCCGTGCACGCGTGGGGATCGGCGCCGATGTCGTTGAGGTCGGTGGTGGTCGTCGTGGTGCGCGCCAGCATGGCCTCGCACTCGGCGACGGTAAGGGTGGCCTGCACCAGCTGGTCGCGCAGCCATTCGCACGCCGTGGTGGCCACGATGCCGCCGGCAGCCGTCCCGTCGCCGCGGACCGTGAGCCGCAGCAGCGACTCGGCGTGGTACGGCGTCCCCAGCTCGTGACGATCGTGCCGCCGGGCCGGATCTGCCGCACCCACTCGTACGGCACGCGCTGCACGGTCGCCGTGCTCACCAGCCGGTCGTACGGCGCGCCGGCCGGGTGCCTGCCGGCACCGTCCCCGGTGACCACCGTGACCCCGCCGAACCCGGCCGACCGAAGCCGCCGCCGCGCCTGCCGTGCGAGGTCCGCGTCGATCTCGATGGTGCTGACGGCATCCGCCCCCAGCCGGTGCGCGAGCAGCACGGCGGTGTACCCGGTGCCGGTACCGATCTCGCATACCCGCATTCCCGGCCGCGCGTCCACAGCAGACAGCACCGTCCCCAGGTCGTACAGGCACGGCATCGTGCTCGACGCGTACCGCCCCAGCGCACCCCTCGGCCGCCCGTCGTCCACCTGCACCACGATCGCCCGATCCGCGTACGCCAGGCCCAACCACGCCTCCACATCGTCATCCCGGCACAGCGGTACGAACCCGCGCGGAGTCCCGTGCCACACCACCTCCGGCACGAACGCATGCCGCGGCACCGACCACAACGCGTCCCGCCACCCCGCTGGCAGCTCCCCGTGGAGCTCCAGCCGCCGCACCATCCGAGCCCGCATCCCCTCGGCCATCGCCTCGATCCCGCACCCAGTCGCCATGGCTGTCGCCCCTACATCTCTAGAGAGATATTGTGGTGCAAGTAAGGCAGGCATCTCTAGGTATGTCAAGGCAGCGGTGGTGGGATGAAGCTGGCGGCAGGCGGGTACGTTGGGTCACCTCTATAGAGAGCGAGGAGATCGGCTGGTGGACGCCAGGGGTGAGGCGCGCAAGCACGTACGGATAGCCGACGACCTTCGCGCGATGATCCGGTCGGGCGAGCTGCGAGACGGCGACCGGCTGCCGGGCGAGAACACGATCATGGAACGGTACGGCGTCGCCCGGATGACCGCTCGCCAGGCGCTGGCCGACCTGCAGAACGAAGGCATCGCCGTGGCCCGCAAGGGCGCGGGCGTGTTCGTCCGCACCTTCCGCCCGGTTCGACGGTTCGGCAACCGCCGCCTCGGCCGCGACGTCTGGGGCTCCGGCCGTTCCATCTGGGACGTCGACGAGACCCAGGGCCCGGCCGAAGTGGACCGGCTCACCGTCCGCGAAGTGCCGGCGCCGGACGACGCCGCCCGGCTGTTGGGAGTTCCGCCGGGAACGCCAGTCATCTCCCGCGACCGCCGGTACCTCGTAGCCGGCCGACCCGTCCAGCACGCCGTCGCCTACATTCCGGCCGTCATCGCAGCCGGCACACCGATCGCCGACGAGGACACCGGCCCTGGTGGCATCTACGCCCGACTCGCCGAACTCGGCCATGCCCCGGTCAAATTCACCGAGGAGATCCGCGCCCGAATGCCCACGCGTGAGGAAGTCGAGGCGCTGGCGCTCGCACCAGGCACTCCCGTCGTCAGCATCGCGCGGGTGGCATTCGCTCAGGATGGCCACGTCGTAGAGGTCAGCCAGCTGACCCTGTCCGCCGCCGAGTACATACTGCACTACGAATTCGACGCCTGAACCGCCGCCGAGCGGTGAGGCAAGGGTCGACCCCGCGACCCCGAAGGCGTGGCACCAGCCTGTAAGGGCGGTGGAGAACGCCGTAGAGCGAGGACCGCGGGTGCATCGCTAATAGCCTGTGGTAACTGCGTTGTTGACCAGCCACTGACGACGTTCTCGAAGAAGCGCGATCTGACGATCTAGAGCTGCGGTCACCTGCCTAGTTTCTTGCTCATACTGGGTCAAGCTGGGCTGCGGTTTCAACTTGCTGTAGGAGCGTCGTCGCTGGCAGTCTGAGTCTGCCAATAATGTTGCGGTCAATCCCGGTCACTGCAGACTTCGCAGCTTCAATGTCCAGCGGGAGTGCGCCCAATGCATGGTAGACCCATCTCGGAAATTGGCCCCGATAGTCCTTTACGTAAAGTGTAGTATTGAGAGGCCAACAGTCCTCCTCCATGTAGAAGACCTCTCCAATGGTCCCGTACCGCCCTGTTACTACGGTCGGTCCCGTCGCGGCGGCCACATGGTGTGTACCTGACGGTCCGCCGGAGCTAACGACCGGAATAACACCTGCGTTCCTCGTCTCGGTGGGTAGATCATGTCCGCGCTGAAGCTGTATGAGGACGCCGAGCCTGATTGTTTAACACTCAGTCTCAGGTGATGTTGGATCGACATCGCCCAGAATTAGGCATTTCCCGGCCTTGGCGGCGAGGATCTGCGGGCGGTCGCCGTACTGTCTGTGCGCGTCGAGCACGGCCTGCTTGGTCGGCTCCAGTACGCAGTCAAGCCGGCGGATCACGGTCAGCGGCAAGATGACCTTGCCGTACTCGGACTGCTTGTAGTCGCCGCGCAGCAGGTCGGCCACTGACCAGATGAACGCCGCGTGGTTCTTGATGGTCGCCGAACCGGTCTCAGACATCCACACCCTCGTCACAGTCCGTGCTCATCGCAGAGTTGCCCATCCTGGCATGGCATCGCGCCAGTGGCGGTCACCGCTACGGTCTGGCGTTCAGCGGCCCAGGCCGGTGTGAAGTCGACCTACGTGTGCCGGCCGGGAACGATGTGACGGACGGTCGACATGCGCCCGACAGACCTGTCGAACGAGGCGACCGCCCGGATGCCAGCCACCTCCGCGCAGGCCACGAGGTACGCCTCCGCGAAGTCCGGCCGATCCATTTCGTAGACCTCCACTGCGCGCAGCAGCAGTTGCTCGTCTATGACCACGATCGGCGGGAACGAGATGACGGCGCGGACGAGTTCGGCCACACGCTCACGCGGCACCTCGTAGAACGACTCGAGCACGTACACCGTCTCGGCCACGATGAGATCGGTGAGCAGCAGTTCTTCGGCCTCGCGTAAGAACCGGGTGGCCCGCTGAGCCTGTTCTGGCGGGTCGCCGGTGAGGTGCCGGACGATGATGTTGGTGTCGACGAACGCACTCATGCGTCGCGGGTTATCTCCTTACAACACCTCACAGGTAAGGATACGCCTTGACCTCAACGCGGCTTGAAGTTCTACGGTCGGGGTATGGCCGTACAGCTGAACCACACGATCGTCGCGTCGCGGGACAGGCAGGAGTCCGCGACGTTCCTGGCGGAGATCTTCGGGTTGCCGGCGCCGAAGCCGTTCGGGCCGTTCATGACGGTGCAGACGAGCAACGACGTGACGTTGGACTTCATCGACACCGGCGGGGAGATCACCTCGCAGCACTACGCGTTCCTCGTGAGCGAGGCCGAGTTCGACGAGATCATGGGCCGGATCAAGGCGTGGAACCTGCCGTACTGGGCGGATCCCGGTCACAACGAGGCCGGCGAGATCAACACCCACGACGGCGGGCGCGGGGTGTACTTCGAGGACCCGAACGGGCACAACCTGGAGGCGATCACCCGCCCCTACGGCAGCGGCGGCTGAGCCGCTCTCGGGGCCGGCGGCTAGCCTGCATCGCCCCGTATGGCAGCGGCGGCCGAGCCGCATTCGGGGCCGGCGGCTAGCCTGCATCGCCGTGGGGCGGCTGATCGTCATCGAGGGACTGGACGGCGCCGGCAAGCGCACGCTCGCCGACGGGTTGCGGGACGCGCTGGCCGCCGTGGGCGCCACCGTCAGCAGGATGGCGTTCCCGCGCTACGGCCGCTCGGTGGCCGCCGACCTGGTGCAGGACGCCCTGTACGGGCGCGTCGGCGACCTGTCCGAGTCCGTCTACTGCATGGCGGCGCTCTACGCGTTCGACCGGCAAGGCGCGGCCGAGGAGCTGGCCACCGAGCTCACCAGCCATGACGTGGTGCTGCTCGACCGCTATGTCGCGTCCAACGCGGCCTACGGCGCGGCGCGGCTGCGCCAGGGTGCCGACGGCGAGTTCGTCGAGTGGATACGGGAGCTGGAGATCGAGCGGCTGAAGCTGCCGGCGCCGGACCGGCAGCTACTGCTGCGGGTGCCGCCGGGCGTGGCGGCGCGGCGCTCGATCGGCCGCGAGCGCGACGATGTCGCACGGCCCCGCGACACGTTCGAGGCCGACGCTGACCTGCAGGCCAGGGTCGCGGCGGTGTACGACGAGCTCGCCGCTGCGGGCTGGCTGTCGCCGTGGACGGTGCTCGACGGCAGCGCCCCCATCGACTACCCGGCGCTCGCCAGGGAGCTGCGTTGAGAACGCCGGCACTGCCGGGCTGAGGGCCGCTACTTCGCCCTGGCGACGGCCTCCCTGAGCTCCGCCTTGCCCATCTTGGAGCGGCCGCGGATGTCGAGCCGGCGAGCGGAACCGCGCACGCGGAACCGCCGCCACGGAGGCCGTCCGACACGTGCGGCGCGGCGGATGCCACGATGAGCGGCATGAAGGCACGTGTGCTCGTGGTGGACGACGACCCCGCGCTGGCGGAAATGCTGACGATCGTGCTGCGCGGCGAGGGCTTCGACACCGCGGTGGTGAACGACGGCACCAAGGCGCTACCCGCGCTGCGGGAGCTGAAGCCGGACCTGGTGCTGCTCGACCTCATGCTGCCCGGAATGAACGGCATAGACGTGTGCAGGGCGATGCGCGCCGAGTCCGGCGTGCCGATCGTGATGCTCACCGCCAAGACCGACACGGTCGACGTGGTGCTCGGCCTGGAGTCCGGCGCCGACGACTACGTGATGAAGCCGTTCAAGCCGAAGGAGCTGGTGGCCAGGGTCCGCGCCAGGCTGCGTAGGACCGACGCCGAGCCGGCCGAGGAGCTGTCCATCGGCGACGTGCACATCGACGTGCCGGGCCACCAGGTGACCAGGGACGGCGCGCAGATCGCGCTCACCCCGCTGGAGTTCGACCTGCTGGTCGCGCTGGCCCGCAAGCCGCGGCAGGTGTTCACCCGCGAGGTGCTGCTGGAGCAGGTGTGGGGATACCGGCACGCGGCGGACACGCGGCTCGTCAACGTCCATGTGCAGCGGTTGCGCTCCAAGGTGGAGAAGGACCCCGAGCACCCGGAGGTGGTGCTCACCGTGCGTGGCGTGGGCTACAAGGCCGGCCCTCCCTGAGCAGGCTGAAGTGAGGCATCGAGAATGACGCGTGCCACGCCGCCACCGGCCGCCTTCGTGGCGGCGACCGCGTGGCTGCGCGGCCAGTGGGCCGAGTTCACCGCGCTGTGGCGCCGGTCGCTGCAGCTGCGCGTGGTGACGAGCACGCTCGCGCTGTCCTCGGCGATGCTGCTGGTGCTCGGCCTGGTGTTGCAGGCGCAGATCACCAACGGCCTGCTCGAGGCCAAGATCGACGCGGCGATCAAGCAGGCGACGATCAGCCGTGGGGTCATCGAGAACGAGCTGAAGGACGTCGACCTGGCGACCGAGGCCTCGGTCGGCGGCAAGCTGCAGAGCGCGCGGAACCGGCTGGCCAATCCGCCGGCCGGCGACGGCGAGGAGGTTTCGCCGTCCGGCGCCGGCACCTACACGGCGGTGCTGGCCGACGGCAACGCCCCGATCGCCAACCAGCCGTACAGCGGGCCCATCAACGAGGTGCCGGTCGAGCTGCGCAGTGAGGTGCGCAACGGCAAGTTCGTGCGCAAGATCGCCACGGTGCAGCGGGAGTCCGGGCCGGTGACCGTGGTGACGGTCGGCCTGCCGGTGGAGACGCCGAGCCGCACGCTGCAGCTGTACCTGCTGTTCCCGCTCACCGGCGAGCAGCAGACGCTCAGCCTCGTGCAGAACACCCTGCTGCTCGGCGGGGTGCTGCTCACGCTGCTGCTGGCCGGCATCGCGAGCCTGGTGACCAGGCAGGTGGTGACTCCCGTCCGGCAGGCCGCC